>WNEZ01003433.1_pt1 | contig 13651 bp, 8 predicted proteins | sample 5400521 | NCBI WGS metagenome assembly WNEZ01 (sample SAMN13153339, study PRJNA577476) | soil metagenome | isolation source: 120 cm saprolite under Douglas fir tree site 2 hole 1 replicate 1 | place: USA:California | collected 2015-04-18 | reverse complement strand
AACGGACGAAAAGTATGGGGCGGGCTTGTTCCCTATGGTCAGGTCTGGCGTGCAGGCGCGAATGAAAACACCACCATCGAGTTCACTGACCCTGTAACCGTGGAAGGCAAACCTGTTCCCAAAGGCATTTATGGACTGCACATGATCCCAAACGAGAATGAGTGGACCATTATTCTTTCCAAAGTATCGAGTGCCTGGGGCAGCTTTACCTACGACGAAAAAGAAGACGCTCTGCGCGTAAACGTGAAACCTCAACCTGGCGATATGCAAGAAGCGCTCACCTATGATTTCGACGAAGTGAAGCCGGACGCGGCGGTGGTAAGTCTGCGCTGGGAAAAGTTAGCGGTGCCATTCCATATTGGCGTGAACACGCATGAGATTGTTGCGGACAGCCTGCACAAGCAGCTTCGCGGCCTGGCTCAATACACCTTTGAAGGATGGAATGACTCTGCCACTTACTTCCTCACCGAGAAAACCAATCTTGATGAGGCGCTGAAATATTCTGACCGCTCGATCGCACTGGAAGAACGCTTTGACAATCTCATGACCAAAGCCAGCATTCAGGACGCTCTCAACCGCAAGGACGAAGCCAACACAACTCGTGCGAAGGCATTGCCTCTGGGCAGTCCAATCGACCTGCACGGTTATGGACGCCAGCTTCAGCAACAAGGCAAACAGGAACAGGCTTTCGAAGTTTTCCGGGCCAACATCAAGAAGAATCCGACCCACTGGGTTGCCCACAATGAAACTGCGCGTATCGCGGTGGCACAGGGCAACTACGACCTGGCGACCAAAGAGATGAAGCTTGCGGTCAGTGTCTCTCCTGATCCGTTCAAGTCACAAGGGGAAGCGCTGGTGAAACGCCTGGAAGCCAAACAAGACATCAACAAGTAACGCGCTTCTGTCGCGTTCCCACAAAGGCCTCCCCACACATGGGAGGCCTTTTTATTCTGCCCAATCATCTCTACTTCGTTCCGCCCTCAATGCGTTAAGATCAAAACAGCTATTCACACCATCAAGGGAGTGCAATCGCAGCATGCGTTGGATTCTATGTTTCGCTCTCGTGCTCACGTTTTCTTCCGCGGCTCTACGGTGCTCCGCCCAGGCGATCCACCTCTCTGACAATCCCGGCCCCATGGCCCGCCAAGTGCGCGGTGAGTTTCTTTATGCGTGGAACGCTTACAAGCAATATGCCTGGGGCCATGATGAACTGAAGCCTCTGAGCAAGAGCTTCAAAGACTGGTACGGCACCTCTCTTTACATGACGCCGGTGGACGCCCTGGACACGCTCGTCCTTATGGGGTTGAACGATGAAGCTGACAAGGCGCGCGAGGCAATCACGAAAAACCTCTCGTTCGATCAGGACATTGAAGTCAAGAATTTTGAAATCACCATCCGCCTGCTGGGAGGACTGCTCAGCAGCTATCAGCTTACGGGTGACAAGAAGCTGCTCGCTCTTGCCGACGATCTGGGCACGCGACTGCTGCCCGCGTTCAATTCGCCCACCGGCATGCCTTACATGTTCGTAAATCTCAAGACGGGAAAGACCCGCGGCGCGGAGAGCAATCCCGCCGAGATTGGCACCTTGCTGCTGGAGTTCGGCACGTTGAGCAAACTCACAGGCAAGCCTGTCTATTACGACAAAGCCAAACGAGCATTGACCGAGCTTTACAACCGGCGATCAAAGATCGGGCTGGTCGGTTCCACCATCAACGTGGAAACCGGCGCGTGGATTGATCCCACCAGCCACATCAGCGGCGGCATAGATTCCTATTACGAATATCTCCTGAAATCGTGGCTCCTCTTCGGCGACAAAGATTGCGAAAAGATGTGGAAGACCAGCGTTCAGGCGATCCACAAATATCTGGCGGACAGCACGAAAAATGGACTCTGGTACGCGCAGGTTGACATGAATACAGGCAAGAAGATCTCCACGCACTTCGGGGCCCTGGATGCCTTCTTCCCGGCGGTACTCGCGCGTGCCGGAGAACTTGAAAGCGCGCGTCGCCTGGAAGAATCCGCTTACAAGATGTGGACCACCTTTGGCATTGAGCCGGAAGAGATTGACTACAAGACAATGAAAATCGCTTCGCCCGGATATCCGTTGCGACCGGAGATCATTGAGTCTGCCTACTATCTTTCGTTCTACACAAAAGACGCACGATACACGGAGATGGGATCAACTTTCCTGCTCAGCCTGGTGCGTTTCTGCAAAACAGACTCAGGGTATGCTGCACTGAAAAACGTGGAAACACGCGAGAAGAACGACAGCATGGAAAGCTTCTTTCTAGCCGAGACACTTAAATATCTTTACCTGATCTATGCCCCGCGCGAAACGCTGGACCTGAATAAGGTGGTCTTCAACACAGAAGCCCATCCCCTGCGCAAGACCTGGTGATTTTCAGGCAAAAAAATATGGGCGGCTGGTTTGCCGCCCATTCAGTGTTGGTTCTTACTACCCACATCTGAGAAAAGGAGGTTGCTTTGGCTGCACTCTCACTGCGTTTTTTGCGAGGGCTGCTTGTTTTCACAAGCCCGGAAACCTCGCACTTAAGGGTCCCACTGCGCTACTACATCCGTCACCGCTGACTAACTTGTGAGAGGCCGCCGAGGCGTCTCTCACTCCGGAAGAAAACTTGAAAACTTGCGAGGTAAGCAGAATCTCCGGGCGTTCCTGAAATCTTTATCCCGCTAGTTACGCACACAGTCGAGAATTCTGTTCTTACCCCGCTTACAGCATTGGCTCATCGCTACCAGCGCCCGCACCCACCTTATTTATTAGAGCCGGTCCGAATCGGCCGTTATCTTGGCTTGCGCTCGTTTTTAGCTATCGTCTGCGCTTCTATATTGCAGTCGGGTAGCCAAACCGCAATGGCTTGTAAGTTGCTGAAAACAGGCAGCAGGAGATCGCTGTCGGGAGGTACGTTTGTGACAGTCTGTCACAGGTCGCGGGCGTGCTGTCACAGCGACCTGTCACTGCGCCAATATTTACGGGGCAATCGCGATGACCCGCAGTGGGCTTCCAGACCCGTTCACGATCTTTAGGAGAAGCGATTACAACGGATCCGACGGGCGGAAGTTGGTCGAGGTTGCACAGACCCGCAAGTCCGAACTTCCCGCTACCGTGCATAACGCAAAACACCAGCACTGAAACTCCGGTGACCGCAGTTCGCCATTCACAGTTTACCCATCCGTTACTGTCCGTTAGTCCACTCCCTTCCGGACCTAACAAGCATTTCAGAAACTATGGTGAAATTGGATACACCCAATAGGTCATTTGTACACAGGTCCGGGGCTGGAACTGCGACCAACGCCTCTTTCTTCAACAAATTGAGAGTTGGTTTGTGAATTGCTTTAGTTTTCGACGGTATTCCCTGCAGACAGGCAGAAAAAGTAAACATGAGAATCGCGGCCACCACCGCTCTGTTCGTGGCGTTAACGTTTTGTGCGCAAGCGCAGCAACAGTCTGATCTTCAAGTAATTGAAATAGTCGCGCAGAGCCAGCACGCTCTGGATACACGTGACCACGCGCAGGCCCTGCGTCTGCTTCAAGATGGACTGCGTCGCTTCCCTGAGGATCAGGATTTACAGCTTCAGCTCGCCCGAGTTTACGTTTACAAAAAGCAGGACCGAGAGGCCATCGCGCTGCTGCAGTCCATCCTGCAAAAGGAACCTTCGAACCGTAAAGCCAAGGTGGCGCTGGCTCAGATTTATGGCTATCACGAAAATTTTCAAAAGTCCGATGCCCTTTATCGCGAAGTTCTGGCTGCGCGTCCGGGTGACGAACCGGCAGAACTCGGCCTGGTGCGCAACCTGGTGGTGGAAGGCAAAACTGGCGCGGCGAAGGAAGAATTGCAGGCTGCCATCCAGCGCAATCCAACCAGCCTGGGCCTGCAACAATACAACGAATACCTTGCGTCTGTGGGCACTTCCAACAATGAAGGCAGGCCTGAGTACTACCGCAGCATTCAGGACAGCCAGTCTTATTTCACTGACAGTTCAGGGAACCATGCTCTTTATTCTTCGCAGTCATTGCCCTATGAAATCAACCGCAGGCTGTTCACACGCTTTCGCATGGATGAAACTTCTCTCTGGATATCCTCGGCGGCGGCCCGCAACGTAATCTCCGGCACGGAAGAAGCCCGCTTTCGCATCAACAGATATCTCGGCGTGCGTGCTTCCGCGGGCGCAGTCCGATTTAATGACACCAGCAGCAAGGCGCTTTTTGGCGGCGATCTGGAGATATTCCCGATCAAGAACGCCGTGATCAGCGGCGGATATTCGCAGTTCGCCGTCGCCCCGACTTTCGAATCCATCCCGTTTGATTTGCTCTCCCAGGGCTGGCACACGCACGTTGGCTATGACGGCAGAAAATTCACGCTGAATGCCAACGCGAGTTTTGGCCACTACACGGATGGCAATCGCGTGGAGCGCGAATCCGGCGAGGCCATGCGCTGGTTCGGAAATAATCGCATTTCCGTTGGCGGTGGCTACGCCTTCCGTCACCTGCACTTCACGCAGCCGTTTGATCACGGCTACTTCGATCCCGGACAGTACCGCAGCCACCTGGGCGCGGGCGGCGTTCGTTTTGCGCTGGGGAAGATCTATCGTTTTGAAGCTCTGGGTTATCTGGGCGGAGAGAAGATCAACCAGGGGAACTATACAGGCGCAGGCGAGTTGCAAATCCGTAACCAGTTCTTCATTCATCGCTGGCAGCTTGAAGGCGGCTATTCGCATTATCAACTGGTGCAAAACACGGCCGCTTTTCGAGCCGACATGGTGAGTGGATCAGTCGGCTACAGGTTCTAAGCGAAAGAGACAAAAAGCATGTCAGCAGCAAAAAACAACACGCGTTTCAGGATCCTGGTTGTGGACGACGACGATTCCACACGCAGTTTTCTCACATCAGTCCTGGCCGCCGAAGGTTACGAGTGTCTGGCCGCCAATAGCATCGCGTCCGCCGAGGCCGTGCTGCGGCAAGAGACGGTGCATCTGGCCTTTCTCGATCTTTATCTAGGCACCACCAACGGCCTCAACGTGCTTGATCTCATCAAGGTGCTGCAACCGAGCTGCTCCTGCGTGATGATGACGGCGCACATGAGCGTTGAGACGGTGGCGAAATCACTGGGCTCCGGCGCACTTGAGTATCTGAGCAAGCCTTTGCTGATCGATGACCTTCTCGCCGTGGTCCGCAAAGTACAGGCAAGCCAGTTGCCTGCAAGCGCGGCGGACAGCTTCAATCCCGACGCAGGGCCGGAAACTTCCATCATCGGTCGCACCCCCAAGATGCTGGAGGTCTATCGGGCCATTGCTCGCGTGGCGCCCACTGACGTAAGCGTACTCATTCTCGGACCCAGCGGGTCAGGCAAAGAACTGGTGGCTCGCGCCATTCATGACCACAGCACGCGCGCCAAAATGCCATTTGTTCCCGTAAACTGCGGCGCGCTTCCGGAAAATATTCTGGAAAGCGAACTGTTCGGCAACGAGAAAGGTGCCTTCACCGGCGCAGATACGGCTCGCACCGGTTTATTTGAGGCGGCCACCGGCGGCACTTTGTTTCTGGACGAAATATCTGAAACGCGGCCCAGCTTTCAGGTGAACCTGCTGCGGGCGGTACAGGAACAGCAGATCCGGCGCGTAGGTTCGCATAAGTACACTCCGGTGGATGTGCGGATCGTGGCTGCCAGTAATCGCGACCTGAGCAAGTTGATGGCCTCCGGCCAGTTTCGAGAAGACCTCTACTATCGCCTGAGCGTGGTTGAAATTAAACTGCCGGGGCTGGAAGAGCGTCGTGAAGATATTCCTTTGCTGGTCCAGCATTTTCTGAAGCGCTCAAATACAAAGAACAAGCGCACAATCAAAATCACTGACGAAGCGGTGAAGTTGCTCAGCCAATTCCACTGGCCCGGCAATGTGCGCGAGCTGGAAAATCTGGTGGAAAGACTTGCCATTTTCTGCACGTCCGGTGAGATTGGCGTGCGCGAGGTGGAACAGGAACGCAATGTAATCGTCGCCATTCCAAGTATCGGCGAGGCCAACGGGAATGGCGCGACCGCACCGCATGTCGATGCCGCTAACACGTTGGAAGATATGGAACGCCAGCACATTGTCAAAATCTTGCAGGAGCACGCAGGCAATAAGTCACGAGCGGCCCGCGCTCTGGGAATTGAGCGCAAGACTCTGTATCAGAAGGCGCGCAGACTCGGTATTGATTTGCAAATAGAACGATGAACTTACCAACACAATCCGCTGCACCCCAGCTAATCCATCGGCAAGTGACGTCATGGGGACGCTGGTTGCGCCGCAACCTTATCCTGCTGGCAATCGTGGGGCTGGTAAGCATGAGCTTTCCCGTGATGAAGCTGAGCCAGAGCCTGACGGATTTCTTCTTTCGCATACGTGGACCGCAACCTGTGTCGCAACAGGTGGCACTGGTGCTGATTGACGACGCTACGCTGGCGCACTATGGACGCTGGCCATGGCAACGCGCACAGCTTGCTCAATTGATTCGAGCCGTCAGCGCGCAAAAGCCAAAAGCCATTGGACTGGATGTACTGCTGCCCGAAGTTGAAGATGAAGCCAATGACGCAGCGCTGCAAAGCGCCATTGCCGCAGCGCCCAACCTGGTGCTGGGAGCCAAGATTTCCGGTTCGCTCGACAATAATCTTTGGATTGACCCGTTACCTCGTTTCAGCAAGAGCGCAAAGGGCGTTGGTCACGTACAAGCCATTGTTGATGGGGACGGCGTTTGCCGCAGTATTCCCCTGGAAGAACCAAGTCTGGACGGCGCGCGTCCAGCCTTTGCGCTCAAAATTGCCGAGCTGGTAAATCCCCAGCTGGTGAATTTAAAGCCGGCGAAGACGGAAAGCTCGTCCAGCGTGAGTGCGCCGGCGTTGCAGAAGTTCGAGACGCACCCGCTGCTGATCGATTTTCGTCATCAATTCGAACCGGGAGAAAAGTCGCCGTTTGTTGTAATCTCGGCTGGAGAACTTCTGTCCGGAGCGCAACACACTGAACTTCGTGACAAAGCAGTCCTGATCGGCTTTGGCGGGATTGAGATGAGTGATCGCCTGGCTACGCCGGTGAGCAATCAGCTTCCTATGCCTGGCGTGGAAATTAACGCAAACGTCGTGGACATGCTTCTGTCAGGCCGCACCATTCGCTACGTAAGCTTAACGTGGCAATGGTTGCTGGTGGCGCTCACCAGTTGCTTTGCCTTATGGCTGGTGGCGCGTTATCCCGGTGCTCGCGGACTTTTCCTCCTCTCCATCTTGCTGCTTGCCGGTTATGCCGGAGCATATCTTCTGTTCGTGTACACGCATCAGCTTCTTGTTTACACGCCAATTCTCCTGGCGGGATTCTTAGCGGCGCCGCTGGCCCAGTTGGAAAATCTTCTTCTGGTGGACCGTGAAATCACTTTTCGATTGCAGCAGCTTCGGCAGACCGTACGCCCTGGCCGCCAGCAAAACAATGTGGACGCCAGGCCCATGCAGAGTCGACGGCTGCACTGGAAGCTTGCCGCTCTCAATGAGCTGCAAGATGAGCTGAGTTCTCTGTATCGCTTCCACCAGACATTGCTGGAGAGCATGCGTGAAGGTCTGGCCGTTTACGGTCAGGACGGCGTTCTGCGCTTCGGTAATCCCACGTGGAGAAAGTTCTGCGCCAATCAATCGGCCGACCCGACGCAGCTCAGTTCCCTTTCGCAAATGACTTCTGCGTGGCCTGAATTTGCAGCGGTCGCGCAAACCGGCGGCACTTGGATTGAAACCGAACTGCCCCTGGGTGACGACCTCTGGCATCTCTATGCCGTCCCACTTCCCTGGACGTCTTTTGCCCAGGAAGGCGCGGTCATGATCATCGCCGAAGACATTACTGTCCGTAGACAGAGAGACCAGGCGCGGTCTGAGGCGCTCAGCTTTGTCACACACGAGCTCAGGACTCCGTTGATCGCCATTCAGGGATTTTCGGAAATGCTGATGCGCTATCCCAATTCGCCTGCCAGCGCCGACGCACCAGGCACCATCTTCCGCGAGACACACCGTCTGGTGGCGATGATCAACACGTATCTTGAAGTTCTGCGCCTTGACGCAGGCGCACGACCGCTGCGGTTGACGCGCGCGAGCGTCCGTTCGATGGCTGATCATGTAGAGAAAGTGGTACGGCCGCTTGCGCTGGCTGCCAGAATTGCCGTCGAGGTTGAAATCGATCCCGAAGACGAACACGTGACCTGCGATGAGACGCTCATTTCCGGCGCTCTTCTGAATCTGGTGAGCAACGCCATCAAGTATGGAGAAAAAGATTCTGAAGTACTGGTGCGCATCATCGCGCATGCCGATGAAGTTGAATTTGAGGTGCACAACACCGGCAAGCCGATACCGGCGGCGGAGTTGAAGCACATTTTCGAAAGATTTTACCGGCCGGCCCGCAGTGAATCCATACCGGGATGGGGGCTGGGACTCAGCTTTGTTCGCAGAATTTGCCAGCAGCACGGTGGAAGAATTGCAGTCAGCAGTGATCAAGATGTGGGCACCTCGTTCTGCTTCATGTTGCCGCGAGGCGTCCGGGAAGTCACAGAGGTAACTCCATGAAAATTCGATCAACAATTTTTTTCATCCTGGTGTTCAGCTTGTTTGGCCTGGCCCAGGAAAAACAGGTTGCACCCATCACCGCTCCTTTTGCCGGTTCAACCATCTCCGACTTCAAAGGCAAAGTGGAAATCCAGTTGCCCAACCACGCCTTGCGTCCACCCAGCCGCGGTGAACTACTGCCGGCGGAAACGCAGATCAACACCGAAGATGGCCGCATCCTTCTCCGGTTAGCTGATGGCAGTGACCTGCTTGTCCGCTCCAATACGCGACTCGTGCTCAAGCAGCCGGAAACAAATGGCTGGCGTTACGTGCAAGTTCTCATCGGGCGCGTGCGGGCTGAGATCCAGAAGCGTCTCGGCACTAACCCAGGATTCCAGATTGGCACGCCCAGCGCCGTGATTTCCGTCCGTGGCACCGCGTTTGACGTGGAAGTGAACCGCGCCGGTCTCACGGAAGTTGACGTGCGTGAAGGCGTGGTACAGCTTGAGTCCGTGAAAGGCATGGGCGAATCCGTGCTGATCCGCGCTGGCTTCTCCAGCCGCGTGGGATTTGAGTCCGGACCAGAATCGCCGCGCCCAACGCGCGAGATGCGCCCTGACCTCGACCGTCCTGGCCGCGGTGGCGGTAACGATAAACACTCTGACCACGATGATGATCCCATCAAGAATCTCCAGGCGGCCACCAATGACCATCACGATGGCGGCTCGCAACACGATTCCGGCGGAAGCAGCGGTGGCTCTGGCAGCACTAGCGGCGGCAGCGGAGATTCCACCAGCACCAAGGACTCTGGCTCCGGCGAACATGGCGGCCACGACCATGGCGGCGGACCTCCAGAGCTCTAGCCATTGGCAGTAACTTGAAAGCCGCAGGCACTGCTTGCGGCTTTTCTTTTGCTTGCTCGGCAGCACTTCCGCCCTGACCATATCCCGCCCCACAAATGTGTTTCCTTGCAACACACTACGTGTTTCCTATAACCCCACATCAAGAGTCACCTTTCCAAAATCTCCATTGATATCAAAGCACTTAGCTCCAATTGCCGATTGGCACGCGAGCTGCCTTACTCAGGGCATGATGTTGCGTCCGACTTTAGCTACCAACGCACGACTCGCACTTAAGGGGGATTTTCAAATGTTCACAGCAACAACAGTAACGGCTCAGCCTAAGCGCCCATGGACAACTGCTCTATTTGGCGCCATCGTTTTCGTCGCCATTTGCGCCATGCTGGTTACAACCGGCTGCGGCAGTTCCACCAACGCCACCACTACGGCGGGTGCCAACAGCACAACCATCAGCTTTGGTGACGCCGCCGATCCACAGGTCATCGCTTTTGAAATCACTGTCTCCGCCATCACGTTGAATGGTGGAACCAATCCCAGCGTGTTGGCGAAGCCGACCGAAATCGAGCTTACGCACAACCTGGCCACCTTCGAACCGCTGTCTCTGGTGAGCCCGCCATCCGGAACATATAGTGGCGCAACACTTTCCGTATCCAACCCGGAAGTGGTTGTGGTTGACCCAACCACCAAAGCCGTCACCAGACTTACGGCCACGCTGGCATCGTCCACGGTAAACGTTCCTTTCAGCCCGTCAGTCACCATCGGACCGGGCGCAACCGTTTTGAACTTTGACATGAACCTGGCGTCATCCATTGCCATCAGCGGCACCACTGCAACCATTACGCCGACCTTCACCGTGACCACTGCAACCGTCGCAGCCGGTAGTGAAGGTAGCGAAACGGAAGACAATGGCGAACTGGAAGACGTTCGTGGCACCATCACCAACGTTGCATCGCCCAAGTTCACCATTCAGCCCGCGCAGACAGCACAGCCCATCACCATCACCACTGACGCCAACACCAAGTTCTCTGACGGTGTGACCAGCTTCGCCAACCTGACCAACGGCATGATCGTTTCCGTGGACGCTACCACGCAGGCCGACGGTTCAGTCCTGGCCAAGAAGGTGGAATCTGAAACCGAAACCTCCAATGGCGAAGAAGTTGAAGGCATCATTACGGCTGAGACTTGCACCGTAGCCGCTGCTTGCCCTGGAGCCGCCAATCCGGCGACGTCAATTTCCATCACTAGTCACAAGGTTTCAGCCCCTGCCGGCACCACCGCGCCGGCCACGGCTACAACCGTTACCGTGCCGCTCTCGGCCAGCACCAAGTTCATGGTGCACAGCAATATTAGCGGCACATTCCCTGCGTTTAACGCCAGCACTATCGGCAAGGCGCAACGCGTGGAAGTGGACAGTGAGAGCACAGCCGGCAATACCAGCACCTCAGTTTCCGCCAGCAAAATCAAGCTGCTGGAGCAGGGTGTAACCGGCGCCATCTCCGCTCTCTCAGGCAGCAACTTCACCCTTACGCCGGATTCCACGTCAGCGTTTGTTTCGCTGACCGGTCAGACCACCATCGCCGTACAAGGCGGAGGTGCACGGCTCAAGAACGTGACTTTGGCGAACGGCACCGTGGTAAAAGCTCGCGGTCTGCTGTTCTTCGACGGAACGTCCTACACCCTGATCGCGTCGCGCTTCGCAAAGTAGCCGGCGCTTAGAACTTGCGTTGCCCTAAAACGCACAACCCGTCACAGGGTTGACCCCGCTGGAAAATCCTGTGACGGCTTCTGAAGCCGTTCGCCACGAACGTATGTAGCGAACGTTGTTGAACAAGGCGCTTGCCGGTCCGCGCGGGACTTGCAAGCGCCATTTTTTTGCGCCGGCGTCTTTTCCGCCTGCCTACCCCCCAATCCCTCAACTAGGATTCCAAAGCAGTTAGAAAGATTCATCCCAAGGCATTCCAATTTCCGACTTTGGCTCTTCTGATCCGCGACCATCCGCGTTAATCCGCGGTAACCAGGTTTTAAGATCAGTCTGTGATCCGTGTCATCAGCGTTCATCAGCGGTAACGTTTTCCGATGTCGTGCGATCACGGCGATCTCGGCGATAGGCGCGCTTTGCGCGCCCACCCCTCCCCGTTCACCCCATCGCATCCCAGTCATCCCAATTTGGCGCAGACTTCAGCGATCCTGCGCTTTCCGATCGGCGTAAATCAGTATGATCAGTAGCAGATCAGCGGTAAGGTTTGCCTTGGACTAAATTGCCATTTGCCAGTTGCTTTCCTGATCCGCGATCATCCGCGAAATCCGCGGTAAGGTTTTTCAGATCAGTGTCATCAGTGCAAATCAGTGGTGAGCATTGCCTTTCAGATCCCGGCGAAAACGTCTACCTCACTATGCCTCATGTCGGCCATGGAAACAACAAATCTTAAGTACGCTCCAGCGCCATTCAACCCATTCCGTTTACCGAATCCCGCATCGCTGATAAAATCGACCTATCCACTCAACGTGGGGCTATAGCTCAGCTGGGAGAGCGCATCGTTCGCAACGATGAGGTCGTCGGTTCGATCCCGACTAGCTCCACCATATTCTGGCTCACTTTTTTAAATAGTTTCAATATTTCCGCATCTGGGTATTTTTAGTGCCAACCGAGATGGCAAATTAAGGAGCAAATACACCGCCCTTTGCTCACATTTGGTCGCCAACTTGAAGGTGCAGGGTTTTCTGGAAGCCTTTCTCAGACAGCAGAAGGGCGACATTTAAGACAGTTAACTAAGATCGTCAAGATGTCCGGCACAGTCCGGGCATTTCTTTTTGCTCCTCAAAGTTTTCGAGCGGCGCCTGGCCGCGCCCCTCGCGCTCCTCTGGCCCAGATAAACCTTGCGGACGTGCTGCAAAATCTCCTCTTGACTCTGGACTGCACTCCAGAGTGTATCCTTACATCATGCCAAGCATTCACAACGGCGGGCAACCCACCTTTCAGATTGGCGAACTCGCAAAGCACACTGATCTCAGTATCGATGCCATTCGGTTCTATGAGCGACGCAAGCTCCTGCCACCAGCCTCTCGCAGCGCCGGCCGCTTTCGCCTTTACACCACCGACGCTATCGAGAGGCTGCGCTTCGTGCAGCAAATGCAGGCTTTGGGTTTTTCGCTGCAAGAGATTAAGGAGTTGATGGGAGTTCGTGGGGACCGAGCCCACGCATGCTCCGCTGTACGCGAGTTCCTGAAAAAGAAACTAGCCGATGTTGCTGTAAGAATCCGAGACCTCCAGCAACTCGAAACCGAGCTCCAGGCCGATCTGCAAAAGTGCAATCGAGCATTGAAACAGCAGCGCGGAAAAACATGCGCCTGCCCTGTGCTCGAAGGAGAGGAGAGAACCAGGTAACTTATGAACATCGAAGTGCTGTATTTCGAGGGTTGTCCAAACCATCTGCCGGCGATTGAAATGGTTCGTGAAACTCTGAAGTCTTTGGGACGCCAGGAAGAGATTCACCAGGTTGAAGTCCACACGCAGGCAGACGCTGAGGCAATGGCGTTTGTAGGGTCACCCAGCATCCGCATTAATGGTGCCGACATCGAAACGTGGGCGCGTACTGCTAACGCTTTCGGACTGAGCTGCCGGATCTATCTGGATGGCTCGCATCGCAGCGGCGTTCCCTCGCGCGAGTTGCTCTGTCGCGCGATCACTGAAAGCATGAAGTTCGCGACCGAACCGCACGCTTCAACTGCGGGAAGCATCTCGAATAACCAAAATTCGACGATCTCCGGCAGCAACGACTCAATTGGCGCAAGTGGCTCAACGGCGTTGTTTGCTGGAGGATTAGCAGCCATATTGGCCTCAACGTGCTGCCTTGGGCCTTTGATTTTGATTTCTCTGGGATTTAGTGGCGCGTGGATCGGAAACCTGACCGTTCTTGAACCGTATCGCCCGTTTTTCGTCGTCGCTGCGGTTTCGGCTTTGTTCTTCGCCGGGAAGCAGATATTCCGTCCTGCACACCTTTGCAACCCAGGAGAAGTCTGTGCACTGCCGCGAGCGCGTCGCATTTACAAGTTTCTGTTCTGGAGTTGTGCGACTCTTGTGCTCGTGGCACTTGTTTATCCATACGTTGCTCGGTTCTTTTACTAGATTTACGAATGAAAGGAATTTGCTATGACCAAACTGAAATCCGCCATCGCAGTGATTTGCCTTGCCGCTCTTTCTGCTCCCGCTTGGGCAGCATCGAA
>WNEZ01003874.1_pt1 | contig 13656 bp, 14 predicted proteins | sample 5400521 | NCBI WGS metagenome assembly WNEZ01 (sample SAMN13153339, study PRJNA577476) | soil metagenome | isolation source: 120 cm saprolite under Douglas fir tree site 2 hole 1 replicate 1 | place: USA:California | collected 2015-04-18 | reverse complement strand
TACCACGGACTGGTCGTGTTGCCCGCGGCATTGTCCCAGCCACCCGAGTACCAGGCCCAGTCGACCTGCTTTGCGCTGAGCCGGTCACCTATGTTCGGCGTCGTCAGCGCAGGGAGACGCCGCCCAAGCGCCGTCCCCGGCTGGTACGGCTGGTTGAGTGGCTGGATCGTGTTGACAGCGTAGTCACCGCACACAACCCCGGTAGGCGTTGCCGGACGCGGAGACGGCGGACTGCACGAAGCCGTCAGCGCATTGTCTTTCGGCCCGGTCGGGGACGAATTCGCGCCCAGCGGCGACTTGTACAGATCGTAGTTGTTCGGCATGCCGTTCGCGTCGACGACGGAGTGGAGATCAGACGGTGACCCGTCATTGATCGCACCACTTCCATCTGGCCCTCTCCACACAGGCGTCTTCGCTGCGACCAGCCACTGGTGGTTGAGGAAGGAGCCCCCAAATGCCGCCTGGAAGAAGTTGTCCACGATGGCGTAGTGGGGATGGTCCTCCTCGTGCAGGTAGTTGTAGATCGGTAGGGCCTTTGTGTCGAGGACCCCCATCGCGAGGCCGACCGCGTCGCTGCCGGTCACGTACCGGTTCTGGTCCCCGCCGTTGAGTTGATACTGCTCCTGGTAGAAGCGGTGGACGATGTCGCGCGTGCAGCCGCCCGGAAGGCCGCTCCCTTTCGCAACTCCAACGGGAGCGAAGACTCTTGGTGAAGTGGCTATCGAACGAGGCGCCGTTCGCTTTCGTTCCGGAGCAGACTTTTGACAGCGGTGGCGTAGTGAGATTGACGTCGTTCTGCAGCAAACAGGTGTACGGGGTTGGCGTGTCGGCCTGAGTGATCTGGATGCTCTTAGCGGTCGGGGCATTGGCCAGACCGTTTACGCCTTCCCAACCTCCGTAGAGACTGTCGAAGCTGCGGTTCTCCTGGTAGATGACCACGATGTGGTTGATCTTGCCGAGCTGCGATTCGCCCCGATCCGACTCCGATCCGGCGGCCGGTAGAGCCGTCAGCGCGAGCAACGACGCCAGCGCCGCAGGCACGACGATCCGCACGCGTGCGTTCATCAAGTTCCTCCTCCCTTTGGCTAGCCCCGATCCGTATTCCCTAGGGTCCCTTTTTACGCGACTCGATGGAAGAAATCAAGAAGGTTCGGTTAAGGCTTGGCCTTAGTACCAGACAGGGGGCGACGTCGCGGACAGGTCCACACCCTCGGTCACCTGCACCGGCACTGGGGCGGGCGTCGGCGTGGGGGCCACGATGGAGGAGGCTTTGCCCGAAGTCGAAGGGGACAAGGACGCTCTGGCGGAACTCGATGGTGACGTTGTGGCGGAGACGGTCGGCGATGGCGTGGGGGCCACCGGCAGCGCGAGATACCACAGCTGGAAATGTCCCGTCTGGCCCTGCGGCGCGAAGTAGGCCAGCGCCTTACCGTCTGGCGACCACGCCGGCGACGCGTAGAGCCCGCCTTCGAGCAAGACGCGGGCGGGGCCGAGCGCGGTCCCGTTGAATGGCGCGATCTCCAGCGTAGCGGTCTGCTTGCCGTGCGAGCACACCATGGCCAGCTGCGTCCCGTCGGGCGAGAGAGCGGGTTGACTGCAGTCCTCAACCTCGGTGGTCAGCGGCTTGGCGAGGGCCAGTGCGCGGCTCTGGTAGTCGATCTGCGAGTGCACCGCCGTCGATTGATCGATCGAATGCCGGACGAAGAGCAGGCCGCCAGTCGCGAGCGGAATCGGACTAACGTCGCCGCCGGAGTACCAGTAGGGGTCGGTCCACCGCCGCGCTTGCGACTGCGCGCCGTTGAGCGGCATGCTCCAGACGGAGAGATCGACGCCCTCCTGGACGTTCTTTAGATTCTTGGGGCTGTCGTAGCTAAACACAACGTTCTGGCCGTCGGGGGAGATCCGGGGATAGAAGGCCCAGTGGTTGTAGTCGATGTAGGGCGAATCACTCTTGGTCATGCGCTTCAAGACGTGGCCGTCAAGATCCAGCAAAAACAGGTCACTCGAAAAGCCGCTCCGCAAGACGGCGACGAGCCGCGTGTGATCCGGTGTGAGGGTCGGCTGCGACCAGTCGCCAGCCGGCCCGATCTCGCTGAAGCTGCCGGCTTGCAGCTTGAACAGTCGCCCGTCCTGGACGACGTACATCGTGCCGGGAAGTACGAACTTCGGCTTGGTCACCGTCGGCAGCACGGGCCGTTCCTGGACCACCTTGCTTTTCAGCGTGCCGAGGTACAGGTAGACGCCCGACCCGAAGGCGAGCATGACCGGGAGGAAGAGGATGGCGGCGATCCGGCGCAGGATCACGGGAAGCTTTCCCTCGTCACGGCAAGGATCTGCGGCCAGTGCGGCAGGACGACGCTTTGACCGCTGATGTAGTAGCCGGGGTAGTAGGTGAAGGTGGGGGCGTAGAGGACGACTTGCTTAACGTTCGCGATGTCGAAGGCCGTGGCGACACCAAGCAAGCTCCTGACTCGATCGAGCCCCATGCTCGTCGTGAAGTTGCCCTTGAGGGTGTCGACGATATCGGGCAGGTCAGCCGCGTTGAGCGTGCTCGCCTTGGCCTTGATTGCAAGAAGCACCTCCTGCTGCCGGGCCGAGCGTCCGAAGTCGCCGTTGATGTCGTTGTGCCGCGACCGCACGTACTGGAGCGCGTGAGTCCCATCGAGGTGCTGGAAACCAGGCAGCACGGCGACGCGCATGTAGCCGTACAAGAACCCCCCGTTGATATCGTTCGGATATTCATCGTCGAGGACAGGGTTGGTGACGAGCACATCGATGCCACCCAGCCGATCAACCAGCTTGATCAAGCCCCTGAGCCCAACCCAGGCGTACTCATCGATGTGGACGTGGAAGTTCCGCTCAACGGTGGCGATGGCAGCGGCCGCGCCGCCGATGGCGTAGGCGGCGTCGATCTTCGCGCTGCCGCCGGTCGAGAGCGGGACCCACAGGTCTCGCGGAATGGAGAGCATTGTGACGTGCTTGGACGCCGGATCGACCCGCACCAGGATCATCGACTGGGTCAACGGGGATTTGTTCTTCCCGTCATCGTCGGAACCGAGCAGCAGGACCGTGAATGGCGCCCCTGGTGCGGCCGATGGCGCGGGCGTGGCCTTGACCCCCGGGCTGGGGCTCGACGGCGGCACCACCACGGTCTGGCCCGTCTGGCCCACGCCGGCAACGACGACCGGGAAGAAGTAGGCAGCAGCGCCGGCTGTCCCCGAGAGCAGGAGGCAGAACAGCGTTAGCACCGCTATGCGCACAGGATGCAAACGGGAAGCACGCCGGCGCCTTGCAGGCGCTTGACCAGCCATTAGTTCGTACGAATCATGCGCTATACAAGATGTGAATTTGATAAGAGGCAAGCACGCACCGTGAGGCCACCCCTCCGCCCAGTCAACGGGCTGAGCTATACAAAGGGTACGGTATGCCGGCCGACTAGGCCAAAACACCTACATCTTTGATGCTCAGCGGACGTAATTCGTGTCGAAGCCGCCCTTGAGGTACTGGACCAGCCAGACGGCAGCTCCCGTGAAGCGGGTGCCGCATCGCGCATGGGCCGCCTCGCCCGGCGATGACAGGGACGGTATCGGGAAAGTGGAAGGTAACTTACGAGGCCGTGACCGTAACCAGCTGTCCCGCAGAAGCCGAAAGATCCGTCCCGCGCAGTGCCCACCGGAATTTCTCGGACCCCAGCGGCGTGGTGGACGGCACGAAAAACCGCATGGCGAAAGTCACGCTGGCACCAGGCGGTACCGTCCCGACCGGCCCGCAGTTGAGCTGGTACGCGACCAGCTGATCGGGCGTAAAGCCCTCGTCGTAGGCCGGACAGGTGTCGAAGACAATCGCCGCACTCGAAATATTGGTGAGGGTCACTGTGAAGGCAACCGTTTTGCCGGCGACGAACCGAGCCGGCGCATCCATGACGACCTGCCATTGCGGAATCGGCGTTAGGACCTGATCGGCGGGAGGAGCCTGGATGGGCCCGACGAGGAGCCGGCGACCCTGCGACGGATCGTCGCAACGGGAGGGACCCGCGGCAAGCCCCTCGCTCAGGAGCGGCACGCGCACAGATCTCGGGCCGCTGGGAAGTGTCAGATCGACTGCGACGATCTCCGGCGCGGTCCCGCCGCAGTAGTACCACTCGAACAGCACGTAGGCGTTCGACCCACCCTGGTGAGCAACTGGAGCCGGCTGATTCGGCTGCAGGATACCCGTCGGAATGTCTCGCCCTCCGTTTCCTACGATACCGCCGGGATCGTTCGATTCCTGCAACGGTACCGCGGTTCCCTGCCTGCTGATTAGCAGCAACGTTGGGAAGCCCTGCACGGTACACGCCGTCGCGCTATGGTTCGCGAGCGAGATGCTGTAGACGATGTGCCCGGTCGCCCCGTTGCCTCCATTGGAAACGGCGTAGAGATCATCCGTGGCGCAGCTCCGAATCGCCTTTGGAGCGGCGATGGGCCCGAGCGAATTGGCGATATTCCAGAATTCGGACTCGCTAAAGCCATCGGTCGTGAGGAAGTAGGGCACGCCCGGCCGGCCTCCGACCGGCGTGCCCGGCTCGTTCCACATCAACCAGCGGTGGCTGGTCGGCATAGTTGCGTCATCCACCTGGTAGTCAGCTCGCACTCCGCGAAAGACGGGCTGGGATTGCCGGACGTTAGCGGTTCCCGGTGCGGGATTCGGGATAACGATCGAAAACATGATCTTGCGGCCATCGGCGGCCACATAAACGACACTGAAGAAGGCATTGTCGTCATAGAGCTGCGCCTGAAAACCTGAAGGGATCGCGCCTGGCAAAAGGACCGGGTGCACATCGGTGACCGTCTGGCGAACATCCTCGGCCGCCTGATCGACCGTCAGGGTTTTTGGCGTTTGCAATTTCAACGGCACGGGCGCCGCGGAGATCCAGGGAATCACCCGCGACACGGGCGATGGCGACGGCGAGCGCTTGACCGGGCCGGGCACAACGCTGTGCAATCGGGAGAACCCGAAGGCCAGCAGCGCGACGAATGCGACCAGCGCGGCCGCCAATGAGAGCTCGCGGAGGACAGAGCGCCGCGCACGTGGGTGCGGCGCGGTGGTTGACGCCATCACGGTGACATGGAGCGTCGCAGGCGGCTCGATGCCGTCCTTGAAGGTCGGCGCCAGGCGGCGGAGGCGCTCTTCGAGGTCGAGGTCGGCACTGTTCATGCGGGCACCTCACTGGTGACGGAATCTGGGCCGAGCCGCCCGCGGAGTCTTTCCAGGGCCCGGTGGACGCGCACCCTGGCTGCGATTTCGCTGACGCCGAGCACGTTGCCGACCTCGGCGAACGTCAGGCCTTCGAAGTAATGAAGGTAGATCGCATGGCGATCCTTGAACGGGAGCGCGAGCACGCTGCGCAGCAGCTCGCGGTCTTCGGCTCGGTGCACGACCTCGTCGATCGGGTCGACCGCCGGCGGCTTCCAGAACAGGAGCTTGGCCTCGACGAGGCGGCGCCGGTGGTAATCCCGGGCGAGGTTGGTGATGGCGCGGTAGAGCCAGCGGCGAAAATCCGGCTCGACTGAGGGCGTGTTGGGCGAGGCCCATACCCTGGCGAAGGCTTCCTGCACCAGCTCTTCGGCGGTCGCCCGATTCTCTACCAGCATCACGGCAAAGTGGTACGCCGGCCGCTCCAGCGTCCGGGCTAGCGGCTCGAACCAGCTACGATCGGCGTCCAGATCCAGCCCCCTTTCATGTTCTTGACCCTCACAACGGACAGCCCTACCGTTCGTTACACTGCGCGCACCCAGTTAGTTCTTGATGCAACTCGCAGCCGTCGGACGGTGTCTTATCGGGTGTGGCGTACGCATTGAGCCTGCTGGTTGACGGCATCGGCCGGCGTCGCCGCCTGCTCCATCGGGAAAGACCGTGCGGTCGTGGTCCAGGGCACCGCCACAGGCGTCGCCGTCCAGATATGGGTGGTGCAACTATCGACGGGCCGAATCCAGTGGACGCTCCCAAACAGCGGCGACATCCGGACTTCTGTCGACGGCCAGTACATCGCGGAGGTCAGCTCCAACCAGGCTACGACAACGATCTACGATGCAAGCGGCGCAGTCTTACGGCACGTCAACGGCGCGGTCGACGCGTTCTCATGGGACGGTTCGCTGGCCGTGGTCGGTAACTTCAACAACGGGCCGGTCTCCGTCGTCCGCTGGCGGGATGGAACCGTCGTCTGGAGCGGCCCGAGTGACAGCCATTACCTCGGTGCAATGCCGGAGCCGGGAGGGCAGCGAATCGCTGTAACGGTCAGCGACCCGCAGCATCCCCAGACGGGCGGCTTCTACCCCGGCAATGTCTATGTCGTTGGGCCCGACGGAAATGCGGTCGAACTGCTCAACAACGTGGTCCTTTAGCCGCGCCGCGCAGAAGCGCTTCCGGTAGTTCAGAATTGACCGGTCATGGGCCTGGCGGGGGCTCCGGCAGCGACTCCGATCGACCTCGCCCCGGTAACCGGGCGGGCGCTCCCTCGCCGCTTGCTCGCCCTGATCGCCGACACGGTGGTCATCTCGCTGCTCGACGCGATCGTCAATGGGACATTCGGTGTGGCGCGGGTCACCAACGGCATCGCCACTACCATGGGCAGCGGCGGCTATACCTCTTTCACGACGCAAACCACCGTTGACTGGCCGTGGCTCGCGCTGCTATGGGTGAGCTACTATGCCGTGCTCGAGGGCCTCTTCGGCGCTAGCGTCGGAAAGGCTCTAGCGGGCCTGCGGGTCACCGATCTCGAGGGTCACCGCATCGGTTGGCAAGCTGCGGTCGTCCGCAACCTTGCCCGTTTGCTCGATGTCCTGCCGTTCGCATACGTTCTTGGCGGCGTTCTGACCCTGGGCACGCGGCGGCATCAGCGACTCGGCGACCGGCTGGCTGGAACGATCGTCGTGCCGGTCGACGCCATCACCGGTCCGCCGCTCGAGCCAGGAGTCCGGCGCCGCAGAGCGATCGGAGTGGCGGCAGCGACCGCGTTGCTACTCGCCTTGTGCGCCGTGTTCGCTTACTATGGGCGCCCCCCGCTCGTGATCGAGGGCGACAAGAACACGAGCGCCGGTATTTTCAGCGAGGGCGTCAGCAGCTACACGCTGGGATCGCCCCGCTGGGGACCGGGCACGGTCACCTATCCGATTACCTATGAGGTGGAGCGGACGAGCCAGACCTGCCGGGGCATGATCACCCTGAATTGGTATGGGTTTTTCCCCTCCGCCGGCTGGGTTTTCAGCAGCGGTGAGACGAATTGCTCGCCGCGAATCTATCCATAAAGCAACAGCCGAGCGGATCGGTTGCAAGACCACCAGAACGGGGTAGTTTAGCGAGTAGGGAGACCATGATGGACCACGCTCAGTCGCACGGTGGTGTCGGGACCAGTAAGGCCGGGGCAGCCCTGTACTCGGTCTTGGTCAATATCGTCCTGATCGCGGCCAAGCTGGTGGTGGGCCTGCTAACCGGTAGCGTCGCAATCCTCGCCGACGCCGCCCATTCCTTCCTGGATTTGTCGGCCAGCATCTTCGCCTACGCCGGCATCCAGACCGCCGCCAAGCCGGCCGACGAGGACCACGCCTGGGGCCATGCCAAGGCGGAGAACATCTCGAGCCTCATCCAGATGTTCCTCCTGGGCGCCACCTGCATCGCGATCGTGATCGAGTCGGTGCGGCGGCTGGTCGTTCCCGGGACGGTGCGAGTTGGTTGGTACTCCTTCGCAGTCGTCCTGGCCGCCATGGTCATCGACATCGTGGTCAGCCGCTATCTCCAGCGCGTCTCGCGCGCCCACGGCGGTAGCGCCGCGCTCGAAGCCGACGCGCTCCATTTCGCCTCGGATCTCTGGGCCTCGCTGGCGGTTCTGGTCGGCATCACCCTGGTGGCCGTTTTCAATTACCAGCTCGCGGATCCCCTGGCCGGGATCGCGGTCGCCATCATCATTGGCACCACGGCGATCGAACAGGGGCGCCGGACGACCCAGGTGCTGCTCGACGCCATGCCCGATCGCCCGATGCTTGACGCCATCGAGCGCATCCTGGAGAGTGATCCGCGGCTCCACGGGTATCACGCGCTTCGCGCACGCCAGGCGGGTAAGCACGTCCTGCTCGACGTCTCGGTGCACGTCGACGGGAACCTATCCCTGGCACAGGCCCACGAGGTCGGCCACGCCGTCTCGGAGCGGATCCAGCGGGAGCTGCCGGTAGTGACCGACGCGGTCGTGCACGTCGAGCCGGTCGATGACGAGGCCCACGGCTAAGGCCGCGGTCCCCGCCTTTTTACGTCCCCAGTCCGCCGGAGATGTTGCAGAAGACGTTCTGGACCTGGTTGCCGAGGATGATCAGGACCACGATGACGACCACCGCGATCAGGACCAGGATAAGCGCGTACTCGACCATGCCCTGACCCTCGTCGCGGGTCATTGCGTGGAGGAGTCGCCCAAATAGCACAGGCAATTTCATAGCTCTATTTAGGGAAACGTCAGCCACGCATTGCGGCGTTCGGGCGAACTTCGATCGTTACAGCTTTGTTATGAATAGTCCGGCGCTATCCTCAATCGGTGGGTGAGCGTTACGGTTGGCCGCTGGTTGTTGCGATCGCGGTGGTCCTGATCGGCTGTAGTGGCCCCCCACGAGCGGCATCGGCACCGAGTGCGCGCCCGGCCGCCACAACGTCCGCCTTGCCAGCACCGGCGCAGGAAACGCTGCCGCCGCTGGCGATCGATGCCATGCGCCAGCGCGATTACCCTGGCAGCGACCTGGTCATCGAGCGGACGCAGTCACCGGGAAGCAATTACCAGCAATACATCGCCTCGTATCAGTCGGATGGCCTCAAGATCTTTGCGCTGTTGACCGTACCGAACGGCGCGAAGCCGGCGACCGGGTGGCCGGTGATCATCTTCAACCACGGCTATATCCCGCCGACCGTCTACCGGACGACGGAGCGATACATCGCCTACGTCGACGCCTTCGCGCGCCATGGGTACATCGTGTTCAAGCCGGACTATCGCGGGTTTGGCGGCTCACAAGGCACGCCGGTCAGCGCCTACGGAGCGCCGGACGACACCGTCGATGTCCTGAATGCGGTGAGCACCATGCAGCGCTACGCGAATGCCGACCCCGACCGGATCGGCATGTGGGGACATTCGATGGGTGGCAACATCACGCTGCGAGCGGTCGTGATCGACCCGCGGATCAAGGTGGCCGTGATCTGGGCCGGGGTGAACGCGACCTACAAGGACTTGCTCGAGAACTGGCATCCGACAGGCGGCGACCGCCCACCCCCGTCGTTCAGCGGCGGCTGGCCGGGCAAGTTCATCGACAGCTTCGGTACACCCGAGCAGAATCCGGTGTTCTGGGACTCGATCTCGCCAATGGCCTACCTGGCCGACATCACCGCGCCGATCCAGCTGCACCATGGCACGGGCGACACCGAGGTGCCGCTGCAGTTTTCCCAGACGTTAGCGAACGATCTTCAAGCCGCCGGCAAAGCGGTCGAGCTTTACACCTACGCCGGAGCTGATCACAACATCTCGCAGGGCTTCAGCCTGGCGATGGCACGGTCCGTGGCGTTCTTCGACCAAAGCCTGAAGCATTAGCGGACGGCGTCATTAAGCGTGGGGCTCGGTGATCCCTAGGTATCGGGTTCGCGGGCAGGCCCCTGTGTTTGGCTGCGCCATGCTTGCGCCTTTTCGAGCACGCTCTGCACCAGCGCCGGATCGGAGCGCATCCCTTTTCGGACCGTCGGAAGTGCATGCGGCTTGTGGCCGAGGGCCTCCGCGATCGCTCGTAGCGCCCAGTCGCTTTGTTGGTCGGTCGGATCCTCTGCGATCTGCAAGAGGTCGTCCAAGCCAATGCCAGTCCGTTCCTTTGCAATGAGCTGACCGAGACAGCTGATGGCGACGGTTCTGACATCTCCATCCTCATCCCAGTCGGCCGGACGCACCAAAGCACGCAGTCAATGCCTCCCGTACCAGCCATGGATCGTCGATAGAGTCAAGGAGCGGCTCGATGAGTGCGCGAGCCTTTTCCGATGCCAGCCCAACTTGGTGGGTTCGTCCGCTTGCATCCCGTAAGGTGGCATGGCCGACTGTCATAACCAATCGATAACGCTCGGGGTGGCGCCGAATGTTGGACCGGAACTGCGCAAGGACCTCGTCGAGCTCTTCTTGGGTAAGGTCGCCTGTCTTGGCGCTGGCTAGTATCGCAGCGAAGTCGGGCACTCGGAGGTCATCGTGGCAGACACCCTTCAGACTTGTCCAGCATTGGACTACGGCGTCAACCCGGGAACATGCGTTCCCATGGGCAAAAGGCTTAGGTGTTCCGGCTAAGTGTCTCGAGAAAGCCGTCCCACGAGTCCGCCAGCTTCTCTCCCTCGGAAACCAGCGCAATTCGGGGAAACACGAGATAAGCATGACCGTCGGCAGTCGGTTCGACGGCATACAGTCCATCCGAGCCATCAGATCCGATAAGGACAACGTTGCTCGGTCGTTCGGGTGCAAGTACACGGTTGTGATCGGCCAACTCCTCGATCGGCCAAATCCGCAGATATGATCCCTCACCCACAAAGCCCTCACCTCCGTTGTGAAGGCGCATCAAGGCCACATACTCAGGCGGCAGCCGCCCGAGCCTGGATTGGACTGATTCGAGGGCAGCTTCGGAGGCGGGTTCGTCGTTCCAATCAAAGGCTGAAAGGTAGGTTGATCCTGGCAGCGGTTCATAACGAAAACCATCAGGTCCCATCACGGCCTGGTTGTGTCGGCGTGAGCAAGGCTTTGCATCGGAGCGACCTACTCCACGGGCTTCTGCGTGATCACGAGCGGATTCGTCGGTCGAAGCGGGTCTGCACTCAGGTCGATCTCGCTCCCCAGGTAGAGCACGTGTGGATCCAGACGTCGCGCCCTGCCTAGAACGGAAGGCAGCACGCCGGCGATGAGGCGCAACCAGCCTCGAACATGGTCGAGCGTCCGATAGCGGAGCCAGAGGTCTCCAGGCGGAAACGTTTCTTGCCGGTCGAAGAACTGGAGATACGTTTCGCGAAGGGACTCCGGGTACGAGGCCACATGACCTGCGGGTGGACGACGGAGGGACGCGATGACGTCGTTCTGGTGTTCGACGACGGTCGCGAGCTCGGCAGGCATGAGTAGCTGATCAAATCGGGCACGCCCCGAAAGGGTCCCTCACGGCCCTTCTCCCGGGGTGCGTTCAAACTCGATGACGAACTCACCCCCCGCGTACGGGTCTTTAGCCTTCGGATGGAGATGGAACTTGAAGAAGAGTTTTGCTCCGTCCTCCTTTAGAGACCAGCCGGCCGCCCCTGCTCTCTTGCCGACATAGCCCAACGGTCGCACGACCGGATCGAGGGCATCCCGAATGACGGCGTGGATGTCCGGAGCCGCCGGTAGTTGGAGCGGTCGCGTCACCTCGGATCAGGATACTTCGACCCCGTTAAGCTGATGCCGATGCGCGCCGCGGTAATCGAGCGATACGGAGAGCCACCGGTCGTCCGTGATGTGCCCGAGCCCAAGGCCGGCGGCGCAGGATTGGTCGAGGTGTCGGTCGGAGCACTGAATCCGGCCGACATATCAATCGCGAGCGGCAAGTTTTATGCTGGCTCGCCGCCGATCCCGTACGTGCCCGGCGGAGAAGGCGTGGGACGGCTCTTGCAAAATGGAAAGCCGGGACCGCGCGCCTTTTTTCGCGCGCTGCTGCCACACGGCGCGTTCGCCGAGCGTGCGGTCGCCAGGGACGAACCGGTGCCCATTCCGGATGCCGTGCCTGACGGTGTGGCTGCTGCCCTCGGTACGCCGGGGTTTCCCGCGCTCCTCGGCCTGAAGAAACGGGCCCAGCTGCAGAAGGGTGAGACCGTCCTGATCCTCGCCGCCAGTGGTGTGCTGGGAACCATTGCGATCCAGGTTGCGCGCCTTCTCGGAGCCGGGCGCGTGATTGCCGCCGCGCGTGACGATCGCGGGTTGGCTCGCGCAAAGGAGCTGGGGGCCGACGCTACGGTCGACCTGAAGCAGACGGAAGGCTTGACGGAGCGGATTCGCGAGGCCAGCGGCGGCCAACTCCACGTGGTGCTCGATCCGGTCTGGGGCATACCGGGTGCGGCGGCGATGGAGGCGATGAGCCCGCACGGCCGCTTCGTGCAGGTGGGAGCGGCGGCTGGAAATGAGGCCGTCGTCAAGTCGGGGATCGTGCGAGGGCGCCCCCTCTCGGTTCTCGGCTACAGCAACTTTTCGATGCCCTGGGAGGAACTCGCTGCAGCCTACCGTCAGCTCCTCGCTTATGCCGCCGCCGGGCAACTGAAAGTGGAATTCGAGGTACTGCCACTCGATGCCGCGCCGGAGGCCTGGAAGCAGCAGGCTTCGTCGCCGCACCGAAAGCTGGTGATCTCTCCGCAGGCGCACTCGAAGCGCTGAGCCGCTATCACTGAAGGCCTATCTGCGATAGCAGGGCGATCGTGTCATCGGCCGCCTGGATCAACACAAATGGCGGAAGATTCGGGAAATCGGCGCGGGCCGCGTCCTTGAGGTCGCTGAGGCTCTTGGCGACAAGCGAATATCGGGTTGCGGTCACCGCCGGGTCTGTTGAGTCATTGGCCGATGCGTATTCCTGGCGCGCTTGATCCACGAGAGTCCGCAGGTCCGGCTTACTGAGTTCCCGGGCCATTTGCTGCATGCCGTCCAGATATTGGGTGATGAACGCCTTTTGCTGCGCCGCAGTGTCTGCGATCAGTACGCAGCCGGCATCATGGTTATGGTCCCTCACATTGGAATGCCTGCCCTGGTCGAGCTTGGCCGACTCCTTGAGCTCGGCTTTCAGGGCGGGAATCCGGACGGTCACGGTATATGACCCCGGCGGCACCCCGAAGTTCACAACCGGGTCGCCTGCGGGCGTCGTCAACTCGGGCAGGTTCTCTTTGTCCCACGGCAAGAGGCCTCCGTTCGACGGGTGCGTGCGAAATTGTCCCTGGCATCGCCAGTGCTCCACGCCAGTTAATTCCGTGGTGCCGGCCGTCCCGTCAGCGACGTCGGCATAGGCCGCTGCCGCCAGCGCGCTCGAATTGCCACCGTATGCCAGGTCAATCGCGAACGTCTTGTTGCCGGGTACGTGCCCGGTTGCCCAGTGACTCTTGTCAAGTGGACCGCATCCCGCCAGCAAAGCGGCCGCAGGGACCGCGAGGATCGTGACGCAGATGGCGTGCCTCACAGCAACCGTAACGGCGGCTATCCGCCGAGGCTTGCCGGCTCCTGGGGCAACCGAGTCACGCTTCGTGGACCGCCATCCCGGTGCAGCGCTATCGCCTCGCCGACAAGGTACAGCGAGCCGCAGACGAACACGATGCCGTCGCGTCCCGCCTTCTCGCGGGCACGACTGAGGGCCTCGGCTATGGATTCGGCGGTTTCGGATTGGCCATGGAATAGCGCAGCGAGGTCAGCTGGCGGAGCAGCACGGTGCCAACCGATCCGGGAGAAGAACACCGGGACGTTGACGCTTTGGACCAGCGCAAGCATCGACGGAAGGTCTTTGTCACGCATCGCCCCGAAGACGATCACCAGCGGGTGGCCCTTCGCCAGCTTCTGAACCGCGGCCAGCGACCGCTCCAGTGCAGCCGGGTTGTGCGCGCCATCGATGAGCACGATGGGATCGCGATCGA
>WNEZ01003575.1_pt1 | contig 13657 bp, 10 predicted proteins | sample 5400521 | NCBI WGS metagenome assembly WNEZ01 (sample SAMN13153339, study PRJNA577476) | soil metagenome | isolation source: 120 cm saprolite under Douglas fir tree site 2 hole 1 replicate 1 | place: USA:California | collected 2015-04-18 | reverse complement strand
CCGACACGGCTCTCAAAACCGCCGATTCCGGATACCTCACCCGCCGCCTCGTCGACGTCGCGCAGGACGTGATCATCAATGAACGCGATTGCGGCACCAGCGACGGCATCTACGTCGAACCCATCGTCGAAGCCGGCGTCGAGGTCGAGCCGCTTCGCGACCGCATTGTGGGCCGCGTTTCGCTCGACAAGATCAAGGACTTCGAGGGCACCGTCATTGTCGACGTGAACCAGGAAATCACCGAGGAGCTTGCCAACCAGGTGCAGGGCGCGGGTATCGAGCGCGTGCGCATTCGTTCCGTGCTCACCTGCGAATCCCGCCGCGGCGTTTGCGCGCTTTGCTATGGCCGCAACCTCGCCACCGGCCGCATGGTCGAGCTAGGCGAAGCCGTAGGCGTCATTGCCGCTCAGTCCATCGGCGAACCTGGTACGCAGCTGACCATGCGGACCTTCCATATCGGCGGAACCGCCACGCGCGTTTCCGAACGCTCCACGCTCGAAGCGCGCAACAATGGCGTCGTCAAGTTCGTGGACCTCAAGCACGTCGAGGGTCGCGGCGGCACCGCCATCGCCATGAACCGCGCTGGCCTCATCGCCATCGTCGATGAAAAGGGCCGCGAGAAGGAGCGCTACCACGTCGTTTACGGCGCGCGCCTTCGCGTTCAGGACGGCGAACACGTTACCCACGGCCAGACTCTTGCCGAGTGGGATCCGTTCACCTTCTCAATCCTCACCGAAACCGCGGGTTCCGTGAAGTTTGACGACCTACGTCCCGGCTTGACGATCGAAGAGCAGGTGGACGAAGTGACCGGCCTTTCTCAAGACGTGGTCACTCTGCCTCCAGGCGATGAAAAGCATCAGCCCGCGATCCTGGTCCGCGATTCTTCCGGCAAAGTCCGCAAAAAGTACCTCATGCCTTCCCGCGCCCACTTGATGGTCAAGGATGGCGACGAGGTCCAGGCCGGCGACGTGCTCGCGAAGATTCCGCGCGAAACCACCAAGACCAAGGACATCACCGGCGGTCTCCCGCGCGTTGTCGAACTCTTCGAAACCCGCAAACCCAAGGATCCTGCCGTCATCAGCGAAATCGACGGCAGTGTTCGCTACGGCGATATCGCCAAGGGGATGCGCAAAGTCTATGTGGAGAGCGAGGATGGCAAGACCACCAAGGAATATTCCATCCCCCGAGGCGTGCATATCAACGTTCAGGAAGGGGACCACGTCAAGGCTGGCGAGGCCCTGATTGACGGCCCGCTCAACCTGCACGACTTGCTCGCCGTCCTCGGTGAAAAGTTCACGCAGTCGTACCTGGTCAATGCCATTCAGGAGGTTTATCGCCTCCAGGGTGTGAACATCAACGACAAGCACATCGAGACGATCTCGCGCCAGATGATGCGCTGGGTCAAAGTCGAGGACGTTGGCGACACCACGTTCCTCCTCGAGGAGCAGGTGGACAAGTTCCGCTTCCGCGAGGAAAACGACCGCGTCATCGCCGATGGCGGCCGACCGGCAACGGGCCGTCCGCTCCTCCTCGGTATCACCAAGGCGTCGCTCTCGACCGATTCGTTCATCTCCGCCGCCAGCTTCCAGGAGACTACCCGCGTCCTCACGGAAGCAGCCGTCGCCGGCAAGGTGGACTACCTCCGCGGCCTCAAGGAAAACGTCATCATGGGCCGGCTCATCCCCGCTGGCACGGGCCTGGAGCACTACCGCAGCATTCAATTGCTGACGGAAATGCCCGCTCCTGCTCCCATCGAGGAGATTCCGGAAGCCGCCGAGCTGACCGCCGAAGAAGCGGCCGCGCTGGACTTCCTCCAGAAGGACACTGAGGCGGACGCAGCTACCGAAGGCTAAACCTGCCTTGGGCAGTTTTTCGGCCTCGGCCGAAAATGAAAAACGAAACGGCGTTCCGGCCATCTCTGGGGCGCCGTTTTTATTTCTAGGCACCTTTGTACAGGTATCCTTCAGGAACTTCCTTTCATACCTCTAATTGCTGAAACCACGGTGGAGTTCCTACAATAAGAGATATAGCTCTGATCGGCGGTTGACGCCTGGCTCTGCAGGAGTCCCGCTCACGTTCATGCACGAAGACAATCAACACGCCCCCAAGATGGCCAGCCCGTCCACCCGGCACGCTGACAAGCGTGCCGCCATCGCCGCTCGCTTCGAGCAGTTCGAAAAGCGGCAGAGCGAGCTCTGGCGGCTTACTTTTATCCTCCTATTTGTCCTTGCCCTGTTTTTCGCCTGGACCTCCTGGGATTCTCTCCGTTCCTTTGCACACCGCTTCGAGGCATTGCCGATCGGGCTGGTCGTGCTCATTATTCTGTTCGGTCTCTACGTTTGGAAGAAAACCCAGGAGCTTTCCGAACTCCGCGGCTTGATGCGCGGCATGGAACACCGCGATGAGGCTCCTCCCAGTGACAAGCAGCTTGATCAGCTGTTCGCCATCATTTCAAAGTCTCAGCAGGGCTATCGAGACCTGATCGACTCTTTCGATGACGTTTTACTTGCCCTTACGCTCGACGGCCAGATCCGCGCCGCCAACCGCAGTTTTTCCGATCTTGTGGACACCCCTTTCCAGCAGATCATCGGCAAGCCCATCACTGATTTCCTGCAGGAAGGCAGCGGCGAAGGAGCCGAGCTCTTACGCCGCGCCATGCCCAGATTCATGGAACGCCGCCAGTGGTCCGGCGTCGTCCAGGTGCGGCTGAAAGGCCAAGGGCCGGTTTTTTACTTCGATTGTGTAGCTCATGCGATGTTGCGCGACGAAGAAATCCACGGCATCACCATCCTAGGTCGCGACGTTTCCGCACTCCGCAAAAACGAAGCTCGCTTCACCGAACTCTTCGAATCGCTCCAGGAAGGCATCTACATCACCACGCCGGACGGAACCATTGTCGACGCCAATCCCGCCCTGGTGCGCATGTTGGGGTTCGACTCCAAGGAAGAACTGTTGAAGAGACGGGTTCCGGAAATCTTTGTGGACCAGACCGAGCGTAAAATCGTTCAGGACGAGGTCGAGCGGCAGCCGATGATTCAGGGCCGGGAGATCACTCTGATCCGCAAGGATGGGACCTCCATCGTGTGCTTGAACACAGCGGCCGCCGTTCGCGACAATGCCGGCCGCGTGCTCCGCTATCAGGGCGCGCTCATGGATATCACCGAGCGCCGCGAGATGGAGCGCCGCCTCCACCAGCAGCAGGAATTTGCCCGCCGCCTCGTTGATAACTTCCCCGATCTCATCCTGGTTCTCGATACGGCGGCCCACTACACCTTTGTCAGTCCTCGTTGCGAAGAGGTACTCGGGTACGCCGTCGAGGACACGCAGAACATGGAATTTGGCGGTCGTACCCATCCGGAGGATTTGCCCGCCGCCGTCTCACTCTACAAGGACATCCTCGCCGGCAATCAAACTTTTGCTTCTCTGGAAATTCGCGTGCGCCATAAGTCGGGAGACTGGCGCCGGATTCGGTTCAATTTCAGTCCCCTATCCGATGAAAAGGGCAACATTGAGGGCGTGGTACTCTCCGGCCGCGACGTCACCGATCTCAAGCGTCTGGAGGAACAGCTCATCCAGGCGGAAAAACTGGCCGCCATGGGACAGATGCTCGCTGGCGTCGCTCATGAGCTGAATAATCCCCTCACTGCCATCCTCGGTGTTACCGAGCTTCTTCGCGAGCGTCCCGGTGCCGATGAGTCCACCAAGCGCCAGTTGGAACTCACCCACCGCCAGGCCCGTCGCGCCGCGCGCATCGTCCAGAATCTTCTCGAATTCTCACGTCCCGCTTCTCCGCATAAAAGGCCCCTCGATCTTAACAACCTTCTCGAGCGCACGCTCCAACTACAGGAGCATTCCCTGCGCCGCAATAATATCGAAGTGGATTTCCATCTGCTGGCCGATCCTCCCGGAGTCATCGGAGACGCCAACCAGCTCATTCAGGTTTTTCTGAATCTTATAACTAACTCGGAACAGGCCATTCGCGAGATCCGCGAAAGTGGCAGAATCCAGATTCGCGCCGGCCGCACCGGGAACCTGGTATCGATCACTGTCCAGGATGACGGCGTGGGCATCCGCCCCGAAGCGCTTCCGCGCATCTTCGACCCCTTCTACACTACCAAGCGTCCCGGTGGTGGAACCGGCCTCGGGCTCAGCATCTGCATGTCTATCATTCGTGAACATGGTGGCAACATCGAAGCCGAAATCCTTCCCGCTGGCGGCTCGGCATTCACCATTTATCTCCCCGCGGTGCCTGATGAGCGTACCGGCACGCTTTCCGCTCCTTCGGAAGCCGGAGCCTCGTCCTCGGAAGAAGCTCGGCCAACGGCCGAGCTTCTCAAGGGCCGGTCGGTACTCGTTCTCGACGATGAAGAAAGTCTCCGGATGCTTCTTCAGGAAGGCCTCACGGTCCAGGGTTTGCGCGTGGATTGCGCCGCGAATCCCGAGGAGGCTCTCGGCTATCTCGGGCGCTCCACTTATGACGTGTTTCTCTGTGACCTGCATCTTTCCTCCGGTGGCTTCGTGGTGGACGGCCGCGACGCCGCCACGCGCATCCTTATGGCTGCGGGAGTACAGAGACCTGCGGTTATCTATATGACGGGCGATTTGGTCGAGAGCGGTCAGGGAAATACGGGCCGCGGTGAGCCTCTCTGGCTCCAAAAGCCCTTCCGTATCTCAGACGTACTGGCTCTCTTAAGGAATGTTCTCTCGGATACTCCGGCGGAAACTCGCCAGACCCTATGATGCTTGCCTGGTTTCCTTTGGAACACCCTGCAATGCGCAGGTTTCCCCCATTGCCGAATCCTCTCCCCTGGCCCGCTTCCGGAATTAGTTCTTATTCTTTGACGGCGTTGCTGGCTTGGCGCCCGCTGCCAGGTCCACCCCAAAATCCCATACGAAGAGGTTCATGCCATCCGGCAGGATCTCTGCCAGCGCATACTCGCCCGGCGGCAGGGGCTGGCTCAGCGTGAAACGAAAGACGGTAGGCGCAATTTCCCATCGTTGAACCGAAATCGAGTTGCGTTTTTCCTCCAGCTGTTCTCCAAAAAGGCTTCTGATCGATTCCAGCTGCCTCCTGTTCCCTTTAACGGTAGCCCGCACCAACTCTACCTCCGGCCCGGATTCGCCCGGCCGGCTGCTCTTCACGATGGGCGTCGTCCGGTCCGGATCCGGCGGCGCTTCGCGAAGGTAAAACTCCGCTTGTCCGCTTGTCACCCGGATGCTTGCCCTGTTTCCCAGGATTTCCACGTTTCGCTTGCTGGGGACGATCGGAATCGGCGAAAGCACCTGCTTCAGAAACTGCTTCTTATCGGTCTTCAACTGCGAGCCTACCTGCTCCATCGCCTTTACGGATTTTCCCTCAATGAGAAACATCCCTTCCCCAGGCGGCAAAAATACGCCTGGTGCAACCTGCAGGCTCGCGTCTACATCCATCACCGTTTCGATTCTCTGGGCCTGTTCCTGGGCGTGGAGTTTCTTGGCCAGCGCATCTTCCTCTGCCTTTTCCGCTGCCGCGGCCTTTGCCGTCGCGTCCCAATCCACCATCGCGGCGGGTATCTCTTCCCAATCGCCCCGCTCCGCGCTCAAGTAGCGCACCCGCTCTCCGTTCCGCTGATAATCTCGAGCTAGCTGAAAGGTTCCGTCCTTCAGGACCAGCTTCTTGCCTCGCGGCAGAACCGGCACTCCAACCTGCGCATCTTTATTACCGGCCTGCTTGCCCTGGGGTGGTTGCTCCTGCCCGGCCGCTGTGTCCCTTGCAGATTGCGAGTAACCGCGCGCGCCAGACCAACTGGCCAGGAATGCGCAAGCGACTAGCGAGAATATTCTGGGTGTCCCCATCCGGCTTTCCCAGGGTGTGCGATGCGCGCCAGCCAGCCCGGTTTGCCTCTGTCGCGAGCATAACCCCTGGCCTTGTCGGCCTGCAACTCGCTGCTTGGACGGCACAAAAACAAGAATGGCTCCCAAGACAAACTCAGGAGCCATCCAAAATTTAGTTTGATTTTAACGTCTTAGTGCGTGCACTTCGGAAACAGCGTCACTAGCACCATCAGGTCCGAAAGTGTGAACAGCCATTGATCGGCGCTGATGCCGGCCGCTTCCGCTGCCCGGGCGATGAAGCCCAAATGGCGGCTCTTCGCAAAATTGTGCACGTGCTCGACGCAAATCCCCGTCAAGCTCGCCACTTCCGAATCGGTGAAGATTTTTTGGCTCGACTTCACGGTAACCATGGCCCGGCTCCTCTGAACCGCCGCAATCTGCTCTACACTTACTTTGATGCTGCAATCATCGTAAGCGCTGCATAATTCCCAAGCAATAGTCGTTCCGTTCTGCAAAGTAAAAACGATAGGGCTAGTACTTTCCCCCTAAAACCCAGTAAAACACGCCTTTTTCCACATTTTTTGCAGCTCAGGAGTTTGGTACGAACGCAAAGCAAAGGCAATGGCAGTGGTAAAAAAGTTCTACTTTTGCAAACTTGTTACGGTTTTCGGTAGTGTTGCGGCAATCTCTCGCATCTGCTTCATATGTCGTATCTCATGCGAGGCGATGAATTGAAGCCATTCATGCGCGTTAAGTGTCCCCAGAAACGCATGGGACATACAGTATTTACTCAGATCGCGCTCCATGGTTTCCTCGATAAACGCTAAGGTTCTTTCCCGAATTTGCCGTAATTCCGCCAGCATTTCTTCCTTCTCGCGCACCATGTGGGGTTCGAGCGCTCCCGGCGCCTTGCGCCGGATCACGCGCCTTTCAACGAACATCATCGGAACGTGAAATCGTTTGTAAAATGGCACTGGTTTTGGGGGCTTTTGCAGGAGCTTGTCGGCGCGGTTGAGGATGGCTCTCTCAATCGCGCTCAAGTGCGCGACCAACTCGCCAGCGGACCACCGTCCCTCACACGGCCTTATTTTCCATTGGTCCGCAGGGACGGCATCGGCGGCGCGCAAAAGTTCGCTTTGTGCACGCGCCAGATTCTCGAGGATGTTTACAAGTGCTGGCACGGTTTTATCTGCACTCGCGCAAAGGACTCAGAGGCTAGCTCCTCCAGCCTGCTCGAAAGCATGGGCAAGCTGCAGCACGCGCGCCTCTCCAAAAGCCGGACCAAAAACCTGCAGACCCACCGGTAGCTTGCCGTCGATTTTGCCGCAGGGAACGGAGATCCCCGGCACACCCGCCAGCGATCCCGTAACTGTATATATATCAGCAAGATACATCTGGAGCGGGTCGTCCGTGCGTTCCCCCAGCTTAAATGGAGGGACCGGAGAAGTCGGCGTTAGGATCGCATCTACCTTGGTAAAAGCATCGCGGAAATCCTGCGCTATCAGCGAACGAACCTTCTGCCCCTTCAAATAGTAGGCGTCATAGTAACCCGCCGAAAGCACATACGTGCCGAGCACGATGCGGCGTTTTACCTCCGCGCCAAATCCCGCTCCTCGCGTCTTTCGATACATCGCCAGCAGGGAATCGTCCTCCACGCGCAATCCGTAACGTACGCCGTCGTACCGTGCGAGGTTGGAACTCGCTTCCGCCGTCGCGATGATGTAGTAGGCCGCGATCGCGTAGTCCGTATGCGGCATGCGAATGTCAACCAGTTGACACCCCAGCCTTTTGAAAACCTCGATGCCGGCTTCAATCTTCTTCCGAACTCCCGCATCCATGCCTTCGCCGAAATAGTCTCTTGGGATGCCAAGTCGCATCCCCTTGACGGATTTCCCAAGTTCTGCCCGGTAATCGGGGACCGGAGCCGTCGTCGAAGTCGAATCGTGCGGGTCGCGCCCGGCAATCACTTGCAGAATCGCCGCAACGTCTTTCACATTGGTAGCGAACGGACCGATTCGGTCCAAGGAAGACGCAAACGCGATCAGTCCGTACCGTGAAACGCGCCCATAACTTCCCATCATCGCCGGGATACCGCAAAACGACCCCGGCTGCCGGATGGAACCACCCGTATCCGTTCCCAGCGACGCTACCGCCAGACCCGCCGCCACCACCGCCGCCGAACCTCCGCTTGACCCTCCGGGCACGCGATCCGGCGCAAGCGGATTCTTCACCGGCCCGTAAGCTGAGTTCTCATTCGAGCTTCCCATTGCGAACTCATCGCAGTTGGTCTTTCCCAGAATGACCGCACCCGCGGCCTCCAGCCGCTCCACCGCCGTCGCATCGTCGGGCGGTACATAGTTCTGCAAAATCTTCGACCCGCACGTCGTCTTAATCCCTCGCGTGCTGATAACGTCTTTGACGGCCACCGGCACGCCCGCCAATGGCGGCAGCGGCTTGCCTTCCGCCAGCAACGCATCGATTCTGTCGGTTTGCCGCCGCGCGCGTTCCGGCGAAAGCGCCAAATAGGCGTTCAGCTCCGGATTCTTCGCTTCGATCCTCGCGTAGAAATCCGCAGCCAGCTCCCGCGCCGAAATCTTCCTCGCCGCCAGGGCCTCTTTGACTCCGTCAATCGTCCAGTTCGTCGCCATTGGTTCTCTTTGTCCGCCTTAAGCCGAGCCCTTTAAATGAACTCCGAGTTCGCCCCTACATTCCAATCCTTTGCTTCCTCTACCTCATCAACTACTTCATCTTTCGATGACTTTCGGCACCCGGAAATAGGGCGGCTCCGGATCCGGCGCGTGCTTCAGTACGTCCTCGGCCACAGCACAAGGCACAATCAAGTCCTCCCGCAGCGTGGCGTCCGCCGTCTGGTCGTCGCTCAACACCTGAGCCATCGGCTCGACATTGGCCGTGTCCACCTCGTTCAGCTTCTCGATATACTCCAGAATCTCGTCAATTTGCGCGCGGTACCTCTCCAACTCGGCCTCGCTCAGATCGAGGTAAGCCAGCTCCGCTACTCGCAACACATCTTCCCGGCTGATTTTCAAAGCGATTTCCTGCAATTCGGCGTTAGTAACGACGGGAAAATTCTAGCATATCCACGAAGCACACTGCGGCGCCTACGCTGAGCCATCGGAAGTCCGACGGCCTGGAAGCACGACGGGAAACTGCACGCAGACCTCTTCGTATAAGCTTCCCTCTTGCGCTTCTGGCCTCCGGCTCTTACGCTAGCCCATTCTGAGGAGGTATTCACCATGGACCGCACAAATCATCCCGCCCAGGATTCCTCCGCCGACGGTGTCACCCGCCGCGAATTCCTCAGCGCCATGCTGACCACTTCGCTCCTCGCCGGCCTCGCCGGCTCGGATCTCTGGGCTGCCGGCGATGAAAACGGCATTCCCTATCGCAAGCTCGGCCGCACCGGCGAGCGCGTCTCGCTCGTGGGCCTCGGCGGCTATCACATCGGCATGCAGTCCGACGAACAGGAGAGCATCAAAATCATCCGTACCGCCGTCGATAGCGGCATCAATTTCCTCGACAACTGCTGGGACTACAACGGCGGCAACAGCGAAATTCGCATGGGCAAAGCGCTACGCGATGGCTACCGCCAGAAAGCCTTCCTCATGACCAAAATCGACGGCCAGACCAAAAGGGCCGCCACCGCCCAGCTCGAGGAATCTCTCCGCCGCCTCCAGACCGATCACATCGATCTTATCCAATTCCACGAAGTCATTCGCATGACCGACCCCGAGCGCATCTTCGCTCCCGATGGCGGCATGGAGGCTGTCCTCGAAGCCAAAAAAGCCGGCAAGGTCCGCTACATCGGTTTCACCGGTCACAAAAATCCCGCCATGCACCTGCACATGCTGGAAACCGCGGCGAATCATAAATTTCATTTCGACGCCGTTCAGATGCCCCTCAACGCCATGGACGCTCACTACGAAAGTTTCGGACAAAAAGTCCTTCCCGTCCTCGTCAAAAATGAAATCGGCGTTCTCGGCATGAAGCCTATGGGCGCCGGGCTCCTCCTCCGCAGCAACACGCTTTCCCCCGTCGAGTGCCTCCACTTCGCCATGAATCTGCCCACCAGCGTCGTCATCACCGGCTGCGAATCGCTAGCCAACGTCCAGCAAGCTCTCGACGCCGCCCGCAGTTTCAAGCCGCTCACCACGGCCGAAACTGCCGCCCTCCTCGCCCGAACCGAGCAAGCCGCCCGCAACGGCGAGTTCGAAGGCTACAAGACCACCAACAATTTCGACGGCACATCCCACAATCCACAGTGGCTCGGGTAGCTCGGATTTTTCGCGATAGTAACCTGTCTTGGTTTTGCGCAAATGAATGAGCACTGCCATCCTGAAGCGATCCGTTTAGGATCGCTGAAGGATCTCAGTGTCTACTTAAAGCACTGCGTATGAGTGGAACGGAGTCCCCTGCAGAAACGCAGCAGGAATCCTCTGCTTACGCCGAAACGGAGACGGTCTTTCGGGGATACTTCTTCGCAATGTAATTATCGACGAGCGCCTGGAACGCCACCGCCAGCTCATCGTAAGTGCCTTCGAGCGTCACATCTTTTTGCCCATCAATATAAACCGGGCAGCGCGGCGCTTCGCCCGTTCCCGGCAGGCTGATGCCGATGTTCGCGGCCTTCGACTCCCCCGGTCCATTCACGATGCAGCCCATCACTGCCAGCGTCATGTTTTCCACGCCTTCGTACTGCGTCTTCCAGATGGGCATGCTGTCGCGGATATAGCCCTGAATCGCCTCAGCCAATTCCTGAAAGGTAGTGCTCGTCGTGCGCCCGCAGCCGGGGCAAGCCGTCACGCTCGGCGCAAACGATCGCAGCCCGAGAGCCTGCAGCAGTTCGCAAGCGGCGTAAACTTCTTCGCGCCGGTCCCCGCCCGGTTTGGGCGTCAACGAAATGCGAATCGTATCGCCAATGCCTTCATAGAGCAGCACGCCCAGCGATGCCGCCGACCAGATCTGCCCCTTCATCCCCATCCCGGCCTCGGTAAGCCCCAGGTGCAAAGGCTGCTCGGTCTTCGCTGAAAGATCGCGGTACACCGTGATAAGGTCCCGCGGCCGCGAAGTCTTGCACGAAATAATAATCTGGTCGTGCCGCAGCCCGGATTCCAGCGCCAGCTCCGTCGATTGCAGCGCCGATAGCACCATGCAATCGTTGATGATCTCCTCGGACTCTTTGGCCAGATTCTTGTCCGTGTTCTCCTGCATCTTACGCATGACCAGCTCTTGATTTAGCGAGCCGCCATTCACGCCGATGCGCACGGGTTTCCCATTGTCTACGGCGATTTTGCAAATGGTGGAGAATTGCTCGTCCCGCCGCTGCCCCGCGCCCACATTCCCCGGATTGATGCGGTATTTATCCAGCGCCGCGGCGCACTCAGGAAACTTCGTCAGCAGCACATGCCCGTTGTAGTGAAAATCCCCGATGATCGGCGCAGCGCAGCCCGCATCCAGCATCCGCTTCTTGATTTCCGGCACCGCCGCCGCCGCTTCCGGCACGTTCACCGTCCAGCGCACAATTTCCGACCCCGCCTCGGCCAGCTCCAATGTCTGCTTCAGCGTCGTCTCGATGTCCGCCGTGTCCGTGTTCGTCATGGACTGCACGACGATCGGCGCGCCTCCCCCCACACGCACCTGTCCCACCTTCACGCCGTAAGTCTTCCGTCGCGGATGGCGGCTCGCCGTAGCGTCAAATCCTTCAATCTGGGTAAGCATTACATTCTAATTCTAGCGTGAATTGCTCCTTCCAGGAAATCGCCTGTGTTCGTGCCGGTGGGCTGCAACGGCATGTCAAGTGACGGCATCCAATGACTAACCAGGCGGCGTTCCGCGAGTGGAATAATCTAAATGTTGCATCGGTCTAATGTAGTGACCAAGGGTGATTCGAATGAGTACGCAACCGGTTCCTATGCGCTCGCAGGAAGATCGCGAAAGTTCAAGTAATTTTCAATCTCCTCCCGCACGGTACCTCTGTTTTGGCGCCTTTCATCTGGATTTAAAAAAGGAGGAACTCTTTAAGGATGGCACGCGCGTCAAGGTGCAGGGCAAGGTTTATCAGGCGCTTCTGGCTCTGCTGCAAAAGCCCGGCGAGATCGTCACGCGCGAAGAGTTGCGCATACAGCTCTGGCCGTCGGGCACGCGCGTCAACTACGATGCTAACGTCAACACCACCGTAAATAAGCTCCGGCAAGCTCTCGGCGATTCGCCGGATCAGCCCGCGTTCGTGGAAACGATTCCGCGCAAGGGCTACAGCTTTGTCGCTCCAATAAAATATGCCGACCGGCCGGTTCAGTCCGAAGTGCCCGCGCCTCCCTCGGCGGAATTGTCGCCTGGTGGGGCGATCCCGGAGCGCGCCGGAGGCAAGGCGTCGTTTTTTCGGACGGCGTTCCTCCCCCACTGGATTACCGCCGGCGTGGTCACTCTGGTCATCGCCAGCATGCTGTTCGGCGCGGCGCTCGTGTTGTACGCGCACCGCTGACGCGAACCAGATTCTCTAACCGCTCGTCGCAATCCATCTCAGCGCCCGCCGTGCCATCGGCGCGTGCCAGGGGCACACGCCTTCAAAGTGAGCCGAGCGTCATCAGAGAGACCCACGGAGGCCGAGCGCATCGGCGTGTTCCCGCAACGCGGCGATGCAAAAGGCGATGTGCTCTTCGAGCGGCATGCCAAGTTCTTCGGCGCCTTTGCGAACGTCCTCGCGCGACACGCCTTTGGCGAAAAGTTTGTCCTTCATGCGGCGCTTCACCGAATCCACTTCCAGATCAAGGATGCTCTTCGACGGGCGCACGTACGCGCAAGCCGTCAGAAAGCCGGCCAGCTCGTCGCAAGCGAAGAGAGTGTGCTCCAGCGGAGTTAGGCGCGGAAAATTGCAATAGTCTGCGTGAGAGAGGATTGCTCGGATAACTTCCTCGAAGTAGCCCTGCTCGCGCAAAATCTTTGCGCCCTCCGAAGGATGCCCCTGATCCGGCGAGTGCTCCTGATTGGGCCAGCGCTCGTAATCGAAATCGTGCAGCAGCGCCGCCAGCCCCCACGTTTCTTCGTCCGCGCCGGCTTTCCGCGCGTAAGCGCGCACGCACGCCTCCACCGCCAGCATGTGTTTGCGCAAGCTCTCCGAAGCGGTGTATTCGCACAACAGTTTCCAGGCATCCTCGCGTGTCGGCATCCGTCTCTCCCCAAAAAAGAACCAGTAGTGTAGCGCAGGAAAGGAGAAGTAAGGAGGCAGGGAGGTAAGGAGGTAAGGAGGTAAGGAAAATCGAGATTGCTCGGTCGCGATGCTCGCTTCGGACAGGTGTCCTTTGTGGGAAGTGAAGAGGAGGCAGGCTCTTCGCTCCCAAGCGTTGCCGAATGTGCTGGTGGTTGGCTTCGGAGTCAAACTCCGCATCGGCGAGCACCACACCGATCGGAGCGCCGCGCGCCGCCACATCGAGCAACCCCGGCAAAGAACGCGCGTCGCATCCCGGTCCTTGGCGAGCCCGCTGCGCCAACAAAATCTGCTGCCGCACGTCCACGACAATCAACCACTTCAACCAAGGACGACGAGGCCTAGGCCCGTGGGCATGCTGCTCCAAGCGCCGGTGGAAGAAGGTGCTGACGGAAGTATCGGAGAGCCCGGTGCCGTCGATGGCGGCAGAAAGGGGCCGGCTCCGGCGGCGCCGCAGCCGAAGCACGGTTTCCTGCAATCCACGATCGACGGTATCGTCCTCCAGCCGCCGCAGAAAGCGATACAGCGTGGTGTAGTCGGGCACCGCTGGCAAGTGCAATGCGGCGCGCAATTCTTGGTGCTCGCGCAGGCGCACTTCGGCTTCGCGAAAAGTCCAGTCTT
>WNEZ01008467.1_pt1 | contig 13660 bp, 9 predicted proteins | sample 5400521 | NCBI WGS metagenome assembly WNEZ01 (sample SAMN13153339, study PRJNA577476) | soil metagenome | isolation source: 120 cm saprolite under Douglas fir tree site 2 hole 1 replicate 1 | place: USA:California | collected 2015-04-18 | reverse complement strand
TTCACCTGGCATCAGATCACCTGCCTATATGTACGTTGTAGGAGGCGCGCAAGTTCCGCTCGTCCCCGGTTAATTCTTGACTTGACGGTCCCCTCCGGAACCCTCAGAGCCGTAGCGATTTCCCGGTAGTCCATATCCTGTAAATCCCTCAAAATCACCGCCTCCCGCAGCTCCGGAGACAGCTTCTGCAGCGCCAAATGCACCATTTCCCGAGTTTCCCGGCTCTGTACCGCGGCATCCGGAGGCACCCCCCGGTCGGCGATCTGCTCGCTAAGGGGCTGGGCGTCTTCATGCTCCGAGAGCGCTGAATCCAGCGAATCCGTCATCCGGTCGCCTTTAGACTTCCGGAAGTGATCGACCAGCAGGTTGCGCGTGATCGTCGTGACCCAGGTCATGAACGCACCCTTGCCCGCATCGTAGGTATTCAGGGTGCGGTACATCTTGATAAAGACCTCCTGGGTGAGGTCCTGAGCGTTGTCGGAATCCCCAGCAAACCGGTAGCAGACGTTGTATATCCGCCGGTGATAGCGCTGCACAATCTCTTCCCAAGCTGCGGCATCGCCCGAAACGCAGCGACGGACAAGCAATCCGACAACCTGGGCTTCTTCCAAACCAGACTCCGTAAACTGCGCTTCAATCCAAAGGGAACGTTGAATGCCCCGGTTCGCGTAGGGACGGACGCATTCGTCCGTCCAAGCCGAGCAAAGCTCGGCCCCGCCGCCAGCACCAATACAACTCAAGGCATTGTTTCAGAAATCAGCGGGAATCAAGACTCTTTCAGCAACTTCCAAAGCCATCACCGGTTCAAACCGTCGTCCCACCCTCAACAGCACAGGAGAAGTACGTTTGTATCGGACAGGAAGTTCCCTTGAATCATGGAGCTAGCGATTGTAGCAGGAGAGGAGAATAGTTCAGGGGTGGCCCGTTCCTTGCGCCTTTTGCAAGGGGCGGGTGCTGGCAGCAATTGCGCCGCCGAAGGTCTCACCTGCATCGTCATGAGGTCAGTGTCATGAGGTCGGTGTCGTTCACTTCGTCTCCCCCATCTCAAAGGATTTGTCATCCTGAGCGAAGCGAAGGACCTGTTTTTTTTTGCTGCGAGGAATTTGACCTCACAAAATCATTTATGAGACGCTTCCCGTCCTTCGGATCGTGTACTGGTCGCGCTCCGGGCATCGTCCGTCCAAAGCCTCCCCTTGCATTTCGCCAGCTGCCGTTGTGAAACTCACTAGCGAACCACAACTTAGGCAATAATTGTGATAGATTCCCTCGACACACCGCCAGTAATTTGGATTGATCGTGTGGCCAAGGTTTGACAATCGTTCGTTCTCGGACTCCCATGTGTCCGCCGCCCGTCGAAGCACAAAGCTCGTGCGATCCGCCTCTTCCTGCGGATCAACCCCACTTTCCCGCACCTCGGCAAGGATTTCCTCATCCGATAGCTCAAACACGGAGTGGGCTAAGTGATTCATGATTCTTTGCTGCCCGTCGTGACTTGTCTCATATGCCATATTCCTCGCCCCCGCCGCCACCGTTTCTTCGGCTCATAGTCTCCACCCGGATTCGCTTCTTGGCGGCCGCGAACCTCTTTTCGTCAAGACCGTATTTCTGCCTGATCTCGTTCGGCTTCAGGCCGTCGTACCACCCCTGAAGCACTTGAGTACATTCCGTGTCGTCCGTAAACATTCTGAAGATTCGGGCAACTTCTCCCTTTGCGATTAAGCTCCGGTCTGCTGCTGCATCGCGTGAAGCAACATTTTCGAGCGGCGACTGTTCATGTCCCTCAGCATCGTGTGTAGGAAGTTCCGATATAAGGTAGGCTTCCTTCTCCGACTGCCGCTTCCAGTTGGTAGAAATGCTCCGCATGGCCTCCGTGAGATGCCACACGAAATCGACATCTTTGTTCCAGTGTCTGCCCTGCCGGGTGTCCTCCGCCCCTATCAATGTCCGAAGTTGGGCTTCGCTAAGCAGGTCGTCCGCAGTTCTGTTATGTGCGGCCCGCCCCAGACCCCGTGTCCAGATCCAGTACGCGGCGGATCGCTTGAGTCGCAGCCTGTCTGGAACGGTCAAGGCTGCCATCGCCCGACGCACTTCTAGCGTCGCTAGGAAAGTGCGCAACTGAAAAATGCTGATGTCGATCAAAACGGGGATATGCATCAATTCCTGCCGTAGTGACAGTTCGTCCGGACTTCCATAGGCGGACGCTGCGAGGATTATCCCTTGCGAGGGGTTAATCTTGAGAATGTCTGATGCAAGGTCCTTCCCACTTGTTTGTGGCAGGAAATAGTCGATCTTAACTCCATTTCGTTGTGGCGCGTCATATTCGATGATGACCACGTTAAACGGGGCAAAATCGCCGTACAAACGCATTCCCTCCTCAGTATTTGAGGCAATGCGTACGGTGTAACCCTCGTCCTCAAGGCACCTTCTCAACAACTTCACCAAGATTTCGTCGTTTTCGACCACCAACGCCGTTTTGGGGGCGGTATTTATGCTTTTCGTCGGCGGCAGAGAGGGTGGTTCAGGCTGAGAGCGTGGCTCAGGTGGCTGAGGAGTCTCATATTGCGGTCTGGTGTCGATGAAGGAGAGCAAGTGCGCCATGTTTCTTCTCCGATTCTAAGAAACTTCTAATAAACTATTGCTCCCGGGCGCGGCTTGATTTGCTAAGTTTTGTTGGCAACGAATTACCGAAGTAATAGTGGGGGCGCTGTATCTTCAGTTTGTTGCCTGAGAAATACCGTATGCACTCAGGACTTGGAGCACGAAATCGACGAGCGTTTCTCCTTCGCCTCGCGGAGATATGCTCTGTCGCGGCGCGTTTGTAACGCGCGGTGAAGCGTCGTTGCCCTCTCGTGCGTGCGCCGCCGCTTCCGCATACGTCTCCAAACGCACCCATGTTGTCCAAGTCCAGCCATTACCAACCCTAATTCTGGTCATTACGGCGTAGGCGGTGTCGCTGACCGCCGCTTCTGCTGGCGCCGCTGGTGTGGTTTCTGCCGCTGGATTATTAGTGGAATCGCTCGAAACAGCGCATTGAAACTCGGACTCCTCCTCTGCTTTCAAAGAACGCATGGCACCATTCTCGACGCCGACCACATAGCCGCCAGCGCATGGAATACAGGACGCAGCCTCCACTACGGTTTTGTGCTCGTGCCAGCAACTCATGAAGCGCCCACACTCAGTCCAAGCTGCGGAATAAAACATTGAATTCCTCGCTTCCCGGCTACTTGCCTGCATGCAGAGACGCGTTCGGATAGAGGTAGTCGGCTTCACCCGAGCGTGCGTACTTAATGCCGTCTATCGGTGACGAATCTCTGGACTGAGACCCGACTGGAAAGTTTCTTTCTTGTGCAGTTATCTAATGCGCAGTTTTGAGCAGATTCGGACGAGAGGAAAAGAATCTCTTGGCGTGAACTTTTGACATCGCCAGCTACGGCGGTTTTCGAGACGTGGGATGCCCTGAGCGTTCCCACTTCTGCCATCCGACGCTGCCCTTTTTCATCACAAACATCTGTGACGGCCATCACAGACAGCCAACCCGCCGTGCGCGACAATGAAGATGTGATCGGCCAAGGCCGACCTGTGCCCGTCTCCAGAGACGGGCCGCAAAGCCGCCAGAAAGCCATCTCCACCGCTCTTTGGAAACCGAAAGTTGAGGCGCTTAGCGGGCGTCACGGGGGGAGGGGGGTACCCCTACGTTGGCAATCTTTGCCAACCGTTAACACGGTCCAATTTGACTGAGAACTGAGAACTGAGGCCCGAGACCTGCCTCAAGAGAATCTGACCTTAACATCCGGCCCCTTATCCAAATGGATGCTTTCAATAAATCGCACTCGTCCAGTCTTCAAAGTCAGAATCACCGAAGAAACCCGTGTCCCTTCGCCAAAAAAGCGGACGCCTTTCAGCAGCGCGCCTTCGGTTACTCCGGTTGCGGCGAAGATCATCTGTTTCCCAGGGGCCAGGTCTTCCGCTTCATAGATTTTCTTCTTGTCTTTAATGCCCATCTTTGCAATGCGTTCTTCCAACTCCGGCTTGTCGATCACGAGGCGCCCCTGCATGTATCCGTTCAGGCAGCGGATCGCGGCCGCCGTAATCACGCCTTCCGGAGCGCCGCCCGATCCCATGACCGCGTGCACACCGGTTCCCATCACCGCTGCTGCAATACCCGCCGACAGGTCGCCGTCGCCAATCAGCTTGATGCGCGCGCCCGCCTTCCGAATATCGGCGATCAGCTTCTCGTGCCGCGGACGGTCGAGCACGACCACCACCAGATCGTCCACGCCGCGCTGCATCCGCCGCGCGATATTTTTCAGGTTGACGGCCACCGGAGCGTCCAGATCCACCGCGTTCTTGCACGACGGCCCCACCACGATTTTTTCCATGTAGCAGTCGGGAGCATGCAGCAACCCGCCTTTTTCCGAAGCCGCCAGCACCGTGATCGCCCCCGGCGCGCCCGTGGCGCAGAGGTTCGTGCCTTCCAGCGGATCGACAGCGATGTCAACGTGAGGCACCGCACGCCCGTCCAGATAAGGCCCGCCCAGTTGCTCTCCGATATAAAGCATGGGCGCGTCATCGCGCTCGCCCTCGCCGATCACAATCGTGCCGTGCATCGGGACCGTGTCCATCGTCTTGCGCATGGACTCCGTGGCCACCTGGTCGCTCAGTGGACGATCCCCCTGGCCCATGGTGCGTGCCGCCTCGATGGCCGCATTCTCCACCACCCGCAAAAATTCCAGCGCCAGATCGCTTTCGATATTCTCCCCGAAATTCTTCGCGTGCGGTTCGTGACGGGCCTGCGTTGGCATCGATGCCTCCTGAGATTGGTGTGGCGCGGGCGCCCCCGCCCGCGAACTGCGTGCAGTGAGATGTGGCGCGGACACTCCTGTGCGCGAACTCTGTACGGCAAGATGGACCGCCGGGTCATTTGGGAATGGCACGATTTTGCAAGTTGGCCACTCGCTCGCAACAGAGTCTTCTAGCAACCTGCTACCCCTTCGCCGGTGGTTCCCGCGGATTGATTCCCAAACTCTTCAGTTTCGATTGCAGTGTTGTCCGCTTCAATCCCAACCGCTTGGCTGCCCCTCTCGGCCCGCCAATCTGTCCGCGGCTCTCCCGCAAAGCGCGCAGAATGTGCTCGCGCTCCGCCGCCTCCAGAGTTTCATCGGCGCGCTTCTCGGCCATGGTCACCGGCTTCAGTTCACCTAACGGCGCCACCAGCACCGAACCCTGCGTCAGAATTACAGACCGCTCGATAAAATTCTCCAACTCGCGCACATTCCCCGGCCAATCCCACCCGATCATTGCATCGATGGTTTTCTTCGGAATGCTTGTGATCGACTTGTTCATCCGCCGCGCGCATTTCTGCACAAAATGTTCCACCAGCAACCGGATGTCCTCACGTCGTTCCCGTAACGGTGGCACGTGGATGGGAAACACATTCAGCCGGTAATACAAATCGCTCCGAAACTCGTTCTCCCGCACACTGTCGGCCAAGTCGCGGTTCGTCGCTGCAACCAAACGAAAGTCCACCTTCAATGTTTGTGTTCCGCCCAGACGTTCGAATTCCTGATCCTGCAATACCCGCAGCAGTTTTGGCTGCAGCGCCAGCGAAATCTCCCCGATCTCGTCCAGAAACAGCGTGCCCTTGTCCGCCAGTTCGATTCGTCCAATTTTCCTGGTCACCGCTCCCGTGAACGCGCCCTTTTCATTCCCGAACAACTCGCTCTCCAGCAGGCCCGACGGAATCGCCGCGCAATTCAATTTGATGAAACCATGGTCGGCGCGCGGGCTCAACCGGTGGATCGCCCGCGCCACCAATTCCTTGCCCGTTCCCGTTTCGCCCAGCAGCAGTACAGTGGCGTTGCTGGCCGCCACTTTTCCCACATGCTGCATCACCGCTTGCAAGGCCTTGCTCTGCCCTATGATTTCCCCAAACCCCAGTTCGGTATCGATTTCCTGCTCCAGATAGAGCTTTTCTTCCGTGAGCCTCTTCTTGGCTTCGCGTAACGCTTCGCTTGCTTCCCGGAGCGCGGTGACGTCGGTGCTCGCGCCGGTGAGTCCAATCACCGCGCCCGCCGAGTCGAGAACCGGTTCGATCGTCGTATCGAAGTACTTCTTCCTTCCGCCGCCGGTAATTTTCACTTCATGACGCGCGCCCACCCCGGTTTCCAGCACCCGCCGCCGGACTTCCACGATGCGCGCAGCCTCTTCCGGGTCGAAGATTTCGCCTGGGGTCTTTCCCAGCTTTTCGACGTCCGAAAACGGAAGCTGCGAATTGTACATCCAGGTGTAGCGCAAATCCCGGTCCTGGTTGAACACCGCAATCGGAGAATTCTTTAGTGCCACCCGGAATCGTTCCTCGCTTTGCCGCAAGGCCTCCTCGGTGCGCTTGCGCTCGATCTCAGCCGCGGTTCGCGTCGAGAACAGTTGCAGAATCGCTTCCGCAAATTTTGGATTCGCCAGCGGCCGAGTGTAGGCCGCCACCATGATGCCAATGGCCCGCCCTTGTGAATCGCGCAAAGGCGTCCCCGCATAACCCTCCACATTCATCTGCTTCAGCAAAAGGTCTTTCGGGAACGTCTCGGACACGCCTGAAACATAAGAGCAGGTGCTTCCCTCCAGGACTCCTTCGCATGGAGTATGCGCCAGATCGTAAGTGAAGTTGTCCGCGATCGCGCCCTGATTGCAGACAGCAATCGTTTTTACCTTGTCTTCTTCGCCTTCGATGAGTTCTCCGATAAGCGTATAGTTCGCCTCCAGGCATTTGGCCAGCTGACAGGCCATCGAGGTAAAAAAGTTCTCGCTGCTGTCGGCTCGCACTTCTTGCACCAGGGTCGCGACCACTTCCTGCGCCTGCCTCCGTTCGGTGACGTCTTGCACCAGAGCCATGTGCCATCGGCGCTTCTCGCCCTTACCCCACATCGGCGCCACCGCAATCCTCACCCAGCGCACCGATCCATCCGGGCGCAGATACCTTTTTTCCATCTCGTAGTTTGCCAGCCTTTCCTCGGCCAGCTGGTGCAGGTATTCATTGCCGCTCCCGATATCGTCGGGGTGGGTAATGCTCGCCACGTCGGTCCGCAGCAGGTCTTCTTCCCTGCGCCCGGCGATTTCGCAGAACTTCGGATTGACTTGCAGAAATCGCCCGGTACGCGAATCCACAAGGGCAATGCCCACCGGAGACCGCTCGTACACCGCCCGGAATCGCAGTTCGCTTTCCCGCAACGCCGTCTCCGCCTGCTTCAGTTCCGTCAAGTCGATCGATGCCCCCACCACTCCCCGAGGCTTGCCTGCTTCATCCAACAGCGGAACCGCATTCACCACCGTTTCCCGTTCCACGCCGTCCTCAAATACCATCGTCAACGCGCGTCCATACACCGCCTCGCCCGTGGCCGCCGCTTGCTGCATAGGCAGCTGATCCGCCGGAATCTCCACCCCATCTTGCGTCAGTCGGAACGGGAGCTGGTCCTCCAGCGGGCCGCTCTTCGAAAAGTTCTTCCCCGCAGCCATACGCAGCTGTTCGTATCCCGCCCGGTTGCCGGTAATCCGTCGGCACGCAGCGTCGTGCGCGATCAAAACCGGTACCGGCACCGCATCCAGCACCGTTTCCAGTTCCTTCGCTCTTGCCCGCTCGCGCGCTTCACTCTCGCGTAACGCCTCCTCCGCCCGTTTCCGTGCCGTGATGTCGCGTGATATAGACACGGTATATTCCCGGTCCAGCTGCACCGGTCGCATATTCACTTCCACCGGAAACGTCGTTCCATCTTTCCGCCGGTGCACTCTTTCCACAATCGCGAATCCCGACTCCCGCAACTGCTGCTGCACCCGTGCGCGCAAACTTTCGTCGATGTTCCGGTCGATGTCAAAGACGGTCATGGACAAAAGCTCTTCGCGGCTGTACCCAAGCTGCAAGCACGCCCTCTCGTTCACATCGAGGAAGCGCAGGGTCTCCGGATCGACTACCTCAATGGCGTCGTTCGACTGGTCCAGCAGCGTCCGGAACAGAGTCAATTCGCGGAGCATCCGCTCCCGCTCCCGCGCCGTCTTCACCAGTTCTTCGTTGGTTTCACGCAGCGCCTTCTCCGCCCGCACCCGTTCCGTGACGTCGTGCGCAATCCCCCGCACAATCGGAGACGCTACTCCTTCGGTGCGCAGGGTGTTGTGATACTCCCAGAACCGCTGCTCCCCCGATCGCGTCACCACCGCCATCACGCCGCGAGACTCGCCGGTGCGCTTGATCTCGCGCAGATAGGTATCGAACTCCATGCGGAATTGCGGATCGATAAAATCCCGCATCGGCTTCCGCAGCATTTCTTCTACGCTGTAACCCAGTAGACGAGCTGGAACGGGATTGACCGACAGGAATCGGCCTTCAAGGTCATGGACGCACAGCAGATCCTGGCTGTGCTCGACCAGATCGCGATACCAGTCTTTGTTTTCTTCGAGAGCCCGCCGGATCGGGTCCCACGCAACCGGTGCTTCTTCTGGAAAATAGAAGTTCCGTTCCCCAGGGTGCGATGCCATGGCTCCACCCCTAAATGCGCCACTGGGAATCGTACTCTTTATGATGGCCAGATCAATTCCAGCGGCCGCTCCAAATTTTTAATCCCGGAGGTTCTTCGGCGAAGCTCTTCTAGCGCTTCTTTAAGTTGCCCGAACGCTTCTTTTAGTTGCCCGCGTCAATAACCCGCCCCACATACGTTACCAAAATTCCACCAAAATATCATTTTCGTAACATCTTGCGAGTTCTGGCTTGTGCCGGCCAGGGTCAACTTCTCGATGGCACATCAGTTCTTATTGTCTGGCCGGAATACTATAGTGCCCTGCAATGACCTGCCACGCGCCGTTCTTATTCATCATCCAAACATCGGTTAAACGGTCGCGCGATTCATAACCCTTACCCTTGGATGTCCCTTTCTCATGATAGGCGCCCGTGACCACAGCCACATTACCGTGCATCCGAACTCTGAGATCTGTCATTTCCGAAACTTCCACGTGCACGGTAGAGTCTCCATTGTGCGCGATGTATCCAGATTTACTGAAGGTACTCCCATCCTCGACCGTGATTACGAAATCATCGGCCAGCAGAGACTCCATGGTAGCGATATCCCCGCGCTTATAAGCTTCGTTCCACTTGCTCTCGAGCGCCAGTATTTTGGACGCCCCCGGTTCTCTCTTGCCCTGGGCAACTCCGAAATCCCAAGCCCCAAGCGCGAGCGCCGAAACGACAAGAAGCGAAAGCCTGATGTTCATGCCGCATTCTCTCGCGTTACCTACGGCCCTGCAACTGGCTATGAGATAACTGTAGATGTTGCCTACTGTTTTTATTTGCTCGGCTCCTTTCTTCCCAGACTTGGTTGGTTTGAGCTCGCACGGAGCCGACGCGGTTAGCTACTCGGGCTCTTAGAGGCTCGCGGTCGTCCAGGTTTCCTCGCGTGGCTGTAACTTCTGCCCTTGACGTAGGACCGCTTCAGGCTATACTCAGGCGTTACTTCAGTTACCGGATTCTGGCTCGAGGGGGCCCGGAATTCGGAGGAGGCGGAGCTTGCTGTCGCCGCGGAGAGCGCTACTCGTCCCCTTGGAGTGTGTGGTTCCCGCCTGCAGCGAATCTTGTTCCTCGATACCTTCGTTGAAAGTGCCTTCACCTTGGGAGATATGGCTATGTTCCGGTTAGGCAAGTGGGTGGCGGTAGGGCTTGCGGTCGGTATGTTAGCGACGCGGGTGGCGAAGGCGGGTGTGGGATTCCAGCCGGTTTCGCCCGATGAGCTCAAGATGACGAGCGAGCCGCTGGCGCCGGGAGCGCCCGCGATCATTTTGTACCGGCAGGTGGACCGGGATGACAATGTCCACACTCCCCACGAAGACAATTACTTTCGCATCAAGATCCTGACCGAAGAGGGGCGGAAGCATGCCAATGTCGAGATTCCATTCTTGAAAGAGAATGAGGACATAGTGCGCGTGCGGGCTCGGACCATCAGGCCGGACGGCTCGATCGCAGACTTCGGCGGCAAGGTTTTCGAAAAGTATCTGGTCAAAGGAAAATTCGAAGGCCGAGAAGTGAAGTATCTGGCCAAGACTTTTACTCTGTCCGATGTGCAGGTTGGGAGCATCATCGAGTACTACTACACGCTGGATTTTAGTGAATACACGCTCTCCGATTCCCACTGGATTGTGAGCGATGAATTATTCACTAGGAAAGCCGCATTTTCGTTGAAGCCCTTCGATGACAACTATTACGGAAATTATGCTCTACGCTGGAGCTGGAACACTCTGCCCGCGGGCACGGTTGAGCCGAAAGAGGCTCCTAACCACATCGTGCGGATGGAGGCACACGATATACCCGCCTTCCAGACGGAAGACTTCATGCCTCCCCCGAACGAGTTGAAATCGCGCGTGGATTTTATCTACGAAGAGGGATTCGGCGAGAAAGATCAGGCTAGTTTCTGGAAGCACGTCGGGAAGCAGCGGAATGGGCAATTGGAAAGCTTCGTCGGCAAGCGGAACGTCATGCAACAGGCCGTGGCGCAAATTGTCTCGCCGAACGACCCGCAGGAAGTGAAGCTGCGAAAGATCTATGACCGGGTGCAGCAGTTCCGGAACACATCGTACGAAGTGCAGAAGACCGAACAGGAAAAAAAGCGTGCAAAAGAAAAGACGGTGGAAAACGTAAACGTTGAGGGCATCTGGAAGCGAGGCTATGGCAACGGCCAGCAGCTGACTTGGTTGTTCCTTGGTCTGGTGCGAGCTGCGGGTTTTGAAGCCTATGGATGCTGGGTCTCGGGTCGCAGTCAATATTTCTTCAGCGCGGTTACGATGCAAGGCGAGAAATTAGACGCCAACGTGGTCCTCGTCAAACTGAACGGGAAGGACCAGTATTTTGATCCGGGCGGAGCCTTCACGCCCTTCGGGCTGCTGGAATGGTCGGAAACCGGCGTGCCCGGGCTGCGGCTCGACAAGGACGGCGGCACCTGGATTCAAACCACTCTCCCCGAAGCCTCCGAGTCGCGAATCGAGCGCGTAGGGAGGCTGAAGCTCTCTGAGACCGGCGATCTGGAGGGAAAGCTGACTGTCACCTTTATCGGGCTCGAAGCTGTGTACCAGCGATTGGAAGAACGGCACGCTGACGAGGTGGCCCGCAAGAAGTTTCTGGAGGAGCGGGTGACGTCGCAACTCGGCGGCGCTGCGGAAGCGGAACTGAAAAACAAACCGGATTGGACAAGTTCAGAAGCTCCGTTGGTCGCGGAATTTGACCTGAAGATTTCGGGTTGGGCTTCGAACGCCGGCAAGCGTGTGGTCATTCCTGCAGCGATCTTTACGGCCGGCGAGAAAGGCGTATTCGAACATGCCAACCGGGTGCATCCTATTTATTTTGCGTATCCACACCAGAAGGTGGACGACATGACTGTCGACCTTCCGCCGGGATGGCAAGTGAGCAGTGTCCCTCCAGCGCAAAATAAGGATGGACATATCATTCTCTACAGCATGAAGGTGGACAATAATCCAGGCACTCTGCGGCTGACGAGGAAGTTAAGCGTCGATATTTTGCTGCTGGAGCCGAAGTATTACGCGGCGTTGCGGAACTTCTTCCAGGTAGTGAGGACCGGCGATGCGGAGCAAATCGTTCTGCAGCCAGGGGAAATCCATGCTAGCAACTGAGCGCGTGACGAACCGGCAGACGCTGCTGGTTTTCTTCTGGGTTGCTGCGTGGGTGATGACGATTGTGCCGCAGGCCGCGGCCAGTGGCGATGCTCCACAGTGGATGCATGCCCTGGTCGGGGTTACATTGCCTTCCTATGACGAAAAAACGGACGCGGTCGTGCTCTATTCCGAAACGAACGTCACCGTTCTGTCGGAGAACAAGATCAGGACACGCGTACGAAACGCCTACAAGATTCTCCGGCCCGACGGCCGCGAGCGCGGTACGGTAGCCGTCTATTTCAATCCGAACCGCAAAATCACAAGTCTGCATGCCTGGTGTATCCCAGCTCAAGGCAAGGACTTCGAGGTCAAGGATAAGGATGCAATGGATTTTGCTGCACCGGCCGAAGGAGGCTATTTGGTGGAGGACACGAGATACAGAATCCTGCATGTTCCCGCGCCCGATCCAGGAAACATCATTGGCTACGAATATGAAGTGGAAGAGCAGCCCTTTTGGTTGCAGGACATCTGGGACTTTCAGGGAATCGATCCGGTGCGGGAGAGTCGTTATTCACTGCGACTTCCCCCCGGCTGGGTTTTTAAGGCGTCATGGCTTTCTCATCCCGAGGTGAAGCCAGACGAAGTAGGTGGCAACGGATTGCAATGGGCGGTCAACGACGTGAAAGGGATCAGACCTGAGCCGGCCATGCCTCCTTTGGAAGGCGTAGCAGGCCAGATGATCGTCTCATTCTTCCCAGCAGGTGGCACGGCTACGAAGAACGAGTTTGCAAACTGGGAGGGCATGGGACGTTGGGAGGAAAGCCTATACAAAGGGCGGACAGACGCGTCTGACTCGATCAAACAAGAGGTAAGCGGTCTGGTTGGCGTGGAATCCTACCACGTGGTCATCAACGCACAGAGGGGTGTGGTTACCCGGGACGCTCCGGCTCACGACGGGTTTAACCATGAAATTCTGGCGATCCAGCTGCCGGACAACGTGAAGGATCCTTCCCTGATTGCCGTAATCCAGCATCCCAAACTAGGAAGGATTCTATTCTTCGACCCCACCAACGAGGTGACGCCTTTTGGCCAAATTGGAGGATACCTGCAGGCAAATTACGGCTTGCTGGTAACGCCCGAAGGCGGCGAACTGGTCGAGTTGCCGCAACAGGCGTCGGCGATGAACAGTATCCAGCGCGTGGGCAAGCTGACGCTCGACGCCAACGGAACGTTGAAGGGCGATGTCAAAGAAGTGCGGCTGGGAGACCGGGCTGCGTCAGAAAGGTGGCGATTGCGTTCGGTAACGAACAACACCGATCGGATCAAGCCGATCGAAAGCCTACTGGCGGGATCGGTTTCCAGTTTTCAAATTGTGCGAGCGAGCCTGGTCAACCTAGACCACACGGACCAGCCTTTCGGTTTCAATTTCACTTTCCAGTCCGGCAACTACGCAAAGATTGCGGGAAATCTGCTGCTGGTGCGGCCGCGCGTGCTGGGAAACAAGTCGTCGGGCGTACTGGAGACGAAGGAACCGCGCAAGTTTCCGCTCGAATTCGACGGGCCGTCGCGCGACACCGACAGTTTCGACATCGCGCTGCCGCCGGGCTATGAAATAGACGAGTTGCCGCCTCCGATGGATGTGGACTACAGCTTTGGCAGCTATCACAGCAAGACCGAAGCGAGCGGGCAAACGTTACACTACACGCGTGCCCTGGAAATCAAGGAACTGAGCGTCCCAGTCAGCAAAATGGACGATCTGAAAAAGTTCTACCGCATGATCGCTGCGGACGAGCGGAATACGGCGGTTCTGAAGCCGATGGGGGCCGGCAAATAGCGGGAATCGAGTGGGAATTTGGTCGGGGCGCGCGGATTTGAACCGCGGACCCCCTGCGCCCAAGGCAGGTGCGCTACCAGGCTGCGCTACGCCCCGACTGTCGTTCAATTAACGTTCAATTCTACGAGATTCGATTATAAATGATGCGATGCGAATGACCTTCCTGACACTCCCAAAAGGTGGACTGCCCTT
>WNEZ01010457.1_pt1 | contig 13663 bp, 12 predicted proteins | sample 5400521 | NCBI WGS metagenome assembly WNEZ01 (sample SAMN13153339, study PRJNA577476) | soil metagenome | isolation source: 120 cm saprolite under Douglas fir tree site 2 hole 1 replicate 1 | place: USA:California | collected 2015-04-18 | reverse complement strand
GGCGCCTTTCAACCTGGAGGGACATGAGGTTTTCACCACCGCGAGCATCGGTCTCACCATGGGTCGGACAGACTATGCAAGGCCGGAGGACTTTCTGCGCGATGCCGACGCAGCGATGTATCGCGCCAAGGCGCAAGGGGCGGCACGTTTTGAGATATTTGACAGCGACATGCATGCCCGCGCAGTGACGCTCTTGCACTTGGAGTCGGACTTGAGACAGGCCATCGAGCACCACCAGTTGTCGATTCACTATCAGCCCATTGTCTCGCTCCAGACCGGCAGGATCACCGGTGCAGAGGCTCTCTTGCGATGGCAGCATCCACAACGTGGCTTCATTTCTCCCGAAGAATTCATCCCGCTGGCAGAGGAAACCGGCCTGATTCGACCCGTTGGCGAACTGGTGTTGCAGGCGGCCTGTGCCCAAGCCATGGCTTGGCAGGCTAATGGGTATCCAGGGCTACGCGTGACGGTCAATTTTTCCCCACGCCAGTTTGAGTACGAGAACATACAAGAGCTGATCAAAAAGGTGCTTAATGAAACTCGTTTGGCTCCCCAGACCTTGGAACTGGAAATCACCGAGAGCATGGCGATAAGAGATGCCGAATTGGGTGCGAGAACCCTGAACGAATTGAGGGCCTTCCCAATACGAATCTCAATAGATGATTTTGGCATCGGCTCAACTTCGCTGGCCTACCTGAAGCGCCTCCCAATCACTACCTTAAAGATCGACCGGTCTTTTGTGAGCGACCTTGCAACGGATTCAGACGACGCGTCGATTACCTCCGCCATTATTGCTATGGCCCATAGCCTAAATTTGGATGTAGTTGCCGAGGGCGTGGAAACAGAAGAGCAACTAGCGTTCTTGCGCTCGCAACAGTGTGACGAGATGCAGGGCTATCTGTTTAGCCCTCCCGTGCCAGCCGAGGCGTTTTCGAAATTATTGCGCGAAGGGCACAGCTTATTCAGGAATCGCGAACCCTACCAGACAAGCAGCATTGAGGTCGAATAATCTTGCCTCACCCTGTCTCACCCGGGTTGCCCCTTCCCTCTCTCCATCAACCGCGGGTGGCCGCCCTTTTCGCGTTTGTGTGTGGACCAACGCTCACGACCGAATGATACCACTCCGCTACTTTAACACTGTGCGATTGGTTTTGCTTTTGAGGGTGGCAATACCCAATCTACTGTTTTGCCGGTGAAGCAAAATGTATCTTGGGGCCTCATAAATCGCGTGTAGAGCTTCTAATTGAGAGATTTTCGAAAGCCAAAGTAGCCGAAATCCATGAAGAGGGTTTTTTCACAGCTTCGTTCTTGGAAGGGTCGGGGGGTTGAGTTCTCTCTGTTCAATGACCAAGGGACTGATTCGCATCGGCCTGGTCCATCGAAGACAAGAATTTCAATGACACCCAAGAACTATGCGCCCCACGAAGACCGCGAGAGGAAGAGCATCTGAAAATTCAATCCGAAGTCTGGACCGCTGGTCCCGTTAGGTGAGCAAAAAACGAAAGGCGACCCGTTGAGAGGCGACCTTTCGCCAAAACTAGAGATTGTAAGGAGAGGCGGAGAGTCGGTCAGGACTTAGCCGGGGCTTCCATCTTCTTCTGTTTGATTTCCTTGGCCTTGTCCACCAATTCGTCGGCTTGCTTTAACAGGGAAGCGCGCTCATCGGGGGTGGTGGCCTCGTCTGCTTTGCGGCGGAGGAGGAGGTTGAGGTAGGCCATGGCGTCATCATAGTCGGGGCGAAGCTCAAGAGCCTTGTGGAGCTTATCGATGCCCTCCTCGACCAACTGGCCATTTTCTTTCGAGTAGTCATCACGAACCTGTGGCGGCATCGCATCGTCGTCTTTGAGAGTCTTGCTCAAGTTCGCCAGGCGCCACTTGCCGCGCATCTCCAGGTTCGAGCGATACGTTAGCGTCCAGTCGATTACGCCAATCCAGTAGTAGGGCTCCGGGTCTTCCGGCTTCAGGGCGATATGCTTCATGTGATAGGTCTTCGATTCTTCAAACTTGGCCCGCGTGTACGGCGTCCCAGCCATGTTGTAGAGAATCGACCCGATCCCATCGATCGCCGAGATATTGCTCGCGTCGGCCGAGAGAACGTCCTGGAATTCCTTAATGGCCTCTTCGCCCATGCGGATATTCTCGTCCGAAGGCGCGCCCGGAATGTATTGAGTGGCGTAGGCCGTGGCGAGATACAGGCGCGCGTTGGTGAGCGTGGGATCGAGATCCTTGGCCTGCTTGAAATCCTCAATGGATTGATCGAATTTGCCGTCTCGATAGGCAGCGACGCCCTTATTGAGCAGGTCGCGCGCTTTGAGCTTGTCGCAGCCACTGGCCCCGAAAGCGACGACTAAGGTGGCGGCAACCATCACCGCCACGGACTTGGTGTTTTTGAAATGCCGGAAATGCGCAAAAGGATTCATGGCAAACAATCCATCCCCGCGATTATTTTGTGTCCCCCCGAGAGGGCAGTGAAACATCCGATCATTACACTGGCATTCGCTGCAGCGCCAAGCCAGTTTTTCCCGCCGCGCAACCCATTCGCTTACTAACGCGGGCCACAGCCGCACACTCTACACCAGCATCGCCCCGGAACAAAGCAACATTATCTTTAATAATGAGAGTGGAGACAGAACAACGCGCCCCTTGCAAACGGCCCACGCGGCAATCCGTACCGGACTTACTTCCCAGCTTCAAGATTGGCCGTGATCAACCCAACCTTATCGATGCCGGAGCCGCGCATGACGTCGATGGCCCTGGCGACATCGGCAAAGCGCACCGCGTCATCACCCTTGACGAAGGCGACTTTCTCGGCGCGCTCCTTGAAGACGTCCGAAAGGCGCGGGCCAAGCGATTCCCAGGTGGCATCTTCCTCATTGATCTTCAGTTTCCCCGTATCCAGAATCTGAACGACAATCGTCTTCTGCATCGTCTGCGGTTGCTGCTGCTGGTTTGGCGGCGCGGGTTGCGGGACCAGCGCGTCCAGACCCTTCGGCGTCAGGGGCGTGATCACCATGAAAATAATGATCAGGACCAGCAGAATATCAATCAGCGGCACGACGTTCATCGTCGCCATCTCGCCGCCGCTCTTTCCTCCAACGTCCATTCCCATTGTCGTCGCTCCGTAATTCGAATTTTCGCGCCGCGAACTGAACCGCCGTGGCGCATGCGATGCAACTCGGTCACCGGGAAGCGCCGAGTTTCGAGACGCCCTTCCCGGTGAAGACCTAGTCTCCGGTTGGCGGCGGTGGAGCCATCCTGCGGTTTTGCTCGGCTTTGTCGGTCAGCAACCCGACGTTATCCACACCCGCGGCACGAATTTCATCCACCACTTTGACCACGACGCCGTACTTGGCGCGACCATCGCTCTTGACGAAGACGGTTTTGTCCAACTTGTTGGAGATACGGTCGCGCACCTGATCGGCAATTTGTGAAAGATCGGACTTGACGTTACCCAGGTAGACGTCTCCACTCGATGAAATGCCCACGATGACGGCATCATCCTTGTCGGCATTGGGCATGTCACTCGGGTTGGTGACCTTCGCCAAATCCACGGATAACCCCTTGGTGAGCATGGGCGTGACCACCATGAAGATGATCAACAACACCAGCATGATGTCGGCCATGGGGATGACATTGGGCGCCGACATCGTGGCGCCGACTTTTGGCTTGTAGGCCATGGCTTACTTCTTTCCGCCGGCCCGGCGCGTGATGAAGTAGTTGACCAGTTCCATCGAAGAGTTGTCCATTTCCACGTCAAACGCCTCGACCTTGTTGGTGAAGTAGTTGTAGGCCCACACGGCAGGCACAGCTACCAGCAACCCGAGAGCAGTCGTGACCAGCGCTTCGGAAATACCGCCGGCGACCGCCGACAATCCTGTAGCCTTGGTGGTCTCAATGCCCTTAAATGCGTTGATGATGCCGACCACCGTGCCGAACAATCCGACGAAAGGAGCGGTCGACCCGATGGTGGCGAGTCCGGAAAGGCCGCGCTTCATTTCCGCGTGCACGATGGCGACGGAGCGATCGAGGCCACGCTTGGCAGCTTCAATCACTTCCATATCGGCAACCTGGGAGGAGGCGGATTGGAACTCAGACAGGCCTGTGGCGACAACCTTGGCGATATGGCTCTTCTTGTTGCGCTCGGCGATAGAGATCGCTTCGTCGAGTTTGCCTTCGCGCAACGCACCAGCAACTTGCTGTACGAAAACGCGGGACTGTTTGCGAGCCGCGCTGTACATCAGCACGCGGTCGATCATCACACCGAGAGACCACGCGGAGAGAAGAAAGAGGATGCCTACTACAGTCTGCGCGATAATACTCATGTTGTGCCACATGGTCCTCAGGTCCCACTGGCCCTGCAGGACAATCATGTTCATTGCTGCAACCGATAGATTCGCAAGCATGTGATTCGCTCCTTTTTATTTCGTTCGAGACTTATAGGCCGAGACCAACGATTCGCTGCCCCCGGCCGACTCCTTGATTGGCGGCCTGTATTCTGGCGGGCCCCACGCCTCACTTTCACCCCCAAGGGGTGAAGCGTTCAGCGTAAAAGTGGAGCCCGATCCCTGGGCCGTCGCCCTACCTTACCCACCCATCGTAAACGTTACGGTAATCGTCGTATCCACTTCGACTGGATCGCCATTCAGCTGCGTGGGCTTGTAGCGCCACTGCTTGACCGCGTCCAGAGCCGATTGCACCAGCAGCGGATGGCCAGAAATAACTTCAAGTTGGGCGACTTTGCCCTCCTTGTCGATAATCGCGTGGAGGACGACGTTCCCCTGAATGCGCGCCTGACGCGCCAGCGCGGGGTAAAGCGGCCGCGTCTGCGTGATGATGGACGCTGCCGTTACTTGTCCGCCCTGCTTGATGCGAGCAGGTGCGGCTGCCTTCGGGGGGGGAGGAAGCGCGGGGACATTACCCATGAGGCCCTGCCCGGGAATTCCACCGAATACGCCACCTTGCTGGGTATTGTTAATCACATCCGGGGGGAGCTCCGCTTCCTTAAACACGGCCACTTCCTTTGGAATAGCGCGCGGCTGCATCAGCTTGCCGGACTGAATCAGGCGAGCAACCGGCTTGACTATGACCTTCACGGGCTGAGGCGGCGGAGGCGGGGGCGGCGGAGGCGGGGGAGCGACCAGCAATGTCGAAAGCATTGCTTTCGGAAGCGCCTCGGTGTAAATCAAAGGAATCAAAATTAGGATCCCCAAGATAAAGGTCTGAACCAGACCGGAAAGAATTACCGCCCAACCTTTGTTGGTCTTTTTCCTGACTGCTGTAGATTCAACTAGATCGTCAAACATCGCATTTTCCTCCTGCCGAAAGCACCAGGCGTGCCCCTAGGTCTTCCGGAGTTTATTGCCGGCTGCGGTTCCGGCTACTACTGCAGTCGCGCCTTGATCTCTCCACTGGTTCCAGGCCACTACGAGAGGCGCGGCAATCCCAAAACTGGAGTACGTGCCTACCATAATCCCGACCACGAGAGCAAAGGAGAAAGCTCGGAGAACCTGACCACCCATAACGAACAGAACGAGCACGGTCAGGAACGTCAATCCACTCGTCAGGATCGTGCGAGAAAGCGTCTGGTTAATCGAACGGTTTACGATCGCCTTAAACGGCTCACGGCGCATGAGCCGCATATTTTCGCGGATGCGGTCAAAAATCACGATCGTGTCATTCATCGAGTAACCAACCAGGGTCAGGAGCGCCGCAATCACGGTCAACGAAATCTCAAAATGAAAAATCGAAAACAAACCTAACGTGATCAGAACGTCGTGAAAGACCGCCAATACGGCGGCTGCACCGTACACCCACTCGAAGCGAAATGCAATATAAACTAACATCCCCCCCAAAGCATAGAGGGTGACGACAACCGCTTGACGCCGAAGCTCGGACCCGACCTTGGGGCCCACGATCTCCACATTGATAATGGCAAAGGTGCTGGTATAAAACGAATCTCGAAGGGCGGCGATGGCAGCGGCACTGGCTCCCGCGGCAGACAGGTCATTAAGGTTTGTCAGGACGCCACCGCGATTCTTGTCCCGAAAATTGACAAGCTGTCGCGCCAACTGGGTGTAGCGATCCCCGGCGGCCGCGCCCAGACTCAAAGGGTCCTTCCGTACAAGGACGTCCGATATCGCGGAGGGCCCTGCCGCGTTAAAGTCCTGCTTACCGGCCTCGCCCGAGCCCAGCGTGGCGTGCAGGGCGTTAAGGATGGCCGTCTTGCCGGCGTCGAGCGCCTCAGATCCTTGACCCTTTTCCTCGAGGTTGATAAGTACTTCGTTTGAGTTTGGGGTGGAAATATCGCTTACCGGAACGATTGTGGTATTGACGATCCCCTGCTGCGTCAGCCCGTTGCGAATTGTATCGATCGGCGGGGGGCCGGCGAAGCGCACGTCTACGACCGTACCCCCTTTAAAATCAATGCCATAGTAGGGGCCGCTATTCTTAATCAAGGAGGCGGCGCCGACTGCCAGCAAGGTCAAGGACAAAGCGAAGAAGTACTTCGCCTTGCCCATCCAATCCAGATCCACCTGCTTAAAGAATTCCATAGTCACTCTGACCCGTTAGAGTTTGACACCAACTTGGGACGAATTGTTCCCGAATTCGAACGTTCTCGCTAAATACTCAACCTAAATACTCAACTCGGCCTCGCGAGGCATCTCGGTCAAATGCCAGTCAAAAATGACACGCGAGACGTACACAGACGTAAACAGGTTCGCCAGAAGTCCGATGACCAGGGTAATGGCAAAGCCCCGTACCGGACCCGTCCCGAACAACCCCAAAAAAGTGGCCGAAACCACCGTGGTTACGTGCGTGTCAATGATCGTCAGAAACGCGCGTTTGAATCCTTGATCCACGGCAGAGACGGGCGCCTTCGAAGCACGCAGTTCTTCCCGGATGCGTTCGAAAATCAGGACGTTCGAATCCACGCCCATACCGATGGTCAGGATGACGCCCGCAATGCCGGGCAGTGTGAGGACGGCGCCAAAATAAGCTAAGGCCGCAAGCAGGATGATCAGGTTCAGAACTAGGGCAACGATCGCATTTACACCGGATAGCCGGTAGTAAACAACCATGAAGATCATCACCACCAGCAAGCTGATGATCGAGGCTTGCACTCCGTGACGGATTGAGTCCGCACCCAACGAAGGACCGACAGTGCGTTCTTCGAGATACTTGATGGAGGCCGGCAGCGCGCCGGAACGCAATACCAACCCCAGATCATTGGCTTCCTGTTCGCCAAACTGCCCTTCGATCACACCTGTGTCATCGATGCGGCCGTTGATGGTGGGCGCGGTTTGCAGCCGGCGCTCCAGGACGATACCCAATTGCTTGCCGATATTCTGCTCCGTAAATGGACCAAAACGGCGGCCAGCTTCGGTGGAAAGCGTGAAATCCACGTCGTAGAAACCGATGTTCTTGGTGCTGCGCACGGCAGTGGCGCTGCGAAGGTCCCGGCCGGTCACGACAGGTACACGGTCGACCACAAACCAGCTCTCCACGGACGGCTGGCTCGAACTAGAAGCCGAACTCTTGCCCTGCACCAATTGCGAATTCGGCGGAAGCACGCCGCCGTGCGCCGCCATGACGGCAGCCTCGGAGGAGTATGGAGTGCCGTCCAGCACCAGGTGCAACTCCAATTGCCCGCCGGCCTGAATCACACCTTTGGCGCGATTCGGATCGCCTTCGCCGGGAAGCTCGACGATGATTTCGTTCTCTCCCTGGCCGTAAGGAGCCACGAGAGGTTCCGTCAGGCCGAGCGCGTCAATACGCCGCCGGATCGTTTCCTCGGCCTGGTCCATGGTCCGCTGCTGGATGTCCGCGATATGCGACGCTTTCATTGTAAGGAGATAGCCGGAGGGCTCGCCAGGGGCGGGGGCAATATCCCAATCCGGAAACTGGTCGGAAATCACATTGCGGGCGGCGCCAGCCTGTTCGGGGGCAATGTTGTGCACCAGAATCTGCGTGTCGCTCAGCTTGCGAAGCTCATCATAGCGGATGGTCTTGTCGCGAAGCTGCTTGGTGATATTGTCCAGGACCTGATCGGTTTCCTGGCTGACCGCCTCCTGCACCTGCACTTGCAGGATCAGGTGCGTGCCGCCCTGCAAGTCCAAACCAAGCTTAATGCGGTTCGCAAAATTCGATTTCAAGACGGACAAGGACTTTGGCGCATCGGGAATTCCAACCAAACCGATAAAACAAACAAGAATGACGGCTGCGATGAAAATTGCTTTCCACTTGAGATTCGAATTCATGGCTTGGGCTGGCTCAGGACTCCGTAGGAATGTATTGTCACTCTGGGGGCTCGAAATAGAGCCTACTCCAGTAATCCTGGCCTTGCTACTCCTCCTTGCTTTCCGGCTGGAGAGCGGCCACCGCGGAGCGCAATACTTTCACTTTTACCTGATCGGCGATACGAAGCTGAACAGAGTCGCTCTCAATGCCCACGATTGTACCGAACAACCCGCCGCTGGTGACGACTTTATCCCCGTTTTTGAGCGCGCCCAGCATTTCCTGAGTCTTCTTCTGACGCCGCTGCGCGGGAAGGATCAACAACACGTAAAAGATCACCATGATGATCAGAAGCGGCGCGAAGGCCATCAGACCACTGGGTCCCGTGCCCTGAGCCATGAGTGAAAGTGTTGCGTGCGAAGACATCATGGATATTTCTGTGATCCGATCTTCCCGTTGCGAACTACCGAATTTCCCGGCGGGCTGTAAATACAGCCCTCACCCGTGCCGGCTTGCTTCAGGGTTGACCCGCTTCGATGCGCGCTAGCAGCTCTGAGGAGAATTCCGCTAGTTCCCCAAACGCGATAGCCTGTCGAATCTTAGCCATAATGTCAAGAAAAAACGCAACATTGTGGTGGGAGTTCAGGATCGCGGCGAGGATTTCATTGGCCAGGAATAAATGCCGCAGGTACGCGCGCGAATAGGTGCGGCAGACCATGCAGGAGCAACGCTCGTCGGGAGGGCGAGAATCATCGGCGTAGGTTGCGTTCTTGATGTTGATCCTGCCTGCGCTGGTGAACAGGCAGCCGTTGCGGGCGTTGCGCGTCGGCAAAACGCAGTCCATCATGTCGACGCCGCATTTGACGTAGTCGGCAATTTGCTCGGGGAAGCCGACGCCCATTAGATAGCGGGGACGGTTCGCCGGTAGCTCAGCGGTGGCCGCGGCCGTCATCTCGCACGTGAGGGGGTGAGGTTCGCCCACGGCAAGCCCTCCGACCGCGTAGCCCGGGAAATCGAGGTCCACGAGCTGCCGCGCGCTCTCGCGCCGCAAATCGGCGTGCGCGCCGCCTTGCACGATCGCGAACAAAACGCCCATTCCGTCGTGCGCTTCATAGCGGAGGCGGCGCGTTCGTGCTCGGCGGGATACTCGATGCACTCGTCGAGCACCATCGCGATGTCCGAACCCAGCGCCTGCTGAATCTCGATGGACTTTTCCGGCGTAAGGGAATGCTCGGACCCATCGAGGTGCGAACGGAAAATCACACCGTCATCGGTGACTTTGCGGAGATCGGCCAGGCTAAACACCTGAAAGCCGCCGGAATCGGTGAGGATCGCCCGAGGCCAGGACATGAAACGATGCAGCCCGCCCAGGCGCCTGATCCGTTCGTGGCCCGGCCGAAGATAAAGATGATAAGTGTTGCCAAGCAGGACCTGAACGCCAAGCTCGCCGAGCGCCTGCTGCGTCAGTCCCTTCACCGTGCCCTGCGTCCCGACAGGCATGAACGCCGGCGTGTCGATCACGCCATGCGGTGTTGTGAGACGCCCCAGCCGCGCGCCCGTCGGATCGGTCTTCAGAACTTCGAAATGGAATTCCATCCGTTTGAGTCTAGCAGGACGATGGGACAATGCTACATTTCGATCTCGGTTCTTAAGTGGGCTTCTGGTCCCCGGAGCCAAATAACATTTGTGATGGGCGTTCCACCCGCGGAGGGGGCTTGATAACCCAAGGGGCTTGGGTTATACTTTGATTCGTGGCGTCGCTTCGCCTCGGAAATGTCTTGTTCAAAGTTTATCCGCAAGACCATGAGCCGCGCCACGTTCATGGTTTTACGGGAGAGACCGAAGTCATCGTTGACATCGGCATTGATGGGAATGTCAGACTCGCCGATAGACCCGACTGCATTCGCCCGGGCAACGCAAAGCGCAGTGACATGCGCAGGATTTTGAGAACTGCGGCGGAACATTTTGACGAGCTAGTTTCGCTGTGGGAGAAAATGCATGCGTAGGAAAGCACACAAGGTCCATGTTTCCAGCGGCCAGATCGATTCCGCCATCGCACGTGCGCGGCAATTCGATGCTAATGATCCCCGTGTAATGGGAGTCCGGTACGAAGCGCAAGAGGATTTGGTAAGCGTCTCGTTTGCCGACGGGTTAAAGGTTTCGATTCCACGAAAACAATTGCAAGGTCTCGAACGCGCGAACCAATCGCAACTATCGAAAATCGAAATCGTCGGCAATGGGACAGGGCTACATTGGCCATTGCTCGATGTCGATCACTACGTTCTCGGCCTGTTGGAACACAGATTTGGCACGAAACGATGGATGAACGAAATAGGGCGCAGGGGTGGATTGGCAAGGAGTGAGATCAAAGCCAAAGCCGCGAGAAGAAATGGTTTAAAGGGTGGAAGGCCGAGAATAAGTGTTCCTCAAAGCACCAGACATTAAGAAACCAAGAACCTCCGTCTGTCATTCCGAGCGAATCGAGCAATGTCTCTCTCTTTTGCCGAGTGCCCGGAGAGATTCCTCACCCGCGGGAGCGGGTTCGGAATGACACTCCAAAAATAATTCTCCAACCCGATGCTACATTGCCGGCAGCACAGGAATCGCGGCGATCAGAGATTGCGTGTAGGGATGAGTGGGCGCGCCGAGGATTTGCGCGGCGGCGCCCGTTTCCACGATGCGGCCGCCCTGCATGACGGCGATACGCGTGGCGAGTTGCGCGACGACGGGCAGGCTGTGGGAAATCAGCAGGTAGGTGAGAGCAAAATCGCGCTGCAAATTTTGGAGCAGCTCCAGGATCTGCGCGCCGACGGAAACATCGAGTGCGGAGACAGGTTCGTCGGCCACGACCAGGCGCGGCCGCAGCACCAGGGCGCGCGCGATGCCGATGCGCTGCCGCTGGCCGCCGGAAAATTCGTGCGGGTAGCGCGCGAACGCGTCCTCGCCCATGCCGACCGCGCGCAGAACCTCGGCCACGCGTTCGCGCCGCTCGGCGCGGTTAAGGCGCGGTTCGTGAATCTCGAGCGGTTCGCCGACAATCGCTCCGACACGCATTCTCGGGTCCAGCGAGGCGAACGGATCCTGGAACACCATCTGCATTTCGCGCCGGAGCGCGCGCAGGTTCGCGCCACGGGCAGCCAGGAAATCGCGTCCTTCGACGCGAAGTTCGCCTGAGTCCGGCTCGATCAGGCGCAGCAGCATGCGCGCGAGCGTGGTCTTGCCGCTGCCGGATTCGCCGACGATCGCCAGCGTTTCACCGGAGGCTAGTTCGAGGCTCACATCGTCGACAGCCGTGACGCGGGCGCGAGCGCCGATCGCAAACGTTCCCCCAGGCGCAGGAAATGTCTTCCGCAGATTTCGAGCTTCGAGCAGCGGCGCGGTCATCGTCGAGGATGGTTGCATAAGAACCCAGAAAAGGTTTGTGGGTCGCGGCTTTACAGGCGGCGGAAAAATTCAATTCAAAGCCGCTTTTAGTAGCACAGGCACTCTTGCCCGTGCGGGTTTTGCTGCACTTATCATCGATGCACAGCCAAGAGTGGCTGTGCTACTCGACTTTTTCCGCAACCTGTTCAGCCGCGACTGAGAACCGACAATTCTGTAGTGGCTTTGGCCACTGAGGCGCCAGTTTACAGATTGCCGCACATGTTCTTTAGCCGTTCAAGACGCCAGGGCTTGAAAGCCCCTTTTCTCGCCGAGCCTATTGGTGGACCTGCCCTTCCTTCGTCAGGGTGAAAAGGTCCGACCCACAAATCTTCATTGAGACGCGTCATCTAAGTGGCACCAACAACCTCCAGCGCTGGGCAGCCTCTGTAAGTTTTGCTTCAACCACGATGCTCATTCCGGCTTCTCCGCGACGAGCAAAAGAACCGTGTGCAGGAACTCGAGGCCGCCCGTTTTTTCTGAACGGCGCGGATTGAGGCCGGAGGTGTCGTCAGCCATGATTTCCTCGAGCATGCGGCGAACCTGGACGTAAATCGCGTCGCCGGGAAAGCTGCCGGCATTCCGCATCCACGCGTCGAGATCGTACCAGCGCTCGCGCGATTCTTCGGAGAGCAGCCGCAAGCCGGCGTCATGAATCAGCGCGTGGAACTGCAAGACGGTCAGAGCGTTGGTATGCGACGGGTCGCGTGCGCGTTCAATCGCGTTTTGGATCGCGCCGCCGGGGCCTTCCGACACAATGATATCGGCAATCGCCACGCGGCCGCCGGAACGCAACACGCGCGCCATCTCCGCCAGAGCGCGCGCCGGTTCGAGCATGTGATGGAATGCGTAGCCGCAGGCCACGATACCTGCAACGCCGTCCGCGAAGGGGAGCGCATAGATGTTGCCGCAGACAAATTCAATGTTTGTGATGCCTGCTCGCTCCGCTTCCGCGCGCGCTTTCTCGATCATCGCCGGAGTCAGATCGACGCCGACCGCGCGGCCGACGCGCGGAGCAAAAGGCCGCGTGAATGTGCCGGGGCCGCACGCGACGTCGATCGCCAGCGCTTCGGAGACAAGCGCAAGGCCCGCGGTGGCGCGCTCCGCCAAACTCTCGGACTCCTCCACGCGAATGGTGCGCACGTATTCGGTAAAAACATCAGCGGTCGCAGTGAAGCGCTCGCGAATCTTGGCCAGGTGATTTACTTCGGTAGTCATCGCATTGTTTCCTCAAGAATATTTTCGACCAGGATGCAGCGCGCGTGGTGGTCCGGACCGGCGATGCGCAGCTGCGGCATCGCAGCGGAGCATTCAACGCGGCGTAGCGCGCAGCGCGGCTCAAATGCGCATCCGGAGGGCAGCGCCGTGAGCGACGGCACTGTGCCGGGAATCGGCTCGAGCTTCTGGCGCACGAGTTGCGGCGATGCGCGCAGCAGTCCCGCAGTGTAAGGATGGCGCGGGCGCTCGAGAACTTCGAGCGCAGGTCCTGCTTCCACGATGCGCCCGGCGTAGGTGACGGCAATGCGGTCCGCGACCTGCGCGACCACGCCCAGATCGTGCGTGATAAACAGAAGCGTGAGGCCAAGGTCCTGCCGAAGCCGCGCCAGCAGCTCGAGAATTTGTTTCTGCACAGTGACATCGAGCGCCGTGGTGGGTTCGTCGGCAATGAGCAGCCGGGGAGCAGAACGGCCAGCATCGTCTGGACTCCCCTGTGCGTTGCGATTGCCCCCCGCTAACGCCATGGCGATCATCGTGCGCTGGCGCAAGCCTCCAGAGAGTTGATGCGGATATTGACGCGCGCGCATGGCGGGTTCCGGCACGGCGGCGCGTTCGAGTGCGCCTAACACCCGGCGGTCCACTTCTCCGCGCGTCAGGCCCGCGTGGTGCGCGCGAATCGCTTCCGCGATCTGCGCGCCGACGCGCATTACCGGATTGAGCGCGGTCATCGGCTCCTGAAAAATCATGGCGACATCGCGCCCGCGTGTGCCAATCCTTTCGCGTTCAGGAA
>WNEZ01003427.1_pt1 | contig 13663 bp, 12 predicted proteins | sample 5400521 | NCBI WGS metagenome assembly WNEZ01 (sample SAMN13153339, study PRJNA577476) | soil metagenome | isolation source: 120 cm saprolite under Douglas fir tree site 2 hole 1 replicate 1 | place: USA:California | collected 2015-04-18 | reverse complement strand
GAAATTTTCCTACGCGCTCCAGCAAACGGAGTCGCGCTGTGCGGAACTCACCCAGAGTCTCCGTCAACTCCCGGGCATTGTGGTTGGCTTCATGAGTCTTGCGATTGCTCAGGTCCGCGACGGTGAGTGTGTCTCCATCCGCCAGAAAGTCGTCCACACGCGCCAGCCATAGAGGCTCGAGATCGAGCAAATGGCCGGCGTGCTCCTGGGCTGACCATTTGTCTCCCGGTTTACCCACCAACACGTCGCGCGATACGCCGCGTAATATCTCTTCCAGCCGCGCCGGAGTGCCCCGCAGGCGGACACAAAGGTTGGGGTGCTGCTCTACCGGGAAGCTGAACTCGAATTTCCGTTCAAACCAGACTGGGATTTGGCTCATCGGCGTTAGATTTCGATCCCTTCGAGATGGCTTCATGTTCTGCTGAGAATTTGCTTCTTAAGTGAGCGCTTACGGTGGGCTTTGCCCCTGTCCCCGCACGAGGAAGCTTGCGCGGAAGAATCCGACCCTGAGACACCTCTAGCCTGTGGAAAAGTTTGTGGATGACCAGGACTGATCCCGCATTCCGGCAGCACCGACCGGTTGGTAGCGATATTGCTCCGCCATTCGAGCCTTGCTAAAGCTATGTTTCTAAGTTCGTTAACTCTTGTTGTCACCCCAATCGGCGGAACCACTTGCGAATCAGCACTTTCGTCACAAAATCTGAGATTTGCACATAACCCAAAGGGCTGTACCCCGCATCACCAGCGGCTTAGCTGCCCTCGCCCACCTTCAGCACCGCCAGGAACGCCTCCTGCGGAATGTCCACCCGCCCGATCCGCTTCATCCGCTTCTTGCCTGCCTTCTGTTTTTCCAGCAGCTTGCGTTTGCGAGAAATGTCGCCGCCGTAGCACTTGGCGATTACGTTCTTGCGGATCGCTGGGACCGTCTCGCGGGCAATGATCTTGGCCCCAATCGCCGCCTGAATCGCCACCTCAAACATCTGCCGCGGGATCAGCTCCTTCATCTTGGCGGCCAGCGCTCGGCCGCGCTCGTAAGCGAAGTCGCGATGGATGATAGTCGACAACGCATCCACCGGCTCGCCTGCAACCATGATGTCGAGCTTCGACATCGGCGATACCCAGTTGCCCGACAGATGATAGTCGAGCGAAGCATATCCTCGCGACACCGACTTCAGCCGGTCGTAAAAATCGAGCACGATTTCATTCAGCGGGAGTTCGTACTGCAGCATCACGCGCGACGAGCTGACGTATTCAAAGCTCTTCTGCTTCCCGCGCTTTTCCTCGACCAGCTTCAGAATGCCGCCCACATATTCTTCGTTGGTCAAAATCACGGCCAGAATTACCGGCTCTTCCACCTTCGCGATCTCGCTTACATCAGGCCACCGCGAAGGATTATCCACCTCGATCACCTCTCCGTCGGTCTTGGTGATCTGGTAGCGCACACCCGGAGCCGTCGTGATCAGGTCGAGATTGTACTCGCGCTCCAGCCGTTCCTGGATGATCTCCATGTGCAGCAGCCCCAGAAAGCCGCAGCGGAAGCCGAATCCGAGCGCCACCGAACTTTCCGGCTCGAAAAAGAATGACGAGTCGTTCAGCTTCAATTTTTCCAGGGCCTCGCGCAGTTGCGTGTGTTCGTGCGCGTCCACCGTGTACAGTCCGGCAAAAACCATCGGCTTGATTTCTTCAAACCCCGGCAAGGCCTGCAGCGAAGGCCGGTCATCATCCGTAATCGTGTCGCCGATTTTCGTATCCGCCACATTCTTGATACCCGCGATGATGAATCCAACTTCGCCCGCCACCAGTTCGTCCACCTCCACCGGTTTCGGCGTGAGCGCACCCAGAGTTTCCACCTGAAAAACGTGTCCGTTCGACCACAGCCGGATCTTCTGCCCCTTGCGCAACCGGCCCTCAAACACCCGCGCCAGTACCACCACCCCGCGATACGGATCGAACCACGAATCGAATAGCAGCGCCTGAAGATGCCGCTCCGGCGCGCCTTTCGGTGGCGGAACGCGCTTCACGATCGCCTCGAGCACATCCGGAACGCCCTGCCCGGTCTTAGCGCTGATCAGCAACGCATCCGACGCATCCAGCCCCACCGCGCTCTCGATCATCTCCTTGGTGCGCGCAACGTCGGCGCTCTGCAAGTCAATCTTGTTGATCACCGGGATAATTTCGAGGCCGTGATTGATCGCCAGGTAAGAGTTAGCCAGCGTCTGCGCTTCCACTCCCTGCGAAGCGTCCACCACCAGCAGCGCGCCTTCGCAAGCGGCCAGCGAGCGCGAGACCTCGTAGGAAAAATCCACGTGCCCCGGCGTATCGATCAGGTTGAGCTGGTAAATCTGTCCATCCTGCGCCGGGTACAGCATGCGGACGGCATGCGCCTTGATCGTAATGCCGCGCTCCCGCTCCAGGTCCATCGAATCCAGAACCTGCGCCTGCATTTCGCGCATGGCGAGCGACCCGGTCAGCTCCAGCAGGCGGTCGGCCAGCGTGGATTTCCCATGATCGATATGCGCAATAATCGCAAAATTGCGGATGCGGGCGGCTTCCATGAGGATAGGTCGATTCTAGCAGGGGGTGTGGCGTAGCGATTGTGTGGCGCAGGCGCCAGCCCGCGAACTCCCGCACGAATTGACCGCGGAATTTTACAATTCATTGACAAAGAATCACGTGATGAGGGTGTAGCATTCTCCGAGCTTCGCGGAGTGCTCCTGGCCGCATCCAGGCACGCCGAGCCGAGCCGTGGGACGCAAGGTTTTGCACAATAATCGCAGGCGCGGTTCTCACGCCTGCGACTCGACATTGGCATTCTGGATGACCACTGGAGATTTCGCCTTAGTCGTTCTCTCTAGTTACAAGAAGAAACTCGATTTTCCGGTGATCGCGTGCTGACAGGGTGCAAACGCGGAACTGGCCCTCTGAATGCACAGTAGAACTGTTTGCGCCTTTGCTATCCGCACGATGTCCGCCCATAGATGTCCGCACACAAAGGAGATTGGTGTATGAAATCAGCAACGACTATCAGGTCTTTTGCCGGGCTTTCTCGGTCGCTGGCCGCCCTGGTTCTTCTCTCCGCCCTTTCAGCGTTCTTGCCATTGGCCGGCGCGCAGACTCACACCATCCACGGCAACACACCGGGATTCATCCAGAAAGCCCAGAACCTCGGAGCAGTCGATCCAGCCAGCGTGATCCCGGTTACGGTTTGGCTAAAGCTCCATAATGAAAGCAAGTTGGACCAGCTGGTCGAAAGCCAAAAACAGAAGGGCTCCGCCAATTACCAGAAGTGGATTACGCAAGCGCAGTTCAACGCCAGCTTTAGTCCGACTGCGCAGGAAGTAAAAGCGGTGCAGAATTTTCTGTCGGCACGCGGGCTCACCACGTTGACCGTGGCTGAAAATAACTTCTACGTAAAAGTGCAAGGGACGGTGGGGGCCATTGAGAAGACGTTCAACGTGCAGATTGACAGATACAGTCTCAAAGGCGCGACCTACCGCTCCAACAAGGCCGACCCGAAGGTTAACGGCACTGCCGGCGGATTGATTGCCGCGGTTACGGGACTGGACGATTATGGCTTCCGGCCGATGATCGCGCGTGCATCGGGCCCAGACGGTAAGCTCGTGGCGCCGGTTCCGCTAAACGTATCTTCGAACGGAGCCTTCTTCGAGAGCCAGTGTTTCCGCGCTCCCGAGACCGATACCTTCGCCGGCGGAGGCAACACTGCGATTTATACCGGCAATCGCTATGGCGCCGACATCACCAACAATACGCTTGGACATCTGGCGCCATGCGGTTATCAACCCAGCGAGATGCAGACGGCGTATGACATGACTCCGCTCTACGGTGCTGGGTGGGATGGGACCGGGCAGACGATTGTGATCACGGATGCGTTTGGCGATGACACGATTGCGGGCGATGCGGAAGTATTCTCCCAGATCTATGGGCTGCCGGACCTGACTCCGTCGAATTTTCGGGTCCTGCGCGCGCCCGGCGCCGTCCACAACCCAGGCGTCCCTCATTTCGGAGGCAGCGCGGGCTGGAGAGATGAGATCACACTTGATGTGGAATGGGTCCACGCCATGGCCCCCGGAGCGAATATTGTGCTGGTCATCGGACCAAACAACACGAATGACCTTGACGAGGCCATCAACTACGCGGTCGTGCATCATTTGGGCAACACGATTTCCAATAGCTGGTCTAGCATCGAAGGTTTCGGAAATCCCGCTCAGCACATCCGCGACAACCGCATCCTCCAATCGGCGGCAGTCCAGGGTATCGACGTAAACTTCTCCTCCGGCGACTCGGGGGACTTTGCCGCCGCGGTGGGATTCAAGACGGTGGGGTTCCCGGGAAGTTCGCCATTCGCAACTTCGATTGGCGGCACCAGCCTGGCGCTCAATCCGGATAACACGATCGCCTTCCAGACCGGCTGGGGAAACAACCTGACCCGAATTGTGGATACGATCGCGTTAGGCAGCCCGCCGGCTGTCCCACCGATAAATTTTGGCTTCCAGTTTGGCGCCGGCGGTGGCGCCAGCCTCACCTTTGCCAGACCATCATTCCAGAGCGGACTTGCAGTGCCGGGAAACACGCGTCTGGTTCCAGATATTTCCATGCTGGCCGACCCATTTACCGGGGTGGAGATTATCGAAACCTTCAACGGACAACTTAGCGTCGCGGTGTTCGGTGGAACCAGTCTCGCCTGCCCGATGTTCTCGGCCATCATGGGGATCGCTTCCCAAAAAGCCGGGCACGGACTGGGACAGGCGGCACAACTGGTTTACACCCTGCCCTCGGGCGCGGTGTCGGACATTCTTGCCGTCAGCTCGCCGAACAACGTGACTGGCGTCATCAACGGCACAACCATAGAAACCGCGGACGATCTCGCCGCTCCTCTCGATGGAACGACGAGCTATTACAGCGCGCTGTATAACAGTCCGTTTTCAACCCGCTGGTTCGTGATCACGTTTGGCACCGATAGTTCGCTGACCACGGGCCCCGGCTGGGACAACGTGACCGGCGTCGGGACGCCAGACGGCTTGAACTTTGTTACTGCGCTCGCGCCCTAGCGTCCGACGCGAGATTTAGTTTGCTGGAAACTTAGCGCAGACACCGGCTGTACACCGCCGGGCCTGCGCTTTTCTTTTGATTTGCCAGCGAACACGCCGCAAGAACAAGGAAAAAAGAAAAAGGGACCCGATTCGGGGTCCCCTCTCTTTGCCTTCGGTTGTTCTCTAGGACGAAGGGGGCTCGATGCTCGCAACGTGGATGGTGTTGCTCGCTGCATCCAGCGTTCCGGTCACTTTGACTTTCTTTCCGATGAACTCCTTGGCTTGGTCGGCATTGTCCAGTTTGTACGTGGTGCCTGCGTCATCCTTCAACACCAAGTCGCCTTTGGATTTGTCAATCTTCCCCATAAACGTCTGGGCCTGCTGACTCTGGTTGGATTGCTCGCTCATCGAGGGTTGGGACTGCGAGGTTTGGGGCTGGGCTGGTTGCGACTGCGCTGCCGGATCCTGCGACCCGGGCTGCTGTCCCGCCTGCCCATAGAGTGGAATACCGGCCAGACTGACGAGGAGAGCCACCAGCCCCAACAGCCTGAGGAGAGTGAGTGATTTCATAACGTCCTTACCTCCAACAGTGGATTTGTTTTTTTCAGAATTGGAGCCGCAAACATCGGGCCAAACTCAGGTGTGCGAAAACGAGCGCGAAAACGACTGCGAAAACAAGAAGTTAGTCGGCTCGGAAGCACGTGATGTGTGAAGTCCCGGCGGAGGGACCGAGTAACTTTTGCCCGCTTAGCATAACGTGACGCAGTGGTCGCACGACGATCTTGACTTACCCAATATTAGTCTTATACAGCGTTTACTGTACTTCGAAGGCTCGGCGCACGAAGACGAACGAAGTACGGCAGATATCCCTTACATTACAGTGCGTACCCGATGGTCTCATCCGTCCGGCCCTCATAAGGTAACAGAACGTCCCGCCAGTTGTGTCGGCGGGCGAAAGGAACGGTCATCCCGAAGAGCAAGAACGCCCGAGGGAGGACGAATATGGCAGACACGATGATGACCTGTGCATTGTGCGACGAGTCTTTCGATTCCGAGTACGAACTAAGAAATCACCAGCAAATCGCCCACGCGGCTGAAATCGATAATCGCAGACGCTCTCGCATGAAACCCGACGAGGACGAGCAAGAAACTGCCGCATAACAAGAGCTATCTCATAAATGATAAAAATCGAGACTCGTGTAGAGACAGGGCTTGCCCCGTCTCAGCTCGCTGAACAACTCTGGTTTTTTGGAGGGTTGGGAAGGGCACGGCTTTTAGCGATGCCAAAATCGGCGAAGTCAAGTGCCCCTTTAGTGAGCGAAAATGGCGAGGAGGATGTCCACCTGGCCCACCTAGAATGTCATCCTGAGCGGAGTAGCCGCTTCGCGCAGCGAAGCAGCCAGAACCTGCAGGAGGTCGAGTGGGGCGATCTGGGCCAACTCTCCTTAATAATTCAGGCTGATCTCGGTGTCGGTGAGCAGGCCCGGCAAAACGTTGCGACCATCCCGACCGGCAAAACCCGGGACGCGGCCGTCCTTGCTGGATTTGTGTTCGCCACTTGCGGCGAAGCGGCGAAGGCCGAGGCCATCGCCTTAGAGCTCGGCAAGAACTATCCAGCTATCTCATAAATGAACCGAAGCAGTAAACGGCCGGGGCCTCAGGGGCTAAAGCCCGCGTCTCTATTGGCTCCGAGCGGCACGGCTGAAGCCGTGCCCTTCCCAAAACTTTGTGAGATAGCTTTCAGTTAGTTAGTAACTTCGGAGTCGAGAGGGGTTTAACTGAGGGCTGAGAGCTGAGAGCTAGAAAACAAATGCGGCCTGGGCCAGCCACCCGGGCCGCATTGTTATCGCGAACGTTCTGCCTGCCGTCTTTCGCCGTGGCGAAAGATCATCGCGCAAGCGCACTCCTTAAAGAGTGCCATGCATTCGACGCTCACCTGAGGCTCGCGCCTCAGGGTTACGATTCAGCGCTTCTATCCTCCTTGGAAGGGGGATTTCTGAGGAGGCCGTCTAGCCCGGGTGCCGGCGCACTGGACATGCACCGAATCCCCCCGGTGATTCACTCTCGAGAAAATCACCGGCAACACTGAATCCTTGTCGGAACAGATTCAGAACATCACGCTTTTGACTGCGAGCACTTTGCGGCAGCGGGAAAATTAACGCAACCGCAAAGTGCGGCTGCACTGTGTAAAAACTGTGGAGCGGAGAAACTTCCTGTGGATAAGGATAGGAAAAGTGTATTTTTATTCGCTGCGACGAGCCGGGGTGTCCTCGGTGGCGAATTCTCCCGCAGGACTGCCGTACAATACCTGCGATGATTGCGCATCTTCGAGGAACGCTGCTAGCGAAACGTCCGAACCAGGCGATCGTGGAAACCCATGGGGTTGGCTATGACGTTGCGATCAGCGTGCCGACGTTTACCGAGATGCCGGCGGCGGGCGTTGAAGTGGCGCTCCATATTCACACGCATGTGCGCGAGGATGCGCTGAGCTTGTACGGATTCTTGCGTCTTGCCGAGAAGCAACTTTTCGAAAAGCTGTTGACGGTCAGCGGGATTGGTCCGAAGCTCGCGATCACGATTCTGAGCGGCATGCCGGTGGACGAGATGGTGGGAGCAATTCGCGGCGGCGACCTGGCGCGGCTCACGCGCATTCCAGGAATCGGCAAGAAGACGGCGGAGCGCATGGTGCTGGAATTGCGCGACAAACTGCCGGCGCCGGCGGGAGCGTCCGACACTTCGATGAGCGCTGCGCTGGCCAGCCCGGTGGAGGAAGACGTTATTTCCGCGCTGGTGAATCTGGGCTACCAGCGCGCGGCGGCGGATAAGGCGCTGTTGGCGGTGCGGGGCGGCAAGAGTCCTCAGAGTTTTGACGTGCTGTTTCGCGAGGCGCTGAGAGCGCTGTCGAAGTGATTGCAGGCCAGGTTTAGTGTCACGTTATGCCCGTGATGACATGTGTTATACTTATGTCATATTCTGGAAGGTATGACAATGGATACGGAAGCGCGACTGCGGGTCAATGAAAACGGCCGAGTGGTGATCCCGGCTTCCTTTCGCAAGGCGCTGGGGATCAATGCCGGCGATGAGGTCGTGCTACGGCTCGAAGATGACGAATTGCGGATCACCACGCTGAAACGCCGCGTTGAGCGGGCTCAGCGACACATCCGACGGTATATAAAACCCGGAAGATCGCTGTCCGACGAACTGATCGCCGAACGCCGCGAGGCAGCCGAACGTGAGTAGGGTGGTGCTGGACGCTTCCGCTGTGCTGGCGTTGCTCAACAATGAATCAGGCGCGGACGAGCTGACTCCGGAATTGTTGAGCGACGCCACATGTAGCACGGTCAATCTTGCCGAGGTGCAAGCCAAACTCGTAAGTGCGGGTGCCGCACCGGATGAAGCATGGGAAGACACTCTCAGCCCGATACGAGAGGCCGCGCCTTTCACGGATGCGCATGCGAGGATTGCAGGCAGTCTGGTTGCCCAAACCCGCGGCTTCGGGTTGTCATTGGGAGACCGAGCGTGTTTAGCTCTTGGACTTGCGCTGAAGGCCCCCGTGTATACGGCCGACAAATCGTGGAAGAAATTGAAACTCGGCGTCAGGATTTATGTGATCCGGTAGGTAGGGAAGAAGTCGTATGATTGCCTGGACGGGCGAGCGCCCGTCGCTCCATTGGTATTGGGTCGCGGTGCTAGTTGCCGACGAAGCGCAGATACAGGTCGCGGTCGTGGCGGCAGGTTTCAGCCATGTGCTTCACCTTTTGCCAGGCCTCCAATTGGGTGTCGTCGTGCGCGCGATCTTTGGCGCGATCCCATTCCTGGAGGAATGCCTCCATCTGCAGATGATTGAACACGGTTTTGCCGAACGGATCGATGCCGCTGAGCAGCAGGAAATCGGCATGGCTGGCGGCGGGAACCACTCCGTGCAGGACAACCCACTCGCTGCGTTCGCCGAGATCGTCTTCCAGTTTCACCACCAGGGACATCGCCAGCCTCACTGTGTGATGCAATGGTACTGGCCGCAATGTAACAGCCCCAGAGGGCGTTTGTCCAAGCCGAGCCGGGTATCGAAAGTAACGGAGGATTGATGACTGGGGCAGATTAAGGGTCCGCGGACAAGGCGGCGCTGCCGAGCTTCGCTCGGCTGGACGGCCGAGGGCGGCCGTCTCTCCACCAGCCACTTCTCAGGCTTGGCCCACGTGGGTGCCGTGCTGGAAGTGATATTGGAGAATCTTCGCGGCCAACGCGGGGGGCATCCCCTGGCCTTGCGCTTCGATAGCGCGGACCACCTCTCCGCGGCAGATGACCTCGGTGGCCGCGAGCCCGGCAATTTCCGCTGGCAACACCAGGCTAATTTCCAGTTGCGAGTTCTCATGGAGCAATTCCTGCGCCTGGAACAGCAATCCGGAGCGGCTGATGTTCTCGGTGGTGCCCGGTCGCCAACTATTTTCTCCGAGCGGGCGGTAGCGCAACGGGAGCTGGAGATTGAAACGGCGAGCTCGGAATGGTGGAACTTTCTTTTCAGCAAGAAGGCTTGAGGCAGTGCGGGATGACATCGTGACCTCCAGGGGGATGGGCTCGGAATCCAGCACCTCCCGGACGCGGTCTTTCAGAGCGGGAAGGCTGAATGGTTTTTGGAGCAAGTTGATGCCGGCATCGAGCGTGCCATCGTGACCAATGGCATTTTCGGTGTAACCCGACATGTAAAGCACCCGGACGTCTGGGAGCAGCTTGGCGATGTTCGTGGCCAATTCCCGGCCATTCATCCCAGGCATAATGACATCGGTGAGCAGGAGATCGATGGCGCCGTGGTAGCCGTCCACGATTTGCAGAGCAGCGGCGCCGTCTTCGGCTTCGAGGATCTTGTAGCCCTGCGTTTCCAGATACTGGCGGGTGAGACGGCGGAGATTGGTTTCATCTTCCACGAGGAGGATGGTCTCCTGCCCATGATCGGCGCGAGGAAGGCCGAGAGAGTCCTGCGCGGCGGCGGCATCTTCCCGGCCATCGACGCGCGGGAAATAGGCGCGGAAGGCGGTGCCGTGCTGCGGCTGGCTGTCGACGAAGATAAAGCCGCCGCTCTGTTTCACGATGCCGTACACAGTAGAGAGGCCGAGGCCAGTGCCCTTCGCGCCCTTGGTGGTGAAGAAAGGCTCGAAGATGCGAGACTGGGTTTCGTTGTCCATGCCGACGCCGGTATCGCTGATGGCGAGCATTACGTAGTCGCCTGCGGTGAGCGGGGTGTGAGTACGCGCGAAATTTTCGTCGAGCGTGACGTTCGCGGTCTCGATGGTCAGCTTGCCGCCTTGCGGCATGGCGTCGCGGGCGTTCACAGCGAGATTCATAATTACCTGGTCGATCTGGCCAGGATCGGCGCGTAAGGCTCCGAGTGCGGCGCCTGGAACCATAACCAGATCGATGTCCTCCCCGATCATGCGGGTGAGCATTTTCAGGTTCTCGGCAACCACTTCATTCAGGTCGAGGACCTTGGGGGCAAGCATTTGTTTGCGGCTGAAGGCCAGCAATTGCCGGGTCAGCGAAGTGGCGCGCTGCGTGGCATTGGAGATTTCCTGTGCCGGCCCGCGCAGCCGGGGATCGGGTCCAAGACGCTCCAGCAGAAACTCGGAATACCCGGAGATCACCATCAGAAGATTGTTGAAGTCGTGTGCGATGCCGCCGGCGAGGCGTCCAATCGCTTCCATCTTTTGCGCCTGACGGAGTTGCAGCTCCAGGGTGCGGGTCTCGGTAACGTCTTCCATAAAAATTTCGAAGCTGCCTCCGGCTTTGCCGTTTGGAATCGATCGTCCGGAAATGCGCGCCACGATGGGCGAGCCATCCTTGCGCAGGCATTCCGTGGTCAGGTCGTTGAACGCTTTTCGAGCGTGAAAATAGTCGGCGGTTTGAAACCATTGCTGCGCGTCGGCGTACAAGCTTCCCAGGTGTCTGCCGGTGAGCTCGGCGGCGCTGCCATAACCAAACATAGCCACCAGCGCGGGGTTTGCGTCTTGCAGGATTCCGAGGGCATCGCAGCGGCAGATGCCGTAAGGGGCGTTCATCACCAATGAGCGAAAGTTGCTTTCGGACCGGCGCAGGCTCTCCTGGGTAGCCCGAAGGGCGGCGTTGAACCAGCAGATCAGCAGGGCCACGGCGAAGAACAGGGCGAGGTGCGCGATCGCCTTGTGATACTCGCTTGAAGTCAGTTGTCCGGCGAACGAATAGTAGGCGCTGACGGTGAGAGCAAAAGAGGTGGCGGCGAGTCCGGGCTTCCATCCTCCGTACCAGGCGCTGACCATCACCGCGACAGCGAACACGACGAGGCGGCTCTCCGCGATATCGGAGAAAAACAATGTTGGGATCAGCGCCAGGACCGTGCTGAGGAGAGCGACTCCGTAGCGCAGGATAGGAGCGCGCGCCGGAGCTACTGCCAAGCTGCGGATGAGGGGGAGTTTCATTCGCATAGGCCAATGCTATGCGCGGATAGCGCGCAGAGCGAGTTACGCCAGTCCACCGCAATTTCCTGGCGGCACAGTGGCCAGAGGTACACCTACCAGGTACGGGCTGCCAGGTAGAAGCTGCCAGATAGAACCTGGGGGGCTACGTCGAAAGAAGCAAATGCCTTGCCCACAGCCTAGTCTCAGATGACGCTTTCCGCAAAACACTTCGTCATAAATCGGCGATGAGGGAACATAGTCTTACAACAGGACTTGCAACAGTGCCCGGCAAACGACGACACTAACGGGGGCATCGCAGGGGGCATCGCGGGGAACAACGGGATGAATGTCGGAATTTTCGGCGGCAGCTTCGACCCCATCCATCTTGGACACCTGGCGCTCGCCCAGGCGGCGGCCAGTTGCTACTCACTGCGGCAGGTGCTGTTTGTGCCGGCGAATGTTCCTCCACACAAACAGAAGCAGCCGCTCACAGCGTTCATCCATCGTTATGCCATGGTAACGCTGGGAACGCAGGATGAACGGGGATTCGTACCGTCGCTGCTGGAAGCTGCCGGGGCTGAGCCTACGTCCGGTGGCGTGAATTATTCGATCGATACGGTGCGGCGACTGAAACGAACTCTAAAGAAATCGGACCGGCTTTTTTTTCTGATCGGAATTGACGCCTTCCGCGAGGTCGCAAAATGGCACGAGGCGCGCGCGCTTCTAGGGGAATGCGATTTCATTGTGGCCAGCCGTCCCGGGTATTCATTGCGGGACGTGGCCGAGTCTTTGCCAGAAGATTTGCGGCCTCCGGCGGCAGTAACTCGTCCGTTTCATAAGCAGCCGGCGAGCGGAGACCTGGTGCTGCCGGGCGTGACTCTGCATCTGCTCGATGGGGTCAAGCAGAATGTTTCTGCAACCACGATTCGGGAGGCGGCGGCGCAAGGCAAGCCGCTGGCACGATGGTTGGATTCGCGGGTGGCGGATTACGTAAAGAAGCACGGACTGTACCGCGCTGCGAAGCGGGTTACAATCAACATGCCCGTATGAAGAAAAAGAACGACCTCAAACACCAAGTTATTGAAGCCATCCTCGCCTGCCAGGACAAACAAGCCGAAGATGTCACGGTTCTCGAACTGGAAAAAGATTCGGGAGCGTTCACCGACTACTTTGTGATGTGCAGCGGGACTAATCCGCGGCAGATCCAGGCGATTGCCGACGCAGTGGACGAGCGGCTGGAGGCGCTCGGGCTGCGCGTGACGCATGCCGAGGGCTACAAACAGGCGGAGTGGGTGCTGCTTGACTACGTGGACTTCGTCGTCCATGTTTTCTCCGAGAAAGCGCGCCAGTTCTACGATCTGGAACGCCTGTGGAAGTCGGCCAAGCGGCTGGAGCCGGCGGAATTGATGGCGAAGCCGCGGCGCACGACAATTGGCAAATCCGCGACCGCCAAATCCACAACTGGCAAAACCGGTTCCGCAGCGCCTAAGAAGGCGCGCAAGAAGAAGGCCTGAAATGTCCGCTTCGAATCCAGCCCCGTGGGGTTCCTCTTTCCGTCTGATGGCCGCGGAAAAGTGGAAGGCAAAATCGGCGGTGATGGGCAGCGCGGTCACGGAAGCTCTGGTTGAATACTCGGAGTACTCGCGCCTGTTCCCCGGCATGCGGATTCTCGACCTGGCCAGCGGCACTGGCGAGCCTGGGATCAGCCTGGCGCAGCGCGTTGGTCCCCAAGGTTCGGTCACAGCGGTGGATCAGAGTTCGGAACTCCTCGACATTGCGGCCAAGCGCGCCCGGGACAAGAATCTCTTAAACTTCATCGCCCAGCAGGCCGACGCGCACCAACTGCCGTTTGCCGACCAGTGCTTTGATCTCGCCACCTGCCGCTTTGGGGTGATGTTTTTCAGCGATCCGCAACGAGCGCTGGCGGAACTGCGCCGCGTGTTGAAGCCCGGAGCGCGTGCCTGCTTCGCCGCATGGGGGCCGATGGAACAACCCTATTGGCAAACCACGATGAAGATTGTGCACCGGCATGTGGGTGGGACGATGCTTCCGCCTGGAGGATCCGATCCTTTTCGATTTTCGGCGGCGGGCTCTCTCTCAGAGGCGCTCAGCGCCTCGGGATTTCACGAGGTGCGGGAGTCGATTCAAAATCTGCCCTGGACCTGGCCGGGAGACGCGGAAGAAGCC
>WNEZ01005539.1_pt1 | contig 13664 bp, 11 predicted proteins | sample 5400521 | NCBI WGS metagenome assembly WNEZ01 (sample SAMN13153339, study PRJNA577476) | soil metagenome | isolation source: 120 cm saprolite under Douglas fir tree site 2 hole 1 replicate 1 | place: USA:California | collected 2015-04-18 | reverse complement strand
TGGTGACGCCCTGGCGCACCTTGCTTTCCGCCTTCGGATTGATCGGCAGCGTGAAATCTGAATGCGTCTTGATGTCGATGAAGCCCGGCGCGACCGCGAGGCAGGCTGCATCGACGATGCGCGCGCCATCGGCCGGCAGGGGTCGCCCGATCGCTGCGATGAGGCCGTCCGCGATCGCGACGTCGCCCGCGACGCCGGCGCTGCCCGAGCCGTCGTACAGGAGCCCGTTGCGGATCAGGAGGTCGCAGGACATCCGGTCCAGATCGCTCGGGTGACTCGGATGCGCATGCCGAGCCGTTCCATGTTGCGATGGCTGGCCGAAAGATAGGCCGCGCCGCTAGTCATCGTCGCTCTCACCCAGCCCGCGGCCCATCACGACCGCCTCGCGGCCGAATTTTTCCCGCAGCCGGTCAATTGCGTGCTCGGCCGCCTTGCTGCGCTCGCCCTGGCGGTCGACCAGGTCGGCGGGGTCGGCATCCGCGGCCTCGGCCAGGCCGGACACGCCGATGCCGATGAGGCGAAAGCGCGTGCCGTCGGTCTCGCGCTCCAAGAGCTCGCGGCCGGCGCCGAAGATCTTTGCCGCGAGCTGGGTGGGCGCGCCGAGCGAGCGCGCCCGCGTGCGTAGGCGGAAATCTGAGGTCTTGAGCTTCAAGGTCACGGTCTCGCCCGCAAGCTCCTTGGCCTTGAGCCGCGCCGAGACTCGCTCCGACAGGCGCCAGAGCTTGCGCTCGAGCGCGCGATAGGCCGAGAGATCGCTTTCCAGCGTGGTCTCGGCCGAGACGCTCTTGGTCTCGCGCTCGGGGCTGACATCGCGCGCATCGACGCCGCGCGCGAGCCGCGCCAGCCGCAGGCCTTCGCCGCCGAATTTCCGCATCAGCTCGGTCTCGTCGGCGCGCTGCAGGTCGGCGATGATGCGAAAGCCTTCGCGCGCGAGCGTCTCGCCCATGGCCTTGCCGACGCCCCAGATGAAGGTCACGGGCCGCGGGGCGAGGAACGCGGCGGCCTCACGCTGGCTCAACACCGAAAATCCGCGCGGCTTGTCGAGATCGGAGGCGAGCTTTGCCAGAAACTTGTTTTCCGAGAGCCCGATCGACACCGTGATGCCGATCTTGTCCTCGACCGCGCGGGCGAAGCCGGCGAGCGATTTCGCCGGCGAGCGGCCGTGCAGCCGCTCGGTGCCGGAAAGGTCGAGAAATGCCTCGTCGATCGAGAGCGGCTCGACCAGCGGGGTCAACTCGAGCATCAGCGCGCGCACCTCGCGCCCGACGCGCGAATATTTCGCCATGTCGGGCGGAACGACGGCCGCGTGCGGACACAGGCGGCGCGCCTGAAATATGGGCATCGCCGATCTCACCCCGAACGTGCGCGCGATGTAGCAGGCGGTCGCCACCACGCCGCGCTTGCCGCCGCCGACGATCAGCGGCTTGTCGGCCAATGAGGGGTCGTCGCGCTTCTCGATCGCCGCATAAAAGGCGTCGCAGTCCACATGGGCGATGGAAAGCCGGTGGATGTCGTCATGGCGCACAAGGCGCGGCGAGCCGCAGGCCGGACAGCGCGCGGCGCGATCCGAAACATCGCCGAGGCAGTCGCGGCAAAAAGCTGCCATTGAGTCGATTCCCGGGAGCCTGCGATGGTCGCAGAGGCGCGGGCCGCCGATCAAGGCACATCGCGCTCCCGCTCGCCCCCCGCGAGGGCGGCGCGCGCCTTGTCCACATCCTTGGGTGCGATGCCGGCCTCGGCCGCGAAAGCGACCAGCAGGGCCTCGTCCCCCGCCACATGTTCGAGCACCCCGGCGAGGAAGCCGGGCTCGGCCGCGGCGGAACGGATCGAATCCGGACCGAGGCCCGACAGGGCGAGAAACCGCCCCAGGCGGGCGGGATCGGTTGCCAAAAAGTTAAGTGCCTGAATTGCTACGGATTCCGCGAATTCCCGGGACGCAGTCGGGGCCTTTCTCATTGCTTGGATTTGCCTTTCCGTAAGGAATCCCCTCTACCGTTCGGGCATCGACAGGGCATCCGCGACGGCCGGTTTGCGGCGCGGACAGGGGCGCATGGACGGGGGGCGGCTGCGGGGCCGCAAGGGGACCAGGATGGCCAAGACCGTCCTCATCGTGGAAGACAACGAGCTCAATATGAAGCTCTTTCACGACCTGTTGGAAGCGCACGGGTACGGCACCGTGGGCACGCGGAACGGGATCGAGGCGCTCGATCTCGCGCGCAAGCACCGTCCCGACCTCATCCTGATGGATATCCAGCTTCCCGAGGTCTCCGGCCTGGAAGTGACCAAGTGGCTCAAGGACGACCCCGACCTCAAGGCGATTCCGGTCGTGGCCGTGACCGCCTTCGCCATGAAGGGCGATGAGGAGCGCATCCGCGAGGGCGGCTGCGAAGCCTATCTGTCCAAACCGATCTCGGTGGGCAAGTTCATCGAGACCATCCGTCATTTCCTCGGCACCGCCTGAGAGGAGCGTCGATGACCGCGCGTATCCTTGTCGTCGACGACGTGCTGGCGAACGTCAAGCTGATGGAGGCGCGGCTCTCCGCCGAGTATTTCGACGTGGTGACCGCGCTCAGCGGCGGGGAAGCGCTCGCGGCGTGCGAGCGCGAGGCGAGTCCCTCGACGCACCACCTGCCGGTGATTATGGTCACGGCGCTCGACCAGATTTCCGACCGCGTGAAGGGCCTGGAGGCGGGCGCCGACGATTTCCTCACCAAGCCGGTGTCGGATCTCGCACTGGTGGCGCGCGTGCGCTCGCTGGTGCGCCTCAAGATGATGACCGACGAGCTGCGCATGCGCGCGGTCACCTCGAAGGAGATCGGCATCGAGCATCCGGCGCGCGAGGCGATCGCCGACGCCGGCAAGGGCGGCCGGCTGCTCGTCGTCGACGACCGCAAGGCGTCCTACGAGCGCATGCAGGCGATGCTCGCCGACGAGCACCAGGTCGAGGTCGAGCCCGATCCGAGCGGCGCGCTGTTTCGCGTGGCCGAGGGCGGCTACGACATCGTGGTGGTGTCGCTCGGGCTCGAGAACTTCGACGGGCTGCGGCTGTGCAGCCAGGTGCGCTCGCTCGAGCGCACGCGCAACGTCCCGATCCTCGCGGTGGCCGAACCGGAGGACAGCGCGCGCCTGATGCGCGGCCTCGAGATCGGCATCAACGACTACCTGATGCGCCCGATCGACAAGAACGAGCTTTTGGCGCGCGTGCGCACGCAGATCCGCAAGAAGCGCTACACGGAGCGGCTGCGCGACAACGTGCAGATGTCGATCGAGGCGGCGATCACCGACACGCTCACCACGCTGCACAATCGCCGCTACATGGAAAGCCATCTCGGCACGCTGGTCGAGCAGGCCGCGGCGCGCGGCAAGCCGCTGACCGTGCTGGTGCTCGACATCGACTTCTTCAAGGTGGTGAACGACACGCACGGGCACGACGCGGGCGACGACGTGCTGCGCGAATTCGCGGTGCGGCTGAAGAAATCGATCCGCGGCATCGACCTCGCGTGCCGCTACGGCGGCGAGGAATTCGTCGTCGTGATGCCGGACACCGACATGGCGGTCGCCACCATGGTGGCGGAACGCCTGCGCCGGCGCATCGCGGCGGAGCCCTTCGCGATCTGCAAAGGCCAGAGCAGCGTGCAGGTGACGATCTCGATCGGTCTCGCCGCGCTCGGCCAGCCGGATGATACCGCGACCAATGTGCTCAAGCGCGCCGACCAGGCGCTCTATCGCGCCAAGCGCGACGGCCGCAATCGCGTGGTGGCGGACGCCGCCTGAGCCCCACATCCTGTGGGTCGCAAATCGCACAGATGCGCGATGCGGACGTGCGGACATCAACCATAAAAACTTAGGTTGATCGGAAAACGCGCTCGGATCAACGGCTTGGGCCGTTGATTTCGCCCGGGCTTGCGCTAGCCTTCGCGTCCGAGGGATTGGGGATCTTCTTGCCGTGCCAGGGCCGCTCGCGGCCATGGCGGCAGGAGGAAGGCCAGCCCATTGATAACCCTACGGAATGCCTGGGTCCGCCGCATCTCCTGGGTCCCGTGGGGTTCGGCCGGTTCGGGAGTGGTGAGAGTGGCCTCCTCATACCACCACTCCCGGCCGGCCACCTTTTTGCGCCCAACTCGGGCTTTTCCACCGGGATTTCGACGCTGACGACGCGGGCCGTCTCGCCGCATTTCTGATGATGTCCGCCCCAGCAAAAAACTAAGGGCGCCACGCGGCGCCCTCTGTGCAAGTCGCGGATCCGTACGCGTTACTTGATCTTCGACTCGCGGAATTCGACGTGCTTGCGCACGACCGGATCGTATTTCTTCTTCACCAGCTTCTCGGTCTGCGTGCGCGAGTTCTTCTTCGCCACATAATAGAAGCCGGTGTCGGCGCTCGACACGAGCTTGACTTTGATGGTCGTAGCCTTGGCCATGACGGTCCTCGGAAATAGCGGCCGCGCCGCGGATTTGCCGGCAAACTAGCGGGCAGGGGCGAAAAGTCAAGAAAGGTGGGTTTTCACAGCAAATCCCGCACCCGCTTGCGGCTCGCCATCCGATAATATGGAACCGGAAGATCGTGCGAGAACCCTGCGGCGATGCGCGCGGAGAGCTCGTCGAGCACCGCGGCGGTGATGCCCGGCATGTCGAGCTGCGAAGCCTCGGCGATCGGATGCCAGGTGAGCTCGGTCAGCTCGGTGTCGGGTCCGACCACGCCGTCCTGGCGCGCCGCGATCGCGCCCGCATCGACCGCGAAGAAGCGCGTGTCGAAGCGCTTCGTTCGTCCTGGCGGCGTGATGGCGCGCGCGACGAAATGCACCGCGCCGAGATCGGGCGCGATCTGCGCTGCCGCGAATGCGTCCCACGGTCCGCCCGGCGAGGCGACGGGCTGCGACTGCGGCGCGCCGAGCAGCAAGCCGGTCTCTTCGAAAGTCTCGCGGATGGCGGCGAGCGCCAAAGCACGCGCCTTGTCGGCGCTCGGGCGCCGCGTGTGCTGCATCAGCCGCGCCTCGATGCGCGGATCGAGGGGCGTCGCGGCGCCCATGCGGCGATCGAGCAGCTCCATCCGGCCACCGTGAAAGACGAATTTCCCCGGCATGAACTTGTTGCCGTGATGGCGCCGGCCGAGCAGCACCTTCGGCGTCGCGCCCGAGCGGTCGATGATGATCATGGTCGCGGCGTCGCGCGGCCGCACGGTGGGAAATTTCTGGCCGGCATCGGTCTCGGTGAGACGTTCGAGCAGCCGCTCGGCGAGCTCGTTCACGGCCCGCTCCACCGTGCGCCTGGCGGCGCGTGATGGTCCTCGTGATCGGGATCGAAGCCGTGCATGTAGTGCGCCCATTGCCAGGCGACGATCGCGCCCTTGACCGGCTGCAATAGAGCGAGCGAAAGGGCGATCGTCAACGGACCCCACAGCACCGCGTGCACCCAGTAGGGCGGAGCGAGCGAGGTCTCCACCACGAGCGCCATGGGTACGACGATGTGGCCGACGATCAGGATGACGAAATAGGGCGGCGCGTCGTCGGCGCGGTGGTGATGGAAGGCGGCGCCGCACACCTCGCAGTGATCGACCACTTTCAGGAACGCGCGAAACAGCCGGCCTTCGCCGCAGTTCGGACAGCGGCAGCGGAAACCGCGCGCGAGCGCGGCGAGCATGTCGCGCGCCGGCCGCTCCGAGATGCCGGTGTTTGCTGGCGCCATCGTCATCGCCTGCGTTTGGCGCGCCGGCCGCGCTCGGCCCGATGCGTCCCCGGCCGCTCCTCGCGGCGATGCCCGGCACGCGAGCGCCGCCCGACGGATTCGATCCGCCCTTCCGACAACAGCTCGAAGCGCAGCGCGCCCGCGACCGGCGCCGCCTCGACGAGGCGGACGGTGACGCGGTCGCCGAGCCGATGCGTCTCGCCGGTGCGATCGCCGATCAGCGCATGCTTGTTCTCCTGGTAGCGGAAATAATCGTCGCCGAGGGTGCGCGCCGGGATGAACCCGTCGGCGCCGGTCTCGTCGAGCTTGACGAAGAGGCCGGCGCGGGTCGCGCCGCTGATATGGCCCTCGAAGGTGGCGCCGACGCGGTCGGCGAGGAAATGCGCGACGAGGCGGTCTGCGGTTTCGCGCTCGGCCGCCATGGCGCGGCGCTCGGTCGCCGAGATGCGCGCGCCGATCTCGCTCAACGCCGCGACGTCAGCCGAGTCCGGCAGGCCGCCTTCTCCGAATTTCAACGCGCGAATCAGCCCGCGATGCACGATCAGGTCGGCGTAGCGGCGGATCGGCGAGGTGAAATGGGCGTAGCGGCGCAGATTGAGTCCGAAGTGGCCGTAATTCTCGGCCGTGTATTCGGCCTGCGCCTGGCTGCGCAGCACCACCTCGTTGACGAGCTTTTCGACGTCGCGCCCCTTCACGCGTTCGAGGATGCGGTTGAACTGCTCGGGCCGCAACGCACCCGCCTTGGGCAGCGAGATGTCGAGGGTGACCAAGAATTCGCGCAACGCGTGGAGCTTTTCGGCGGTCGGCTCGTCGTGCACGCGGTAGATCAGCGGCGTGCGCGCGCGCTCGAGCGTCTCCGCCGCCGCCACATTGGCGAGGATCATGAACTCCTCGATCAGGCGATGCGCGTCGAGGCGTTGCGGCGTGATCACGCGCTCGAGCGTGCCGTCCGGCCGCAGCAGGATGCGCCGCTCGGGCAAGTCGAGGTCGAGCGGGCCGCGTTCATGCCGCGCGCGCTTGAGCGCCGCGTAAGCGGCATAGAGCGGGGCCAGAACCGGATCGAGCAGCGGGCCGGTGGAATCGTCGGGCCGGCCGTCGATCGCGGCCTGCGCCTGCGCGTAATGGAGCTTGGCGGCCGAGCGCATGAGCACGCGGTGGAAGGTGTGCGAGCGCTTGCGGCCGTCGGCGGCGATCACCATGCGCACCGCAAGCGCGGCGCGGTCTTCGTTCGGGCGCAACGAACAGAGGTCGTTGGAGATGCGCTCCGGCAGCATCGGCACCACGCGGTCGGGGAAATAGACCGAATTGCCGCGCAGGAGCGCCTCGCGGTCGAGCGGGGTGCCGGGCCGCACGTAGTGAGCGACGTCGGCGATGGCGACGTCGACGACAAAGCCGCCGCGATTGTTGGGATCGAGATCGGGCCGCGCGAAGACGGCATCGTCATGATCCTTGGCGTCGACCGGATCGATGGTGACGAGCGGCACGTCGCGCCAGTCCTCGCGATGCTCGAGCCTGGCCGGACGGGCAGCTTCGGCCTCGGCCATGACCTCGCGCGGAAACACGTTGGGAATGCCGTGGGCATGGATCGCGATCATGCTGACCGCGCGCTCGCTCTTGAGCGAGCCGAGCCGCTCCGCCACCCGCGCGGTCGGCAGGCCGAAGCGCGCGGTCTGCGACACCTCGACGGCGACCAGGTCGCCATCCGCCGCGTTGCCGCTCTGGCCGGGGGGAATCGCGAGCTCGCGGCCGCCGTTCTTCTTGTCGATCGGCGACAGCCGGCCGCCGCCGGCCGGCAGCGCGCGGAAAATGCCGAGCACGCGCTGCTTGGCGCGGTCGACGATCTTGATGACGCGGCCGCGGTGGCGGATCGCGTCGCCGTCCGCCTCGACCTCCTCGGTCCGCAGCAGCGCGCGGTCGCCGACGCCAGGCACCTCGCCGGGGCGCGCCTTGCGCGGCACCTGCAGCCGGATCTTCGGCGCTTCGCCATGCGCCTCGACGTCCCATTCGGTCGGGACCGCGATCAGCTCGCCGTCGCGGTCGCGGCCGGTGATGTCGGCGAGCACGGTCGCGGGCAGGGTGCCGGGATGATGCAGCTTCTTGCGGCGGCGCTCGAGGCGGCCGTCGTCGGTCAATTCTCGCAACATGGTCTTGAGGGCGGCGCGATCCGCGTTCTTGAGGCCGAAGGCGCGCGCGATCTCGCGCGTGCCGACCTTGCCGGACTGGGTGCCGATGAAGGCGAGGACCTCGTCCTTCGAGGGAAATGCGGTTTTATGTTTGGGCTGAGCGGCCAAATGTAATCCGTGAGGCGCACACTCTATCTAAGGAGCGCCCGGCCAAATTGCCAGACACCTATTTTGCAGCCTTCTTTTTCTTCGGCGCGACGGCTTTGGCTTTCGTTGGTGGCTTCTTCGCCGCCGGCGCGGGGGCGGCCGTCGCCTTGGCCCGGCGCGGCGCCGTGCGGCGGGCGCGTGGTGCGCCGCCGGTCTTGGCGGCCCGCGCGTCCAACAGCTCGACCGCCTGCGCGAGCGTCACCTGATCGGGCGCGACGCCGTTCGGCAGCGTCGCGTTGACGCCGGCATGGCTCACGTAGGGACCGTAGCGGCCGTTCTTGGCCACGATCGGCCCGCCCTTCTGCGGATGGTCGCCGAGCGCGCGGCCGGGATCGGCGCCGAAGCGGCCGCGGCGTGGACCGCGCGCGATCTTCTCGGCGATCAGCGTCACGGCGCGGTTGAGGCCGACGTTGAAGGCCTCTTCGGGGTTCTCGAGGTTGGCGTAGGTCTTGCCGTGCTGCACGTAGGGACCGAAGCGGCCGATGCCGGCCTTGATCGGCTCGCCGTCCTCCGGGTGCAGCCCGATCTCGCGCGGCAGCGACAGAAGCTTGAGCGCCATCTCGAGATCGACGCTCGCCGGTTCGGTGCCCTTGGGCAATCCGGCACGCTTCGGCTTCTCGCCGTCCTTGCCTTCGCCGAGCTGGACATAAGGTCCGAACCGGCCGGAGCGCAGCGTCACTTCGAGGCCGCTCTCCGGATCCTGCCCGAGAACCTTCGAGCCGTTCTCGATCGCGCCGTCGGCCGGCACCGTGAGCGGACGCGTGTTGCGGCAGTCCGGATAGTTCGAGCAGCCGATGAAGGCGCCGAACTTGCCGAGCTTGAGCGAGAGCTGCCCGGTGCCGCACACCGTGCACTGGCGCGCATCGCCGCCGTCGGCGCGCGGCGGGAAGATGTGCGGGCCGAGCATCTCGTTGAGCGCGTCGATCACCTGGCTGATCTTGAGGTCCTTGATCTCGCTGACCGCGCCCGTGAAGTCGCGCCAGAAATCGCGCAGCAGGTCGCGCCATTCGAGTTCGTTGTTGGAGACGCGGTCGAGCTGGTCCTCGAGGCCGGCGGTGAAATCGTATTCGACGTAGCGCGCGAAAAAATTCTCCAGGAACGCGACCACGATGCGGCCGCGGTCCTCCGGGATCAGCCGCCGCTTGTCGAGGCGGACGTACTTGCGGTCCTTGAGGACCTGCAGGATCGAGGCGTAGGTGGACGGCCGGCCGATGCCGAGCTCTTCCATGCGCTTGACGAGCGAGGCTTCCGAATAGCGCGGCGGCGGCTCGGTGAAGTGCTGCGAGGCAGCGATCGCGCGTTTCTGCAGCGTCTCGCCCTGGCTCATCTCGGGGAGCTTGCGGGACTCGTCGTCCTCCGGCTCGTCGTCGCGGCCTTCCTGGTAGACCTTGAGGAAGCCGTCGAACTTCGTGACGGTGCCGGTGGCGCGCAGATCGATGTTGCGGGCGCCCGCCTTGGCGGCGATGTCGACGGTGGTGCGCTCGAGCTCGGCCGACTCCATCTGGCAGGCGACGGCGCGCACCCAGATCAGCTCATAGAGCTTGGCCTGGTCGGGCTCGAGGAATTTCGCGATCTCGCGCGGCCGGCAGGCGACGTCGGTCGGGCGGATCGCCTCGTGCGCCTCCTGGGCGTTCTTCGCCTTGGTCTGGTAGCGGCGCGGCGCTTCGGGAACGTAACGGGCGCCGTAATCGGTGTCGATCACGCTGCGGATCTCGCGCAGCGCCTCGTCGGCCATGTCGACGCCGTCGGTCCGCATATAAGTAATGAGTCCGACCGTCTCGCCGCCGAGGTCGATTCCCTCGTAGAGCCGCTGCGCGACGCGCATGGTGTGGGCCGGGGCAAAGCCGAGCTTGCGGCTCGCCTCCTGCTGCAGCGTCGAGGTGGTGAAGGGCGGATAGGGGTTGCGCCTGGCGGGCTTGGAGTCGACCAGCGTCACCGTGAAGGCGGCGGTCTCGAGCGCCTGCTTGAACGCCTCGGCCTCCGCCCCCGAGCCGATGTCGAGGCGCTGGATCTTCTGGCCGTCGGCGCCGACCAGCCGCGCCTCGAAGGTCTCGCCGCGCGGCGTCGCGAGCGTCGCGACCAGCGACCAGTACTCGCGCGCGACGAATTTCTCGATCTCGAGCTCGCGGTCGCACACGAGCCGCAGCGCGACCGACTGCACGCGGCCGGCCGAGCGCGAGCCCGGCAGCTTGCGCCAGAGCACCGGCGACAGCGTGAAGCCGACGAGATAGTCGAGCGCGCGGCGCGCCAGATAGGCGTCGACCAGCGGTTGGTCGATGGCGCGCGGGTGCTTCATCGCCTCGCTCACCGCCTGCTTGGTGATGGCGTTGAAGACGACGCGCTCGACGTCGACATCCTTGAGAAGCTTCTTTTCCTTGAGCACTTCCAGCACGTGCCAGGAGATCGCCTCGCCCTCGCGGTCGGGGTCGGTGGCGAGAATGAGCTTGTCGGCGCCCTTGACCGCCCGGGCGATGTCGGCGAGGCGCTTCTGCGCCTTGCCGTCCACCTCCCAGATCATGTGGAAGTCGGCCTCCGGATCGACCGAGCCGTCCTTGGGGGGCAGGTCACGCACATGGCCAAAGGACGCCAGCACCTCGTAGCCGCGGCCGAGGTATTTATTGATCGTTTTTGCCTTGGCCGGCGACTCGACAACGACTATGTTCATGAAAGATCACTACTTTTTCGAAATTTGGCGCGGCCCCGAAGCGGAATCGGGCGGCCGCCGTCGCGGGGGAAAATGGGTAAATCACCCCCGCGTGTCAAATCGCCGGGGGCATTCGCCGGGTGCATATCGTTTCCGAGTTCCGCTGAAAGCATAGCGATTCCAGCTGCTTAGATTATATCAAATTAAATCAGGACTTTGTTCCCGAGGTGTCCCCGGCCTCAACTCATGCACGCAAGACCGTTAACTTTCTATTCCCGATAGGGTTCGGCGGGGCCCGGACGCTCAGACGAGGGCTACCAAGCCCTGCTGGCGACTGAGACGGCCGGCCACGTCGAGCTCGAGCAGGGCCGTCCGCACCATGGCGGCGGGGGCGCCCGACAGGCGGATGAGATCGTCGATCGCGACCGGGGTCGGGCCGAGCAGGTCCAGGATGCGCGCGCGGGCTTCGCCGTCCGGCCCGTCCGCCGGCGGCCGGTCCGGCTCGGCCTCGGCCGCACTCATCACCGGCGTGGGCTGGCCGAGGATCGGCTGCACCACCGCGATGACGTCGTTCGCCTCGGTGACCGGCGTCACGCCCTGCTTGAGGAGCCCGTTGGCGCCTTCGGCGCGCGGGTCGAGCGGCGAGCCCGGCACCGCAAAGACCTCGCGGCCCTGCTCGGCCGCGAGGCGCGCGGTGATCAGCGAGCCGGAGCGCAACGCCGCCTCGACCACGATGACGCCGAGCGCCAGGCCCGAGATCAGCCGGTTGCGGCGGGGGAAATCGCGGCTGCGCGGCTCCCGGTCGAGCGGCATTTCCGAGACCGCGGCGCCGTCGGCGACGATGGCCTCCACGAGGTCGGCGTGCTCGGCCGGATAGACGCAGGCGTGCCCGCCGGCCAGCACCGCCACCGTCCCGGTCGCGACGCTCGCGCGGTGCGCGGCGGCATCGATGCCGCGCGCCAGGCCGGACACGATCACGAAGCCGGCCTCGCCCAATTCGCGCGCGAGGCGGCCGGCGAATTTCAGGCCCGCCGCCGAGGCATTGCGCGAGCCGACCATTGCCAGCATCGGCCGCGCGAGCGCCGCCGGCGATCCGCGTAGGGCGAGGAGCGGCGGGGCATCGTCGATCGCCGCGAGCCGCTCGGGATATTCGGGTTCGCCGAGCGCGATCAGTGCGATGCCCTCGCGCTGCGCCGCCGCCATCTCGCGCTCGGCGTCCTCGCGCCGGCAGATGCGGATGGTGCGTTCGGCGCCGCCGCGCCGGGCGAGGTCGGGCAACGCCGCAAGCGCGCCGGCGGCACTGCCGTAATGATGAAGAAGCGAACGGAAGGTGCGGGGCCCGACATTTTCACTGCGGATCAGGCGCAGCCAGTCGAGCCGTTGCTCATCGGTGAGCCGCACTCCATTCCCGTTCTGCATCATCTCTAGTGGTTTCGCCGGCCCGAGAATGTTCCCTTTTTGTTCTAGCGGCCTGCTGCGGCGGGGTCAAGCCGCCGCCTATCGGCCGATCTTCGCCTCGGTGCCGGCCATGAGCCGCGCGATGTTGGCGTGGTGCTTCAAAAAGATGATGACTGCGAGCAGCGCAAAGAGCTGCGCCTCCTGCAGATAGCCGTCGTACCAGAGCCAGGCGGGCGCGGCCGCGCTGGCGATCAGGCCCGAGAGCGAGGAGTAGCGGGTGAGTGCGGCGACGGCGAGCCACACCACGCCGAACACCAGCGCCGCCTGCCAGGCGAAGCCGATCAACAGGCCGATATAGGTGGCGACGCCTTTGCCGCCCTTGAAGCCGAGCCACACCGGAAAGAGGTGGCCCAGGAAGGCGCCGAGCGCGGCGAGGACCGCCAGATCCTGTCCGCCGAAACGGTAGGCGATCAGGACCGCGGCGGTCCCTTTGAGCGCGTCGCAGACGAGCGTGAGCGCGGCGAGTCCCTTGCGCCCGGTACGCAACACATTGGTGGCGCCGATATTGCCCGAGCCGATGGCGCGAATGTCGCCCGCTCCGGCGAGCCGCGTGAGCACGAGACCGAACGGGATCGAGCCGAGCAGATAGCCGAACGCGAATGCTGCCGCGTAGTAGGGCAGGGCGACCGACCAGCTGATGGGGTGGAGCATGGCCTCGATCCTCCGCCGGCGCGGAGCGATGCTCAAACGTATTCGTACACCGTGCGGCCCGCCACGATGGTGCGGGTGACGCGACCGGTCAATCGCGCCTCGTCGAACGGCGTGTTCTTGCATTTCGATTTGAGATCGTCGCGATCGAGCACCCAGGGCGTGTCGAGATCGATGACGATGACGTCGGCGGCGCTGCCGGGCCTGAGCGTGCCGCCGGGCAGGCCGAGCAGCTCGGCCGGACGGGTCGACAGCGCCTTGAGCAGCGCCGCCAGCTCGATCTCGCCGTTGTGCACGAGCCGCAGGCCGGCGACCAGCATGGTCTCGATCCCGATCGCGCCGGGCTCGGCTTCCGCGAAGGGCAGCCGCTTGGTCTCGACGTCCTGCGGGTCGTGGTCCGACATCACGACGTCGACGAGGCCGGAGGCGAGCGCCGCGACGAGCGCGGCGCGATCCTGCTCGGCGCGCAGCGGCGGCGTGAGCTTGCAGAAGGTGCGGTAGGAGCCGACGTCGACCTCGTTGAGCGTGAGGTGGTTGATCGAGGCCGATGCGGTGACCGCGTAGCCCTCCTCCTTGGCGCGCTGCAGCACCGAAAGCGACTCCGGGCAGGTGACGGAGGCGGCGTGATAGCGTCCGCCGGTGAGGCCGACGAGGCGCATGTCGCGCTCGAGCATGATGGTCTCGGCCGCCTTGGGCGTGCCGATCAGCCCGAGCCGGGCCGCGAACTCGCCCTCGTTCATCACACCGTCGCCAGTGAGGTCCGGGTCCTCGGTGTGATGCACGATGAGCGCGTCGAAGTCGCGCGCGTAGGTCAGCGCGCGCCGCATCACCTGGGCATTGGTGACGCTGACGGCGCCGTTGGTGAAGGCGACCGCGCCGGCGGCCTTCAACAGGCCGATT
>WNEZ01003425.1_pt1 | contig 13664 bp, 11 predicted proteins | sample 5400521 | NCBI WGS metagenome assembly WNEZ01 (sample SAMN13153339, study PRJNA577476) | soil metagenome | isolation source: 120 cm saprolite under Douglas fir tree site 2 hole 1 replicate 1 | place: USA:California | collected 2015-04-18 | reverse complement strand
ACACGCCGGGGAGGATCTCTCGCGGCGCGCCGTTACGGTTTTCGCCAGTGTCGGCCATCGCGCTCCATAAGTTCGTCGGCTTCCCGTGGACCCCAGGCCCCAGCCGCGTAGTTTGGAAATTTCGGTTTGTGAGATGCAAACCACTCAAGAATGGGATTAACCAGCGCCCATGCCGCTTCGACTCCATCGGCGCGGTCAAACAGCGTGGCATCGCCGCGCATGCAGTCGTTAATCAGTGTGGCGTAGGCGCTGCGCTCGCCCGCGCCGAATTCCTTTTGGTAACTGAAGTCCATGGTCACGGTCTTCAATTGCATTTCCTGGCCCGGGAGTTTCGCGTGAAAAGAAATTGAAATCCCTTCATCGGGCTGCACATTCAACACCAGCGTATTCCCGGATAGATCCTGCCCGCGAAAAACCAGATGCGGCGCGCGGCGGAACTGGATGGCGATTTCGCTTACCCGGCTGGGCAGGCGTTTGCCGGTGCGCAGGTAAAATGGCACGCCGGCCCAGCGCCAGTTGTCGATTTGCAATCGCAGCGCTACGAACGTCTCCGTCGTCGACTCCTTCGCCACGCCTGGTTCCTTCCGGTATCCCGCAAGCAAGGAAGAATTTCCTGGGGTGCTTCCCGGCCCGTATTGCCCGCGCACGATGTCGGTGCGGATGTTCTCCTCGGTAAACGGACGGATCGATTGCAGAACCTTGATTTTTTCGTTGCGCACGGCGGTGGCGTCGAATGCGGCGGGAGGTTCCATGGCCACCAGCGAAGTCAATTGCAACACGTGGCTCTGGATCATGTCGCGAGTCGCGCCGGCGGTTTCGTAGAATGCCGCGCGCTGCTCGACTCCCAGCGTTTCCGCGGCGGTGATCTGCACGTGGTCGACGTAATTGCGGTTCCACAGCGGCTCGATGATGTTGTTCGAAAAGCGGAAGACCATCACGTTTTGGACGGTCTCTTTGCCGAGATAGTGATCGATGCGGTAGATTTGGTTCTCGGTCAGAACATCTCTCAATTCGTGATTGAGCTGCCTGGCGGATTCCAGGTCATGGCCGAAGGGCTTTTCGACGATCACGCGCGCCCAGCGGCCGTTTTCTTCCTTCGTGAGGCCGCATTCGCCCAGCTTCTTGGCGATCGGAGAGAAGAATCTCGGCGCGACCGCCAAATAGAAGAATCTGTTGCCGAGCGTGTTATGCAGCTTGTCGGCCTGTTCAATTTGCTCTTTCAGCCGCTGGTAGGCCTGGGTGTCCTGAAAATCGCCACGAACGTAATAGATGCGCTCGGCGATCCCTTTCCAGAACTTCAGGTCGACCGGGGCAGGGGCGTACTTGGGAATCTCTTCGCCGAGCATCTTGCGAAAGCTCTCCGTGGTGTAGTCGTTGGTGGCGAAGCCAACGATGGCGAACTGTTCGGGAAGAAGATTGTCCTGAGCGAGATTGCAAATCGCGGGAAGCAATTTGCGTTTGGTCAGGTCGCCAGTCGCGCCGAAGATAACCATCACACACGGCGCGGCGGTGGGATTCGAATCTGGGTGGTTGGGGATCATCGCTGGAACTTCCTGTCTTTGGATCGCAAACGTCTTGCGTAATTTCTAATGGCCGGACTTCTTTTCGATATGTCCACCGAATTGGAAACGCATCGCAGACAACACTTTCGCCGCGAAGTCGTCTTCGCCGCGCGAGGTAAACCTCTGAAACAGAGAGGCGGTCAGGACAGGCGCGGGCGCTGTGGATTCGATGGCGGCGAGGATGGTCCAGCGGCCTTCGCCGGAATCGGAGACGCGGCCCGAGAAGCGTTCGAGCGTCGGCTGATCGAGCAGGGAAATGGCGGTCAGATCGAGCAGCCAGGATGCCACGACGCTGCCCCGGCGCCACACTTCCGTGACGTCCGCGAGATTGAAATCGTATTGATAATGCTCCGGGTTCCGCAATGGCGTGGTTTCCGCGTCTGCCTCACGATGGGATTTGCCCGCGTTGGCATGCTTGAGAATGTTCAAGCCCTCGGCGTAAGCCGCCATCAATCCGTACTCGATGCCGTTGTGGACCATCTTGACGAAGTGACCGGCGCCGGAAGGGCCGCAGTGAAGATAGCCTTCTTCGGCCGTGCCGCCTACCTTGTCGCGGCCGGGTGTGCGATCGATGTTGCCGCGACCGGGCGCGAGCGTTTTGAAAATCGGATCGAGGCGCTTCACGACGTCGGTTTCGCCGCCGATCATCTGACAATAGCCCCGTTCGAGGCCCCAGACGCCGCCGCTGGTGCCAACGTCACAATAATGGATTCCCTTGGCCGAAAGTTCTTTCGCGCGGCGGATATCATCGATGTAGTAGGAATTTCCACCATCGATGACAACGTCGTCCTTTTCAAGCTTGCCCACTAAATCGCGTAGCGAGGCGTCGACCACCGCGGCCGGCACCATGAGCCAGATCGCGCGGGGCTTTTGCAGTTTCTTGACGAAATCATCGAGCGACGTTGCTCCAGTTGCGCCTTCACCTTCCAGTTGTTTGACGGAATCCGCGCTGCGGTCATACACGACGCACTTGTGACCGTTCTTTTGCAGGCGCCGAACCATGTTGGCGCCCATTCTTCCCAGTCCGATCATGCCAAGTTGCATCGTGTCCGCTCCTCTTTGTTCCCATGTAGTAGATAGTTTGCTTTGTGCTTTACGCGATTGCCTTTTGCACAGCCTTCGCCAGCGTCGCGAGCCCAGACTTTAGATTCTTCCCCAAGTGGACGCGTAAGGCGCGGCGGCCTCGTTCGGCAAGAACCGCGAAGTCGCCGCGAGCTTGCGCGGCTTTCACGATCCCGAAGGTGTATTTCTGCCCGGGCACCGGAAGATCCTTGGCATCGTCGCAGGTGATCTGAAGGAAAACGCCGCTGTTAGGACCGCCTTTGTAGGCTTGCCCGGTGGAGTGTAGGAAGCGCGGCCCAAAACCGAGAACTGTGGCCACCTTTTTCTTGTCGCGCACCGCGTGCCGAATCGTTTGCAACGTCTTTTCATTCGCGGGATTCATCGTTATGTAGCCGAGGACTGCAAAATAGTCATCCGCGCCAAGGCGTGAGAGATGCGTTTTCAAAACGTCGGCAAGTTTCGCGCCGCCTTTCAACGCGGCGGCATTCTTCTCATCCGCGAAAAGCTTGATGCCCTTGTCCTCGAAGAAAGACGATTCCGGTGGAAGACTCCCTGTCGTTTCGTACTGGCTCGTCAATTTTTTGGTTTCGATCTTGCTGGCTTCGACGTCCGGCTGATTGAAGGCGTTGATCCCGATGATAGAACCAGCGACGGCCGTGGCGATTTCCCACCGGAAGAATTCCTGCCCGAGATTGTAAGTATTTGGCAGCGTGATGCGCACCACCGGATGCCCGGCTTTTTCAAGCGCGGCAACCGCGGCATCTTGCGCCTTGTTTGGCTTTGACGCCAGGCGCAGATAAGCGAAGACCCGATCGTTGCCGTAGGTAGCCGGCTTGGCGAGGCGTTCGCGATCCACCGGAATGATGCCTTTGCCGATTTTTCCAGTGGATTCGGCAATCAATTGTTCGAGCCACGCGCCAAGATCGAAGATTCCCGGCGAAGTGACGATGGTGAGTTTGTCTCGGCCGTGATTCGCGGCGACGCCCAGGATCGTTCCCAGGATGACGCCTGGATTCGAATCTGCGGCAGAGGATGTGCCACACGCCTTGACCATCTCTTCGGTGATGTTCAGGAATTTTGCAACATCCAGGCCCATAACGGCGGCGGGAACCATGCCGAAGTTGGAGAGCGCCGAATAGCGGCCGCCAATGCTCGGCACACCCATGAAGATCTTGCGGAACCCATCCGCTTGGGCGACCTGCTGCAACTTGGATCCCGGATCGGTGATGGCGATGAAGCGATTGCCGGCTTCTTTCTCGCCCACCTTGGCTTTTACGCGCTCGAAAAAGTATTGCTTGTAAATGTTGGGCTCGAGCGTGCTTCCCGATTTACTCGAGACGATGCAAATCGTGCTCTCCAGGTCCACTTTCGCTTCGATGGCCTTGATTTGCGCGGGATCGGTCGAATCGAGAACGTGCAGTTCGGGAAAACCCTTGATCTTTCCAAAGGTCCTGCGCAGAACTTCGGGACAGAGGCTGGAGCCACCCATGCCCAGCAAGAGCGCATGCTTGAAGCGCGCTTTCTTCACGTCCTCGGCGATCTGCCTGAGAACGTCAATGTGGACGAGCTGCTCGTCGGTGATGGTGAGCCAGCCGAGCCAATTACTCTCGTCCGTGCCACTCCAGAGCGAAGCATCCTTCTGCCAGAGGCGCGCTACTTTATTATTCTTCTTCCACTCTTCGAGCGATGAAGCAACCGCCCCTGCAAGCGGACCGGGCGACTTGTAGGTCTGGCGGTTTAGGCTCACGCACGCACCCCTGCGTTTTTGCCCACGGCGTCCAGCAGGGTCTTGAAGGCGTCAGCAAATAGCTTGACGCCATCCACCAAAAGCTTGTCGGTCACTTCCTTCATCGAAATGCCTGCCTTGGCAAGGTCCGCCATCGTCTTCGCGGCTCCTTCGACATTTTCCGTAAGGCTGGGGCGCAGATTGCCGTGATCGCGGAAGGCATCAAAGGTTGCCGGAGGAATCGTGTCCACAGTGTCTGCGCCGATCAATTCTTCGACGTACATCACATCGCGATACTTTGGATTCTTGGTGCTGGTGCTGGCCCAGAGGAGGCGCTGAGTCTGCGCACCCTTGGCCGCGAGCGCTTTCCAACGCGGGCCACCGAAAAGTTCCTGATACTTCTTATAAGTGAGCCTGGCATTGGCAATCGCCACCTTGCCGCGGAGGCTTTCGAACAGAGCTTTCTGGCCGGCTTCTGTCGCAGTCTTGAGTTTCTCATCGATCTTGCTATCAATTAGGGTATCGATGCGGCTGACGAAAAAGCTGGCGACGCTGGCGATTTGGCTGATGTCTAGGCCCTTTGCAGCGCGAGCTTCGAGGGCGGATAGGAACGCTTCGGCGACTTTCTCGTAAGCGGACTGTGCGAAGAGGAGAGTGATATTGATGTTGATACCTCCTTCGAGCGCTTGGTGTATGGCGGGGAGGCCTTCGGGCGTGCCGGGAATCTTGATCATGACGTTGGGGCGATCCACGGCCTTCCACAGGCGGCGGGCTTCCGCGAGCGAGGCTTTCGTGTCGAAGCCAAGAAACGGTGAGACTTCCAGGCTCACGTAACCGTCGCGCCGCTTCGTTTCCGCATACACCGGCTTGAATATGTCGCAAGCGTCCTGCACGTCGCGAATCGCAACTTTCTCGAAGAGGCCATTGGCATCAAGCTTCTTTGCGTCGGGCGAGGTCAGGATGTCGGTATAGAGATTGCTTCCCGTGATGGCTTTTTCAAAGATCGCCGGATTCGAGGTCATGCCTCGCAGGCCGTCGTTTTCAATATACTTTTTCAACTGTCCGCTGGTGAGCAGGTCTCTGCGGATGTAATCCATCCAGGGGGATTGTCCGTAGGCGAGCAGCCCCTTCAGTGGGTTCGCTCCCTGGCCAGTGCCTATGCTTGGGATCGTCGTCGTAGTCGTCATACTCATTCTCCTTCACATCGAAAAAGCCTCGAAATCCTATTGTACGCCTCAGCGGCCTGGGCGCGCTTCTCGCTTCGAATACCACTGTTTTTCTTACTGTTTCAAGCCCGCCGCAAACTTTGCTTCCAGTGCTTTCACTTTTCCAAGCCGCCGCACGTGCCGCTCTTCGTTCGTAAATTTTGCGGCCAGGAACGCCTTCACCAAGTCCTCTGCGAGCTTCGAGCCGATGATGCGCGAACCGAGCACGAGCACGTTCATATCGTCGTGCTCCACGCCCTGATGCGCGGAATAGGAATCGTGGCACACCGCCGCCCGGATCCCCGGCAACTTATTTGCTGCCACGCTCGCTCCGACGCCGCTGCCGCAGATGAGCACACCGCGTTCGGCCTTGCGGTCCAGGACCGCCCGGCCCACGGCTTCGGCAAAGTCCGGATAGTCGGATGGGTTTTCATTGAACGCACCGACGTCCAGCACATCGTGTCCCAGCGAGCGCAGTAAATCGCCCATGGCCGCCTTCATTTGAAATCCAGCGTGGTCCGAGCCAATCACGATCTTCATTGCCGTTTCACTTTCCGAGGACTTCCCTCGCCGCCGCCACGACCTTGTCCGCTTCCATGCCGAATTTCTTCAACAGGTTCTTCAGCGGTGCCGATGCGCCGAAACTGCGCATCCCGATGATTTTGCCCTTGAAGCCAACGTAGCGCTCCCATCCAAACGTGGAAGCCATCTCCACGGAAACCCGCGCGCTCACACTCGCCGGGAGAACACTCTCCCTATACGCGGCCTCCTGGCGTTCGAAGAGTTCCCATGACGGCATGCTGACGACCCGCGCCTTGATGCCGGCCGCATTCAATTTTTCGCCGGCTTCCACGCAAAGAGAAACTTCGCTTCCGCTGCCCATAAGGATCACATCGGGTTTCCCGCCCGGAGCATCTGAGAGAATGTAACCGCCCTTCGCGACGCCTGCGGCGGGCGCATATTTCGTGCGATCGAACGTGGGCATGGCCTGGCGCGTCAGCACGAGGGTCGCGGGCCCATGGGTGTGTTGCAGGATGATTTTGTAGGCTTCCACCACTTCATTGGCATCGCCCGGCCGCAGAACCAGCATGTTTGGCATCGCGCGCAAGGACGCCAGTTGCTCGATGGGCTGATGCGTCGGCCCGTCTTCTCCCACGCCGATCGAGTCGTGCGTGAAAATGTAAATCGCGGGGATTTCCATCAGTGCGCCGAGGCGCATACTCGGCCGCATGTAGTCGCTGAAATTAAAGAACGTTGCGCTGAACGCGCGGAGTTTCGTCAAAGTCATGCCATTCACGATCGCGCCCATGGCATGTTCCCGCACACCGAAGTGGATGTTGCGCCCGCGATACTGATCCGGATAGAAGTCTCCCGCTCCGTCAAACGTCAGGTTCGTCTTGTTGGATTTGGCCAGGTCCGCCGATCCGCCAATCAGCCACGGGATATTCTTCGCCAGCGCGTTCAGCGTTTTTCCTGAGGACTCGCGCGTCGCCATGCCCTTTGGATCGGCGGGAAAGTTCGGCAAGTCTTTGTCCCAGCCGTCCGGCAATTGGCCGCTCTGCATCCTGTTCAGTTGTTCGGCCTGCTGCGGAAACTGTTTCTTGTAATCCTCGAATTTCGCCTTCCACGCCGCGCGGGCCTCGGCCCCACGCTTCCCCACGCCATTCTTGAACCGGTCGTAGACTCCGTCGGGAACCAGAAACTTTGCATCTTCTGGCCACCCGTAGTTTTTCTTCACGAGTTTGACTTCCGCCTCGCCCAGCGGCTCGCCATGTGCTTCGTAGGAATCCTGCTTGTGCGGCGATCCATACCCGATGTGGCTATCCACCACGATGAGCGTCGGCCGGTCTTTCGATTTGAGAAAATTTTCGTAGCCGCGGCCCAGCATGTCCAAATCGTTTGCGTCCGTGACGTGTGTGACGTTCCAATCATAGCCCGCAAAACGCGCCATCACGTCCTCGCTAAAGGACCATTCGGCGGGACCGTCCAGCGTTACGTGGTTGTTGTCGTAGATCCAGCACAGATTTGACAGCTTCAGATGGCCAGCGAGGGAGGCGGCTTCCGACGCTACTCCTTCCATGAGGTCGCCATCTCCGCAGATCGCGTAGGTGTTGAAGTTGAAAATTTCAAAACTGGGGCGATTGAAATTTTCCGCCAGCCACTTGCCGGCAATGGCCATCCCCACGCTATTTCCCGCCCCCTGCCCCAGCGGCCCGGTTGTCGTTTCCACTCCAGAAGTTATGTGCGACTCAGGATGTCCGGGGGTCTTGCTGTCGATTTGGCGGAAGCGTTTGATCTCCTCCATACACACAGCAGGATCGTTTGTAACTTTTCCTTGCGTATTGACCGCGCGCACCCCGGTCAAGTGGAGCGTGGCGTAAAGAAGCATCGAGGCGTGGCCGGCGGACAGAACAAAACGGTCACGATTTGGCCATGTGGGATCCATAGGGTCGTAGCGGAGGAACCCTTGCCACAGAGCGTAGACCACTGGAGCAAGACCCATCGGGGCGCCGGGATGGCCTGAATTTGCCTCTTGGACCGCGTCAATCGCCAGAGTTCGGATGGTATTGATGCTTAGCAGGTCAAGGTCCAGCTGGCTCTTCGGGTGACTCACATTAGCTCCTGTCGCGGGCAGGAGGACACCCGCAGCTCAACGTCAGATTTTAGATGCACCTCGTTACGGATCGGGTCAAGAGATTTTACGCCAAAACGAAAAAACTCGCTCGCCTGAACATGTCCCTGGAAACTGTTTCGGAGCTACGCACCGTCCGTCTAGTGTCCCGTCCCGTAAATACCCTGAAATGGTTTCCGCCGTTTCTTTACGCTCCGTGTCCTCTGTGCTCTCTGTGAACTCTGTGTTCAGCATTTCTCCGCCGGCCCAAAGAACACTCCAACTATTTGCGGTTATTTCCGGGACACCACGCTGGCAACCGTAAACAGTAAGTCTGAAATACAATGGGGGAAATAACAGAACAGGCAAGAGCTTCTGTCTCTTACGGAAAACTCAAAACTAACAACCAGCTCCAGACGCCGATCTGCGATTTGAATTGAGCGCAGTCCCCGCGCATGTTACTTTTTCTTATCTGCCCTGCCCGGGTGGCGGAATGGCAGACGCTGAGGACTTAAAATCCTCCGGGGATTTTTCCTCATGTGGGTTCGACTCCCACCCCGGGCACCAGTCTTTCTTATTGAAGATGAATGAGTTGTTGGGCCGCTCCTTTCCGTGTACCTCTGGTGTACACACATTTCCCGTTGCCGCAGTAACCGTTTTGACGAACACCGGAGGACCGGCAAGATGATCGGAGCAATCCAAATCCTCGGCTTTCTGCTTCTGGGGCCCTTACTGGCTCCCGCCCAGATGTCCTTTCCTGGCGACAAAGAACGTGAAAGAATCTGCAAAGAATTAGTTCGACGCAGTTCTCTTGTCGTTGTGGCAATCCCTGCGTCACAGCCAGACGAGATCGTGGACCGTGCCAAATTGAAGGCTGCGCTTGCGCCGGGCCGCGTGCCTGATGTCGCTCAACTTAACGACCAGGTTGTCGGCCGACGTTTTTACGCAAAGGTGGTCGACGTGCTTAAAGGAGAAGGGGCAGTCAAAAATGGCGAGATTGTGAAACTATTTCGTCAGCGGCGGAGACATGGTTTCCTTTGATGCCCTAAATGTCGTTGAGCCGGGAAAGGAGGCTATCTTCTTTTTGTCAAGGATGAGCGAATCTGATCCCAGACTCAAAGACGTCGGCGTTCTCCCCCCGCAGGCAAAAACAATGGCATTGTTGCCTTTCGATGTTTTCGGACTATATAAATTCACAGATGAAAACTCCTGGAGCATGATGTCGTCGAGCGCGAAGACCCTCAAAATAGTCAAACGGGCCGTTCACGCTCACTCAAATCCACAACCTTAACCTTGTGAATCCGGCTCAGGGGGAGCAGGTGTGTTCCGGGAAGAAGAGGAAAAGTGTGGTTATTCGTAGCGGAGGGCCCCAAGCCCAGCTCTTTTACTTGACAACAAGTGTCAATCCGAGTAACATCCCCCTCAGATATTCATCCGTTTTGGAGTGCGGGAGCGCTGCTCCCGCTTTTTAATTTGTAGCCGATCCCCTCGCCGCCGGTATTCCCGGGCCTCCTTTAGAAGCAACACTTACAAGAACATGGGGGGGGCGGGCGTATTAAGGTTAACCAACTGCCCCAGAGAGGCGGTCTCGCCGGACGCCGACCTATTGGCGGACGATCATTCGGCCTACGGCAGACTTTGCCCACCATTTCCGTTGTCGCCGCATGATTCGTTACGTTCGGAATATCTGAACCGAAACTTCTCCAATACCCACGGACAAGAAACTTCCGCGTCTGGCCCTCACTTCTCCTACAATCCTCCGGGAAGCGGATAGCTGGTCCATACGTGAGAACTCTGCGGAGGGATTCGTGACTTCGAGTGACACGTTCGATCTCATCGTAGTCGGCTGCGGCCCTGCTGGTGAAAAGGGCGCCGCCCAAGCCGCCTATTTCGGCAAACGCGTTGCCATCATCGAGCGCGCCGAGCATATGGGCGGCAGTTGCATCAATACCGGCACCGTTCCCAGCAAGACCCTGCGCGAATCCGCTCTCTACTTTTCCGGCCTCAAGCAGCGCGGCCTCTACGGAATCGACTACTCCCTCAAGGAGAATCTTACTGTCCACGACTTCATGCACCACGAGCGTGAAGTCGTCGACATGGAGCGCCGGCGCATTCTGAAGAACCTCGCACTCCATAAGATCGAACGCATCCGCGGCCAGGCATCCTTTGAGGACCCTTATACCGTTACCGTCGCAAGCTCCAACGCCACACGCCATCTAAATGGTGATGTCATCCTCATTTCCACGGGGTCCAAGCCCCATCGTCCCTCGGAAATTGCCTTCGACGACATTCACACTTTTGACTCCGACACCTTTCTTCAGATGGACCGCATCCCAAAAAGCCTCGCCGTCATCGGCGGCGGCGTCATCGGCTGCGAATACGCTTCCATCTTCAAAGCCCTCAGCGTTGATGTCACTCTCGTGGACGGGCGCGATCGTCTTCTCCCCTTTCTCGACAATGAGATTTCCGATCGTCTCCGCGACCGCCTCGCCGCTCTTGGCATGCATTTCTTGTTTAACGAACGCCCGGTCAAAACCGAAAACTCCGCCGGTGGTGTGCGCCTGACCATGAAGAGCGGCAAAATCCTCGAAACCGATGCCGCCCTATTCGCCGCGGGCCGCCGCGCTGCTGTCGATGGCCTCGCCCTCGAAAAAGCCGGCCTTGCCATCAATGATCGCGGTTATATTCCCGTCGACGAGCACTACCGCACGTCTGTCCCGCATATTTATGCCGCCGGCGACGTCATCGGTTTCCCCGCGCTCGCTTCTACTTCGATGGAGCAAGGCCGCGTGGCCGTCTGTCACGCTTTCGGTTTGAAGTACAAAGAGCGAGTTGCCTCTTTGCTCCCGATGGGCATTTACACGATTCCGGAAATTTCCGCCGCTGGTGAGACCGAAGAATCCTGCAAGGAAAAGAAAATCGACTACGTCGTCGGCCGCGCGCTTTACGAAAACAACGCGCGAGGTCACATCACCGGCGATACAGCAGGAATGCTCAAGCTCATCTTCGCCCGCGTCGATAAAAAACTCCTCGGCGTAAGCATCATCGGCGAAAACGCCACCGAACTCATCCACATTGGCATGATGGTCCTCGACAACGGTCTCACCATCGACGAATTCATCGAGCAGGTCTTTAATTATCCGACGCTCAGTGAACTCTACAAGTACGCCGCCTACGACGGCCTCGGCAACCTCGCCGGCCACAAACTCCGCGAAGGATAATTCCATGCGCACAACGGCTCTCTTATTCTTCAGCCTTTTGTTTGCGGCGCCCGCTCCTTCGCCGCAAACTTCCGCCCCGCGGGCGTACCTCGGCTTCGATCGGAACGACTACCCAGGCGACGCCGCGATGCCTATTCTGCGCAAATCCTTTTCCTTTACAGGCTACTGGCTCGGCCCTCCTCCCGGTGAAAATTCCAATTCCTGGTCCGGCAAACGCGACCTTCTTCGTTCGCAAGGATTTGGTTTTGCATTGCTGTTCGCGGGGCCAACTTCAGGTCAATTGCGTGATGATCCTTACACTCTCAAGCGCGTCGCTGAAGATACGCAGACCGCGTCTGCTGCCGCACGCCGCGAAGGTTTCCCTCCAGGCTCCATCATTTTTCTGGACGTAGAGGAGGGTGGCCGTTTGCCCAGCACCTACTTCACCTACTTAAAACTCTGGGCCTCCGGACTCTCTCGCCTCGGCTTCCGCGCGGGCATCTATTGTTCCTCCATCCCGATTGATGAAGGCGAGGGACTCACGCTCATTACCTCCGACTTCATCCGTAAGGAGCTCGGTCCCACGGTGCTCGTCTACTGGGTTTACAACGACGCCTGCGCTCCTTCGCCCGGATGCGTTGTCCCGCAAAATCCTCCGCCCCCTTCGAAGAGCGGCATTGTCTACGCGCGGATTTGGCAGTTTGTCCGTTCTCCCCGCGATAGGGAAACTGCAATTCGCTGTTCGGGCTACGCAAAAAACGGCAACTGCTACGCTCCTGGCGATACATCCCATTCATGGTTTCTGGACATCAACACTTCCTCTTCATCCGATCCGTCAGACGGGAACAAATGAGCTGACCATAAAAAAGGGCGGCCACTGGCCGCCCTTGCGTATCCTGTCAACCGCTCGAGCGATTCAGATTTGTCCCATTCCGCCATCGACTTTGATCTCCACACCGGTGATGTACGACGCGTCTTGCGAAGCCAAGAACGCAACGACACCTGCCACTTCCTCGGGCTGCCCAAACCGCTTCATCGGAACTCTTGCAACTACTTCCTTCGCGAATTCATCGATGGCTTCTTTCGATAGCCCGGTTCTCCCAAAGATGGGCGTGATAATTGGTCCAGGCGCGACAGTGTTCACACGGATCCCGCGCCCTACCAATTCCGCCGCCGCAGTTCTGGCCAAAGAGCGCAACGCCGCTTTCGTCGCCGAATATGCACTCGCGCCCGCCATCCCTTTGCTGCCCGCCACGCTGCTATTCAATATGATTGACGCGCCGTCATTCAGCAGCGGCAGCGCTTTCTGGATCGTGAAGTACGCCCCCTTGATGTTGATGTCAAACTGCTCGTCGTACAAGCTCTCGGATGTCTCTGCAAACGGGGCGAACTTCGCGACTCCCGCGTTCACGAACAATATATCGATTTTCCCCAGCTTCTTCGTAACCTCGGCGAACAGCTTATCGATGTCCGCCAATTTCGAGACATCTGCCTGCACCGCCAGCACGCCATTGCCGATCGTCTTCACCGTCTCGTCCAGCGTTTTCTTACTGCGGCCCGCAACGGCGACGCGCGCCCCTTCCTCCTGCAAGCGCTTCGCCGCAGCCAGCCCGATGCCGCTGTTGCCCCCGGTTACAACCGCTACTTTTCCTTCGAGTCTCTTCATGTTGATCTCCGTTTTCTGCCTGAATTTGAGCGAAAGCGCTTCTGCGGCGGGGGCTCGCCCCGGCGCTCACGCGATTTCTGCTTTTCGATACTTAGATGAGTATCGAAGTAATCGGTTGCATGCTTTTGGTCCCCCGCGCCGCGCGGGCCGAAACCTCTCTGGTGGGAAGTGTAGCAGGTCCGCTACACTTGGAATGGACCCATGGACCGCGCTCAAATCGAAAAAATATCGAAAGCCCTCGCCGACAGAACCCGCCTCCGGATTTTCGAGGCCATCTCGGCAACCAAGCACATGAACTGCGGCGAAATCGTCTCCATGCGCGGCGTCACTCCGGCAACCGTTTCGCATCACTTGAAGATTTTGAGCGAGGCTGGATTGATCGGCTGCCGCCGCGAAGGACAGTTTGTTTACAGCGAGGCCGTTCCTGCAACCATCGATGCGTACACTCGCGCACTCGCAAAAATCGCCGGCGGAAAGAAATCGGCACGTCGCCGGTAATTTGCAGGATTTAGTTGGTGGGATTTCTCGGAAATTTGAAATAGGGGAGCCGCACGCCCTGATCCATGATTTGATCCGCTCGGATATTTGTCGGCGCTTCGAATCCGGCAGTGCCGCCGTTCGTTACGTAATCG
>WNEZ01021985.1_pt1 | contig 13668 bp, 14 predicted proteins | sample 5400521 | NCBI WGS metagenome assembly WNEZ01 (sample SAMN13153339, study PRJNA577476) | soil metagenome | isolation source: 120 cm saprolite under Douglas fir tree site 2 hole 1 replicate 1 | place: USA:California | collected 2015-04-18 | reverse complement strand
GGTCAAAGACATTTTCTGAGCAAGATAAGCAGATTGTTGAGGAGCGATTACATATGTATGATAGCTTGTTGGATGAAGATCCCGATATTCAGGAACGTGTTGCTAAGGCAAAAATCGAAGCGCAGCAGAAGGCGGTAATAGACATTATAGAAATGCGCTTCCCTACACTCACAGAAGAGGCACAAGAGATAGTAGCACGTCTGAACAAGGCTGATCAACTAAGTCAGTTAATGAAACAGATGGTTATGGCTCCAGACGAAGCTAAGGCTCGTTGGGCTCTCAAGACGTTCGCTGCCTGAGTAAGAGCACATGGAATGACAAAATTTCATCATAGCCAATTACCTGATTTTTCCGTACTATAGCAACTGGAGCGAACCAGGCCATGGCCCATCGATGGAGTGAGAAACCCTGGCGCACGGGAGATCTACCATGTCCCTCCCAGAACCCATGAGGCCTGGACGTGCGAACAGGAGCCGAACAATGGATCAGCCACCTGCTGTCCCGGTGAGCACCGGCAGCATGCAAGAGCCCGGCGCCACCCACACACGCTTGTCTGGGCGCTGGCTCCTCCTGGCGCGGGTGGCCTGGCTCAGTGTGGCGGCCCTGGGCATCACCCTCACCACCCTGAGCATCCCGATTTTCTTCGCGCAAGTGCAGCATGTGTGTACCGGAGCGGCGAGCGATAACCCATGCGTGCGCCCCCAGGATCTCCAAGCGTTGGAGCAATTGGGCCTGTCTCCCGCCTTCGCCGTGACTATTTTCATCGTGCCGTCCCTGGTTGTCATTCTGGTTTTGATTGGGCTGGGGACGCTCCTCTTCTGGCGCAGGTCCGCTGAGCCCCGCACCCTCTTCGTCGGGTTCCTCCTGATGCTCGCTGGCACACAGTTTATTGGCTTGCCCTACCTACTGGCGGTGGTGCCACCGGCATGGTGGGTGCCCGTTGAAGCGCTTGGCTTCCTCACCGATGCCGGCTTTATCCTCTTCTGGTATCTCTTCCCCAATGGGCAGTTTGTGCCCCGCTGGACGCGCTGGCTGGCGCTCGCAGGGATTCTGGAAAGGGCGCTCGTCGATTTCTTCCCTGGCTCGCTCCTGAGCCACTGGCCCGCAGCGGTTTTTGTGCTCTTCGACCTGGGTTTGTATGGGTCCGTGATCGTGGCGCAGGTCTCCCGCTATCGGCGTCACTCGACGCCCGTGGAGCGCCAGCAGACCAAGTGGGTGGTGCTGGCCCTGGTCACCGGCACGCTGCTGAATCTTGCCACGGAGCCAGTCCTTGCCTGGGTGCCAGTTCTCCCCGGGGTGGCCCATGTCCTGGTTTCGCTCGCTATAAACATCATAATCTCTCTGGCGGTGCTCCTCATCCCGCTCGCGATTGCCCTCTCCATCTTGCGCTATCGGCTCTGGGAGATCGACGCCCTGGTGAGCAAGCTACTGGTCTATGGGGTGTTGACAGCCCTGCTGGCAGGAGTCTATGCCGGGCTGGTCATTGGCCTGCAAGCGCTGGTGAGTAACCTCACCGGGCAAGCTTCCCAGCCGCTGGTGACGGTCGTCTCCACGCTGGTCATTGCCGTGCTCGTCCTGCCTGTACGCCGGCGCATCCAGGCGATCATTGATCGGCGGTTCTACCGGCGCAAGTACGACGCGGAACAGACGCTGGCCGCCTTCAGCGCCTCGTTGGGCAAGGAAGTCAATCTTACTCAGCTGAGCGAGCAGGTGCTAGCAGTGGTGCGGGGGACCATGCAGCCCACCCATGTCTCGCTCTGGTTGCTCCCGCCCAAACGACACACCAGGACATCGTCCCAGACGGCTCATGTTCAATTTGGAGACAATGAAGAGCGTATCGAATGACAAAATTTCATCATCGCCAATTACCTGATTTTTCCGCACGAGTTATGCTTCTGTCAGACCAAGCGCAGAGCGCACGAGCCGCTGCACCACGGGCGCGATTTCCTCGAGGTTGCGAGTGGGGCCAGCGAGGGTATCGAAACACTCGAAGCCGATCAGGGTGTAGAGGACATCGACCGCCTCATCGAAGGCCTCAGGGGCTGGCCTTCCATACTTCTCAACGAGCCGCCGGACAATAACACGAAGGCCCCCTCGCCGCCATTCGTCGCGTGCCCGCACCACCTGCTCGAAGTCCGGATCGAGTGCAGCCAGAGCCCGGAGTCGACGAGTCACGAGCCGGTCAGAGTTCCAGAAGCGACTGAAGACCGCGATGTATTCGGTCAGCGCGTCAAGGGGGTCCGGGCGGCTAAAAGCAGCGGCCAACTGCTCCATCCCCCCGTGGGCCGCGAGGGAATCGCTGAGGGCTTCGAGCAGCCCAATTTTGGAGCCGAACTGGTAGTAGACGGTCATGCGAGCGACATCAGCCTGGCGAGCGACGGCGTCGATGGAGAAGCCGGAAAAGCCATTACTCGCCACGAGCAACTCACGGGCCGCTGCGATGATACGAGCCCGTGTCTGTTCGGTGGTTGCCTGACGCTGACCAAGCCGGTACGGGCGTGGACTCATAGAGGGCTTGACACCTCCCAAATTTGATTGTATAGTCTGTATGAAAGATTTTTGATTGTATAGCCTGTCTGAATAATACGCTATTACAAGGCAGATGTAAAGGAGGCTTTCTCATGATCGCAGTACGTATCATACAATGGGTAGCGGGTCTTGCCGGACTGGGAGCCCTGGCGCTTGGACTATTGTTCTGGGTCGCCCAGGTTGACGACATAAACATTCACATGTTGTTTGGCCTCACAGTAGCCCTCGCTCTGCTGGTACTCAGTATCGTGATGGTTGCTACCCGGGGCACGAGGCTGTTGGGAGCAGTTGGAATCGTGTACGCCCTCATCCTTCCTGTCTTTGGATTGACGCAGTCCGGGATTCTCATAGGCAGCTTGCACTGGCTGATCCAGGCAGCTCACCTGCTGGTCGGCCTTGGAGCCCTCGCGCTGGCAGGGATAATGGCTACACGCTATATGCGCCTCAAGCGGCAAGGCTAAGAGAAATCAACCTCTGTTCTCCACCTTTTGGTGGAACGCTTCTCTTTTGCCTGTTAACTATACTCTCCTTAGAGATAACATGCAGGTCTCCCTTCACCTGTGCCACCTGCGGCACAGGTGAAGGGAGAGAGGAGGAGAATCCACCATGTCAGGCGATAGAGGTTGTTTAGTGAATTCGTTGATGTTCCTGGTGATCGTCTTTTTGCCCGTGATCGGCCAGCTTATCGTAACGGCGATGATCTTTGAGGAGAAACACTCGTTTTTAGGAACCATTCTCTGGCTTATTATCATCTGGGCTATACCGTTTTTAGGTCCTTTCATGTACCTGCTCTTCGGCCAGCAGCCAGAGCGCCATGGACGAGTCATGTTCGGACAACCCAGCTATGCATACTCACCGCCGCAGAATTTCTAGCGAAAGATAGCTGATATCCCTCTTTTGAGCAAAAAATAGGGAGCGCGAGTGCTCGCGCTCCCTCTATGCGTTATTTACTCACGCGGCCTGTTGTAGCAGCGTTTGCGGCTCGATAGCAATTTTGTCATCTTGAACGACCAGGCTGGCTACCTGACCGGGCACGATGGTACCTGCCAACAGGGCATCAGCCAGGGCATCATCGACGTGGGTCTGGATGGCGCGGCGCAGTGGCCGGGCACCATACTCCTCGTCGTACCCTTCGCGCAAGAGCAGGTCTCGCGCTTCGTCGCTGACCACGAGTTCGATCTTTTGCTCTGCGAGGCGGCTGCGTACCTGCGCAAGCAGCAGGTCGACGATGCGGTAGAGTTCGTTTTTGCCCAGAGAATGGAAGACCACAATCTGGTCAATACGGTTGATGAACTCAGGACGGAACATACGCTTCAAGCCCTCCATCGCCTTGGAGCGCATGGCCTCGTGTTGCTCATCACGCTCATCGGCGTGCTTGACCGGCGAGAAGCCGATACGCACAGCACGCTTGAGATCGGCGCCACCCGCGTTGCTGGTCATGATCACAACGGTGTTCTTAAAGTCTACCGTGCGGCCCTGACCGTCGGTCAAGCGGCCATCGTCCATGATCTGCAACAGGGCGTTGAAGACCTCGGGGTGCGCCTTTTCGACCTCGTCCAGCAGGATGACGCTGTAAGGGCGACGGCGAACCTGCTCGGTCAACTGGCCACCCTCGTCGTAGCCGACATAACCCGGAGGGCTGCCGAACAGGCGAGACACGGTATGCGACTCCATGTACTCCGACATGTCAAGGCGGATCAGGGCATCCTCGCCGCCGAAGAGTTCAGCGGCCAGCGCCCTCGCCAGTTCCGTTTTACCCACACCGGTTGGGCCAAGGAAGAGGAAGGAGCCAATCGGGCGCTTCGGGTCCTTCAACCCAGCGCGCGAGCGGCGGATAGCGCGGGCAACTGCGCTGATGGCCTCGTCCTGGCCGATGACGCGCTTGCGCAGGTCATCTTCGAGCGTGCGCAGGTTTTGACGCTCGCTCTCCAGCATCTGGCTCACAGGTACGCCGGTCCAGTTCTCAACGATCTGGGCAACGTGCTCAGGAGTAACGATCAATGTGACCGTTCCACCAGCCTCTGAACGAGCTTTGTCCAGTTTGGCCAGCGTCAACAGTTCCTGCTGGCGCAGCATAGCGGCGCGCTCGTAGTTTTCGGCATTCGCGGCAGCTTCCTTTTTGGCCTGGATATCGGCCAGTTCGACCTCGAGGTCAGAGATCAGCGTCGGGCTAACGATACCTTTCTCGATTGCCTCTAAGTGTAGAGCTGACGAGGCTTCGTCCATCACGTCGATGGCTTTATCGGGCAGGAAGCGATCGTTGATATATCGGTCCGAAAGTTTGACAGCAGCTTCTATAGACTCGTCGGTGATGCTGACGCCATGGTGCAGCTCATAGTTGTCACGTACAATGCGCAGCATCTCGATGGCCTCTTCCAGCGATGGTTCGTCGACAATCACAGGCTGGAAGCGGCGCTCCAACGCGGCATCCTTTTCAATATGTTTGCGGTACTCATCCAGAGTTGTGGCGCCGATACAGCGCAGCTCACCACGAGCAAGCGCCGGCTTGAGCATATCGGCAGCGCCAACAGCGCCCTCGGCGGCTCCTGCGCCAACGACCGTGTGCAGTTCATCGATAAAGACGATGACATCATCGGCCTTGCGCAGTTCTTCCAGTATGGATTTGATACGCTGCTCGAACTGGCCACGGAACATCGCCCCGGCAACCATGCCACCCATGTTGAGTGAAACGATGCGCTTGCCACGCAGGGTAGCGGGGACGTTTCCTTCCTGGATGCGACGGGCCAGTCCTTCGACAATGGCGGTTTTACCGACACCCGGCTCACCAATCAGCACGGGATTGTTTTTCTGGCGGCGGCCCAGGACAGTGATCACCCGGCGGAGTTCACGCTGGCGACCAGCGGCAGGGTCTAGCTTGCCTGCCGCCGCATCGGCGGTCAGGTCGCGCCCATACTGGTCCAGGGTTGGCGTTTTACTTTGTTTCCCTTGCCGTTCGGCGGTAGCGGTGTTGACACCGCCAGCGGCGGAGGCGGCGTTGTTATTGGAAGTGAACCCAAAGGGATCGAGACGCACTTGGGCGGGGTTCTTTTGACAACGTTCACACTTCATAATATAGCTTAGACTCCATTCTTTCTAGAGTCGCGAGGTATCGCGTTCTGTATTAGCAAACTTGCCAGGTGACTGCTAGATTATAGCACAGCGACTTCTGTTTTGTCTAGCACTCTTTTCAAGAGATTGCTAATCACAGGTTATAACATCAGGAAGTGTGGCGATTATTCCCGCCAGGGCAACGAAGATTTGTGGTAGAGTTACAGGCGCATATGCTATAATCGGGGCGGGGTATATTCCTCGAATAGCCAGGAAATGTTGCTTTATTTATAAGGAGGTCGGAGATGCCGCCCATTAGTAACTACACCAACGTATCAACAACAACTTTTATTGTCAGCGCCGTTATCTCCCTGGTGATTTTCATTTTTGCCATCATCATCTGGTGGCGGATTTTCGCCAAGGCAGGTTATAGCGGAGCATTGGGGCTACTGATGTTTGTGCCACTTGCAAACATTATCGTACTGTTGGTACTCGCCTTCGCTCGCTGGCCGATTCAAAAGGAAGTCGCTTTACTGAGGCAGCAGGTAGCAGCGAGAGATCCACGCTACTCTTCGTCACCCCAATATCCACAGTACCCACAGCGATAGGAGCAGTTGCCCTTCTATGGGGAAGGGTAAGCAGTTTTTTTAAGCGGTTCGCACCTCGGGAGGGATTTCATGGATTTTGCCTATTCAGAGAAAGTCAACGCACTGCGGAAGCAAGTGAGCGATTTCATGGATCGCTCTATTTACCCTAACGAGCGGACATACCGTGACCAGGTCGCCGCTGCCAGCAATCCACACGATCATGCCCCGATTGTGGATGAACTGAAGGCAAAGGCCAGGACAGCGGGATTATGGAATCTATTCCTGCCCGACGAGGAATATGGGGCGAGGCTGACTAACCTGGAGTACGCGCCGCTGGCCGAAATCATGGGTCGGGTGGGTTGGGCGTCTGAAGTATTTAATTGCGCCGCGCCCGACACAGGCAATATGGAGATCCTGGCGCAGTTTGGCACAGAGGAGCAGAAGAAGCAGTGGCTGCTGCCCCTGTTGGATGGTGAGATGCGTTCGGCCTTTGCCATGACCGAGCCGGACGTGGCCAGCTCGGATGCCACGAATATCCAACTCTCTATCCAGCGCGAGGGAAATGAATACGTCCTGAATGGCCGCAAGTGGTGGATCTCCGGGGCGGCACGTCCCCGCTGCAAGATTTTCATTGTGATGGGCAAGACGGATCCACATACGCCCGATAAGTACCGGCAACAGAGCATGGTGCTCGTGCCAAGGGATACGGCAGGTGTGACCGTCAAGCGCAATCTGCCGGTGATGGGCTACGTGGATAACGAGAGCCACTGCGAGGTGCTGTTTGAGCATGTGCGCGTGCCGGTGAGCAACCTGCTGGGAGAGGAAGGCGGCGGTTTTGCGATAGCTCAGGCACGCCTGGGACCGGGGCGCATCCATCACTGCATGCGCGCGATCGGTGCAGCGCAGCAGGCGCTGGAGATGATGTGCCAGCGCGTCACGCAGCGGGTGGCTTTTGGCAAACCGCTGGCCGAACAGGGTGTGGTCCAGGAGTGGATTGCTCAATCGCAGTTGGAGATCGAGCAGGCGCGTCTTTTGACGCTCAAGACAGCATGGATGATCGATAACCTGGGCAAGAAGGCAGCGCAGAAAGAGATCGCGATGATCAAGATTGCAGCGCCTGAAGTGTTTACCAACGTGGTCAACCGGGCGATTCAGGCGTTTGGCGCCGCCGGGCTGAGCGATGATTTCCCGCTGGCGTCGATGTGGGCGCACGGCCGGACGCTGCACATTGTCGATGGCCCAGACGAAGTGCATAAGCGCGCGGTGGCGCGGGCAGTCATACGGGAGTTAATTCAATAAGGCAAGGTTCAAATGCACATGACAGTTCCTCACCACCAGAAAGGTCCAGCCCTGTCATGCTGAGCGCAGCGAAGCATCTTGCTGCCTCTCGAGACAGACCCTTCGCTGCGCTCAGGGTGACACGGGGTGACGGTTCAAACGGTCACGTACTTTTCTTCAAATTGAACCTTGCCTAAGCTTCTAGATAGCGAAAATCACTGTTTATGGAAGATCCATTTTTATTAAGGCAAAGCAGCGCCGCCGAGTTGTTTATCGTGCGGCATGCTGACGCCATCCCCGAAGCGGATGAAATTATTCCCAGTGGCATCTACGATGATTTACCGCTGAGTGGTACAGGGCGAGAGCAGGCGCGGGCGCTGGCAGAGCGGCTCAGGGGCATGAGCTTCAATGCCATCTACAGCAGTCCATTGAAACGTTGTCTTGAAACGGCGGCGCCGCTGGTCGAGCGCCTGGGACTCGAGCCGGTTATTGTTCCAGAGTTGACAGAGATCAAGCTTGGCGAGGTTGTCTCTCTCCCGCAAGATGGGAACGACCTGGAGGTCCTGAACAAAGCTCTGCAGGAACGCCAGTTAGAGATAGTGCGCATAGCGGGGACGACGGGCAACTGGGATGCTATCGCAGGCAGGCAACTGGGATGCTATCGCAGGCAGCGAGCCATCCAAGGAGTTTCGCAAGCGCGTGGTGACGGCACTGGACGAGATTGCGAACCGTCATATGGGGGAACGGGTGCTGGTCTTCGCTCATGGGGGCGTGGTGAACGCGTATGCAGCCGAGGTACTGGGGCTGAAGAGAGATTTTTTCTACCCGGCTGCCAACACAGCGATCAGTATTGTACGCGTGGCAGGCACTCACCGCGTGCTTTTTACCCTGAACGACCTGGGACACCTGGGGCAGCTGAGAAGGACGTAGCATGGTAGGGGCAAGGGCGGTGGTGTGGGGTGGAGGACGCCATCTGGGGGATGGTGTGCAGGCCCTTGCGGACGCAGTCTGGGGGACTGTGTGGCCCTGGGAGCTCTCAGTTCATATGCACCCTCTTCACATCCAGATTACGCTCCATGAGTTCGGCAGGAACGAGCATAGTATCCTGGCGTCTCAATGCTCCGCCAGGCCGGGTAGACGGGCGAGCAGCACGTTTTTCTCGCTCGAGGCGGGCGCGATAAGCAGCGTGCAGGATATACTCGGCAATGCTGAAGACGTGGCGTGGGACGTGACCGAAGCTAGGAAAGTCGTTGATATCGATCAGCATCAGGCCATCCTCCGGCGACTGAATCACATCAACTCCATAGAGATCGAGGCCAAAGATACGCCCTACGCTGCGCGCCAGGGTGAGCATTTCGCTAGTGACAGGGATCTCACGCTCGATCACACTGCCGTGCAATACTGAGCTTTTCACTATCGCGTGCACTTCCTGGCCCGTGACGTAGAGCTTGACATCGTAGCCAGGATTTTCGATATAGTGCATGGCAAGGTAGTAGTTATCCCTTTCTACCTTGAGCACCTTCATCTCGTCTGGCGTCCGCACCAGGTAGACGCCCTGCATTGAACTACCATTGGTGGGCTTGACGACGACGGGATAAATTTCGGGTGGGACTTTGACCAGGGCGCGGGGATGACCAACGAAATAGGTGGAGGGAACAGGAAGGCCGCACTTCTTTGCGTAGGCCACCGCTACCGCTTTATCGCGCACCAGGCGAATAGCGCGCGAGTTATTGACAGTGGGGATGCCAACAGCTTCGGCGGCTTCAAGGATAGTTAAACCAGCGCCCTCTGAGACGGTTTTTAGCACATAGGCGTCATAGGTAGTGAGTGAGAGGTCGGTGAGACTGGTAACAGCGTCATAAGTTCGTAGTATGTCGATCTCGTGTCCCCATTGCTTCAACTGGTCTGCCACCACCATTGGCATAGGTTCCCTGGCATATTTTTCTTCCAGGATAAAGCAGAAGCGCATAGCTATCCATCTCCCGATATCTACAGAATACAAACAGTGATATTCAGTATACTCCTATCCCTTTGAGTTGACTAGGAAGTAGTTCACAAAACGAATTAGAATTGCTAACTGCCTCCCGCTATGCTATACTTCCTGCAAATTTCAGAGAATATTAGGGAGAATATATAAACCACTATGACTATAACCGTCCAAGAAATTACCGATCGAGAGCAGTGGAACAATTTTCTTACGAGTCAGCCGCGTGGGCATCTGCACCAATCGTATGAATGGGGCGAACTGAACCGCTACCTGGGCAGACCTATCTACCGGCTGGGTGCCCTGGAACAGGGGCGCATGGTGGGCTCGATGCTCCTCACAGTCTCACCTATACCCCTGCCATTAGCAAAACTACTTCCACGCTGGCTCTACTGCTTGCGTGGCCCCACAGTGGAACAGCCAAATTTCGCCCTGGCTACTATAATTAAGAGGGCGGAAGAGATTGCACGACAAGAGCGTGCGGTAATGCTGCGCCTGGAGCCAAATGTTGCTGATGATGACCCTGACATGGACGCCTGGATCGCATCCTATCAAGCGTCAGGCTTCAGGACCAATCCCTATGCATTGTACCCGAGGCGAAGCTGGGTACTTGATATTCGTCCTGATATCGAACACCTCTTAGCCAATTTCAAGATGACGTGGAGGCAGAATGTACGTGTTGCCGAACGGAAGGGCGTCATCGTACGTGAAGCCGAGAATGATAGCGATTTTGATGCTTACTATAGCTTGATGGAGGTAACGAGTAAGCGCGACAATTTCTTGCTGCTCAACAAGGACTATCATAAAGAGATTCTACGCCAATTCGTAGGAAAAAGAGACGCTGTGCTCTATCTAGCCGAGCATGAAGGCGAGGCTCTTGCTGCCAAGATGCTGATCCGCTTTGGCGATTGGTGCTGGGACCTGTATGGTGCCTCTTCCAACAACAAGCGCAACCTGAAGCCCACCTATCTTTTGCAGTACCGCTGCTTTGAGTGGGCTAAGGCTCGGGGCTGCAGCTATTTCGATTTTCGAGCCATCCCAGAGGTTTTGGAGCCTGGCGAAGAGATGTGGGGGGTGTATGAATTCAAGCAGGGGTTCGGCGGCTTCTCTCGCCTGAACATACCGACGCAGGATCGCGTGGCACGCCCGCTCATTTACTCTGCGTGGCGCAAGTATGTTGAAATACGCCGCACGCAGGAGCTTGAAAAGCACAAGAAGGTAGCGATGGAAAGAGCGGCAGGGGCTAAAATCGAGAGCAAGGATGCGGTGAAGTAGAGCATGGAAGGTGTATGAATGTCGCTTGACCACTATGTACTGCGCCCTGTTCCTGTTGAGCAGCGAGAGCGATGGGATCAATTCGTTGTCCAACATCCCGCTGGACACCTGCTGCAAAGCTGGGGTTGGGGAGAGCTGAAGGTGAACACGGGCTGGGACCCGCTGCGGTTCGCGCTCTGGGATACGGAACAGGAACGGATGGTCGCCACAGTCAGCGCCCTGCGCTATAGTGCACCGCAGGAACCCTCGCGGGCGGGACACTTTGCCTATATTCCGAAAGGGCCAGTGCTGGACTGGCTGCAGCCGGTGCAATGCAATGCGCTGTTCTCGCAGATGAACACGCTGCTGCATGCCCAGGATGTGCTTACCCTGCGTATGGAACTAGCGCAAGTGGCTAGCAGTGAACGTATTGCAGAGCAAGTCGAGGCCCTGGGATTTCGTCCTGCTCGTGCTATACAACCAATACGGACGATCCTGCTTGATCTCACCTATGACGAGGAAACACTGCTGGCACGCATGAAGGAGAAGTGCCGCTATAACGTGCGACTTGCCGGGCGCAGGGGAGTCATTGTGCGCGCAGCTCAGTCGCCGGAGGATGTGCGTGCCTGGTACCAACTGTTGCAAACGACGAGCGAGCGCGAACAGTTTGGCATACATACGCTCGACTACTACCTGCAGGCGTGGCGCATCTTTGTGCCGCGCAGCCAGGCACGTTTGCTGCTGGCAGAATATGGTGGGCAACTGCTGGCGGGTATCTTCGTCGGTCTGTTGGGGAAGCAGGCTATCTATCTCTATGGGGCATCGAGCAATGAGCAGCGTGACCTGATGCCCAACCACCTGCTACAATGGGAAGCGATGCGCTGGGCCAAACAGCAAGGCGCGACGCAGTATGATCTGTGGGGTTTGCCTGCAACGGACAATGACGATGAGGCGATGGCCGGGGTGAATCGCTTCAAGCGCAGCTGGGGTGGTGAAGTGGTGAGCTTCATGGGAGCATACGAATGCGAGTTGACACCTCAGTAGGAAATGTAGGGGCGGGGCTTGCCCCCGCCCGGTTTAGGGTTACGAATGCGAGTTGACACCTGACAATTAAGTAGGTTAAAGTATCTAACAGCACAGGGATAACATAGCGAGGATCGGCTAGATGTATAGAGGGCCATCAGAGGACGACGAACAGTCGGATGATATACAGGTATCCTACCAGCATCAGCGGCGTAGAAGGGCAACAACACCCAGGCGATTCCCAGCGGATGATTATGACCTGGACAGCCACCCTGAAATTCCCCGGATCAGGCGAGCCTCGTTAGGGCTCAATACACAGGCTGGAGAGGAAGCATCCCAGCGACAGGGCAAAAAGCCGGTACCTTCCCAGATGCATCATCCCGTAGGGGCGAGTGGGGAGCGGATGGGTGGAGTGGGCCTTTATGGTCGCCCGCGTCGGCAGCGGTCTTCGCACAAGAATGACCTGCAAAGCCGCAGCTATAACCGGAGGCCCTTGATTGTGGGAGCACTGCTCATTGTATTGCTGATTCTGACACCCATCATGATCACCGTTACCATCTTTAGCATCCGTCGTTCATCAATATCTCCTGGATGCTGATACAGGCGTCACTCTCTACGCTTACAACCCATTCAGGCATATAGCGCCGATGAGCACCACCAAGCTGATGACGGCTGTGATCGCCCTTGAAATAGGAGATCCAGCGCAGAAAATTACTATCAACAGTGCCATCGACTACGACATTAATCAGCTAAGTCCTGATAGTTCGCTTTTCGGCGTCAAGAAGGGCGAGACCTATACCCTGAGTGACCTGCTCTATGGCCTGCTGCTCATGTCTGGCAATGACGCCGCCGTGGCAATTGCCGATGGTCTCAGCGGCAATGTCCAGAACTTTGTCGCAAAAATGAATCAGAAAGCTCTTCAGCTTGGCATGTACGATACCCACTATATGAATCCTCATGGGTTGTTGGATACAGGGCATTTCTCCAGCGCTCATGATCTTGCGGTGATTGGCAGGTACAGTATGAGCATACCGCTTATTCACCACATTACCGGCACAGAGGTGTATCATCTCCCGCCAGGCAAACATCCCGATCGCACACTGATCAACGACAACCAGTTTCTCTGGTGGTATCCAGGAGTAGACGGTGGCAAGCCGGGGTGGGATGCAGCCACTAACTTTGTGCAGGTTATCTCCTGCACACGCAATCACCATCACCTGATCGGCGTCGTGATGCACTCCAAAAACTTCTGGACGGATATGCGCGATTTGCTGAACTGGGGCTTCGATGACTTCACCTGGATATCTCCTCACGATGTGTCTTTGCAGCGTTTCGTCCCGTATTCACCTGACTCGAACTACTTTGCCAGTGATACGAAAGACTATACGATCCCTACCGCCGACAAGGGGCGATACTATATCTACACGGGTTTCAGCATCTCCGGTCTAATCATGGCCTTCTTCGATAAAGGAGGCGGCCTGCAGAAGTTTGGTTATCCCATAAGCCTTCCATCGATTTCAAGTACCCAGGTCATCAGCCAAAGGTTTGGACATGCTACTATCCAATGCACCCTGGCGACTAAACAATGCACAATCTCTTGAGAGAGGCTGACTATATGCTATAATTAGGCTATGGATTTATCTACAAACAACATAACTGCATATTTTCTTTACACGCTACACTTCGCACGTCGCGCTACTGTCGAGCGTTACTTGCTTGCCGCCGGGTAGCGGCGCTCCATTTCTACACCTCAGATAATACACATTGCATACGTTCACCCTGACACGCGTAGAAAACGACACCGCCGTATCCGGCGGGTATGCTCAGTACACCTGCGAGGTGAACGAGGAAAACTAAGAGGAACCTATATGGATTTAATGGACAAACTTGCAAGCCTGGCGCAGCGCTACGAAGAAGTGAATAGACTGATGGCGCAGCCAGGTGTGCTCGAGGACATCCAGCTCC
>WNEZ01022187.1_pt1 | contig 13671 bp, 13 predicted proteins | sample 5400521 | NCBI WGS metagenome assembly WNEZ01 (sample SAMN13153339, study PRJNA577476) | soil metagenome | isolation source: 120 cm saprolite under Douglas fir tree site 2 hole 1 replicate 1 | place: USA:California | collected 2015-04-18 | reverse complement strand
GCTCGTCGCGTTGATCGCCGGCATCCTCATCCTCATCATTCCGCGCCTATTGAACTTCATCGTGGCGATCTATCTCATCTTCATCGGCGTCATCGGCTTGTGGCCGAATCTCTTGCGCTGAGGGCAGGGCAATCGCGTGAATATGAGAGGGAGCGGTGTTGCTTCCTCTCCCCTCGGGGAGAGGATCGAGGAGAGGGGGGCCAGCCACGGAAAAGGATGCTTCCGATGATAGAATCGTTTTGTGGAAGGCTCCCCCTCTCCATCCCGTTGCTCCGCAACGGGCCCCTTCCTCTCCCCTCGGGGAGAGGAAAAGCGTATCGGTCGCCTCAGGCGATTGCCCTTGCGCTGAGGGCGGTCGATGGACGATGCCGCCGGGGCAGCGTTATAATCGACCGGTTGCGGCAGGAAGGCTGAAATGGCGGATTTCCCGGAAAAAACCCTGGCGGATTGGCAGGCGCTGGCCGCCAAGGAGCTCGGCGGCAAGGCGGCCGAGGCGCTCGACTGGGAGACGCTCGAGGGCATCAAGGTCAAGCCGCTCTATACCGCTTCCGATCTCGAGGGACTGGAGCTCGCCGGCTACATGCCCGGCTTTCCGCCCTATCTCAGGGGCTCGCGGGCGACGATGTATGCCAACCGGCCATGGACGATCCGCCAATATGCCGGCTTCTCGACCGCCGAGGATTCGAACCGTTTCTACCGCGAGAACCTCAAGGCTGGGCAGATGGGCCTCTCCATCGCCTTCGACCTCGCCACCCATCGCGGCTATGACAGCGACCATCCGCGCGTCGTCGGCGATGTCGGCAAGGCCGGGGTGGCGATCGACTCGGTCGAGGACATGAAGATCCTATTCGACGGCATTCCGCTCGACCGGATGAGCGTGTCGATGACGATGAACGGCGCGGTCTTGCCGGTTATGGCCGGCTACATCGTCGCCGCCGAGGAGCAGGGCGTGCCGCAGGACAAGCTCCAGGGCACGATCCAGAACGACATCCTCAAAGAGTTCATGGTCCGCAACACCTATATCTACCCGCCCGGGCCGTCGATGCGGATCGTCGCCGACATCATCGAATACACCGCCCGGCAGATGCCGAAGTTCAACTCGATCTCGATTTCCGGCTATCACATGGAGGAGGCCGGGGCGACTTCGGTCCAGGAATTGGCGTTCACCCTGGCCGACGGGCTCGAATACGTGCGCGCCGCGCTGTCGCGCGGGCTCGAGATCGACGAGTTCGCACCGCGGCTGTCATTCTTCTTCGGCATCGGCATGAATTTCTTCATGGAGATCGCCAAACTGCGCGCCGCGCGGGTCTTGTGGGCGCGGCTGATGCGGCAGTTTGCACCGCAGCAGCCGGCGAGCCTCGCCTTGCGCATGCATTGCCAGACCTCGGGCGTCAGCCTGACCGAGCAGGATCCGCACAACAACATCATCCGCACCACCTTGGAGGCACTCGCCGCCGTACTCGGCGGCACCCAGTCGTTGCACACCAATTCGTTCGACGAGGCGCTGGCATTGCCGACCCCGGCCTCGGCGCGAGTCGCCCGCAACACCCAGCTGATCCTCGCCGAGGAAACCGGCATTCCGCATGTCATCGACCCGCTCGGCGGCAGCTATTACGTCGAGAGCCTGACCCATTCGATCGCCGCGGCGGCAATGGCGCTGATCGACGAGGTCGAGGCTATGGGCGGGATGACCAAGGCGGTCGAGGCTGGGATGCCGAAATTGCGCATCGAGGAAGCCGCTGCCCGCCGCCAAGCCCGGATCGACCGCTGCGAGGAGACGATCGTCGGGGTCAACAAATACCGTTCGGGCGAGGCCGCCTCGGTCGATCTTCTCGATGTCGACAACACCGCGGTGCGCGACCGGCAGATCGAGCGCCTCGAGCAGATCCGGCATCTCCGCGACAAGGGCCGGGTCGACGCGGCGCTCAGCGCGCTGACCGCGGCGGCAAAGAGCGGCAAGGGCAACCTGCTGGAATTGGCGATCGAGGCGAGCCGGGCACGCGCCACGGTCGGCGAGATCTCCGATGCGCTCGAAAAGATATTCACCCGCCACCGCGCCCAGATCCGCGCAGTCAGCGGCGTCTATGGCGGCCAGTATGAGGGCGACGAGGATTTCCGCCGGGTTCAGCGCAAGATTGCCGCCTTTGCCGGCGCCGAGGGGCGGAGGCCGCGCATGTTGGTCGCCAAGCTCGGTCAGGACGGCCACGACCGCGGCGCGAAGGTAATCGCCACAGCCTTTGCCGATATCGGTTTCGACGTCGATATCGGCCCCCTGTTCCAGACTCCGGAGGAAGCCGCCCGCCAGGCGGTCGAGAATGACGTGCACATCGTCGGCGTGTCGAGCCAAGCCGCCGGCCACAAGACCCTCGTCCCGGCCCTGATCGAAGCGCTGAAGCGCGAAGGGGCCGACGACATGCTCGTCGTCGTCGGCGGCGTGATCCCGCCCAAGGATTACGAATTCCTGAAACAGGCCGGGGTCAGCGCTGTCTTCGGCCCCGGCACCAACATCCCCAAAGCCGCCGCCGAGATCCTGTCACTCATCCAAAAGCGCCGCCTCGCGGCGTGAGAAGGGGCACGGGAAGTCAGCGATCCTACGTTCCTGTTATGAACCTATAGATCGCGACTACTTCGTCGCGGCTGGTCTTGAACCACTCAGCGCCGCCGCCGGATATTTTACAGTCCCGAGCCTCCAAGGTAGCCTGGATGGCCCGCTCGAGCGCCCGGCACTGGTTTGTCCTGATCTCGATGAGGAGAACGGGTTTGTCGGGCGTGCTTGTGCCGATCTGTGCCGCGATCCGCTGCACCGCGTCCACCGCGGATATTACGGTGACAGATATTGCGCAATATACAATATAACGGTGACAGTTTACTGAATATAACGATGACAGTTTACTGGATTTGGATCCCGCCCGCCAGTCAACGCCGGAAGGCGCGGATGACCTCGCGCGCTCCGTCGACGCCGATCGGCGGGGAGAGGATCGGCAGATCGACCCCGGCGGCGCGGAATGCCTGGAGCTGCTCTCGGCAGCGCGACATCGGGCCGATCAGACAGACTGCGTCGAGCAGGCGATCGCTCAGCGAGTCGCCGCCCGCACCTGCTTCGGCCTTCGCCGCCTCTTCGGCAAACCCGCTGGCGCGAAACATCCGTTGGTAGAACGGGAACGTCGTGAACAAGGCTAGATTGGCGCGGGCGGCGTTACGCATCTCCTCGATGTCGTCGCCGATGAAGGTCGGGAGACCGAGTGCGATGTCGAGCGGCCCGCGGCCCGGCGCCTTGGCGCGTCCACGTGCGGCCCACACCTTGCTCCGTGTGACGCGCTCGGCTGACCACATGAATGGCATCGCGCCGTCCGCGAGCTCGCCGGCGAGCTCAACAGTCGGCGAGGTCATTGCCGCCAGGTAAATCGGCACCGGCACCGGAGCGGGCTGCTGCGGGAGGTGCGTCGCCGGGCCTTCGCCGCGCAGCCAGCCCGCGACCCCGGCCGTGTAATCCCGCAATGCCATGATCGGCGACGGCATCTCTGCGCCGAGGGCAGTGTTGACGGGCTGGTGGCTCACGCCGAGACCGAGGATCATTCGCCCGTCGGTGGCATCGGCGATCAAGCTCGCCGCTTTGGCGCAGGCGTAGGAGTGGCGCATGTGAATGCTCGAGATCCACGTGCCGACTTTGACGTGCCGAGTGGCCTCGCCCATCAGCTGCGCCGTGGCTAGGCTGTCGCTATTCACCTCGGTGGTGAAGATCGCATCGAACCCGGCGTCTTCGGCCTCGCGCGCGACGGCCCTGATCTCAGCTGCGCGCCACCCCGCGCCGGGAATGATCCCGAGGCCCAGCCGCTCTGCCATCTTCCCTCTCTCTCCTCGGTCTTTGTTTCAGCGAAAGCCCCTATACCTCAGGGGAGCAGGAGGATCTTGCCGATGTGTTGGCTCGACTCCATCAGGCGGTGCGCCTCCGCAGCCCCGACCAGCGGAAATTGCCTGTAGGTGAAGGGCCGCAATTTGCCGGCCACCCACAGCGGCCAGACTTTTTCCTTTAGTGCCGCGATGATCGCGGCTTTCTGTTCGACATTGCGCGAGCGCAGGGTCGAGCCGGTCACCGTCAGATGCTTGCGCTGGATCAAGCCGAAGTCGGTCTCGACCCTGCTGCCGCCCATCAGTGCCACAAAACAGAGCCGGCCCTCACGCGCCAACAGATCGAGCTGGCGCGGGATGTAGTCGCCGCCGACCATGTCGAGGATCGCATCGACGCCGCGGCCCCCGGTGAATTCCTTGCCGATTTGCACGAAATCCTGGGTGCGGTAGTTGATCGCGACATCGGCGCCATAGTCCACACACGCCCGGCATTTCTCGTCCGACCCGGCGGTGGCCAGCACCTTGGCGCCGAACGCCTTGGCGAGTTGGATGGCGGTGACCCCGATGCCGCTCGATCCGCCCTGCACCAGAAACACCTCTCCCGCCTGGAGGCGCATCCGCTCGAACACATTCGTCCACACCGTGCAGAACGTCTCCGGCAGGCCGCCGGCATCGACGAGGCTGACACCCTGCGGCACCGGCAGGCATTGCACCGCCGGGACGGCGGCGTACTCGCCATAGCCGTCGCCGATCATCAGTGCGCAGACCGGGTCGCCGACCCGCCATTCGGAGACGCCATCCCCGGTCTTCACCACGGTTCCCGAACATTCGAGACCAGGGATATCGGGAGCCCCGGGCGGCATCGGGTAGCGCCCCATGCGCTGCAGGCAATCGGCACGGTTGACCCCGGCGGCGGCGATCCGGATCAACACCTCGCCCGCCTTGGGCTCGGGCACGGGGCGGGTCGCCGGCACCAGCATCTCGGGCCCACCGGGCGCCTTGATTTCAATGACGGTCTGGGTGGCGAGGATGTTGGCGAGCACGTACCCCTCTCCCCAAAATCGAATGTCGGAACGGCACTTATAGCCCCTACTCACGAATTTTACCCTCTCCCCCCGCCGGCCGGGGAGAGAGGGCAGGGTGAGGGGGGCTGACGAGCAAGATCGCGACGCAGCCCACCTCACCCTCCCGCCGCTGCGCGACGGGTCCCTCCCTCTCCCCCCAAAGGGGCGGAGAGGGGCCCTCGTCACGGGTGCCGATGCTAATTATGCAAATTTAATGGATCCGAATTCGTAACCAACGCAGCATAAAAAAACTCCCGTCGAGATCTGCCGTGCAAGCGGTACCGGCTGGCAAGAGGTTAAGTTAAGTTGGCCGCGACGCCGTTTAGCGGCGTCTGGTTGCTGCCAATGTGAGGCCGGAGGGACACATGCCAATTTTGCAGGATCAGGTCGTGCTGGTGACGGGAGCGGGAGCGGGGATCGGCCGTGCCACAGCACTCGCGATGGCCGAAGCCGGCGCCCGTGTGGCGGTCGCCGACATCGACGTTGCCGCGGCGCAACGGACCGCGGTGCAGGCGGCCGGCAATGCCCGGCGGGCGCTCGCCATCGAGGTCGATTGCGGCGATGTTAAGAGCATCGATGCGATGGTCGCGCGCACCGTCGCCGAGCTCGGCCGGCTCGACGTCATCGTCAACAATGCCGGGGTCACCCGTTACGCGCAAATTATGGACCTGACCGAGGCGGATTGGGACCGCATCCACCGGGTCAACGCCAAGGGCGTGTTCTTCTGCCTGCAGCCGGGTCAACGCCAAGGGCGTGTTCTTCTGCCTGCAGCGCGCTGCCCGCGAGATGATCCGGCAAAATCAAGCCGACGGGAGCGGCGGCCGGATCATCAACATCGCATCGATTTCCGGACGCGGCTATCCCGGCGCCTCGAACGCCGCCTATGCCGCGAGCAAAGGCGCCGTCATCTCCTTGACCTGGATGGCAGCGCAGCAGCTCGGCCGCCACAACATCAACGTCAATGCGATCTGCCCGGGGGTGACGCGCACCGAGCTTGGAGCGCGCAACGCCGTGGCGCGGGCCGCCGAGCGCGGCATCACCGTGGCCGAGCTCCAGGCTGCGCAGGAAGCGGCCATCCCGATTCGCCGCGCCAACACGCCCGAGGACATTGCTGCAATGGCCGTCTTCCTCGCCTCGCCCGGGGCGCGCAACGTTACCGGGCAGGCCTATAACGTCGACGGCGGGCTGGTGCCGAGCTGAGCTCGGTTCCGGCGTGGCGCGCTCGCTCCCGGTCGAGGCGCCGGGATAGCCGCGTCCGGAAATCGATGCGATGTTGATGATCCGGCCGCCGCTCCCGTCGGCTTGATTTTGCCGGATCATCTCGCGGGCAGCGCGCTGCAGGCAGAAGAACACGCCCTTGGCGTTGACCCGCGAATTCGGCTGGTCGCGGACCGCCTTGTCGGGGGCGGTTTCGCTCGGCGGCGTATTGGCGGCATTGTCATCGCCATTGATCGGTCCGCTGCTCGACCGCCACGGGGCGCGCCTCGCGCTGTGCCTCGCCGTGCTCGTCACCGGCATCGCAATGATGCTGCTGTCGCTGACGCAATCGCTGTTGGTGTTCTACCTGCTGTTTTGTACCGCGCGGATGAATTGGGCCGGGCCGTTCGATCTCGGAATTTACGGCGGCGTCAGCAATTGGTTCGTAGCCCGCCGCGCCTTTGCCACCTCGGTGGCGACCGTGGCGCAGATGGCGGGGCTGGTCGCGATGCCGCTGATCGCGCAGCTGGCGATGCGGGAGCATGGCTGGCGCGGTGCCTGGCTGGCGATCGGGTCGGTCACTTTGCTGATCGGTTTCCTGCCGGTCTGGCTGCTGATGGTGCGCCGGCCGGAAGATATGGTATTGCGACCCGATGGGCGGGCGGGCGGCATCCCCGCTTCGCCGACGGCCCCAGCCGATTTCCCCGAGCCGAGCTTCTCGCGCAAGCAGGCGATGGGCACCGCCGCGTTCTGGCTGTTGTTGCTCTACACGGTGCTGGTCTATCCGGTCCAGGCAGGGGTGAGCCTGCACCAGGCGGCGCATCTGGTCGAACGCGGCATCGAGCCGACCGTTGCCGCGATGATCGTCGGCACGTTCTCGCTGCTGTCGGGGGCCGCCGCGATTGCCTGCGGATTGTTGCCGCGTTCGCTGCCGATCCGTTATCCGCTGGCGGTGATCGGCGGATTTCTCGCTACGGGCACGCTCGCGATGATCGGAATATCATCGACGAGAGACGGATATATTGCCGCCGCCTTGTTCGGCTTTGGCGTCGGCGGCATCCTCACCTTGCTGCCGATCGCCTGGGCGGATTATTTCGGCCGGGCGAATTTTGCCGCGATCCGCGGGGTCGCCCTGTCCGCGCAAGTGCTGGCTCAGGCGACAGGCCCGCTGCTCTCGGGCGCGCTGCGCGACTGGACCGGCGGCTATGCGCGCTCGTTGCAGTGCTTCGCCCTGCTGTCCGCCCTAAGCGGAATCGTGGCACTCGCAGCACGCCGGCCCCGATACGGAGCCGGTTTCAGATGACCTTTCTCTCCCGAAGATCCTCGATCTGCGTGGGACTGTAGCCGAGCTCCGCGAGGACGGTGTCGTTGTCGGCGCCGAGCTCTGGGGCGATACCGATATGGGCCGGCGTTTCCGAGAAATTCCACGGCGAGCCGTGCACCTTCAGCCGCTTGCCGTATTTCGGGTAGTCGATTTCGGCCACGTAGCCATTGGCCAGCACATCGGGATCGTCGGCGGCTTCGAGCAAGGTGTTGATCGGTGCCGAGACGATGTCGGCGCCGCGCAGCCTCTCCACCCAATCCTCGCGCGGGCCGGTCGCAAACAACTCGTCGAGCATGCGCAGCAACGTCGCGCGCTTCTCATCGGATGAAATGATCACCCCGAGATCGCCGAAGCCGGCCTCTTCGAGAGCCTCGTAAAAGCCCAGTGCGGTCATCGCGTCGCGCCATTTGCGGGCGCCGTTCAATTGGAACACCAGCGGCTTGCCGTCGCGGTCGCTGAAGCTGGCGCTGAGGCCCGGACGCGTGGGGGTGCCGGTGACGCGGGCCTGGCCGGTGACCGGGTCGCGGTCGCGCCACATCGCCGTCGTCAGGGTCCAGCCCATCAGCCGGATCTGGCCGCCGAGTAATGAGCAATCGACCTTTTGGCCGATGCTGGTGGCCCGCGCATAGGTCAGCGCCGCGAGCGCGCCGCCAAAGGCGAGGATGGCACAGGTCTCGTCGGCGACGGAGACGATGCCCGTCTTTAGCGGCTGACTCGGCGTCGAGTAGGCTTGGGCGATGCCGCCGAGTGCCTGGGCCATCGAGTCGGTGCCGGGCAGTGCCGCATGCGGCCCCTTCGGGCCGTAGCCCGAGACCGACATGTACACGAGCCGCGGGTTGACTTGCCGCAATTCGTCGTAGCCGAAGCCGTTCTTCTCGGCCGCACCGGGCCGGAAATTCTGGCCGAAGATGTCGGCGCGCGCGACCAATTTGCGGAGGATTTCGCGGCCTTCTGCGATTTTCAGGTTCAAGGTGACGCTCTTTACGCCGCGATTGTTGGTCTCGAAATAGGTGCTGGGCATGCCGGGCAAGACGGTCGAACCGCGCGAGTTGTCGCCGACCTGCGGCACCTCGATCTTGATCACCTCGGCGCCGAGATCGGCCATCAGCATGTAGGGCACCGTGCCGGCCTGTGCCGTGGAACAGGCGACGACCTTGACGCCGCGGAGCGGACCGTGTGGCTTTGTCATGACGAGTGGCCTCCGTCTCCTTCTACCCCGCACCCACCGGGAGTTTCCGGAGGAAGCCCGTTCGCTGCGCGGCACCCGCCGCCATAAAGGCGGCATCCTGGCCCCCTAGGACGAAACGCGCGCCCATTTCGATATAGCGCGGCATGATGGTCTCGCTGTAGATCCCGGCCATTCCCGGAAATTTGCCGTGCTTGCGCGAGGCCGCGATCATCGTTCCATAGGCGTCGGCAACGCGCTCGTTGCCGAAATCGCCGTGGATCCCCATTTCGGCGCACAAATCATTGGTGCCGATCAACAGCACATCGACCCCGGGCACCGCGGCGATCTCGTCAGCGTTGGCGATCGCTGTCGGCGTCTCCAACATCACGATCGTCAGATTGGCGGCGTTGAGTGCCGCAGCGGCCTCGCCGGAACTCGCCGAGCGCAGCCCGTAATGCGGTCCGATGCCGCCCATCGAGCGGTGCCCGACCGGCGGATATTTGAGGCGGTTCACGACCTCCCTCGCCTCCGCCGCACTATCGACATGGGGCATGACGATGCCGAGCGCTCCATTGTCCAGGGCGCGCGTGGCAATCGCGTATTCGCCGTTTGGAACGCGTGCGATCGGCGCGATGCCGGCATCGAGTGCGGCCGTCGAGATCTGCGCGCACGCCTCGAGCGACATCACCCCGTGCTCCATATCGAGAAACAGCCAGTCGAAGCCGGCCACCGCCATAGCCTTGGCGATCTCGACGCTGCGCGTCATGCGCACGCCGACGCCGAGCGCGAGTTGGCCTTGTTCGAGCTTTTCGCGAGCGACATTGCGGACGGCGGCGGGCATTAGCGTTCCTCTCGGGTCTTGTGCCTATTACGGCAGCGGTGCCAGGAGCACAGGGTGCCCGTTCTCCAGAACGTCCGCAAGGCGGAGCTATTCGCCTGATCGCAGGCTTCTCTTATAGGGTGCGGAGGGAGGATCGAGCGGGTGGGGCGAGGCGCGTGGTCCCTCGCCCCTGATCGCACCGGTCTGATCAGCCGACTGAAAAGGATCGGCCCGTTCTCAGGATTCGACGAGAACCATCCATGTCACGCCAAAGCGGTCGGCGACCATGCCAAAGCGCGGCGAGAAGAAGGTCTTCGCCAATGGCATGTGCACTTGGCCGCCCTCGGAAAGGGCGCCAAACCGCTGTTCTGCCTGGGCTTCGTCGGGTACGGTGAGGGTCAGCGAAATGCCCTGGAAATTCGTTTCCCCCTGGCACCGTCCGTCGGAGGCGAGCACGGTTGCGTCGCCGACGCGGAAGCTCGAATGCATGACCTTCTCCTCCGAGCCCGGCGTGACCATGCTGGGATCGGGGCTGTCCTTGAAGCGCATCAGCATTTCGGTCTTAGCGCCGAGCGCCTTGCCGTAGAACGCGAGCGCCTCTTCGCATCGCCCGTTGAAGTTCAGATAGGGTTGGACTTGCATTGCCGTGCTCCTTTCCAGGTTGAGGTCAAATTCAGTCGTCGATCGCCTGGTAAGCCGCGGTTCGGAAATCGCGGCTCACGCGCGGGGGCACCGGCGAGGTCCAGGAGGCCTGGGTCAACAGGATCGTGACCATGTCCTCGCTGGGGTCCGAACGCCAGGAAGTGCCCAAACCGCCGTCCCAGCCATAGCTGCCGACCGGTGCGGCCACATCCTCGCGCTGGGTGACGACGGCCACGCCGAACCCCCAGCCGTGACCGTCGAAATACCCCGGAACCAAGCCCGACAGCGCCTTTTGCGCCGGGGTCAGGTGATCGGCCGTCATCGTCTCGACCGACGGGCGCGACAGGATGCGCCCTCCGCCGTGCTGCCCTTGGTTCTGCATCATCCGGCCAAAGGCGAGGTAGTCGTCTATCGTCGAGACCAGCCCGCCGCCGCCCGAAGGGAAGGCCGGCGGCCGGCTCCACTGGCCGCCCTCGGTGGTGTCGTAAAGCTCCAATGCCCCGGTTTCGAAATTGGTCCAGTAGGCGGTTGCGAGCCGGTCGAGCTTCGACGACGGCACGCTGAAGGCGGTGTCCTTCATGCCGAGCGGCTCGAATATGCGTTCGCGCAAAAACGCCTCGAACGGCTGACCCGAGGCTCGCGCGATCAGCACGCCCAATACGTCGGACCCGGTGTGATACATCCATTTCTCGCCCGGCTGGTGCAGCAACGGCAAGGCGCCGAAGCGGCGGATCCACTCGTCGGGCGCGGGCGGCTGCAACGGGTGCGGCGGACCTTGGCCGAGCTCCAAATCGTTGATCGCAGCTTGGATCGGATAGGTGCCGGGCGGCGCCATGACGATGCCGAAGCCCATGCGAAAAGTCAGGAGATCACGCAATGTGATCGGCCGTTTCGCCGGCTCGGTGTCGTCAAGCGGCCCGTCGAGCCGCTTCAACATCTGGCGATCAGCCAACTCGGGCAATAGCTGGTCGACCGGATCATCGAGCCGCAGCTTACATTCCTCGACCAGAATCATCGCGGCGACGGCGGTGATCGGCTTCGTCATCGAGGCGATGCGGAAGATGGTGTCGCGCTGGACTGGATCGCTGCTGCCGAGCGCCTTCATGCCGAGCGCTTCGACATATGCCTCGCCGCGCCGGCACACCAGCGCGACCAACCCGGGCACCTCGCCGCGCTCGACATATCCGGCCATCACCTCGTGCAAGCGGGCGAGCCGCACCTTGGACAACCCGGCAGAACTCATCGCCTACCCCTCGCAGCAGGACTGAGAGTCCTTCGCGTCGTCGTATTCGTCGTGACGCCGCACCCAATCCATCAGATGTGGTGTGGGCCAGTCTCGTTGCGGCCCTTTGGCGTCAGATCGAGAACCATGTAGGTCGTCAGCAAATGCTCGGCACCGCGTGCGTAACTCGAGTAGGTGTGGAAGATGTTGCCGGTCTCATCCTTGTAGAAGACGCTGAGGCCGGGTAGCTCGTCCATCCCGCCGTCGGTCATTCGATAGTTGTAGTAGACCTTGCCCTTCGCCAATTCCTCCGCGGTGAAGGACACGTGATAGTCGTAGTTGAAGTCCCTGCCGTAGGACGACACCCAGGTAAAGCCCCAGCCCATGCGCTTGCGATAAGCTTCGATCTCGGCAAGGGGCGCGCGCGAAACGACGACCACCGTCACGTCGTGGTGCTCCAAGTGCACGAGGTTGCCCATGTGGTCGGCACCGAACGAGCAGCCGACGCAACCCTCCTTCGAACCCGGGCCGAGCATGAAATGATCGACGACCAATTGGCTGCGCCCGTCGAACAAGTCGGCGAGCGTTTTCCGGCCGTCCAACGCAGGGCAGGGCGCGCCGTTCGGCGCTCAACTGGTCGCGCCGGCGAGTGAATTCCTTCTCCTCGGCGAGCAGAGCGATCCGTGCCGCGAGCCATTTCTCGCGGGAAACAATCTGGGGGTTTTCCATGCTGTTCTTCTAGGCTCCAATTGTCGCCGATCGACAGAAACACCGCCGACGTCACGCTGTTCCGATTGACAGAAACGTTGATATCAACTAATATCTCGACATGTCAACAGCCGGTGACGAGCTCCCGTTCGATGTTACGCTCCGGGTTCGCGACACCTGCTTGTGCCTGCACCTTCAGCAAGCGGCGCGGGCCGTGGCGCGCCGGTTTGATGCGGCGTTGCGGCCTCTGGGGCTCACCAATGGCCAGTTCTCGCTGTTGATGTCGCTCAACCGCCCCGATGCCGCGGGCATCAGCGGCGTATCGGCCCTGCTCGCGATGGATCGCACGACCCTGACCGCCAACCTGAAGCCGCTCGAGCGCCGCGGTCTGGTCACGGTATCGGTCGACGAGGCCGACAGGCGCGGGCGCCGCCTGACGCTGACCCCGACCGGCCGGGCCTTGCTCGTCGCGGCCTTGCCGATCTGGGAACACAAGCACTCGGCGATCGAAGGCCTGCTCAGCGGCGCCGCCCCCGATCGCCTGCGCGCCGATCTGCGCACACTCTGCTGACCGCGGCAGCGGCCGCGATCAAGCGCCCGGGCTTTCGGTTACTGGCAGCGTAACGTACTCAACGTCATGTATGGACGGCCCCCTTTGGGCAAGGAGAATTTGGCGGCGTTGGCAGGTGGTCTGGAGCAGTGATGTATCCGGCCTGTTGGCGCGGTCGGCTGAGCTTGAGGCGCGATGACGAAGCGGAGTGTCGCGATCCAGGTCCTGACCATTTTGCCGTCGCTGCTTGGTGCTCCTTGCGGGTGTCTGGCCGGATGGCCAGAAGGGGTGAAGGGGGTGGGTCGGGCGCGGAAGCGGGGTCATTCCTTTGTTGGACCGGAGGCACCATTCCTTCGTCCCGACCCGAGCTCTGCCGAGCGGCGCGCGCCAGCGCGGTCAAGCCGTCACCGTCGGAGACGGCGCGCAGCGGGCTAGACGGCCGTAGCGGGCTTGACGGCGCGAGCCCGGCGCTAGACTGGCTGGGGTTGGGCGGCGGCCGCCGGCTGCCGGTGTCGTGCCGGCGGTGAGCACCGCCCAGGCAATGCGGGCGGTCTTGGCGGCCTGTGCCAGCGGGTCCGCGTGGACGCGTGCCTCTGGTTACTTGGTCCTTAGGCCACCGCCACCGTGACCGGGCGGCGGGCGAGGATGCCGCGCTGCCATTGGGTTGCGCGAGCGGCGCGCGAGCGGGCGCTGCGGATGATCGTGCGGGCCCCCAGTGCCAGCAGCTTTCTGAGCCGGATATCACCCTGGCGGCTAATGCCGCCTTGGCGGCGCTTCAAGCCGCTGGAAGCCCCGCGCGGGGTCAAGCGCGCGACCGCTCGAGCCCGCGCGAGGCTTGGCTTTCGACGCTCTTGATCGCCACAAACCGCATGTCCGGACGGCCGACCGCCGTGCACATCGCTGCCGCATCGCGCGCGTCGTTCTTGTTGCGCCGGCTTGTTGCGCCGGCTTGTTGCGCCGGCTTGTTGCGCCGGCTTGTTGCGCCGGCTTGTTGCGCCGGCTTGTTGCGCCGGACGAACGGCTTCACGTCGGCCGCCGGGATCAGGCGCACATCGTGACCCAGGGCGCGCAGCTCCCGGCCCCAGTAATGGGCCGAGCCGCACGCCTCGAGCCCAATCAGCGCCGGC
>WNEZ01003801.1_pt1 | contig 13672 bp, 13 predicted proteins | sample 5400521 | NCBI WGS metagenome assembly WNEZ01 (sample SAMN13153339, study PRJNA577476) | soil metagenome | isolation source: 120 cm saprolite under Douglas fir tree site 2 hole 1 replicate 1 | place: USA:California | collected 2015-04-18 | reverse complement strand
GAACAGCCCGATTACAGCCGCCAAGCCGGCCAGAATCAACCATTTATTTTTCGTCTTCATTCAGTTTTAGAGAGCATAGGCACGATGCTCATTCGTATCGCAAGGCCTCAATCGGGTCGAGCAGAGACGCTTTGCGTGCCGGGTAATAGCCGAAAAACACGCCCACCGCTATCGCGAAGAGCGCGGCAATGGCTACAGATTCGAGCGACATTTCCGTCTGCCAATGCAGCGTCTGCCCCACCAGATATGAACCAAAGATCCCAAAGAGCACTCCCGCGGCGCCACCCACCAGGCTGAGCATGACCGCTTCGCCCAGGAACTGAAGCTGGATCGCCTCTTCCGTGGCGCCCACCGCCACGCGAACTCCAATCTCCCGCGTGCGTTCCGTAACGGAAACCAGCATCACGTTCATGATCCCGATTCCTCCGACGATCAGCGACACGGAGGCAATCGCAATCAATAAGATCGTCAACGTCTTGCTGGCTTCGAGCTGCGCCTGGATTATGTCTTCGGGATTCCGAATATTGAAGTCATCTCCCTCTTCAGGGCGCAGATGATGACGATCGCGTAGCACCGCCGTGGCCTCTTGCCCGGCTATCTTGACTGCGTCCTGCGAAACCGCGGAAATGTCGTCAAGCCAAGTAATCCCCTTCAGCTTCTTCTGGGCCATGGTGTAAGGGAGGATTATGGTGTCGTCCTGGTCTTTGCCGTCCAGCGACAACCCCTTGGGATGCAACGTGGCCACCACTTTGCACGGCAGATTATTGACGCGAATCACTTTCCCGATGGGATCTTCAACGCCAAAAAGCTGTTCGCGCACCGTGCGCCCAATCGTGCAAACGTCGGCTGCGCGGTCCACATCGTCCTGCGAGAAGATCGCGCCCTGATCCACGTACCAGCGCTTTATGTCGAAGTACTCGGGTGTCACACCGCGGTAAGAAGTATGCCAATTCTGATTGCCGTACACGACCTGTACGGGATCGTCCACGTTGGGCGAAACGCTCTTGATCAGCGAAACCTGGTTCTTGATCGCAATCGCATCCGCCATCACCAGCGTCTTCGTGTCGTGCGTACCCGTGCGCACGCCGTTAACCGCGCGTCCCCCCGCCTCAACCCAAACGAAGTTGTCGCCAAGATTATTGAGTTGCTGCTCGACACGCGCCTGGCCGGCTTTGCCGATAGACACCACGCAGATCACCGCGGCAATACCGATGGTGATACCGAGCACGGTCAAGACGCTGCGCATCTTGTTGCGGAGCAGCGCCACTACAGCGGATCGCAGCAAAGCGGTGCGATTCACGAATTTCTATCTCCTCCGGTTATTCTTGCCGACCAGACCTAAATGCCGGATAAACGCCTGCGCGGCAGAAACGCTCATGACGCCTCAACGGGAAGCGACCGCGGGCGCTTGCGCTTCCACTCATAATCCTTGCGCAGACGGGATTGGTGCTTCTTCACTTGCACTTCGAGCTCGGTAAATGCTTTCTTGCAGCTAGCGCGAACGTTGTCGCCAACTCCCGTGGCGTGCAGCGTGCCTGTGGGCAGGGAAAGGTTCAGCGAGAAAGAGTGCTCCTGGTTGTGCGGATTCTTTGAAAAAACCCCGTGAAGCTGCACCAGATCCGGCTCATAGCTCTTGAGCAACTTTGACAGTTTCGCGACGTGGCGCTCGTTTTGCTTCTCGACGGCCTCGTGCGCATCCACGTGCTTGTAACTGATGGAAAGTTTCATGTATGCACCTGTAGGAGTGTTTGCCGGAGGGGACAACGGCGACGCAGATAGTCTTTCCGCACCGCATGGCAAGCAAAGCATAGCAACTCGCGCTCCCCCCGGCAATCGGGTGAATCACGGTGGCCGCGCCTTGACTTCGCTGTGCGTTGACACTTTGCCACTGGCGCTCCTACTCTGCACTCAGCGATGGCAAACATTCGCATAGGGCCAGCGGGGTGGTCGTATTCCGATTGGGCCGGATACGTGTACCCGACGCCGCGACCGAAAGGCTTTCACGAAGCTACTTACCTCGCGCAGTTCTTTGACACTATCGAGATCAATACTTCTTTCTACCAGTCATTGAACCCGGAGCATGCCAGGCAATGGCTCGATCGCGTTTCCGCCAATCCGCGCTTTGTGTTTACCGCGAAGCTTTGGCAGAAGTTCACGCACGACCCGAGCGCCACGCCAGAAGACGAGCGCGCGGTGCGCGCCGGCTTCGATGTATTGCACAAGGCCGGTAAGCTCGGGGCGGTATTGCTGCAGTTCCCTTTCGCATTTCACCGGACCGCGGAAACGACCGCGTATCTTGGCGCGGTCCTGAAACGCTTTGCCGATTACCCGCTGGCGGTGGAGGTGCGGCATGCTACGTGGAACGATCCCGAGGTTTTTGCGCTACTGCGCGAGCATCACGCGGCTTTCTGCAACATCGATCAGCCGGTGATCGGCCGCTCGCTCGAGCCCTCGGAAAAGGTCACTTCCCCGATTGGCTACGTTCGCTTGCACGGCCGCCGCTACGACACATGGTTCAGCGACGACCCGGAAGCCCCGCAGCACGAGCGCTACAACTATCTTTACTCCGTTGCGGAGCTCGCGCCCTGGGCTAAACGCATCAAGACCGTGGCGGAACAAACGCGCAACACCTTCGCTATCACCAATAACCATTACCTCGGCAAAGCGGTGGTCAACGCGCTAGAACTCATCAGCATGCTCAAATCCAGCAAGGTCCAGGTGCCCGACCCGCTGCGCCTTCGCTACCCCGAACTCGAAGCCATCGCCAGCAATCCGCCGCAGTCTCCCACACTCTTCCCGCTGGGAAGCAGCGAGTGACGAGCAACGAATAGATACCCCCTCCCCCTGTTTTCGTAACTGCGCATTCTAAAGAACTTAGCGTAGGGGGTCCGTGGAAGTGCGGATTCTAAAGGAGTTACAAGGCCGCTTTTTCGCGAAAACACCAGAATCTTGGATCTGCGGAATATAAAGGAGTTAGCTTGCGTGCCAGGCGTACGAATTCCCAAGTGTAGAGTAGCACGGCACTGCTACATTGTCAAGTATTTTATCATCTCGTTATCGAACCGAATGAATCGGAAGGGTTTAGGAGCCCCCTGAGAGAGATTCAGGGGCAGAACTGAACCGGAGTGACCCAGAGGAAGGGTCACAACCCCTTTTATAGATCCTCCGGTTTAAGCCCGGTATGCTTGGCGATTCTCGCGAGCATTTTGGGTCCAATTTCCACGGAGTCGTGGAAGGCCCAGGTGTATTCGCCTTTGGCGGGATGGCTTAATTGAATATGAGAGCCACTTGAGCTTCGTTTCACTGCCCACCCGATTCGCAGGAGTGCCTTGTAAACACGGCTAGCCTTTGCGGAGGGCCACTTACTCAATGGAAGACGCCATCGTAACGGCAAATGGGTCTAAAGGCTTTTCTTTGCTTGCTTCGAGCTTGTCCGCCAAGACTCGCAACGCGAGCGCTTCGACAGATCGAATCGCGTCTTCCCTGCAGGCGCCATAAGCGAGCACACCCGGTAGGTCCGGAATCTCGGCAATCCAGCGGCCATCTTCTTCGCGGTCGGTTTCAATCTGGAAGTTGTAGCTCATCTTCTTGATTATATCACCCCAGTGCGTATTGGCGAGGTCAGGGTCGGATACACCAATATTTGTGTTAGTGCACATTCGCGTGGAGCGCGGATTCAAGAGTCGGGTTGGATGGAGACGTATATGGGGCCGGCACCGAGGGTGCCAACGAGGAACCAGGTGAAGCGGCCGGCGCGATTGATGGTGAGGAATTTGAGGTGGTCGCCGGGGGCGAAATTTAGATCGAGCGTCTTCCAATTCCACGTATTGTCTACGCGCAGGCGATGGCGGCCCGGAGTAACCGGAATTGTGACGGTGCCGCCGTACATGAGTTCAGCGACGGGCTTGCCGTCGAGCTTCACGATGATTTGGCGAAGCTGGATATCGTCAGGGGAATTGCGACGGACGGTGATTTGCGCCTTGGGGGGTTTTGGAGAGGCAGGAGGCATGGGAGGTGCGAAGCACGCAGCCAGAATTCATCGCGCACAAACCGCGCGATGGGGCGACGGGGGCTGTGCCCCTTACTTCTTGAAAAGGTCCTCGAAGGCTTGGCGGGCGTCGTTGTGGCGCGGCGGGGGCGGTGCGGAGCCAGTAGTTCCCTTCTGCGCGTAGGAAGTGGGCGCGGTGTCTTTTTCCACGGTGGTGCGGAATTCGTAGAAGGTGCAGTTGTTCTTTGCGTCCTTGGGCGTAATGCGCTCAGGAATCGGCTGCGTGCATTCAAATTGCGCGCCGCTGTCGAAGAAGCGGCATTGCTTACAACTATGCAACTCGAAACTGCACTTGGGGCACTGGCCGTTGGGGTCGAAACCGCTGGTGAGCACGGCGCCGCAATTGGAACAGCGCGCGCGGGTCACGGTGCCGACCATGCGCGGGGTGCGCGGGCCAAATTGATCGGCGCGCGGGCCGCCTTGCGGCGGCTTGCGGTCGTACGACCGGTCCTTCTTATCTTGCTTTTCCGCGTCGCGATAACCGCGGTGACTATACTTTCGATCCACAAACGCCTCCGTACACCAAAGTGTGCGCGACAATTCGCAAGAAAATCGCGCGCCTCTGGTGCTCGGACGGGCTAAAGCCCGCCCTTTAACGCTACTGCACCGTGACTTGTATCCAATCGGATTGCTACACTCGACCGTTAACGCAATCTTCCCAGGGTCTAACAAACAGGATTGCCGACAGTTCGAGCAGGAGATGGGACATCTATGTTTCTAGTCCTGTGGGAGTTCGAAGTCAAGCCGGGAAACGAAGAACGTTTTGAACAAGTCTACGGTCCCGGCGGTGACTGGGATTCCCTTTTCCGCAACGATCCAAACCATGCAGGAACTCGATTGCTCCGGGATATGGCGCGGACCGGTGTGTATCTCACTGCCGACTACTGGCTCTCCCGAAAATCCTACGAGGAATTCCTTGCTCTTCGGAGAAGCGAATACAAAGCATTAGACGCTGCTAGCGAAGATCTGACTCTCAGCGAACGGCATATCGGTTCGTTCGAAACCGATGCAGTCCCGATCAATTGGGAGCCCACAGCGCGACCAGGCCATCGGCGCCAAGATCGGGCCTGACAAATTGATGCGGCCGGCTTTCCTTACGTAACACAGCCTCCGCCGCCAGATACCCGCTACGCACCGCGCCTTCCATGGTGGCGGGCCAACCGGTATCGGTCCAATCGCCGGCTAAGAACAAATTCTGCACAGTTGTTTCCTGTTTGGGGCGCCAGCGGTCAACTCCGGGTTCCGGGGAAAAGGTCGCTGCTGCCTCTTTGATGACGGTGGCCTTGATTAGGTTGGCGTCACGCGCGGCGGGCAATGCCTGACGAACTTCTTTCAGGCACAGATCAATGATCTCCTGCCGGGGCTTTTGCAGCAAGCTATAAGATGCGCTAACCACCAGTTGTAGGTACTGGCCTTCGCGGGAATCTTTGCCGGCGCCGTTTAAGGAGCCGTACAGGGCGGTTTTGTTGAAAATCCATTGCGTGGTGGTATCGAGCAGAGTGATGAACGGTTCCGACATGACTTCGCGATCGAACCACAGATGGACTCCGGTGATGGGAGCGGATTTAAGCATTGCGAGGTTTCGGAAGGCGGACTCCTTGCGCATGGATTCGTCGGGGAGCAGCGCGGCGACGGCGGTGTGTGGCACAGCAAGGATGAAGGCGTCGGCGCGTTCTTCGCGGCCGGCGTCAAACAGCGCGGCAGTGACGGCGCCATTCTCGATTTGGAGCTGGCGAGCGGCGGCGCGCAGGTTTACTTCGCCACCTTTTTTCTCGATGGCGGATTTGCAGCCGTCATAGAGCTCGGCGAGCGGGACGGTGGGAACGCCCATGCGGTATCCGGTGCGGTTTGAAAGGAAGGCTTTCCAGAAAACGTCGATGCCGTATCGGGCGTCGGTTTTGTCGAGCTCTTCATCGAGCGCGCTGACGAGCACGACGCGCCAGAAGCGCTCGATGGCGCCTTTGGTTTGGTGGCGGCGGCGCAGCCATTCGAGCATGGAGATGCCGCCGAACTGGTTGACGTCCCAGGTGCGCCCGTTGGTTTGCAAAATATTGAGCATGGCCCAAGCGATGGATAGCTTGTCTTTCAGCGCGAGCGGCGCGAACTTCACGAAGGCGCCGGTCATGTGAAAGGGTGCGGGAAGGATACCGGCGTGCATTTCGCCGCGGCGCCCTTGCGAGTCGACGAAAACAAGGCGATCGAAGAATTTGATCTTGTCAGTGGCGCCGACGCGGCGGTAAAAATCCTCAAGATTGGTGCAGCAGCCGAGCGTAACGTGCTGACAATTATCGACGTGCTCGCCGTCAGGCAAGACGTAGGAGGTTGCACGGCCGCCGAGGAAGGGGCGTTGTTCGAAAAGGCGTACGCGCCAACCGGATTCAGCCAGCGCGACGCCGGCTGCCATCCCCGCCAGCCCGCCGCCGATGACGATCACGTTTTTCAAGGATGTTCTCTTCCGTCAAGCGCGTGAAACGCGCTTTTGCGATGAAAACAAGTTTTTCCGCTTTGGAAAGGCGGACGCGCTCACCGAACACAGCGAAGTCGAGATCCTCAATGCGCGCCAGCAGGGCGCTGTAGGTATGCACCAGAAGCCAGAGAGCCGCATGGCTTTCGGGCTCCACGAGCGTTAGCAGCGCGGCACCTTCTTCGTAGCACTGCCAGGCGCGCTGGGCTTCAAAGCGCAGGAGTTCGCGGACGCCGAGCGTGGCTTCGCGGCGGGCGAAGTCTTCGGGCTTGACGTTGTACTCGGCGAGATCTTCATCAGGCAGATAGACGCGTCGCATCGCGTAGTCGGCGCGAACGTCGCGGATGATGTTGGTGAGCTGGAAGGCGAGGCCGAGTTTTTCCGCGAGGTCCAGCGCGCGGGCATCGCGGAATCCGAAGACGTGGGTACAAGTGAGCCCCACCGTGCCCGCTACGCGGTAGCAGTATTCGCGGAGGCGGTCGAATGTTGGATAGGAGTTTACCGTCAAATCCATTTCGGCGCCGGAGATGAGATCGTGAAGATAACGCGCGGGTAGGTTGTAGCGACGCATGGTATCGATAAGCGCGGGCAACACTCCAGCGGCACCAGACGGCGCGGACGCGTTTGCGCGACCGTTCGCGTTGACTGCTTCATCGAGGGCAGCACGCCATTTTGCGAGGCTGCGCTGTTTGGCGGCGAGATCATTGTCCTGGTCGGCGACGTCGTCAACGAATCGCATGAAGGCATAGAGAGCGGCAAGGCCGTCGCGGCGTTTTTTCGGCAAGAGAAAGAACGCGTAGTAGAAATTACTGTGCGACGAACGCGCTATACGATGGCACTCTTCGTAGGACTGCGCGAGGAGGCGATCGGCGGATTGTTTCTGCACAGCGGCCGCGGGCTTCGAATCTTTTGCCACGAGATGCGTAACCAGCGCGCGACCGAGCAGGCGCGCTTGCTTGGCTTTGCCGATGGAAGGGCGATGGTGCAGGGTGTTGTAGTCGGCGGCTTCGATGGCGTCGAGCACGGCGATCCCGCCGCGGCTGAACATTTCAAGATCGACGCTGAGGCGGGCGTCGACCATTTTGGCCAGCGGCATGCCTTCGGCGAAGAGCGCGCGCGTGCGGGCGATCAAATCCTTCATCAAGCTGATGTACCGGGCGTCGAAGCGGCGCTCGACGATGTCCTTTTCGGCTAGACTGTGCGCTGCGGCGGCGTCGAGAGGGATGTAGATGCGGCCCTTTTCGAGGTCGCGTGAGACGTCTTGCCAGAAATTGGCGAGCTGAAGCGCGGTGCAGGTGGCGTCGGAAAGGCGCTGGCGCGGCTCGTCACGATAGCCGCAGAGATAGAGGACGAGACGTCCGACGGGATTGGCGGAATAGACGCAATAATTCAGCACCGCATCCCAGGTCGGATAGCGCTTGACCGTTTGATCCTGGCGAAACGCTTTGAGGAGGTCAGCAAAGGGCTGCTTGGGGATTTCTTTCGCGACGATGGTCTCGCGCAGAGCGATGAAGACGGGATGCCACGGGCGCCCTTCGTAACAACCTTCTAATTCCTGTTCCCACCACGCGAGCAGTTCGAGCGCGCGCTGCGTGTCGGGAACTTCATCGCCAAGATCGTCGGCCCAGCGGCAATACGCGTAGAGGTTGTAAAAATGCTGGTGCAATTCCTTGGGGAGGAGCCAGGAAACTACGTTGAAGTTTTCGTAGTGGTGAGTGGCGAGCCAGCGGGTGTAATCTTGCGCGGCTTCCAGCGCGCAGCCCGGGGAGGGCGCGTTCGCGGCGATTTCGAGTTGGTTTGCGCGCAACATTGGTCTTCAATAGAACGCAAAGGGACGTTTGCCTTTCACAACCGGCCCGCAAAGCATCAGACGTTGAGATCCTTCGGTCCGGCTGAAAAGCGCCGGGACTTCGGAATGGCAGCGGGTTAGCGTTGCCGCCAACGCCTGGAGCGACGGTTCACCGAACGCTATTATGGGCGGACGGCGAGCTTGATTTCGCCGCTGCGCGATTTCATTTTTTCGAAGGCGTGCGGGAGATCTTCGAGGCGAATCTCCTCGGTGACGAAGTCGTGCGCGAGGATGTCGCCGCGGCGAATGGCTTCCAGGGCCTCGCGAATGAAGCGCGGCGTGTGGTGGAACGGGGAGATGAGCTTGATCTCCGAATAATGAATCGCGGCCGGCTCGATCTCCACGCGCGTGCCGGAGGGCAGGCCGCTGAAGAAATTCACCACGCCGCCGCGCCGCACCATGGCCAGCGCTTGTTTCCACGTGGCCGGATTGCCCGCAGCTTCGACCACGGAATCCGCGCCGCGCTCGTCCTCGGTTAGATTGCGCACCGCACCCACGACGTCGCGGACTTCGGTGACATTGATGGTTGCAATCGCGCCCATGCGCCGGGCAACTTCGAGGGGAGCGACGCGACGCGCCAGAGCAATCACGCGCACGCCGCGGCGCGAGAGCATGCGGACATACATCAAGCCAATGGGGCCGCAACCGATGACCGCCGCGGTATCGCCAGTGCGCACTTCCATTTCGTGAATGCCGCGCAGCACGCAGGCCAGAGGCTCGACCAGCGCGGCGCTGCCGTCATCGACGGAATGCGGCACCTCCAGCATGTTTTCCATGACGATGCGGCCGGGGATGCGCATGTACTCGGCGTAGGCACCGTTGTTGAATAGAAGATCTTCGCAGAGATTTTCCTGGCCGCGGCGGCAGTGAAAGCAGCGCAGGCATGGCGCGGAATTCGCGGCGATTACGCGCAGGCCCAGGCGCCATCTGGCGTCAACCCGTTTCCCCACCGCGGCGACTTCGCCGACGACTTCATGGCCGAAAACCGCGGGCGGCTGGATCATTTTGGCGTGATAGCCGCGTTGCCAAACTTTGAGGTCAGTGCCATCGGTGAGCGCGAGACGCACGCGGAGCAAGACTTCGTCGGCGGCCAGAGGCGGGACATCGATTTTTTCCAGGCGCAAGTCTTCGCTGCCGTACAACACGGCGGCCATCATCTTCGAGGGCACGGAGGGAGCCCGCACTACCGCCGCGGCTTCTTCGCCGATACCTTCCGGCCTCTTGGGCGTGGTTGTTCTCATGAGTGCGTGATCAAAATCTTAAGAGACTGGGCCGTGGGCCGCGCCGCGAGTTCCAGCGCCTGTTGAATTCTACCCAATGGAAAGCGATGTGTGACAATCTCCATGACCGGAAGTTTCTTCTGCAGCACCAGACCCGCCGCAGTGTCTTGGATGTCGACCGCGGCACTATAGCTGCCCAGGATTTCTTTTTCGTCGATCCCCACCGCGGCTGCGGGAAACTCGATCTTAGTAACCGGGTCGTTCGCGGCAAAGAGCAAGACGCGTCCGCCGGGGCGCGCTGCCGCGAGCGCGTCAGTTACGAGAGCCGGATGCGCTACGGCCACCAGCACGGCATCAGCTCCCCGCCCTTCGGTCCTGGCCCGCATTGCATGCACAAGCTTACCATTTGTTGGGTCAAAGGACTCTATCGCGCCAAGTGTGAGGCTTTTGGCGCGGCGCTCCGCGATGGGATCGCTGGTGTAGAGGCTGGGGGTTTGCAGCTTGCTGACCATCAGCAGCTGCAAGCCGATGGGACCGCAGCCGATCACAAGGACCGTTTCGCCTGGGGCTACGCGAGCCTTTTGCACGGCTTTGACGATGGTGTTGATGGGCTCGATGAAAGTGGCTTCTTCGAAGGTGACGTTGTCGGGAAGCGCGATGATGCCGCGCTCGGCAACCCAGGGCATGGCTTTCACGTATTCGCCGAAGCCGCCGCCGTTGGGCGTGAAGCCACCGGTCAGGCCGGTGGTTTTGTACTGCTTGCATTGCGAGAAGAGGCGCCCATCGCAGTAAAAGCACTTGCCGCAAGGCGTGTGGTGGAAGCTCATCACGCGGTCGCCGGGTTTCCATTTGGTGACGCCGGGGCCGACCGCGACGACCGTACCGGCGAGTTCGTGACCGAGGATTTGCGGCGGCTCGACGTAGCGCTGGAAGATTTTCTTGATGTCGGTGCCGCAAATGCCGCAGGCGGCGACTTTGATCAAGACTTCGTGATCGCGGACCTCGGGAACGGGGACTTCTTCGACGCGCACAATTCCCTTTTCGCGGTAGACGCCAGCGCGCATCGTTTTGGGGATGGGACCGAGAGTTTTTAGCGCTTCGACGACGGTGCCAGTGCGGCTCATCGTGCGGCCACCTCTTGCAGTTCGGCCGGCGGCCACCCATGCGAGCTGAATGACAATTTCTTGATGAACGCTTCCAAAAAATGCGCCAAGGCTTCCGCGGCCGTCCTGCTGTCGCGACCAAGCCGAATCAGTGCGGGCAGCTGCAAAGGATGGCGGGCGAAGTAGCGGACCACGCCCCCGATTTTCACTTGGCCTTTCTCGTCGACCATGGTGTTCACGCTGACAGGAACGTCGTGCAGCACGGAGTCTGAGATCACGCGGATGGCAACGACCGCTCTTTTGTGGCTCTGTGCAGCGGTGACAATCGCGAAACTCTCCATCTCGACGACGTCGGCAAAAGGCGCCAGCCGCTTTTTCTCTTCCACCGTGGAGACGACTTGGTTTGACGTCAAAAACATTTTCACCAATTTTGCTCCGTCATCGCGTGCCGCGTAGGTCAGATTCCGGCTGCACTGCAGAGTCTTAGATTTTCCCAATTCCTGCACGGATTCCGCGACCAGGATGTCTCCTACGGAGTGCTTTTCGCTGAGCGCGCCGCCGAAACCCGTGGTGATGCAGAATTGATAGGGCTGATCCAACAGAGCTTCGGAAACCCGGCGCGCGTTTTCCATGCCCATTCCAGTGATGACGAGGTCCGCCTGGGCGCGTCCGATTTGTGCTTGATGTGCGGTAATTTCACCGATCCTGATTTCGCGCAGATTTCGCAAGCGGCGCCAAGGGGCGAATTCGGCTTCGACCGCGAATGTGACGAGAACCTTCACGTCTATTGTTCAGATGCCTGGCGAAAGCATGCCGCTGCACGCGCGAAAGCACGCACTACAAAGATGCTGCTGCGTGCACTATACGCCTGGCGCGCCTCGCGGAAACGTAGCCGTTGACTTCGTACCAGCGGGCGGCGCGCTCCAGGGCCGCTTGCACTGGGCCGGGGCGAAAGCCTAATTCACGCTGGGCGCGCGAGCAATCAACAAACATTTTGTGGCGCGCGATTTTCACGCCCTCGATGGGAATTTGCGGCTCGCGGAATGTGAGCCGCGAAAACACCGTGTTGGCATAGGCCGCGCCCAGGGCCAGCCCGTGCGGGATCTTCATGCTGGGCGCGCGCAGACCCGTGATTTTCGCCAGCGTGTCGAGAAATTGCTTGAGCGTGAGATTTTCGGCGCCCAGCAGGTAGCGCTCGCCGACTTTACCTTTCTCGGAAACGAGTAGATGCCCGGCGGCACATTCTTCCACGCCCACAAAATTTAGCCCCGTGTCGACGTAGCCTGGCATTTTGCCGTTCAGAAAGTCGACGATAATTTTTCCGGTGGGCGTGGGCTTCCAGTCCCACGGACCGACCGGAGTCGTGGGCATGGCGATTATCACTGGCGCACCGTTCTTCGCCGCATTCCGCACTTCCTGCTCGGCAAGCCATTTTGAGCGCTTGTAGTGGCCAACCATTTCTTCAAGGCGCGCTTGGGTCGACTCGTTCGGCGGCTGAGGGCGGTCCACCGCAATGGTGGCGACGGTACTGGTATAGATGAATTGCTCGACGCCAGCGCTCTCGGCAGCAGCCAGCAGATTTTTGGTGCCGCCGACGTTGGACTCATAAATATCTTTGGAGCGCTTGGCCCACAACCGGTAATCGGCAGCGACGTGAAAGACGCGCTTCACGCCCTTCATGGCGCGCTCGAGTGAGGCGGGATCCCGCAAGTCGCCGGTGGCATATTGCAACGAGAGATCGGAGATGGCGCGATTGTGACTGGAGGGACGCAGCAGCACGCGCACGTCATCGCCGCGCGCCACAAGCTGACGAGCGACGTGACTCCCGAGGAAGCCGGAGGCGCCAGTGACCAGAGTAGTCATGCGGTTGGGCTAAAACCCGCTGCGCAGGCGGAATTCGCCGGGCTGAAAGGTCAGCGCGCAGTACTGTTGTGCTTCTTGTGCCAGATTTCGGAAACGGGCCAGCGCATAGAGCGGAAACGAATTTCGGTACAGGTGATACTTTAAGTAGAAGACGCAAGGGAAGCCGGTGCCGGTGAATTCGTCTTCGCTCCAAGAGCCATCGTCGTCTTGCTGCTCGACGAGGTAGGCCGCTGCTTTCTGAATGGCAGGATCGCTCGTGTCTGAGCCAGCCAACAATCCGATGAGACCCCAGGCGGTCTGAGACGCCGTGCTGTTGCCCTGGCCTTTGGTCGCAGGCTCGTGATAGCTGCGCAGGGATTCACCGAAGCTGCCGTCCGCTTTCTGCACAGTGCGCAGCCAGCGAACCGCGCGCTGGCAATATTCTTTGGCTGCGAGCGAAACCGTTTCGAGCGCGCGCAACACGCCGCTCGTGCCGTAGACGTAATTCACGCCCCAGCGGCCGAACCAGGAGCCGTCTTCACACTGATCCTGCAACAGGAATTTCAGACCGCGCTGTACCGCCGGATGATCCGCGGGCCAGCCGTAGCGGCCCAGGCACTCCAGCACGCGTGCAGTTACGTCGGCGGTCGAAGGATCGATCATCGCGTTGTGGTCCGCAAACGGAATATTGCAGAGAAACGCTTTGTTGTTGTCGCGATCGAACGCGCCCCAGCCGCCGTCGCGATTCTGCATGCTGAGCAGCCACTGAATGCCGCGGCGCACGGCAGCTTCCATGCGCGTGGGATCGGGAAATCTCACGCGCTGCAGGGCCATGAGCACGAACGCGGTGTCGTCCACGTCCGGATAAAAATCATTGCGAAACTCGAAGACCCAGCCGCCCGGCTCGGCGTCTTTGTTCTTGACTTGCCAGTCACCCGGACCGAGAACCTGCTTCGACAAAATCCAGTCCGCGCATTTTACCAACGCGGGGTGATCCGGCGGCAAGCCGGCTTCTTCGAGCGCCACCATGGCGATGCAACTGTCCCACACGGGCGAGACGCAAGGTTGCATGCGGATAGTGTCGCCGTCTTCGATTTCGAAGCGGGAGAATTCGCGAATTTCGCGCGCTGTCAAGGGGTCGTCTGG
>WNEZ01010161.1_pt1 | contig 13678 bp, 14 predicted proteins | sample 5400521 | NCBI WGS metagenome assembly WNEZ01 (sample SAMN13153339, study PRJNA577476) | soil metagenome | isolation source: 120 cm saprolite under Douglas fir tree site 2 hole 1 replicate 1 | place: USA:California | collected 2015-04-18 | reverse complement strand
AGCGATAATCGTTCTGGGCAAGCCATCTTTGTTCTCCTGCTTGTGATGAATTCAAGGTGTTTTTCTCATCCTAGCAGATGACGACGGCTTGCCGCTTCTTTTTCCTCCTTCATCCCCCAAAAAACCTATACTTGTAAGGGCCAGGGGGTGAGGCCAGCCAGCTCCACACAACTCCACACGCCCTTTCACAGGATACACTCTACACCGGATTACCGAGTAGGTCAATTGATTTTGCACTGGGCAACCTCACAGGATGTCAGGCCATCCGGCGCTTTTGCACCCTAGAAGAAGGCCTTGAGTAACCCTCAACCGTATCTACTTCTAGAAGGGTGTTAAATAGAGACTCAGGCCACTCGCTGTGTTTGCACATCTAGAACTCGGGGATATCGCGCACAATGAGGAGAACCTCGGTTAAACTCAAGGTTCTCTTTAGATTTTTGTATACTTGTGATATAGTGTCACGGTTGTTGTGTTGGTCCAAACTTTCTATGATAAGCGAGAAAGGAGGGAGAAGAGACTACATCGATTAGTGCCGTCTTATGCGTTCTCGCCATCTTGTAGCGTTTGTGTGATGAACCTATGAACTCTAGGAGGCAAGTATCATGTACAGGAAAGTATTTTTGTCTGCTATTGCTGCCCTGCTGGTATTGAGCGCTCTCTTCGCAGTAATAGCGTTTGGTTCTCGTGTAGCCCACGCGCAACTGGCGGTACCCGCTACCAACGTCCAGGTGAACCAGGTACTCGCTGGTCCTTTCCCAAAGAACAAGCAGAATGAGCCCAGCCTGGCCCAGAATCCGACGAAGCCCTTGAACCTGATCGCGGGCTCGAACGATGAGATCGGTTTGCCTGCGTGCACGAACACGACGCCTTCGTCGTGCCCGTTCACGGCTGGTGTCTCCGTTTCAGGCTTCTATGCCTCATTTGACGGCGGCAAGAGCTGGCCATGCCAGGGTTTGATTGATCTCTCTGCGTTCCACGAGTATGCGTTTGGTGACCCTGTGCAGGCTTTCGACAGCAAAGGCAATGCCTACTACGGCACCCTTGCGTTCCCTTTCCAAAGTCAGTGGCTCGTCCCCGGCTCAGTTCGATGACAAGGATGCCATCACGGCCGATGCCAACCCCAATAGCCCTTTCCGCGACAACGTCTACGCAGCCTGGACAAAGTTCAGCAAGCAGGGCATACCAGGCGTTGGTGGCGATCAGATCTTCTTCTCGCGCTCAACGGATGGTGGGGTGACCTGGAGCAATCCTTCACCTATCAGCCCGGGCCATAACAATAACCATGTTGGCGGGCGACAGGGCGCGGCGGTGAAGGTTGGACCCGATGGCACGGTCTATGTCGTCTGGCTTGATACCGTTAATAAGCAAGCGGTCGAGCGCCTGTCCATCTCCCACGATGGCGGCAAGACCTTCCCCATGCAGAATATCACCGTCGCCACGGTAACCGACGATGGTGTCAACCCGGCGCCTGGGTCGAGCTTCCGCCAGGATGCACGCACGTTTCCGTCGTTCTCCATCGCGCCCGATGGCACGTTGTACGTCGCGTGGAGTAACCGCACTGGTGATCCCACCAACGGGCACGCGGTCGTCCTGGTAACGAAGTCTACCAACGGCGGGTTGTCGTGGTCCACACCAGTCGTGGCGGGCAATGTGAGTGGCCGCAGCGCTTTCTTCGCCTCAGTGACGACCAACCCGAGTGGCAAGGTCGATGTAGCCTTCCTGGCCTTGGATGATGTCCCAACAGGCACAGCGCCAGGGGCGGGTGTCGTTCACTACGATGCCTACTTCACACAGTCTACCAACGGCGGAGCGAGCTTTAGCAGTCCGGTGGTGATTAGCAGCGCATCCTCTGATCCCGATGGCTCCAGTACGAACAGCCTGGCAGCGCAATTCCTGGGAGACTACATTACCGCGGTGGCCGATAGCAGTCATGTCTATGCCGTGTGGACGGACTCGCGCAATGCTACGTCATGCGCGGCAGTCGATGCGTTTCGTGCTGGAACTGCTGGCAAGCCTGATGTGATCACCCAGTGTCCAACTACCTTCGGGAATACCGATATCTTCCTGGGGATAATTTAGTAGGAGTGCCGATTGTGGGATAAGTAATTGATGGGAGGGCTCTGTCAGTCACCATGGAAACCAGCGTATGGAAAGGACGAGAGGTATGCAGAGAGCGACGCAGGCAGTGAAGGCAAATCCGCGCTGTTTCTCTTTCCTGCTTCCAATGGTGACTGACGGTGTCGGCGCGGGTACCCGAGTGGGGCAAGAGCCCTTGTATGCGCATCTATCAGGAAAAAGCAGAGCGCGAGCCATAGACGTTGGCTGAGCAGATCAAATTGTGCGTGCTATCCCTTCGTCCAGTTCTAGATGTGCATACACGTCGAGTGGCCTGACTCCCTGCCTCAACGATCCGCTGGTTGGAAGCGCAGCGGATCGTTTCGCGTGCGTGACCGTCGTCCTGGCAGGCGGGCATGGCGTCGTCATGACGGCATGTTTCGGCCTGCCGCACTCTCTCCCAGAGAGCAGGAGAGAGTGCGGCGTATCATGAAGCGTTTGAAGGAACGGTTAGAGAGTGGGGTGATGCACCATGGTCGTTTGTTGTGGATGGGTGATCCCTCCTCCCTCTTTTCTCATTCAGGCAGGCCGTTCCTCAGTCAAGTAGCATACAAGCAAGCGACTCTGCCCACACGTGCACTCAAGAGGACGTGTTCCAGGAGTGTGTGGTATCATTGAGAAGCAGGTTTGCTCGCCGCAAGCTGCAGAGAGGAGGACAGGATGAACCCAGCTTTTGAAGATGTGTTTCTTGGCCCTTTGGCCTCGCCCTCGTTCAGCCAGGGGTTGCGCTTTCGCTGGGAAGACAGTCGCCGGCGTGTCCGTGTGGTCTTCGCTGGCATCGCCGTGGCTGATAGCACGCATGTCATGCTCTTGCATGAATGTGGACGGCTGCCGGTCTTCTACTTTCCGCTGAAAGATGTGCGCATGGATCTGCTAGAGGCGACCGAACACCGCAGCTTCTCTCCCCTGAAAGGGGAGGCGTCGTACTGGACGATCCGAGTCGGCGACCGCGTGGCCGAAGATGCGGCCTGGAGCTATCCAAGTCCCTTGCCCGATGGACCACCGATCAAGGGCTACCTGGCCTTCTACTGGCACCTGATGGACACCTGGTACGAAGAGGATGAGCAGGTCTTCGCGCACGCACGCGATCCCTACAAGCGCGTGGACATCCTGCCGAGTTCCCGCCATATCCGGGTCGTGCTCGCTGGCGTGACGATCGCGGACAGCCGGCGTCCCCGGCTATTGCTCGAAACCGGTCTGCCGACCCGCTATTACCTGCCGGAGCAGGACATCCGCATGGACCTCTTAGAGCCGACCGAGACCGCCACCAGGTGTCCCTATAAGGGCCAGGCGTCGTATTGGTCCGCGACGATCGGCGATCGGGTATTCAAGGACATCGTGTGGAGCTACTGCGATCCGCTGCCCGCCTGTTCGCCGATCAGCCGCCTGCTTTGCTTTTTCAACGAGCGGGTGGATGCGATCTACGTGGACGACGAACAGCAAGCGGTGCCCAGCACTCCATGGTCCGACGCGCGAGGAGACACAGGCGGTTTTCCTGACACCGCGAAGGATGCGTCCAATCGGCAGAGCCTGAAGAATCGATTTCGTGCAATTCAGTTTATCCATTAGAAAGAGAACCTATCATGGCAAAGTCCATCCAGGAAAGTCCGCTCAGCACCCAATCCGCTTCCAAAGCGGATTTTGCAGAGCAGTACCAGCGCGTTCGCCGCTTCACTGAGCACTTGTGCGAACCGCTTGCCACTGAAGATTATGTCATTCAGTCCATGCCAGACGTGAGTCCGACCAAATGGCATATTGCCCACGTGACCTGGTTTTGGGAGACCTTTCTCCTCTTGCCCGCGCTTCCAGGGTACCAGTCCCTTCATCCGCAATACGCCTATCTCTTCAACTCGTATTACAACACGCTGGGACAACGGCACTGCCGGCCGAAACGCGGGTTGATCTCTCGCCCGAGCGTGAAGGAGACCTATGCTTACCGCCGCTACGTCGATGAGCATGTCCTTGACCTGCTGGAGCAGCTCGATGAGGGGCGATTGACCGAGTTCACCCCCATCATGACCCTTGGCCTGCATCATGAACAGCAACACCAGGAACTGATGCTCACCGACATCAAGCACGTCTTCTCGAGCAATCCACTCTACCCGGCCTATGTCGAGCGAGCCCCCACCAGTCCTGCCAGCGTCCCCCCATTGGAATGGGTGTCCTTTCCTGAAGGCCTCCACTGGATCGGACACGCTGGCGAGGGGTTTGCCTTTGACAATGAGGGGCCGCGGCATCGTCAGTTTGTGCAGTCGTTCCAACTGGCCTCACGCTTAGTCACGAACGGTGACTATTTGGCTTTCATGGAAGATGGAGGCTATGAGAACCCGCTGCTCTGGCTTTCAGAGGGCTGGGCCACCGTGCAGCAGGAGGAATGGCAAGCTCCCTTGTATTGGGAAAAACGCGACGGTCGGTGGTGGATGATGACGCTCTCCGGCTTGCGCGAGGTCGACCCGGCTGAACCGGTCTGTCACGTGAGCTACTTTGAGGCCGATGCCTATGCGCGCTGGGCAGATGCGCGCCTGCCGACGGAAGCCGAGTGGGAGGTCGCGGCGCAAGGAGTTCCGGTCGAAGGCCATTTCGTGGAGAGCGGTCTGTACCACCCGGCCCCACTCGACGCTTCCACCACCGGTGGGAAACTCGCGCAGATGTATGGCGACGTGTGGCAATGGACGCAAAGCTCCTACGCGCCCTATCCGAACTTCAAGCCAGGTCCGGGGGCGGTCGGGGAATACAATGGGAAGTTTATGTGCAACCAGTACGTCCTGCGTGGTGGCTCCTGCGCCACCTCTCGTTCACACACCCGCTCCACCTACCGCAACTTCTTTCCGGCCAACGCCCAATGGCAATTCATGGGCATCCGCTTAGCGAAGGGGGTGTGACATCCAAAAGCCGAGGCCGAGCCCACTCGGGCTCTACGACTTTGAGCCGCAGCGCAAGACCTTTCGCGACGAGGTGCTGCAAGGGTTACAAGATGCGCGCAAAGAACTGCCGAGTAAGTACTTCTACGATGACGTCGGTTCGCAGTTGTTCGAGCAGATTTGTGAGCTGGACGAGTACTATCTCACGCGTACCGAGCTTGCCATCATGCAGGAGCACATGCAGGAGATCGTTTCTCTGCTCGGGCCGCATTGCTTACTGATCGAGTACGGCAGCGGCAACAGCACGAAGGTGTGCATGCTGCTGGATGCCTTGCAAGAACCGGCTGGCTACGTGCCGATCGACATTGCCAAAGACCAACTGCTGCGCTCGGTGGCAGCACTGGCGGGCGCGTATCCCGAATTGGAAGTGCTTCCGGTCTGTGCCGACTACACGAGCGACTTCGAGCTGCCCTTGCCAAAAAAACCCGTCTGGCGCAGGGTCGCCTACTTTCCGGGATCGACCATCGGCAACTTTGATCGTGAGCCAGCCAAACGCTTTCTGCAACAGATTGCGAAGGTATGCCAGGGGGGCGGCCTGCTGATCGGGGTGGATTTGAAGAAGGACTTCAACATCCTGCACCGGGCCTATAATGATTCGCAAGGGGTGACGGCTCAGTTCAATAAGCACTTGCTGGTGCGCATGAACCAGGAATTGGATGCCAACTTCCAGCTGAACCAATTTGGACACTATGCTTTCTACAATCCCGGTCAGAGTCGGATCGAGATGCATCTGGTGAGTCTGAAAAACCAGACGGTTCGCATTGGGGAGAGTGAGATTGACTTCAAACTGGGCGAAAGCATCTGGACGGAGAGTTCGTACAAATATACGCTCGAGGAGTTTGCACAACTGGCGGCAACTGCGGGCTTTGCCGTCGAACAGGTGTGGACGGACCCACGACAGTTGTTCAGTGTGCAGTACCTCAAGGTAGTCTAACTGCAGCAGACGAGGAAGCATAGCTCGTAGGGATCGAGCAGACGCTCACCGAGTTCAATCCCTAAGCGCCAGAGGGATGACGTACACCTCCTGCACTCCAGGAGGTGTACGCCCTCTCTTACGCCTCGGATTGTCGTTCTTCTTGGCTATCTTGTCTTCCTCTCAACTATGTGCACATCATTAAGCTTCTCGTGATTTCAAGATGCTGTCAGTTTTTCACCAAAACAAGTGTCATTACTTTAGGCATGGTTCAAATCAATGTGACAATTTTCACACAGTACACTCTCCTTTCACCTTCAGGTTTGTTTCAGCAAACCGGAGTACATGCAAGAACATCGAGAGCGCTTTTCCTTGAGGAGGTGCGCGTTGAACACTCCTGATCCCGAAAATGTCACAGGAGACGAGACTGAGGTTGAGATCACCGACCTGGATTCACCTACCAGAACTGGCAACCTTCTAGGGAGATCTACAAGGCGTCGCCTGGCGCTCTCGCCACGAGAACGTGTCTGGATGCGTATCGCCGTGATCGTAGGCATCGTGCTCCTGGTCGTCGTCGTCCTGGTGAGTTTGCCGCGTACCCCAGAACCAGCCACGGTAGCAAGGGTGACCGTACTACCCCAGTCAGCCGTTCATCCGTTTTCTCTGTCCGTTGACGATGGGATAGCCTATGCTAGTTCACCCGATGGGACGGTGACGGCACTGCGAGTGAGTGATGGATTCCGCCTCTGGCGCTATGAGGGCGGAAAAGTGGGGGAAACGTCAACAATCGTGGCTGATGGAGCGGTCTTTCTTTGCACACTCACCTTTGACAACGATACCATGACCGTGAGGGTAGATGCCTTAGGCGCCAGCGATGGATCCCCGCTCTGGTCGCGTACACTTCCCGTTAATGCTCCTGCCCCCATACAGCTCGCGGTCGTCGCCGGCATCCTCTACGTCAGTTCAGGGACCGATAGTATCGATACGTTTGGCGCTCGTGATGGGTCCTTGCTCTGGCACTACACCTCTCACCGTTCCCTTGCCTCGATGCCGTCCGTGGTAGATGGAGTGATGTACGTGAGTACCGAGGATGGCCATGTGTTCGCACTGCGCGCCAGTGATGCCTTTCCGCTCTGGCAGTTTACCTCGCTCTTTCCCTCCAGTTCGGCATCGCCAACGGTGGCGGATGGCATAGTCTACCTCAACTTGCAAGATGGCAGCCTGGAAGCGTTACGCGCCAGCAATGGCGCTTTGCTCTGGCACGATCTACCTCCCACTCCTCTCGCAGAGTCATCGCCAATTGTGGCGGATAGAGTAGTGTATGTAAGCGCGCTCGATGGCAGCGTTTATGCGCTGCGCGCCAGTGATGGCTCCATGCTCTGGCGCACAGCACTGCATGTTCCCAACGTTCTCCCCCCTTCCCTACTGGTGAGAGATGGGGTGATGTATGTAGAGGCACTTGATGGCAGCGTTTATGTGCTGCGTACCAGCGATGGCTCCATACTCTGGCGCTACCAGGATGGAGAAGGGGGTGTAGCGTCGCTCACCGTCGCTCAAGGATTGGTCTATCTCGCCTTACAAACAGGCAATATAGACACGCTGCGAGCCAGCGATGGTTTCGTGCTCTGGCGCTATACACCGCGAGTTCCCGCTACGCAATTGCCACCACTGGTGGCGGATGATCTCGTACTGATCGCCTTGCAAGATGGAAGCATCGATGCATTACGCACCAGCGATAGTACTTTGCTCTGGCACCGCGCAATAACAAGTTGACGCGCGTTGGGCGATCCCTTGTGGTCGCCCAATAGGCATCAACCTAACAGAAAGCTCATCGACATCCGGCCTCCTGTCTCTCTTCAAGGCTTAGCTTGATGCTTATTGGCGATCCCTTGTGGTCGCCCTGGGAGGGGCGCGAGATGGCACTTGGCAACCGCAGCGCCAATCGTTATCTTGACCCCTCCTATGGCATTTTCATATAAAAACCCTACGCGCACGCTGGTGTAAGTGGAAGCGTGCCGCTAGTCGGCACCCGGGACGATGCTCCACTGCACGCCGTTCCAGTGTTCGATCAATGGCAGGCCACCGGCGCTCCTGGTGAAGAAGACCCCGACGGCCCAGATGTTGCGGGCAGAGACTTCCTCTACGCCGTTCAGGATATCGCTCGTAGAGCCTGAGACGTTGGGGCTGGGGACAATGCTCCACTGCTTCCCATTCCAATGCTCAATCAAGGTCTTTTGGAAGACCATAGAGCCGACAGAAGTGAAGTAGCCTCCCACGGCCCAAACGTTGTGAGCAGAGACCTCCGTTACTCCGTTCAGGACTGTAAAGCTAGACCCCGTCGGGTTAGGACTGGGGACAATACTCCACTGCTTCCCATTCCAATGCTCAGTCAGGGACTGGTTGGTGCGGCCCACGGCCCAGACGTTGTGAGCAGAGACCTCCGCCACTCCGTTCAGGACTGTAAAGCTAGATCCCGTCGGGTTAGGACTGGCGACAATGCTCCACTGCTCCCCATCCCAGTGTTCGATCAATGGCAAGCCACCGGTGCTTCTGCTGAAGGATTGTCCGACGGCCCAGACGTTGTGAGCAGAGACTTCCGCCACTCCGTTCAGGACTGTAATGCTAGACCCCGTCGGGTTAGGACTGGCGACAATGCTCCACTGCTCCCCATCCCAGTGTTCGATCAATGGCAAGCCACCGGTGCTGTTCTTAAAGGTTCCCACGGCCCAGATATCATGGGCGGAAACCTCGGCGACCGCACCCAGACTGCCAGTGCTCCCTGGCGGGTTAGGACTGGCGACAATCCTCCAGTGCTCCCCATTCCAGTGCTCGATCAGGGTCTGTCCGGAGCCCCCCACGGCCCAGACATCGTTGGCAGAGACCTCGGCCACCCCGCTCAGGAAAGTGTCGTGAGTCGTTGTTGGGTTAGGACTGGGAACGATGCTCCACGAAGTGCCATCCCAGTGCTCAATGAGCGTCTGTTCAACGCCCGTGCTCAGGCTAAAGGAGTCCCCCACGGCCCAGATGTCACGGGCAGAGACTTCCACCACCGCGTTCAGGGCTTTGAACGGCTGCGCTCCTGCATCGATGTTGTTGGAGCCATAGCTCTGCATCGGTGCAGCCTCTGCTCCTCCTCCTTTTAGGAGCAGAGCGGCAAACAAGGCGACGACGACACACGAAAACGCAGGTGCTTTGAGAAAACGTTTCATGATCTTCTTTCCTAATCTCAGTGTTGCAGGTTGAACGTGATGCAGAAAATAACACAGCAAAATGGTCTAGTTAACCACTCTTAAAACGACAAGAGTCCGAATTTTGGTACATCCACATTCCTTTCAATTTGGCAAGCAGCGCTCGGGCATCGTTAAGACCGATGCGAACCTGTGGAATGGCTTTGCTCTCGCCTTTTGCCGGCCTCATCGCATGCCCCTCGCTTCCAGGGGGTGTATTCCAGGAGTGCGCGAGGATTCAATGACCGGGATGCGTTTGCCCATCGCCTGCCCCTCTTGTCCCTCCTCAACTTCGACGCCCCATCTCTCCGTATTCATCAGCGCGACTGCCTCATCGTGTTTGCCCTCTATGATGAGCCGGAGAATGCGCTCCGCCCCAAGTTCCATTATCGCCCAATGTCCTTGCGCACAAAACGCGCCGAGGCCAGCGCCAGCGCCGAGACGGCAACCGCCAGCACACCCAGCGTATCCCCCGTGGGCAGGCCATGCAGCAGCGGCGTGCCATAGTAGTAGAAGGCGGACAGCCGCAGCGTCGTATCCGGCCAGTTCAACCCTGGGCCAATAAAGGTGATAAAGAACCAGATCACCAGCAAGAAGCTCAAGAGGCCGGTATCCACCGCCGTACGCAGCCAGCCGGAGAACAGATAGCCGAGAGCGGCCATCAGCAGCCCCAGCGGAATGATCGAGAGTGTTGCGGCAGCCAGGTTGCCCCCGTCGAGCGCCAGGCCAGACGCTGCCGAGGCCAGCGCCGTAGCGGCCAGGGTCAGCACCCCAATGATGACCGTCGCGGTGGTGAGCGCGCCAAAGCGCGCCAGCAAGACAGCCAAGCGCGGCTGCGGCGTCGCCAGCACCAACTCCTGGCGACCCTCCTCCTCATCTGCCGCCCAGCGGTTGGCCTGGGTGACCGCAAAGGCCATCAACAGCAGCGGCAGCAGGACGAAGAGCGCGCTCAGGAGGGTGGCATTGAAGTTGACATCGCCCCCGCCAATCTTGGTGATCAGATCCCTCAGGAACGATGAGCTTGCGGAGAGGGTCTTGAATTGGTCCTCGGTTTGCTTGACGACGACGACCATCCAGGCAGCAAACCCGGCGATGCCGAGCGTCCACCAGAAGGTGGGAAATGCCATCTTCGCCAGGCTGCGGGCATAAACCGAGCGCAGCGACCAGGCGTTCACCGGCAGCGCCTGCTCAGGCCGCACGGTCCGCTCCGGCAGGCGCAGAAAGCTGGGCAGCGCCACCGTCGCGCCAACATCGCGCCGGACAAAGAGCCAGAGGGCTGCTCCGCTCAAGAGGACGCTGAGGCCTAGCAGGACCAGCATCGCTCCGGGATTGGTACCATAGCTTGGTACCAGGGATTTGCTCAGGTTGTAGTAGTAGACCGGGGAAAGGCGGCTGAGCCATTCGGTGCCGGGGATGACGCGATGAACCATGTCCAGGACGATGAAGACGAGCAGCAAGCCACCCGTCACGCCTGCCGCTGTGCCGCGCTCCTGGGTGAACTGGGAGAGCAGCAGCGCAATCGACCCGAAGACCCCGCAGATCAGCACGAGATTCAGGCCAAAGAGCAGCGCGTCGCCCAGGCTATAGTCCGCGTTGAAGCTTTTGCCGCCCGCAAACGTGATCAGCGCGATCAGCAGGCCCATCAAAAGCAAGGCCGTCCAGACGGCAGCCAGCTTTTCCAGCGCCACCCGCAGGCGCCCACGCGGCAGCGAGAGCAGCACATCCAGCGAGCCGCGTTCTTCTTCACCCCGCAGCAGACGGCTGCACGCCATCAGCGGCCAGATCGCTACCAGCAAGAAAAAAATGCCCACCTTCCAGGTCGCGTAGCCGCCAACGGTGTCAACGGCTACCGGATCAGCATTCCAGGCGAACGAGCTCGCCAGGCTGACGAGCGTGGCGCGCGCTGCAGGCGTCGACACCAGCGAGCCGACAGTAGCCTGGACCTCGAAGGTGGCCAGGCCCATCCCCACGCCCCAGCCCAGAATGGCAATGCGGAAATCGCGCAGGGTTTTGAGGTAGATGCTCTTAAACCACATGGTTCGCCTCCTTGAGGGCCTGGCCATCGCCCTCGTAGTAGCGCAGGAAGATATCTTCCAGGCTGGGTTCGTGGCTGGTCAGCGTGACGACCGGATGCAGCGCTGCCGCTTTGACCACACCATCCAGTTCGCCCGACACGGTCAGGCGCAGCGTGTGCCCATCGGAAAGCTGCTCCACCTGCTCCACACCGGGAAGCCGCTTGAACGCCTCGGCTGGCGTGGCGTTGGCAAATGTGATGGTAACTTCGTGGCGCTTGATGTCCTTCAGTTCGGCCACGCCGCCAACACGCACCAGTTGCCCCTCGCGGATGATGCCCACGCGGTTGCAGGTCTGCTCCACCTCGCTCAAGATGTGCGAGGAAAGAAAGACGGTGCGCCCCTCATCGCGCACTTCTTTGACCATCCGGTCGAACTCTTGCTGGTTGAGCGGGTCCAGGCCATTGGTCGGCTCATCGAGAATCAACAAGCGCGGGCGGTGCATAAAGGCTTGAATCAGCACTACCTTGCGCTTATTGCCACTCGAATACTGGCGGAACTTGCGGCTGGGGTCCAGGTCCAGTCGCTTGATCAGTTGCTTGAGATAGGCTTGATCGACGCCTCCGCGCAGATGCCCGAAGTATTCCAGAATCTGTCCGCCGGTCAGGCCAGGGTCGAGCGATGGCTCGCCGGGCAGATAACCGATCAGCCGCTTGATCTCCACCGATTGCTGCCAGCAGTCCAGCCCGGCGATACGCGCCGTGCCCGCGTCGGCGCGCAGCAGCGCCATCAGCAGGCGAATGGTGGTGGTTTTGCCCGCGCCGTTGGGACCAAGAAAGCCAAACACCTCGCCCTCTTCCACCTGGAAGGACACGTCGATAATGCCGCGCTTGCTGCCGTAGCTCTTGGTCAGACCCTCTACTTCGATGATTGCTGTCATGTTGCTGTCCTCCTCTTCATGACGTAGTCTCCTCCTGATCTATTCTCCTCCTGAGAGCTATGATGTCATCGAGAGACGAAATTAGAGTGTTCGATATCTCCTGTTTTGTCTTCTCGTCTGGTTGCGGAACTGAGGACGGAGATGGTGCAAATACCCTTTCGACCGCCTCAGCCGTCATCTCCACAATCTCCTCGTCGGAATATTTGAAATCGTCGGGCATATACTCGTCAATCACTAAAAAACCCATCGTGATGGCGTCGAGCATATACACCTGCTTACGAACATCTATATCATCGCGCACCACTCCACGACTGCGGAGGTGTTCAAAAAGCGCGAGAGATTGAGCGATTTGTTCGGAGAAGCTCGCGCTGGCATATTCATTGCGCATCCATTCACCGAGCAGATCGGTATCACGCAACAGGACTGCTTTCATGAGTGGACTCTTCATGGTAGCCAGCATCGAGTGTTTCGTTATCCCCTGTAGAGTTCCCCCTTCGGGATCGCCGGAGATGCGCTGCTGGATGTCCTGCACCAGGCGAATATATTCCCGCTTCATGAGCGCCAGGAACAGGTCTTCGCGCGTTTTCCAGTGCAGGTAGATCGTCCCCTTCGCCACGCCTGCATACCGGGCGATATCATCGATCGTCGTTTTGTTGTATCCCCAGCGCAACATCAACTCTGCCGCAGCGTCCAGAATCCTATCCCCGCGTTGCTCGCGTTTCGAGCGTTCCTCGATTTGCCCTTGTTCACCTTTGCGTTGGCTTGCCAATACGAACCCTCCCTCTCATTATGACCAGATGACCAGGTAAGTAAATATGACTAATTCAGCTTATCCAGTCATATTTTAGCTGATTGTATGGCAAAAGTCAAGAGTGATTGCCTCTTGCCCCAGGGCTTTTTGGTGTACCCGAAAAGCGAGAAATGGCTGCATACCAATTCGACCTCTAGCGAAGCGTTGGCCCGCTGCGATGCGCAAGAGATCGTCACCGTGTTCGCCAATATACTGCTCAAGGCCAGAGCGGTGGCACAGTGCGGGAGCGAACCCAGCCGCTTACAGGCCAACAAACAGCAAGAGACGCTCACGCATGTGGCGATGGATGGCAAAACCGTCCGTGGCACGCTGGGACACGAGAGCGAAGGACAGCCGAAAGTCGCATCTGTTTAACTTCGAGTAGAAGAGAGCCTCATCCTCAACATGTCACGAAACCCCTCGATCTCCCGCAGCGTCTCATCCCGCAGGCTCGATGCCGGAACAACCACGCGCACCACCTGCACAAACCCGCTCAGCGCCTCGTCCAGCGCCCTGATCTCCTGCCGCGTCAGCCAGATCGGCGTCACCTCCGCTCGACCAGGGGTAGCCAGCAATGCTTCCAGCCGCCCGCGTACGCCTTGTAACACGCGGATCTGGGCATCTCGTTTATGGGAGGAGGGAACGGCCCCGTACACGTACGCAAGGTAGCCTTTCAACATGGCAAGCAGTGCTCGTGCATCGTTCAGACCGATGCGAACCTGTGGAATGGCTTTGCTCTCGCCTTTTGCCGGCCTCATCG
>WNEZ01003420.1_pt1 | contig 13681 bp, 9 predicted proteins | sample 5400521 | NCBI WGS metagenome assembly WNEZ01 (sample SAMN13153339, study PRJNA577476) | soil metagenome | isolation source: 120 cm saprolite under Douglas fir tree site 2 hole 1 replicate 1 | place: USA:California | collected 2015-04-18 | reverse complement strand
GGGGAGGCCACGGTGCAGGCCTGGCGTGGTCGATACCGCTGGAGCTGGGTAGCCGCTCTCACGGTCAGTAACCGAGCCTCAGCCGTCCGCGACGGCGCGCTTATCGCCGCCATCGCGACATTCAGCTTCATCCCCTGGCTGGGACGACTGCATCTTTTTGACTGGGACGAAATCAATTTCGCCGAAGCTGCGCGCGAGATGCTCGTCACGGGCGATTATCGGCGGGTGCAGATCGGATTCCAGCCGTTCGCCGAGAAGCCGCCGCTCTTTATGTGGGTTCAGGCGTTGTCGATGCGGATCTTTGGCGTCGGAGAATTCGCGGCGCGCCTCCCGAATGCGATCGTGGGGATCATCACGCTCGTCGGCATCTATCTCCTCGGGCGGCGGCTCGTCGATCGCCGGTTTGGACTGTGGTGGGCGCTTGCGTTTGGCGGATCGCTCCTGCCGAACCTGTACTTCCGCTCCGGAATCATCGACCCGTTTTTCAATCTCCTGATCTTTGCGGGAATCGTCGCGCTCTTTGAGTTTGAGCATCAGCGGCAGACACATGGACTCTCACCGTGGGCTTTGCTTCTCATTGCGGGCATCAGCATCGGACTGGCTGTAATGACCAAAGGTCCGGTCGGGCTCCTGCTCCCGGGTCTCACGTGGGTGGTGGTCTGGGTTGTCCGGAGAAAAAGTATGGCCGTGCCGATAGCTCCAATGATCGTCTGGGCAATTGTCGCCGTGATCGTGGCGGCACCTTGGTACGTAATGGTTGCGCAACAGGGCGCGAGCACGCATGGCTTCATTGGCGCCTTCGTCGCGCGTCAGCTCGAGCTTCTCCGCACGGGCGTGGCCGGGCACACCGGCCCGTGGTACTTCCACTTCATCGTACTCGCGCTGGGATGCTTTCCTGCGTCCGTATTCGCGGTCTCGGCATTGGGCAGATTCGTGGAGGACCCGCCGAAAGTGCGTGACTTCCGACTCTGGATGATCTCGCTCCTCATTGTCGTGTTGGTGGTGTTCTCTCTCGTGCAGACGAAGATCGTCCACTACTCGTCGCTCGCGTACTTTCCCATCACTTTTCTGGCGGCGCTCGCGCTCACCGATGTCGAACGGGCGTGGTGGCCGCGCTACTCGACTCCCGCAGCCATCGCGATCGGGCTCGTATGGGCCGTCGTGTTTCTCGCCTTGCCTGTTGTCGGGCTCATGATCGCGCACGACCAGGTCGATCCGATGCGCGTCACACCTGACCCGTTCGTTCGAGCGGTGCTGGCCGTTCCAGTAGGATGGTCTCTCCTCGATCTCGTCGTCGGTGGAGCGTATCTGGCCGCGATTGTAGTCGCGCTCATAGTCCTGCGAAGGCGGAAAGATGAGAAGCGGTTCGCCATCATCCTTTTCGCCGCGACGGCGATAATTGTCCCGCTCGCGGTCGCCAAGATTGCGCCCAAGGTCGAGCGGTACACGCAGGCAGCTCCAATCGCTTTCTACGAATCTCTGCGTGGTTGCGACTGCTACACAGCGCCGCTCGGGTTCAAGAGCTACGCCCACCTGTTCTACGCGCGAGTATCGCCCGAAAACTCGGCACGGGCAGCTCGAGTCGCACCCGAGCATTTCGAGGAATGGCTGCTGTCCGGTCCGATTGACAGGCCAGCATATTTCGTCAGCAAGCTCGATAGGGCTGATCGATGGCGTTCGCGGCCCGGGCTTCAAGTAATTGGAGAGCGGAATGGATTCGTCTTTTTCCGACGCGAAGCTCCCGTGCACACTCTGCTCCCCGATGCCGTCGTCCCGCCGCGATAGTGGGAGCGTTGCCGCCGTTATTTTCGACGTCGACGGAACGCTCTATCGCCAGTCGACTCTGCGGCGCGCGATGCTGTTCCGTCTTGTGCGCGCGCACATACTCCATCCTCTTGAAGCGGTTGCGACATTCCGGATTCTGTGGTCATACCGCGGTGCGCACGAACAGCTGCGGAATGATCGGCTGCGAAGCGACCGGCTCCGCGCTGACGCCTCGGCGGAACCAGCGGGCGCGATGCTTGGGGAACGGCAACTGATCCTCGCGGCGCGTCGCTCGGGATATCCAGTCGCTGCGGTCAGGCGGACAATCGAAGGTTGGATAGAACGGTCTCCTTTAGATCTGATGTTGGCGGTGCGTTGGCCCGGCGTAGTGGAATGTCTACAAAAACTCCGCGGTGCCGGGATCCGCATCGGTGCATTGTCCGATTATCCAGCGACCGCTAAGCTGACCGCGATGGGTCTCTCGGCGCTTTTCGATGTGGTCGTGTGCGCGCAGGACTCTGATGTAGGGAGACTGAAACCCGATCCGGCGGGACTTCGGATAATGATCGCACGTCTCGAGGTACGAGCGGATCAGGCAGTGTATGTCGGTGATCGGCCCGAACTCGACGCTGGCGCGGCCAGCGCCGCCGGAATGCGTTGTTACATCATCAATCGCGCGGGATCACACGGTTCCGGGTGGACGGGAGTGGGCGACTACGACGAGCTGGGGCGCCTTCTCGCCAACGATGCCGTCTAGTCATTCGACAATCCGCGGTCTCGTCGAGATCGCGCGCGTGGATCACTGGTTCAAGAATGTGTTCGTGCTGCCCGGCGTCGTCGTTGCCCTGGGCTTTGCTCCCCTCCGCGCCGACGCCTCGACCGTCGAAGCTTTTCTCATCCGCGTCGTTCTCGGGCTCCTGGCCGTGTGCCTGGTCGCATCGAGCAACTACGTCCTCAATGAGATCCTGGACGCATCGTTCGATCGCCACCATCCCGAGAAGAGTCAGCGTGCGGTACCGTCGGGCAGGGTCAGCGTTCGGCTCGCGTACCTGGAGTGGTTGGTGCTCGCCGCAATCGGAATTGGTGTGGGCGCACCACTGTCGCTCGGGCTCGGCGCGGCACTCGCCGCTCTCTGGTTAATGGGCTGCGTCTACAACATTCCTCCGATCCGGAGCAAGGATATCCCTTACGTGGATGTTTTCTCGGAAGCGGTGAACAATCCGCTGAGGATGCTCGTCGGCTGGTACATCGTTAATCCGGGCGGGCTCGCACCGGTTTCACTTCTCGTGAGCTACTGGATGGTTGGCAGCTACTTCATGGCCATCAAGCGCTTCGCTGAGTACCGCCACCTTGGTGATCGTAGCCGAGCAATAGCGTACCGCCGCTCGTTTGCGGGAATCACAGAGGAGCGCTTACTCATCTCGATCGTGTTTTATGCGTCTGCTGCAATGCTCTTTTTCGGTGCGTTCGCCATGCGCTACCGCATCGAGCTCATCGTCTCGTTCCCGTTGATAGCATTCGTGATGGCGATTTACCTCGCGGTGGGATTCCGCCCGGATAGCGCAGCGCAGCGGCCAGAAGGGCTATATCGGGAACCGGTGCTCATGGCCGCCGTCGTGGCGTGCACAGTTCTGATGGCAATATTGTTGTTCGTAGATCTTCCCAGCGTGAGCCGTGTGTTCGTGCCGACCCTGCCCAGAGCACCCAATGCTGCCGTTCGACCTGCGATCTCGCACAATGTGTTACCGTGAGCGGACTCCAGGCGAGAAGGTGGTGAGGTAGAGATTAAGCGAGCCGAAGGAGAGCCCCGATTTCAGCATCAGCATCATGTGGGTGCTGTCGTCGGTGAGCCAGACTTCGGCATGTCCTTTCCTTGAGAAGATCCCGGGTGTCGTGATCTGCGGCTGCACTACAATCGCGTCGAACGTTCCTGCTGGAACCGTCACCCGCTCACGCCGCACGACGTGAATGATGATGGGATTTCCCTCAGGCTGGAAATAGCGATTGAAGGAGTAGGTCTGTCCGACCTCGAGCGGAATGCTACGCAGGAAATAGAGAAAAGAAGCGTCGTCGAGTGGCTCATGCACCGACGGGACCTCTGGCTTATCGAGGCGCGCGTAGGTGGCTCGCTCGGGGTAGATCGTGTAGTCCCGATCGGCGTGATAGCGTCCTTCCCGTATATGCTGCACGAATCGGAGAGAGGACAAAGTCGCGGTATCGAACCAGCTCACAGTACTATCGCGAACGCGGAAGAAGAACGTTCCGCCCGAAATAGTGAAAATGGCGCGCCAGGCGATGTGGCCGCGTATTGTGTCGGTCCCGGCCAGCAGCATCGACCCGTGTCCTACGTGCACCCGGCCAAAGCTCACGTCGTATGAAAGACGTTCGCCGGCGCCGAAGGCTGCATTATTGAGCGGGGTGGCTTTTTCGCTGGGCGCGGCCGGGAAGGGCGAGTGTGCGGACAATGCGACGGCGGCCACAACTGCGAGAAGCAGTGGCGATAGAAAACGAGGTGAGGATTTCAATTGAAGACGCGAGGTGACGGAAGATTATCTGCAGAAGAATCAACTGAAGACTACCTGCTTGGGGCGATCGGCGTGCCAGTTGATGGTCGCGGGCTGCAGATGTGTTCAAGCTCTGCCCGCATCCCGCAGCCGGCCCGCCCACAGCCCCCGGCAGGTAGTCTTCAGTTCCTTCTTAGAGCGTCCCCACGATCTTTCTGAAATCCGCTTCACTAAACGCTCGCATCGTCTCGCTGCGAATGTTTCCCTGCGCTCCGAACGCCAACGCCATCCGGGCGACGGCCTCGTCGTTCGGCATCTCGGCGATTGCGACGAGGTCATATTGCCCCAGGGTTAGATAGATAGCCTTGAGCTCGCCACCCGCCTTACGATAGGCGTCTTTGGCTGCGTCGATTCGCGCTGGGGAATTCTTGATCGCGCTGATTCCCTGCTGCGTGTAGCGCAGCATCGAGATGTACGTTGGCATACGGTCCTCCTATGATGTTAGGGTTCAGCGGCTCGCCGTTTCCAGCTTCGCCCTGCGTCGCGAATTCACGTTTGTGAAATCCATGAGATTGAGCGCGTAGTTCGTGTTGACCCTGTTATTCCACGCCGCCGCTTCCGCCGGGTGACCGAGCGCGGCGTGAGCCTCGGCGATGCGATTCATGATCAGGATGCTGGTCGTGTCAGCCTTCATTAGAATCGTCAGCGCATCGGCTGGCTTCCCTTGTTGCGTCAGTAGATAGCCTTCGAGTGCGGGCACCCGGTCACCGGGCACACTGCTCGGATCGGCGGCGGCTTGAGCTTTCAGAGCGGCAAGCTCCTGCCCCGCTGGCGCCCAATGTTTCATGAGACCGTGCGCCACCCCAGGGAAATAGTGGACCTGCCAGGGGTCTCCGCTCGCCGCTTTCGCGGTCGCTATCGATTGATGCGCGGCGTTCGCATTGCCGGCGTTGGCCTGCACTGTGGCGAGCTGCGAGTACAATATGGCCGTCTCCCGTGCGTCTTTCTGCGCTTTTGCCTCGGCGATCGCCGCCTCCAGCGCTTTGGTCACATCAGCGGGCGCGCCCTGCAACACATAGGTGCCGACAATCTGCCGCATGTAGCCAAGCTTCTCCTGCGGAGTCCAGGCGTTGGCGATCGCCTGATTCAGATACGTTCGCGCCTGGTCGTACTGCCCTTGCAGAGCGGCTACCTCGGCAAGTCCCGCATACGCTTCGGGGAATTTGGGCGAGAGGGTCGTGGCGGCCTTGTAGTGCGCAGCGGCGTCGGCGAAGTTGCCGTTCCACTGTAGAATCTCGGCGTAGGTGTCGTGCGGATTGGGTGCGGTCGGCAGGAGCTCCATCTGACGTTTCGCGGCAGCGAGTGCAGCAGCGCGATCGCCGCCGGCCCACGCTCCGTACGCAAGCGAGTTGTACCCGAGGGGATAATTCGGATGGCGCGTGACGAAGTCGCGCGTCGCCGGGAGCGGTGCGCCGAACCCGCCGGCAGCCAACCACGCGATCAGTTCGTCGGCCGGCATCAGCTGTGATGCGGCGCGGAAGAGCGCGTTGGCCGCGTCGGTATGGCCGAGTGCTTGCTCGCGGTACGCTGCGGCTAGAATGAGCTCGTTGTTGGTGCCGCGCGCGGCATCGACGACACCACGAGTCAGCTCGGTATTCAGCTGACTGGGGTCGAGCAGGCCGCCGCCGCCGTAGAGTACACGCGCGAGTCCGAAACTGGGATCGGCGTCGATCGCCGCCTTGAAGTGCGCAGTGGCGGACTCGAAGGAGACGTTCTGCGCGTCCCTCATTCCCGCGCGGAATTCCGCGGCGGCGGTGGGATTGGTCGTACTCAGCTTGAGCGAAGGATCCGTCTGCGATCGCGCGGCGAGGGGAACGACGGACAGAATTGCGACGGCCGCGATGAAGCGAGTGGAACGCGTACGCATTGGCCCTCCTTGGGCGGGATTTGGAGGCGGCCGATGAGATCGGCCGGAGCCAGACTAAATAGTTATCGCCCGCGAAAACGCGCAAGAGTACGAATCTTACGCCCCGGTACAGTGGTCAAATTAGAGGCGTTAGGGGATCAGCCGAACGTCGCTCGATCGGTGGGATTATCGCGATCGCTGATGTAGGACACGGGATTACGCCGGCGCATCCCGCCTCACCCGCGTCATGGCGCTAAGATCCCGTAAAGATTGCGCGTTCGGCTCTCGAAGCCGCTGGACTGCGCTTACTCTCCCTCTGGGCCCCGTGTAAGACGATCATCGAATCCCGGGGAGGAATAGCGTCGTGAAGGCTCTGCGAGGCGTAGTAATCGATTCCCAGCTGGCAACGATAACGGCCCTGCTGTCGTTGTTTGGATTGGCGATGGTCTATTCCGCTGGACAAACGGACATCAAAACCGCAGCGGCGTCCGCTTACAAGTCACAGGCAATGTGGCTATTGATCGGCGTAGTATCGACTTACGGGCTCTTGAAGATGCCCGTTCGATTCATCAGATGGGCAACATGGCCAGCCTACCTGTTCACGCTGGCGCTTCTGCTCTCCCTCCTCGTTCTCGGCGTCGGCTCAGGTGCTAACGGTCACACCAGAAGCTGGCTCGCCATTGGGGGCCACCGGCTTGGCCAGCCCGCCGAATTCGCCAAGCTCACCGTCGTGTTGATGCTGGCCAAAGTGCTTTCTGAATCGCCGCTGTCTCCGAAATCCCTCCTGGACTTGTGGAAGCCAGCGCTGGTCGTCGGGCTCCCGTGGTTGCTCATAATGCTTCAGCCTGACCTTGGCTCGAGCATCGTCTTCATCGGAATTTTCTTCGGGATGCTCTACTGGTCGGGAGTCGCATGGCCGATGCTCCTTCTCATCGCGAGCCCGGCAATCAGTCTATTGCTCTCGTTCAGCGTGGGGCTCTGGGGCGCGTGGTTCTTCATTCTGCTCGCGCTCGTTCTCTGGTATCGTCCGTACCTCATCGAGGGAATCGTTCTAATGGTGCTCAACGTCGCCACGGGCGTGATCGCACCAATGATGTGGGAGAAGATGGCGCCCTACCAGCAGAATCGATTGAAGGTGTTCATCGATCCGACCGCAGACCCGCGACAATCCGGCTACCATGTGCTGCAATCGAAGATTGCAATCGGGTCCGGTGGACTATTCGGTAACGGGTTCACGCTGGGAACGCAAAAACGGAGCGGTTTTCTTCCCGAGCAACATACCGACTTCATTTTTGCGGTTGTGGGCGAGGAGCTTGGCTTCATCGGAGTCGCCGTTGCCCTGACGCTGTTCCTTGCGCTCTTGCTGCGGGCAACGGGGATTGCTTCTCGCGCGAACGATTCATTCTCGAGCCTTGTCGCATACGGCCTCATGTCGTCGTGGCTCGTCCATGTTGGGGTCAACATTGGGATGACACTCAACCTCATGCCGATCGTGGGAATTCCGCTTCCGTTTTTCAGCTACGGTGGATCGATGATGCTCGCGAGCTGGCTGTCGGTCGCCGTTCTGCTTCGCATCGCCGGTGAAGGGCGCGGTCATTACAATCTCTGAGCCGACGCCATCTCCTCTGGGGTGCTCAACCGGCGGCTTGGATTACTCCTCAGGGCCACCACCGCTTATTCGAGTATAGCCGGCCAAAAACAGCGTGCAGCGCATCGCGCGGATCATCGGTCTTTACGACGAGGTCAAGCTTGTCGACGAGCGGCACTGCCTTGGAAAAATCCCTGTACCGGCGGAAGCTGTGAAAGAAACCAGTCGGTCCGCCGTGAACGAGCTTGCCGAGGAGAATGTCGGGAATGAGCAGGATCTCGTAGGCGTAGAAGGAATTGAGGGTCTTCGCCGGAGGCAGATCTTTCGTGTCGATCCCCCTCGGCAGAGATCCGTGCTTGCCCCATTGAACATCGATCTCGGCGGTATCGCGATTCAGCCAGAGCGTGTGCAGCAGGGTTCCGTGCCAGTAAGCCCATACCTGGGTCGGCGCGCGGGTATTGGGATCGTAGCCCACATACGCCACCTCTTCGTCCGAAGGTTTGGCCCACGGCAGCCACTGGCCATTCACGTCGTGTCGCCATAGAAGATGATAGGCGATGATTGGCTCGGTTGGATGGACGACGGCAACGACCCGATCGAGCGGAAAGGGCTCGTCACGCTGGAGGTAGAGCACTGGAGCCAAGGACTTCACGAGCGCCCAGGTGGTGCTGTCCGTGCCGAAAGGTGCCGGATTCGGAACTGGCGGCGCGTACGCTCCACGGCTGCAAGCGGCCAGTGTCGTCACGGTCGCGAGTATCAGGGCACGACGCACGATTTCCATCTCCCTAATAGTACGCGAGAAAGAATTTGCTTCCTGGCGTGAGCTGCAATGTCGGACCAGGAATGCGGAAAAACGCCAACTCGTGCTTGATCGTTCGCCAGACTTTGTTGTCGCCGGGCAACTGCTCGGGATCGAGGCGCGCATTGAGGCGTCGGTTTCCGTGTCTTAAATTAAGGTCCCTGCCACTTACTTCGAAGATCCGCCGTCATGTTGAAGCGGTTGCTTTGATTCGCCCGTACAACATCAGAGAGTCATCAGATTGCGCAAACTTACCGGTAGTCTGGCCACGCTGAGGAAAGCGGCGGCATTTCTCGCGCTCGCGATTGTGGCGCGCCAGCCGCTCACGGCGCAGGCGAACGCGACAGCTGCCCAGCCGGCGAGTGGACTTCAGGCGCAGCAGGCCACCTACACCTTCCTTGGCAATTCACGCGGGTACGACCGCGTCCCCGGCGGCATAATGATGCGCGCCGACCATGGCGCGGTTCTGATCGAAGCAATAGCGGGGATTGGGGCGCGAATTCGAGTGCGCTTTTCGGATGGGAGTCCCTCGTTCCCGACGGCACACTCTCTGGCGACTGGCGACACCGCGCCGCGACTGGGTACGGCTGTCATTCGTGAGGCGGGTGATACAGTCCTCATTTACGCAGAAGGATTGGTCGTGCGCGCAGCGCAGCATCCAGTCCGCCTGAGTGTCACCGACAGTGTAGGACATGAACTTCTCGCCGAGTCTTTTGGCGCCGGGGTGTGGCAGGGAAGGCTCGCCCACGTTCTCCGCGATCTGCCAGCCACCCGTTACTACGGACTCGGCGAGCAGCCGATGCCACTGCTGCGCAACGGCTCCGTTTTTCCGCTCTGGAATACCGATCGGTTCGGCTACCGCCCCGGCGACATGCCGATCTACTCATCGATTCCGTTCTACCTCGGAGTTCGTGACGGCGTAGCGCACGGGATTCTATACGACAATCCGTTCCGGGCGGAATTCGATTTTTCCGCCAGGATGCGATCGGCACTCTCCTACATGTCCGAAGGCGGGATCGATGGCGGAGAGCTTCGATACTACGTGATTCCCGGGCCGGGACTCGACAGCACAATTGCGCGATATACGCGACTCACCGGCAGGACACCGCTGCCCCCTCGTTGGTCGCTCGGCTACCATCAGAGCCGGTACAGCTATTTCCCCGACACGACCGTCGAGAATCTCGCGCGCGAATTCCGCCAGCGTGACATTCCCGCCGATGTGATTCATCTCGACATCCACTACATGAACGGGTATCGGGATTTCACTTTCGACCCGGAGCGTTTCCCGCAGCCGAAGCGCTTGATGGACACGCTCGCGGCGAAGGGCTTCAAGGTGGTGACGATCGTCGATCCTGGTCTCAAGGTCGACAGCGGTTACTCCGTCTATCGTGACGGCCTCGCTCGAGGAGCCTACGTCACTCTTCCCGATGGTACTCCATATATAGGTATAGTCTGGCCGGGTCGGAGCGTCTTCCCCGATTTCTCCCGCGCGTCGGTGCGTGACTGGTGGGGCGCGCAGCATCGGGCGCTCGTTGATGTCGGCGTTCGCGGCGTCTGGAACGACATGAACGAGCCCGCATCCTTTGGTGGTCAGACCATTCCCGACATCACGCAGTTCGAGGGTGATGGTCATCCTGGAAACCATCTCGAGTACCACAACCAGTATGGCACGCTGATGGCGCGTGCGACGTTCGAGGGATTCCATCGGCTCCGACCGGAACGCCGCCCCTTCGTCATCACGCGCGCGGGCTACGCCGGTCTGCAACGCTACTCGACCATCTGGACCGGCGACAACAACTCGACCTGGGATCACCTCCGCATCTCGATTCCGATGATCCTCGGGCTCGGGCTTTCAGGGATTCCGTTTGCCGGCAGCGATATTGGTGGCTTCAATGGCGCGCCGGGCGCGGAGCTGTACGCGCGGTGGCTGCAAGCGGCGACACTCGTGCCGTTCATGCGCACTCACGCGATGATCGGAACTCCGAGGCGCGAGCCGTGGAGCTATGGCCCCCAGTACGAGCGCGCGAATCGGGCGACGATCCGGCTCCGCTACCATATGATGCCCGCACTGTACACCGCCTACTTCCAGCACACGCAGCAAGGCAGTCCGGTGGTGAGACCCGTCTTCTGGAACACACTCACCGATTCAGCCGCGCTCGGCACCGACGACGAATTCATCCTCGGCGATCACCTGCTGGTAGCGCCGGTAGTCGATTCGGGCGCAGTGAGTCGAAGCGTCTACCTGCCGGCGGGTCGCTGGTATCGAATGGGGAGTGGCGAGGCCTACGACGGCGGTCGTTCGGTTACGGTTCAGGCGCCGAATGTCCTCAACGACGGAGGCGACACGACCGGTCTCCGCGGCTTGCCGGTGTTCGCGCGCGCCGGCGCAGTGATACCGTCGTCAGCCGTCGTTTCGTACGAGGGTCAGCGGCGACTCGACACTCTGAGCATCGACATCTACCCGGGGTCGGCCGCGAGCGAGCTGTACGAGGATGCGGGCGAAGGCTACGCGTATCAGCGCGGAGAGTATCGACGGACGACGTTTATGACGTCTGGCGCTCCGCTCTTGTCGGTGACTTTGGCGCAGACGGGATCGTACCCGGGTGCTGGCTCATTCAAGGTCACGGTCCACGATGTCTCGCGCCCCCAGCGAACATTGGTCGACGGTCGCCCGGTGCAAACTGAGTACGATAGTCCGCGCCGCGAGCTCCATTTCATCATCACCTCCCGCGCGCGCCGCCTGCAAGTCGAGTAACCACGCTCGTGCGGATCGGACTGCCCTCTGTGGTGCCATCCGCCGGCGCCGAGCGTGCTAAAAGGCTGATCGCTACGAGCGCAGCAGCGCCCGAACCTGGAACGCGAACACAGTGAGTCCGATGGCGAACACGAGCGCGCTTATTTCAATGACTCTGACCACCAGCCACTCGGAATTCATCGAGTGGCCAACGAGCATGAGGATCGATGCTGCTGCGCATATAGCATAAGGGTATCCGTAGCTGACCCGTCCGGGGGGCCGTTGCTCGACCGGGACCTGGGTTATGAGCATCAGCACCAGCACAATGAGAACGGCCATGGTCACTTCCCTAAGCAGCTCACCCTCGGCACGGCTGGCGAGGACAGCCGAGGCTGCCGCTGCGGCGAGAATAAGCGCGAGGTGCGCGACCCAGTTCGTGGCCGTGAGGCGTCCGATGATCGGTCGCATTACTGCGCCATCCCGACCGCGTCGAGCATGAACGCGTAGCGAAATGCGCGCTCGCGCAGCACGTCATAACGTCCGGAAGAACCTCCGTGTCCGCCGGCCATGTTGATCTTGATGTAAAGCGGATTCATATCGGTCTTCATCGCGCGCAGCTTAGCCACCCACTTCGCCGGCTCCCAGTACATCACCTGTGAGTCATTCAAAGACGTCGTGACGAGCATCCACGGGTACGCCTTGCGCGCCACGTTGTCGTACGGCGAGTACGATCTCATGTAGGCGTACTGGGTGGAATCGTGCGGATCGCCCCACTGCTGCCACTCCTGCGCGGTGAGTGGCAGCGACGCGTCCATCATCGTGTTGATAACGTCCACGAAGGGCACGTCGGCGATGACGGCGCGGAAGAGGTCGGGGCGCATGTTGACGATGGCACCCATCAGCAGCCCGCCGGCGCTGCCACCATTGGCAATGAGTCGATCCTTCGATGTGTACTTGTTGTCGACGAGGTACTGCGCGACGTCGACGTAATCATTGAACGTGTTCTTCTTCTTCATCATCTTGCCTTCGTCGTACCATGCCCGGCCCATCTCCTGTCCGCCGCGGATGTGCGCGATGGCGTAGCCGAAGCCGCGGTCGACGAGACTGAGCACGCTCGAGTTGAATCCCGCCTCGGTCGTCGCGCCATAGGAGCCGTAGGCATACTCGAGCAGCGGATGCGTTCCGTCCTGCTTCCATCTTTTCTGCACAATCATCGAGATGGGGACTTTGACTCCGTCGCGCGCCGTCACCATGAAGCGCTTGACTTCGTATTTTGACGGATCGAAGCCGGGCACCTCGAGCTTTTTCTTCACGACACGCTGTCTCGTCGACATCGCGTAGTCATAGGTTGTCGGGGGCGTAACCATTGACTGGTAGACGAATCTCAACGTATCCGAGTTGAACTCGGCGTTGCCCGTTGGCGAAACAGCGTACGCCGGCTCGGGAAAGGTGACGTAGTGAACTGTCCCGTGGCGAAGCTCCATGACGCGCAGTCGGCGGAGTCCCCCCGAGCGCTGAACGACGACGAGGTTGTTCTTGAAGGGCTCGAGGTACTCGATGAAAACGGAGTCGCTGGTGGGGATGAACTCCGTCCACTGTCCCGTCCCTACCTGGTCGTCGGCGATGCGCATGACTTTAAAGTTCCGCGCGCCGTCGTTCGTGGTCATGAGGAAGGCGCCGTCGATGTGATCGAGCTGGTACTCGACGTTCGGCCGGCGCGCGGAGACGACGATGGGAGCCGCAAACGGATTTGCGGTGGGAATCACCCGTGATTCGGACGATGTGAATCCGTCGTCCGCGATCACGACGAACATGCCGCTCTTGGAGCGGCCGACGCCGACGTTGTCGAGGACGTCACTCTCATGAAAGACCTGCACATCACTCGACTGCGGTGTGCCGAGTACGTGCCGCCAGACGGCGTCGGCCCGGCGGGCGGAATCTGCTGTCTGGTAGAAGAGAACGGTGTCGTTCGCCCAGGCGATCGATGGTACGACGCGTGAAATAGAGTCACCGAGCAGTTTTCCGGTGCTGAGATCCTTGACGTAGAGAGTATAGACGCGAAGGGCGGTGGTATCGTGGAGGTAGGCGGCCCGCGATGCGCCGGGGCTGACCTGGAGCCCGCCGACCTGGCTGAACTTCTTGCCAGCGGCGAGGGCATTGGCGTCGATGACGACCTCATCGGGAGCCCCGGCCGTCGCCCTGCGCCGCATGAAGATCGGGTACGACTTCCCCTTCTCGGTGGCGGTCCAGTACAGGTATCCGTTCTCGCGGAAGGGAACGGAGACGTCGGTCTCCTTGATGCGGCCGAGCATCTCGTCGTAAAGTCTCTGCTGGAGCGCCTCGGTGTGCTTCATCCGCGCGGCGGTGTAGGCGTTCTCCTTCTCGA
>WNEZ01003419.1_pt1 | contig 13683 bp, 11 predicted proteins | sample 5400521 | NCBI WGS metagenome assembly WNEZ01 (sample SAMN13153339, study PRJNA577476) | soil metagenome | isolation source: 120 cm saprolite under Douglas fir tree site 2 hole 1 replicate 1 | place: USA:California | collected 2015-04-18 | reverse complement strand
GTCGTGATCGAGATCGAAGAATCCCTGCGGCTCATCGGCTGGAAAGAATCCGCCGGTGATCGTTCCGTGGCCGTATGCGTGATTGATTGAGACGTTGAGATAGGCTGAGAACGGCCCCGGAGGGCGTATCTCCTGCACCGTTTCGATGCCGGTGACCTTCACCTTGGCGATGTTGACGGACGTCACAATCGCGGATCCCGGAACCGTGTTGTCGTCAATGCCTGGCGATCCCGGCTTGTAATAGCCCGCGAATTTCGAGACAAGGCCGAATGGGAAGCGATGGACATATCCGGCCTCGTAAAAGTTATCACGCTCCGGAAGCGTCGGTTCAGCCGTAACTCCGCCTTGAGCAACGCTGGTGATGGCGCGGAGGTCCTCGACGTTGGTCGGAAGAAAGAGCCGGCCATAGTAGAGGTATAGCGTATTCGCGGAGTTGGGGAAGAAATTGAGTCGCACGCGTGGACTCCATTGCGATCGCGTTCCCGCGAACGGAGCGTTGTGCGCGTCGTAACGCAAGCCGGTTCGAATCTCGAACTGCTCGACCGGTGAGTACGCCGTCTGCGCGTAACCGCCTGCGTCCCATCCCTTGAGCGCGGAGTTCGATGCGGGCCCAGGGTTCCCGTTTGCGGAGGCTGTCGAAAAATCCTCCTGACCGCGAGTGAAGCTGGATAACGTTCCAAACTTGAACTCCAGCTCGCGGGCCGGATGAATCGAATAGTCCGCCTTCAAGCCGAGCGTGTTGAAGTTTCTGTTTTCGCGAATGTTGTACAGCGTCGTGTCCGGGAAGAAAATGAATTGTGGAGCGTCCTTCGCACCCGGAGTATAGCGTAGGCCGCCGTGCCGGTAAAAAAGACCGAAGAAGAGTTCCGGTGCTCCCCCAACGTTCGCTGCATTTCCACCACCGGTGTACTCGGGGCCGGAGAATTGGTGCCTCCAGCCAAGATTGACGAAGCTATTAATGTCGCGCTGGTTGTCATCGAACTGGCTGTTGCCGGTCGTGTCGAAAGGAACCTGGAATTTCGTCTGTGAAAGATTCCCCTCGAGATTGATCACATCGTTGAGGCCTGGGGTGAACGCAATCTTCCCGAATCCAAACCAATCCTCGCCATGATTGTGGAAATTCTGAACTTCGTTCGTGGTTGGATCGAGGATCACCGGCTCGCGGCGCATGTCGGTGGTCTGATGCGAGCCCGAGAAGAAATAGCCGAGTTTTCCCGCGTTGGCGCTCGCGCTCAGTCCTTGTCCGTAAGTGTTGTAGTTACCGGCATAGCCTGAAAGCTGATAATGCAAGCCACCTGCAGGAATCCGCGTCGTGATGTTAACAATCGCGGTGTTCTTGTTTCCATACTCGGCATCCCAACCCCCGGTTATGAAATCGATCTCGTTCACGACTGCGGGCTCGAACAATTCATTGAGGCTGCCGGATATTCCGGCGAGCACCGGTACGCCATCGACGTAGTAGGTGTACTCCGCGTGCTGGCCGCGAATGTGAACCTCGCCGGTTGGAGCGCGGGCCGCACCCGCAATGGATTGCTGAAGAATCTGCGACGTCGTATTGGTTGGCGCTCCGTGATACTGATCCTGCTTGAACCGCTGATCTCCGGTGCGCGTATCGACGGCGAGCGGCACGGAGGCGTTGACGGTGACGCCCTGCAGACTTATCGCCACGGCGGTGAGAGCAAAATCAACTCGGATGTCCGCGTTGCTGTCGCCAATGGTGACTGTTTTTGACTGCGGACCGAAACCCAGAAAGCGAGCGGTTATTGCATACGTCCCTTGGGCGATGTTGTGGGTCGTATAGCGTCCGAACGCATCCGTAGACGCGTTGGCGACTACCTCGGTGCCTCGCATGACGCTGACTTCCGCGGACGGAAGGGGCTGACCGCTCCCGGCGTCGGTGACGACGCCGGTGATGTCGGCATTCTCCCGGCGCACCGGGTCAGCTGCGGAAACGCCAGAGTGAAGTGTGAGCAGACCTGCTGCGACCAGATATATGCGCGCTGCTACGCGATAATCGCGTAGAAATAAAACCGACATGAATTGCCTCGATGTTGGGTGCCATGGAATGCCGACACACGGTGTGATCGGCGTGCGTGATCCTGATGCGCGGCACGCTGGAGCTATGGGCTCCGGGTGCGCGGATGGATTACGCCTGTGCGGGTGGCGCCCGGGGGAGGCTGGAAGTGCCGTCAGTCAGCCACTCGGGGAAGAGCGGGAGACGGCGGACAATCTGGAGAGATCTTGACTGCGGAAGAGATGCCGGCGACCGGTCCGCCGACGTGGCGAGAGCGCCAGCGACGAACTGGCAGAGCGCGCAATTGTCTTCCTGATGGACGCGAGGGCACCGCGGCGTCCCGTGATCTTCGATGTGGGGACGAACAGCGGCAGTGACCGCATCGCCCGCCGCCGATGCGTCGATGATGCCGACGACGCCCGGCAAAACCGCTTGCGCAAGCCCGGCGACGAAGATCCAGCCACGAACGAATCGCGAAACGCGACTACCCACTCTGTCGTTTCCTCTGGTGGAGAGCAACGAGCAATCTAATTCGACGATGGCCCAGCCCCAAATGTGGACTGGCTCGCGGACGAATTGGTATGTTGCTGCATCCTGACGCGTGAATACGCCAGCCAGTCAATTATTGCTGATCACTTCAGTCAAACATTTGATGATTACTACAAATGATTGAGATTCCTTCTCACACGATTGCTCAGCTCCTCTATCTCGTACACACGGATCCAGAGGAGCTGCGGGAAGCACTGGGTGAGCTGCGCGCTCCCGACATCGCCGAAGCTCTACGCGAGCTGCCACCCGAAGCCGCCGCGAAGGTGATGGCGTCGCTTCCCTTCGAGCTCGCGGTCCAGGTGTTCGACGAGCCGGAGCTGACTCGCCATCGCTGCGCGATCATCCAGCTCATCGAGCCACGGAAGGTCGGGCCCCTCATAGAAGCAATGTCCGCCGACCAGCAAGCTGATCTCTTTCGTGAAGTCCCGACCGAGGAGCGACCGCGCCTGCTGGCGACCGTGAGTGAATCGACTCGTGCCGCGCTCCAGAAGCTCTTGCAGTATCCGCCCGAGACCGCCGGCGGAATCATGACCACCGAATTCGTCAGCGTCTCATCTGACTGGAGCGTCGACCAGGCGCTGCGGCTGATCAGGGAAGTAGGCGGCCGCAAGGAAACCGTCTACGCGATCTACATCGTCGACCCTACAACGCAGGAGCTGGTTCACGTGGTGTCGCTGCGCGAGCTGCTGACGGCAGAACGCGAGGACAACGTGCTCGACGTCGGCAACAGGAGACCGCCGCTGACGGTGCCGGCTGACATGGACCGCGAGGAAGCGGCTCGCCTCATCTCGAAGTACAACCTGCTGGCGATTCCGGTCGTCGACGATCAGCGCCGCATGCTTGGCATTGTCACGGTCGACGACGTGATCGACGCTCTGGTGGAAGAGTCGACCGAAGACGTCCAGCGCTTCGGAGGTATGGAGGCCCTCGACGCGCCGTACATGGAAATCGGATTCGGGCAAATGATCAAGAAGCGCGCGGGCTGGCTGTGTGCGCTATTCCTGAGCGAGATGCTGACGGCGACGGCGATGCAACGCTTTCAGGGTGAGATCGAGCGGGCCGCCGTGCTCGCGATGTTCATTCCGCTCGTCATGAGCTCGGGCGGTAACTCCGGCTCGCAGGCGACATCACTCGTAATAAGAGCGCTCGCCCTCAAGGAGCTCAACCTCCGCGACTGGTGGCGGATCGCGGTGCGCGAGCTGCCCACCGGGCTGGTTCTGGGCACAATCCTTGGCATAATCGGCTTCACCCGAATCGTGCTCTGGCAGAACCTGCACATTTTCAGTTACGGACCCCACTACTTCCTACTGGCGGTCGCGGTGGGGTTCTCGCTCGTTGGAATCGTCGCGTTCGGATCGCTCGCCGGATCGATGCTTCCGTTCCTGCTGAAACGAATCGGATTCGATCCCGCCAGCGCGTCGGCCCCGTTCGTCGCGACGCTCGTCGACGTCACCGGGCTCGTGATTTACTTCTCGGTCGCGTTCCTTGTGCTTCATGGGACGCTCCTATAGGGGGGAGCGGCAATTTGGTGTGGGGAGTAGTACAACTGAACGGGTGCCAGACGCCAGTAGCGCAGTGGGCAGTGATCGGTTCACTACGTCCAGAGCTCACCAGCGCTGTTCTGGGCACAGGCAACCGCTTGTGCCTTCTCGCCAGTAGTGAAGTCCGGACGTAGTAAACCACAAACTCGCCGCTACGCTACTGACGTCTGGCACCCGTTCTTTTGCTTTTCCTTCGCGGTCAATCGATGTATGACCGCAGCCGCTCGATCATTCTCCGATCCGTCCTCTCAGCATCATCGAGCTTCGGAGTCTCGATGATCTTTCCGATCCCCGCGAGCCGGGAATCGTTCATGATCCGGCGGAACGCGCCCTCACCAATCGCACCCTCGCCGATCAGCTCGTGACGGTCCCTGCGCGAGGCGAGCGGAACTTTGGAATCGTTGAGATGCATCATGCGAAGGCGCCGCCTTCCGATCACGTCGTCGAAACGGGCCCAGACCCCGTCATAGTCGTTCACGATATCGTAGCCGGCGGCAAAGACGTGCGCGGTATCTACGCACACCCCGACGCGCTTCCGGTAGGGAAGCGGAATCTTCTCGATCAGCTTCGCCATCTCCTCGAAGCTCGAGCCCAGCACCGTCCCCGCCCCGGCAGTCATTTCCAGCAGGAGCATCGCATTGCCTGGCGCTCGCTCGAGACCGACGCCGATTGCTTCGGCGTTACGTTCGAGCCCGCTCACCCGGTCATCCATAAAATTGCCGGGATGCGACACCAGGTACTGGAGCTTGAGCGCGGCGCATCGTTGTAGCTCCTTGATGAACGAATCGATCGAGCGTTGGCGCAGCACCGGGTCGGGTGAGGCGAGGTTGATTAGATAGCTGTCGTGCGCGCAGGCCTCACGAACGCCGGTCTCGCCAAGCTCCGTCACGAAAGCCGTGCACTCCTCCTCCTCGCACACGCGCTCGGCCCAGCGGCTGGCCATCTTCGTGAAGATCTGCATCGCCGTGGCGCCTATCGATTTCGCGCGTGGCGGAGCCTTGCTCGTGCCTCCGGCTATCGAGACGTGAGCGCCGAGCGGGGCAACTTTGTGGTTGCTGTTGCTTGGCGCGCGAGAATCATCGCGCGGCACGCAGCCATTCCGCTGGATCTACCGCCGGCCCGCCACGCCTGATCTCGAAGTGGAGATGGGATCCGAGAGCGGGATCGCTGACACCAACGGTTCCGAGCGCCTGGCCCTTGATGACGCGGGCTCCTTTGCGCACCTCGATCTTGTCGAGCGACCCGTACACCGAGTAGTCGCCTCCGCCGTGTTCGAGGATGACCGTGTTGCCGTACGTACCCATCTGCCCCGAGTAGGCGACCGTCCCGGCGGAAACCGATTTTACCATGGTGCCGACCGGCGCGCTGATTCCGATCCCGTTCCAGCGGGTCGTGGTGTTATTGGGATTCACGAAACGGCCGAACCGGTAGAGAAACGCTCCGTTCACCGGCCAGTCCAAACGGCCTATATCAGTCGTACGGATCGAGCTTGGTGTCAGAGCCGCTGTTCCGGCGCGCCCACTCGCCCTTCTACGCTCGGCCTCGAACGATGCGATGAAGTTGTTCAGTCGCGCCTCGCTCTTTTCCAGCTCCGCGAGACGCGCCTTCGCACGCTTGGTATCCTCCTGCACGCGCAATAGGTTCTTCGCCTGCTCCCTTTCGAGGTCCGCGAGGCGCGCCGCCTCCTGCGACTTCAGCGAACGGTTCTCGGCCACGCTGCTCTGCAGCCGCACCAGCTGTATCTGTTGCGACTCGATCTTGTCGTGGAGCTCGTCGAGACGGTGAACGAGGCCTTTGTCCCGCAACGCGAGCAGATGCAGGTACTTGTACCGCGCGACGAGCTGTCCCACCGACTGCGCGGAGAAAAGAACCTCGGCGGAGTAGAGGGGGCCTCTCTTGTAGATCTCGATCAGCCGCCGCTGTAGCACCGTGCGCTTCATCCCCGCTTCGCGCTCCGACTTCTGAAGATCGGCAGTAGTCGTTTGCACCTCGTCGGTGATCGCGACGAGCTGCTGGTCGAGGGATTTCACCATCCGCGCAGTCGCGTCGTGCTGCTTGTCGAGAAGGTTTACTTCGTCGCGGATCTCGTGCGCGGTATTCTGCAATCCGCTCATTTTCTTCTCGAGCTCGTCGCGTTCCGCGCGGATGCGGGCGAGCTCATCGCGCTGCGCATTGATCCGCGCTTCCGCGCTCTCGGTTTGCTGAGCGGGCAAGAGCGATGAGAAAAACAGCGCGCAGAACGCGACCGCATACGGAGTGCGGCTCAAATTCGGCGTAGATGTCTCCCGACCGAGACTAGACTTCCCAGAACGCCCATCATGGCGCCGCCAACAACGCCGAAGAAGATCAGCTGGCGGTCAAAGAAGATCGTCTCGATGAAGTACTCGTTGACGACCCTGTTCGCGACCCAGACGAATATCAGCGCGAGCAGGCCGCCCAGGACACCCTTGACCAATCCATCGATCAGGAAGGGAAGGCGGATGAACATGTCCGTCGCGCCGACAAGACGCATGATCGAAATCTCTTTCGCGCGTGCGAGGACGGTCATCCGGATCGTCGCGCCGATGATGATGACCGCCACAGCTGCGAACGCGACACCAAGGGCAATACCGGCAACCGTCGCGATCGTTCGCAGACGATAGAGCTTATCCACCCACTCCTCGCCGTATCGGACGTCGTCGATGAATTGATAGGTCTTCATACGGTCTGCCACCGATTTCACGATCGCCGGGCTGCGCATCCCCGGCCGCAGGTGCACCTCGATTGAAGCTGGCAGAACACCGGCCTCGAACACATCCGCAAACTCGCCCATCTCCTTCCGCGCTCGCTCTAGCGCCTTCTCCTGCGACACGTAATCAACCCGCGCGACCTCTGGAAATTCCCCGATGTCCTTCATCGCCGCGGCGACTGATTCGATGTCCGTGCTGTCACTCACGAAGGCGCGAACCTCGACGCGCTCTTCTACCTGGTCCAGAGCTTTCCGGATGTTGATCGCGACGAGGCCGAACAGTCCGAAGGCGAAGAGTGAGAACGCTATCGTCACGACGCCGAGAGCGCTCAGGAGCGGTGCGCGGCGGGAAGCCGTCAGCGCTTCACGGACTGAGCGCAACTAGAATCTCTCCGTCGAATCCGAAGGCGTGTCGCGTACCTCGAAGGGCTCGTCGAAAGGTCTCGCCGAAGCTGGGGACTCGGAGGAATCGAAGACGACGCGGCCGTGATTGAGCTCGATCGTTCGATAGTTGGATCGGCGGACGAGATCCAGATCGTGCGTCGCCATGATTACCGCGGTGCCGGAGGCGTTGATATCGCGCAGAAGCTGGAACACGCCTCGAGTGGCGCGCTCGTCCAGGTTTCCGGTGGGCTCGTCAGCGATGAGGACGAAGGGATCGTTGATGAGGGCGCGAGCGATCGCCACCCGTTGCTGCTCGCCACCAGAGAGCTCGCGCGGGAAGCTCGTGGCCTTGGATGCAAGACCCACCTGGGTCAGCACGCGCGCGACCTTCGAGCGAATAGTCGCTTTCGGCGCGCCGGTCACCTCGAGCACGAAGCGGATGTTGGCCTCGGCCGTGCGGTCCTCGAGCAGGCGGAAATCCTGGAACACGATTCCGATGCGGCGCCGCAGACGGGAGATCTCCCGCCCGCTGGCAGCCTTCGAGCTGACACCGTTGATCCACACCTCTCCCTGACTGGGCTTGTCGTCCATGTACAGGAGCTTGAGGATCGTCGTCTTGCCTGAACCGCTGGGGCCGGTGAGATAGACAAATTCGCCCTTCTTCACCTCGAAGCTTACCTGCGCCAGCGCGACGCCAGAGCGTGGATATTCCTTCGCGACATCGGTGAGACGGATCATCGTTACTGCTGCAACGCCTGCTCTATGTCGGCGATGAGATCTTCGACGTTCTCGATTCCGATGCTCAACCTGAGGAAGCCGTCGGGAATTCCGATTCTGGCGCGCTCCTCCGACGTCATGTGCTCGTGCGAGCTGTACCGCGGCTCGATGACGAGAGAGTCGACACCCCCGAGGCTCGCCGCGTACGCGAACAGCTTCAGTCCCTGCGCGAACCGCATGGCGGCCGGGCCGGCGCCCTTGATCTCGATTCCCAGCATCCCCCCGAATCCATCGAGCAGGGCCTTGGCGATCTCATGATCGGGATGGCTCGGAAGCCCGGGGTAATGCACCTTCGCGATTTCGGGCCTCGTGGTGCACCATTCCGCGATCTTCATCGCGTTTTCATTCTGGCGCTTCACCCTGACATCGAGCGTCTTCAGTCCGCGCTCCAGAAGCCAGCACGCGAACGGATCAGGGGCCTGTCCCCAGACCATCATCTTCCGGCGAACCTCGTCGATGAACGGCTCGTTGCCGCATACGACGCCGGCCAGGATGTCGTGGTGTCCATTCAGGTATTTCGTCGCCGAGTGGATGACTACGTCGACGCCATGCTCGATCGGGCGGAAGTTGACCGGGCTCGCGAACGTCGAGTCGACGACGAGGGCGATGCCCTCATTGTGCGCAAGATTCTGGAGTGAGCTGAGCTCGAGTACGCGACATGTCGGATTCACGGGCGATTCAAGGAAGATCGCCCTCGTGTTTTTCTTGAGAGCTTTGCGCCACGCGCGCGGCTCGAGTGGATTCACGAGCGTGACCTCGATTCCCATTCCGACGAGATCTTCGGTGTACAGCTTTCGTGTTCCGCCGTAGATCCACGAGCTCGACACCAGATGATCGCCTGAGCGCAGGAGGGCGAGCATGGCGCAGGCGGTGGCGCCCATCCCGCTCGACAGCACCAGCGCTTCCTCCGATCCTTCCAACAGCGCTAGACGTCGCTGAACCCGTTCAGCGTTCGGGGTATTCCCGTAACGGGTATAGAGCAGACCTTCGCTCGTTCCGGTCTCCTGGGCGAAATTGACCGATTGCACGAGTGGGGATGCGATGCCCGTGCCCGGAGCCACTGGTGCCGCGCCGCCGTGAATCGCCGTTGTCGACAGTCCCAGCTTGCGTGCCACTTCTGCCACGAGCTCTCCTATCCGAGGTTGCGTGTAGTTCGCCCGGCGTCGAAATCGTGCTTGACGACCCGAACAATCTCCGCTGGGGCGATGCCCAGGATGTCGCGCGCGACGATATTTCCCGGGTTTACCGTATCATCGACGACCAACACTGCCAGCTCGTGACGCCTCGGGCCGTAAACCCAGACGAGCTCGCCATCCTCGAGCAGACGCCTGCGCGCGTCAGTGGGATGCAGGCGAACCAGAGGTCCGCGCTCGGCATCACCGGCGCGAGTCGCGATGTACTGCGAAACCATGAGCCAGGGCTGAAAACCCTCCATCATGCGTCGAGTCTCGTCGGCGCTGATGCACCGGTGGCGCTTCCCACGGCGACGTAGGCGTTGTCGTAGCGGATAAGCAGCCGCCTACGCCACAGCGTGTCCAGCATTCGCTCGGCGGCGTCACGCGAGAGTCCGATCACGTCCGCTACGTCCGCGCTTACGCCCGCGCCCAAATGCGAGATGATCTCCCACGCCCGCCGTTCCTCGAGGCCGACGATGCCAATCAGCCGCGACTCGCCGTCGGCGTGCTGCGTCACCAGAGCGAGCTTGTGGCGCTCCAGTACCGCTTCGATCGCTTCCATGTGCGACTCGCTGATCCCGCGAAACAGGAAATACACTTCGCGTCGCGGCGCATCGATGCTCACGTACTGGAGGAGGAGCTTAGCCACGATCTCGTCGGCGCAAGAGAAATCGAGCAGTCCGACGTGCGAGAAGTCGATCACTGTGAGGGCGCGGTCGCCAATACGGTCGAGCTCCTGTTCTATCTCACATCGAACCGCCGCGCCGGTTGGACGCGTAACGAGGTTGGAGTAGAGCTCGCAAACGCTCTTGCGAAGCATCGAGCTAACGTCGATGTGATTGATCACGCCACCCGCTCCGGAATCGTTATCTGCACCTGCGCCCCCGGAAAATATGACAGGTCTTCCACGAGCGGCTCGTCCTCGTCCCAATCGCCTTTGGGAAGCACGGCGATGCGGGCGGTGCCGCTGCGGATCGAAAGTTTGCCATCCCAGTTTCCAACAAAACGCCTCACTCCGGCAAGGCCTTGACCTCGGCCGGGATCCCTGAACCGGGATGCGCCGCGCATAACGGTCTCTTCCAGAGCCTGCCCGTCGTCCCACCGGTCCTTCTTCTGGAACCCCGGCGCCGACTCCAACGACTGCCTGAAACCAATTCCGGGATCGGCGACGGCGATGACTACGACTTTCCGGCCCCCGAGTCGAACCCGCCAGGTGTAGGTCTGGACGGCAACCCAGCCGCCCCGCCCCGCGTGCTCGAGGATGTTCTGACAGACTTCCGACAACGCCATCGTGAACCGCATCGTGATCTTCGCATCGAGATTCAGATTCTTGACCAGCGCGTCCTGCGCTCTCTGCTGGATCTTGTCGACGACGTTGTGGACATCGTCGCTCTTCGAAATCGACGTAACCTCGAGAAGCACGCTGGTCTCTGCCGCCTTGGTGCTCCTCACCCGCCCCTGGATCTCGTACAGCTCGGCCGCGTGCTTGAAGAAATCCATCCTCGACCAGTAACTGCTGACGTTCTCGGCTTCCGGGACATACAGGATCGGACGCTCGGCGCGCGATTGCGCCAGCGCCAGCAGCGCCGTCAGGCCGTAGGGAGATGCCCAACGGGCGTGCCTCGTATCGACGATGATTTTTTCGTCCAGCGGCAGCGGCGCGACCTGATCCAGCACGAGCTCGAACGACTTGTCCTCGAGCGAATGTGGGACGTTGATGATTGTCGTCACTTGATGCTGAGCTCTCCGCGCAGGTAGTCGGCGAGACCTGTAGCGCCGCGATGGTCTACGTTCCGTGCAGCCGCATCCAGCGCGCGGTCGATTGCCGCGTCTAACTTATCACCCGCGAGAAGGCGTGAGAAATAGGTCGCGCCCCAGACATCACCGCATCCAATCGGATCGCCCGGACCTGCATGCCGTCTAAGTTTTGCCGGAACGCGCGCGGTCCTGATCGCGCCCGATATCGCGCCGAGTGCCGGGCGTCGGACATCTGAGATGCGTTCGAATCCCGGAGCCGCGAAATAAATAACGCCGCGGCTACCAAGTGTAATGGCGATCGAGGAAACGCCCTCGGCAAAGGCGATAGCAGCCAAGGCCATCGGGTCGCTAGCCATCATGCCCATCTCGTCTTCGTTGACCTGGATGAAATCGAAGCACCGGCACCACGCGGCGGGATTCGGGAGCGGTTGTAGCGTTCGCATCCCGTCAGGTTGAATAGCAAGCAGCAGCGAGTGCAGATCGCAGTAGATCGGGCCGCGGAAGTGCTGTCTGATGAGCTGCGCAGTCTCCAGATCGAGCTCGAAGCCGCTGATCAAGTTGATGTAAAGCGCATCCAGGTTGGTGAGCAGAGGTTTCAGACCCAGCCAGCTCCAAGCCGGGACACCACCGCTCAATCGCTCACAACGGCGCTCGTCGCTCAGGTAGTGGAGCGCCACTCGATTGTTCGGGTGCGGCACCTCGATCGGAGCTGCGTCGGGGGCAGCACGGTCGAGGCGGGCGACAAACTCGCGGGCGGACTGCGCGAGATCGCTGCCCACCTTGAGGATCGGAACGAATTCCCAGTCGGGCGGAAGAGCGGCGTCCAGCGCGCCGAGAGCGTAGGTGATTCCGCCCCACTCCTCGACCGGCGCATCGCGTGGATCACGCCCGTGAATGATATCCCAGACGAAGCTGCCTATGACACCCACGCGCTTCTTACGCGTCATCGAGTTTCCGCGCGAGCGATCACTATAGCTCGCCCAGCTTCTGCATCTTGAACGTCCCGATCGCGCCGACAACGCCAGCGGAGAGGGGAAGTGCGCCCGGAACGATGCGGCACGCTTCGACCGCGGGTTTGAATGCGCGACGCTTCACTTCCGCGCGCAACGGTCGGAACAGCGCGTCTCCTGCCTGAGTGACTCCGCCGGCGAGCACGACCGTATCCGGATTGAAGAGGTTAAGAAGATTCGACACGCCCGCTCCTAGAAAGCGAGCAGTCTCGCGAACGACCTCTCTGGCGGTCGAATCGCCGCGCTTCGCGGCGTCGTAGACTGTCTGGGCGGTGATCTTCCGCAGATCGCCGTCGACCATGCTCACGAGAATGGACTCGCCCTCGTCCCCGCGCAGCGCTTCCCGCGCCCGTTCGGCGATGGCCGGCCCCGAAGCGTATGCCTCGAGGCATCCGTAATTCCCGCATTTGCACCGGCGCCCCGTGGAGTCGATCGTGGTGTGGCCGATCTCTCCCGCGACGTCCGAGGCGCCGTGATACAGCTTGCCCTCGAGGATCAGTCCGCCGCCAATTCCGGTTCCCAGAGTCATGCCGATCACGTTGCGGCCACCGACCGCGGCACCGCACCAGAACTCGCCGAGTGTGGCGCAATTGGCATCGTTGTCGAGCGTGGCTTCGAGACCCACCCGGCCAGAGATCTCGTCGCGCAGCGGAAAATTCTTCCATCCAAGGTTGGGCGTCACGATGACGATGCCTTTCTCCCGATCGAGTGGTCCGGGCGATCCGATGCCGACGCCAAGAAAGGCGGACCTGTTGGCGCCCGTTTCCGACATCGTCTGCGTGATCACCTGCTCGATCATTCCAGCGATTCGATCAACGACAGAGGCGGCTCCGCCATCGGCGAGCGTCTGAGTGGTGCGCATCGCGATCTCGCGGCTGCCATCGACAGGCATCGCGCCCGCGACGATGTTGGTTCCGCCCAGATCTACTCCGACGATGTAACGCTCCTTCGAGCTCATACGGGCACCGGTGGGTTGAGGACTTCCATCAGCAAACTCGAGACATACTCGGGCGTCAGCTCGCGCATACAACGCCAGTGTCCAAGAGGACACCGCTGCGGCCCGTGCCGATCACAGGGCCGACAGGACAGGCTGTTGTTCCCGGCGACTGTATTTCGCTCGGCGAGAGGACCGAATCCGAACTCCGGCACCGTCGGACCAAAGATCGTGAGCGTCGGAGTTCCCATCGCCGATGCAAGGTGCTGCGGCGCCGAATCGTTTGTCACTATCGCCTGCGCCCGGCCAATCAGCTCCGCCGACGCGAGAAGCGGCAGAGTCCCGACTCCGTTGATCACCGCGCCAGGGCGTAACGCCTCGGTAATCTGCGCCGCCACCTCGGAATCGGCCTTCGACCCGATGATGGCGATCCTGAAGTCGTTGGCCAGCCGCTTCGCCAACTCGACATAATATGGCCAGCGCTTGGTCCCCCACGCACTACCAGGGGCGAGAGCTACGAACGGCTCCTCGATGCTGCCGCTCTGGCGCAGAAGCGAGTCGACCCGGTGGCGGTCCTCGTCTGACGGATAGAGTCGTGGGCGGATCTGGTCGCGCGTCGGAGGGTCCGCACATTCCGACATCGAGAGCGACCACAGTCTCTCGGCGTGGTGACGGTCCGGTCGATAGGCGACCTGCTTCGTGTACAACAATCGGCCAGTGGAGCTCGCGAATCCGATTCGTTCCTTCGCTCCGGTCATCATTGCGATTAGTCCGCTGCGAAACGATCCCTGGGCGAGATACGCCGCCTCGTAC
>WNEZ01030097.1_pt1 | contig 13685 bp, 17 predicted proteins | sample 5400521 | NCBI WGS metagenome assembly WNEZ01 (sample SAMN13153339, study PRJNA577476) | soil metagenome | isolation source: 120 cm saprolite under Douglas fir tree site 2 hole 1 replicate 1 | place: USA:California | collected 2015-04-18 | reverse complement strand
CTCTTTCCTCTCTGATGGAGTTAAGCACCGAGCAACGCGTCTCTTCGCACGCTCAAGCTCGGAAGAGAATGAACTGGTCTGCTCCGGAGGGTTGTGGACGCCAGAAGACGACGCGCCTGCAACGGTTTTCACTCCGAGTGTTTCCAGGCTAATAAGATGGGAAGTAGTATCCCGTGATGCCGACACGATTTGCCGGTCGTTGGGATGAAACGCAATGCCAAAAACGGCCGAAGAATTTTGGCTGTATCTGGAGGCTAACTGCTCATTTTCGAGATTCCAGATTTCTACAACTCCATCCCACGATCCAGTTGCAGCAAGCGTTGCGGACGAATTAATCGCGATGGCAAGCATTGGGCTTCCTCTTCCTTCCAAAGTTTTCAAGAGGTTACCTGTTGCGGTCTCCCATACTCTCGCTTTACCGTCACCTGATGCTGCGAATATCCTAGATTCGTCAGCACTCATTGCTATGTCGAACGCAACGCGCTACGCGGGCGGCGGCAAGAACACTGTCGAGGGTTGTCGATCCATCGATGTGCTGCGTTGGCACAAGCTCGACTATCTCCGATCGCCGCGGTTGTTTTCATGGGCATGGACCACGGATGGCGAGCGGATGGCCTCGATCAACGTCCAAACCGAACGACATTCTGTGATGCTGAAATACCGAAGCCGTTCATATGGAGAGGATTGGAGTGATGTCGAGCAGCGTATTGCCGTGGCCTGGACGCCGTGCAGGTTCGGTGGTGAACGTCCCTGGTTTGTGTGTTCGGTTCGTTCGAACGGTGTGTATTGCGGTCGCCGCGTAACCAAGCTGTACAGTGCTGGGCGGCTGTTCGCCTGCCGTAATTGCTATCGGCTTACCTACGCGAGCCAACAGGAATCGTTACTTCATCGCGGGCTTGGGAAATCACGAAAGATCCGAATGCGGCTGGGCGGGAGCCCCAACATGTCTGAGGAATTTCCCGATAAGCCGAAAGGCATGCACTGGCGGACGTATGAGCGCTTGCGTTGGGTCCACGACGTACCGACGAGCGATCAACCATTGGCCTGAGGAGCTTTGTGGAGCGGCTGGGCCGCCGGATCCGGCGCACCTGAAATTGAACCGAGGAACGGGACGATGACGAGAACGACGCAGACATTGCCCGTCGAGACCGGCGGCTGAAAACCAACGCCGGGACGGCTGCGGACGATGCGGACGCAGATCTCCCGCCCCCAATCTGCTCTAGAAAATAACGGTACGGTGGGGCTGGACAACCCAAGCGGACGCCTAAGGGGGCGCGGCTCTCCGAGTCTGAACATTGCACAAACGATCAGCATAAGGCAGAGTTTGAGTCGGTATCGATGAAGCCTGATAAACTTTAGGAACCGAACGCTAATTTGCAAAGCTTGCCTCCGAAAGCCGAAAATACCCGAAATCAGGGTGCCGGTAGCGGAGCGCAGGGCGTTGAAACAGGCGCGGGAAAAGATTCGCGTTCAAGAAGAAGCAGTTCGTCTTAAACGCAGGTTGCTGCAAAGGCGTGAAGAGCAGGTCAAAGTTCAAGCTAACCGCATCGCGGAGCTCGAAAACATGATCGGCTTGAGGACGTCTGCAGTACCTATGTGGATGAACGAGATACCGGGATGTTTCGTTTCACGTTGACGAAAATGACGTGGCGAGCACGCCGTCGAACCGAACAAAACCCAGATCACGTGCCTTGAGCGCGAAGCATGACCCATGTCAACTCGGTCGCCCGCGGCGTAACCGCGAGCGAAGTTAACCCATATCAACGACTGCCGATATTGAGGGGCGGCCAGCGGGCGGTTTTCGGGTGCTGACAAGTGCAAAGCCTGCCGACCTTCCTGTGCAGCAGCCAACGAAATTCGAGATGGTCATCAACCTCAAGACCGCCCAAGGCGCTCGGCCTTGAGCCGCCGGGCGAGCGTCCTCGCCCGCGCGGACGAGTTGATTGAATAGCGAGGTTATGTCCCCTTGTGGCACATCGCGTCGTTTCGCTGCGATGAAGAATTTGGGCGCTATCGGGGACATAGCGGACATCGAACAAGTCGGACCAATCAAGTTCAGTGCGCGCCCTAGTCTTAGTCTAGGCCGGGGGTTTCCCCCGGCATTCCGAGATCGGTTACGCCGCGCGCTTCGGCAGGAAGTTCGGCAGATCGGCGTAGGAGTCGACCACCCGCGTCAGCGTGGCGCGGATCAGGTCTTTGCTGTCTTTCGGCATCAACCAGCCTTGACCCCATCGGGTCTTGATCTTGACCCCGTGCGGTTTCATCTTCCGCCGCAGCTTGCAGACCTGCACGTCCATTACTTTCGGCTGTGGCTGGTCGCAGTCAGGCCGCGCGCCATACAGCAGAGTTCGATTGGCGACCCACACCGGGGTAGCCTATGATCGGTTGACAGGAATCGACCCGGAGAGTGGCAAAGAGGATGCCGTGGATCACACATGGACTTGCAGCTGCTGCGGTCGGACTTTCGGCACCCTCCCGATGGACTACGGGTTTGCCGCGCCGCGTAATTGGTTCGGACTCCCCGAAGCCGAACGCGCTACCCGAGCCAAGCTCACCGATGATATCTGTACCATTGACGATACTGAACACTATGTTCGGGGTTTCTTGGAGATACCCGTGTCCGACAGCTCCGAGAGTTTGGTTTGGGGCGTTTGGGTTTCTGTGTCCGAAGAGAGCCTCCGGTACATCCTCGCCCGGTGGAATTCTCCGATCTCTCAAGACGAACCGCCGCGTTTCGGATGGCTCAGCACCTGGATAAACGGCTACCCGGAACCGCACGAAATCCGGTGCCACATACTTCTCCGGTCAGGCAATTTGCGTCCGCGTGTTGTCCTCCAGCCGACCGAATATCCGCTCGCGGTCGAGCAACATCACGGGATAACGCTGGACCGCGTCAAACAAATCGCCGCGGGCGCGGGCCATCTGTGACGGCTATCGGATAGCACATCGTGCCGTGGTGTAGGCTGGCGGACAGGGGGGATGCAGTTGTCGGCGCCGACGCAACAGGCCTGCGCCACCGAGGTCGGCAAGGTCGGCGTCGATGCGGCTCTGAGCCCCATCGGTTTAGAGGGTGGCTTGCGCTGGCCAGTAAACCAGCCGATGGGGTCGAAAATGATGCCGCGCCTGATCATCTCAGCTGCTAAAGTCGCGTATTACCCCGCCGATGTAGCCTAGGATTGTCCCCACGATCACGAATGCGGTGTAGGCAACGAATAGGGCGGCACCACCGCTAACGACACCGGTGGCGACTTGGATGGATCCTTCGTTGGTCACGCCGATCAAATCGCACCACCGGATTATTATTGCTTGCATCTGTCCCTCCGATCTTCGGTCCTCAGCGACGTAGGGGCGGCCCCGTATGCGGGTTTCGGCGGCGGGGGTGGGGGTGATCACCAACACAAAGTCGCAGCGCAATCCAGCGCGCTCGCTATGGCCTCAGCTCAACCGCGAGATCATGCTGACGTCGACCGCGTACGACTTGGCGATCTCGCTCAGGGTTTCGCCGGCGGCACGGCGTTTGAGCGCCTCTTGGCGCTGATAGTCCGACAGCTTGTTGCGCCCGAACTGGACGCCTGCGGCCTGGGCGCGCTTGCGGCCCTCGCCGGTGCGCTCCTTGATCAGATCGCGCTCAAACTCGGCAATTGCCGCAAGCAGCGTCGAAAGCAGCCGGCCCTGCGAGGAGGATGTATCCCACAAGGGATCGCCGAGCGATCGAAATGCCGCACCGGCCTTGCCGATACGTTCGATCAGGTCAAGCAGCTCCCGCGTCGAGCGGCCAAGCCTATCCAGTTTCGTGACCAGCAGCACGTCGCCGGCCTTGAGCGAGGCCATCAGCTTGGCGAGCTGGGGCCGATCAGCCCTCGCACCGCTGATCTTTTCCTTGAAAACCAGATCGGCGCCGGCCGCCTTCAGCGCCTCGAGCTGGCCCGAAAGGTTTTGATCCTGGGTGCTGACCCGGCATATCCGAGAATGGCCATCGCGCGGTCCAATTTCACAAGCGAGTTTCGCAAACCGTAACACGTTGATTTTCCACAAGAAGGGGCGCTGCCGCGCACCGCGCGCAAGCCGATGCGCTCGAGATCGAAGCCGGCGCCAAGCGCTGCCTCGGGCCGACGAAAGGACGTGGAACGCGACCCCGCGGAGGCCTGGGGGCCGGTAGCGAGGGCCGCGCCAGGCCGACGGTGCGGAGTCCGCCGACCCGACGAACCAACCGACGCCGCGGTTGGGCGGTTCCTATGGCGGCGACGGCGGTTTTTGGCGCCGGTTTTTTAAATTGAGCCGCATGTCCGCGTACTGGCGCGCTAAACCCACGCCAAGAGCAGTGGGTGGGCAGGCGCGCGCTTGAGGGCCGCATCATTTGCGTAGTTTGTCGAGCAAGGAGTTGTTAAGTTCCGCGCCTGCCGCAAGCTTCGCCCAGTCAGCAGCAGGCCGCAGCCATGCCTCTCGATCGACCGGCCTCATAGCCTTCTCCGCGTTCCGCCGGCATTCCTCGGCTTCGCGGCGATATCTGTTTGCAGCAGTCTCTGACTTCATGGCGGCATCATCCAAGTGCTCTGGCGACGGTTCGGTTCGTTCTGCGCAGTAGATCGTGAGGGGAGGCTCGGTCCGACATCCCATGCTTATGGGGTGGCCGTGGCGCGCTCGCTGGCTCGGCGGAATGGCGATCAGCTGGGTCAGGTCGAGGCGATACGCTTCAGCACCCGCATCACCTGCACCGCGGTCCAGTCACCTGCGCCACGCGATGTCGGAATGCCTTGCCCGTTGAGGTCCGCTGCGATGGCCCGCAGGGTCTTTTTTCCGGCCGCCTGTAGCGTTGCGATCGTCGGGCCGATGTCGTCAGTAATTTCGGTCGCTGTAATAGTTGTCCATGGCCTGTCTGAAATTATCGGTGGCGAAAATGATTTCTATGTTGTCGACGTCATATGGCCCTTCATCGTCGATCCGGCCCATGACAAATCCGTCGCGACCGCGTCCACGTAGGTGATAGAGACCGCTATCTTCTCAAATTTTCCACCATTGTTCGTATGTCATGAGAGCGTGCCAGCTTCGGGAAACAGGTGGCGAATTCGATCAGCTTTATCTTTACGACGGCGTTGGCGGGCGGCGTCCTTCGCTTTGGCGGTACAAGGAACGGCTCTGTGCTCGATCCCCCGGGTTGAACATCAAGTTACCTCTCGAATTTAAGAACTTGTGTAAGCAAGATGGCGTCTCCCCTCGCGAGGTCTTGGAGGGGTTCATCCGGGATTTGTGCGCGCTCGACGGCAGTCATGGGTCCGACGAGCGCGACAAGGCGCAGGCGTATTACGATCGCTGCGGCTATCCGTACTTGAACGACAGGTAATCGGTGCCAATCGCCGGCCAGCCCGCCGGTTCGCGCCCGGCGGGTTTTGCTTGCCCAGTGCCGCGATCTTGCGAGGGGAGAGCGACGTGGCGAGTGGGACAGTGAAATGGTTTAACGGCCAAAAGGGTTATGGCTTCATCGCGCCGGATGGCGGCGGCAAGGACGTTTTCGTCCATATTTCGGCCGTCGAGAAGGCCGGCCTGGACGGCCTGCCGGATGGCGCCAAGGTGACGTTCGATATCGTCCCGAACCGCGGCAAGGAATCGGCGGAAAATCTGCGGGTGAAGTAAGTTCGCCAGCGGCTTTCTACTGCAGCAGTCCTTCGCGCGCCCCGGCGCCGCGCGTAGGCTCGTTATTTCCATCTGGGCGGTGGGGTGAAGTAGCGGCTGCCTCAAAGGCGCGTGGGCGGCCCTGAGGCCCCGGGGACGCGTCATCGGTCGCGCGCCAGCTTGCGGCGTCCCCAATGATGCTTTTTGCCCGACGGCTCGAAAACGCGCTAATTCAAAAAAGACTACACGAGGCGAATGCTGCGGTCGCAGCGCTTTTCCCTCAGCGGGGTGACCGACTGCCCGCGCGGTAATCGAAGTCGCCCATGAACTACGCTGCCGAATAACGTCCGATGTTGGGAGCAAAGCGGAAAACATCTGCTCGCAGTGAGGATTTCGCATATTGACCCTGACCGGACTCTCGTCCTGAGCGTCCACCGGCTTTGCGCCCCAACCAAGGCTCAATGAGCACCGTTCTGACGGGGCTCAGCGTTGCCCGTCATGCGATGTCTCGATTGATATCTATTTGATCGGCGGCACTCAGTGACCTCTGAAGATCGTCGTTGCCGGCGGCAGCACTGGACGGCAATGCGGGCATGGCACCCTCCGGCGCCGCAATGGCAGGCGTCCTCGCGCTCGCAGAGGACCTGATCGGCAATCGCTTGTCCCGCGTCAGTCGCAGACATTAACCCGCACCCAGCGCCAGCCGTACCGCGTCGGCACATGCCGGAGCTGATAGCAGTCATCGTAATAGTACGGATAATCATAGTAGCTGTCCGGTCCGCTGAAGCCGATCGCAAACCGCCGGAAGTGATGACGATGATGGAAGAAATGGCCATGGTGGAAGAAAGGACCATGGTGCAAACCGGCGATATGCATTCCTCTTGGCCCGATATGCATTCCTCTTGGCCCAAAGGCACCGACAGCCGCTGGACCCGTAGCACCGAAAGCCGCTGGACGCGCAGCACCGACAGCCACTGGAGGCGCAGCGCCGAACTGCTTGCCGCTCACGGCGGAACCACCGCCTTGAAAACCACCGCCGCCGAAGCCGCCGCCACCGTGAAAGCCGCCACCGCCGAAGCCACCGCCGCCGTGGCCGCCGCTACCGGCGAAGCCGCCACCGCCGTGGCCGCCGCTACCGGCGAAGCCGCCACCGCCGAAGCCACCACCGCCGTGGCCGCCGCCACCGGCGAAGCCGCCACCGCCGAAGCCACCGCCGTGGCCGCCGCCACCGCCGAAGCCGCCACCGCCGTGGCCACCGCCGCCGCCACCGCCGTGGCCACCGCCGCCGCCGCCGCCGCCACCACCGCCACCGCCTCTCTGTGCAACAGCAATGGCCGGGGCGAGGGCGATGCCAATTGCCGCCACAGCGGCAAGAAGAAGTCTGACCTTTCTGGTCATGGTACCACTCCCAGGATTAGGATAGCCCCATGTAAGTTCAACACCACGCACGCGAAATTATTTCGCTCGCGCAACGTTAGCCTCGGGTCTCTTCTTTTTCCGAAGATCGCACGATCGCTACGATCTAATTCAGCCCGCAGGCAAGCGTCTATGCTCGCCATACCGGTTTGATCGAAGAAGACGTCTACACAGCCTTTCCGGAGCTGAAGCCGGAGGGTCCTTTTTCCGTCGTCTGGCGCCGGGCGCCGTAGCCAAGAATGAAAACTTCGCATGTCGCTTGTTGTGCATTGGCACGTTTGAGACATGCCAACTGCATCGAGCCATGTCCGCTAACCCGGAAGACATTTGCTCAGACTGAGTTCTTCTGAGTTTGACCCAAGTCGGAAGTCGAGCACCCCATTTGCTGTGACCTACGAGGCCACCACTCTGCCATCAGGCCGTGCTAAATTGCTCTCCTCGGGCTGAAAGGTGGCTCGATGAAGCGACGGCCCGGCCAGCACGAAATTTCCAGCCGAGCTGCGAGCGTGCTACAGGAACTTATCGTTGCGGATGTGCCCTGGGAAACTTCGGGTGAAATGTGACCAAGGCTCTCGATATCTCACTTGCTGATCGCAAGGCCGAGCTTCTGCGCTGGCTAAGCGAGGAGGGACGTTTTGCGCCCGATACCGGTAGGCTTCTTGAGATGCTCTGCGAGAAGCTCACGGTGCTCGGGGCGCCGATAGCCCGCGCCACAGTGCATGTCCGTACGCTGCATCCAGAATTCCGGGGAATATCGCGTATCTGGCGCCGTGGACAGAGTACCGAGTTCCGAACGTCGCGACACGGTATCGAGTCTACGTCGGATTACCAGAATAGCCCCCTTCAGTACGTTATCGAAACCGGACAGTGGCTTGATACTGTCCTTAGCGAAGCCACCGATCGGCGCTTCCCGATCCTCACAACGCTGCGGGCGCAAGGCATTACCCATTACGTGATGGCGCCTCTTATCTTTTCGAATCGGATCGTTAACGCGATATCGTGGGGAAGTGACGCTCCCAGCGGGTTTAGGGAAGCGGACGTTGAACTCTTTCGCTATCTAGTGCCGACCTTTGCCCCAGTTCTCGAAGTGACGGCGGGCCGGCGGATCTATGGTGAACTTCTTGCCACCTATGTAGGTCGAGATCCGTGCGCGCGGATTATGGCGGGCGCCGTCCAGCGCGGAAACGTCCGCCACATCAAGGCGGCAATGCTGCTCGCCGACTTGCGTGGTTTCAGCCGACTGACAGATGAGCTTCCGGAGCAAAGAATCATTGAACTCCTAAATGCCTTCTTCGATCTGGTCGTCCCTGGCGTCATTGGCAGCGAAGGTGACATCCTGAAGTATATCGGTGATGCGGTCATTGCGATCTTTCCAGTCACCGGCGATGATCCGGCGCCGGCCTGTGAGTCGGCCCTGGCTGCAGCGCAGACAACGCTGGCTGCGCTCCAGGCTTCACCGCCCGAGGTCCAGCAGCATATTTCCATCGATATTGCTCTGCACTATGGTGATGCCGCATACGGCAATATTGGCTCTGGCAATCGCCTCGACTTCACCGCCGTCGGGCGCGACATCAACATCCTCAGCCGGCTGGAACTCCTCTGCAAGGATGTTGGCCGGCCACTGCTCATGACTGGTGCTTTTGCCGCCGAAGTTGCGGCACCGGTCGTTGAACTCGGCCATTTCGAATTGCGCGGCTTCCGTCAGCATCAGTCCTTGTACGGGTTGTGCCAAGACGGCGAGGTGCCTGCTGCGCCCACGTGGACGGATGGCGTGTAGCAGGCTGTACGGACTGTTGGGGGTAAACTTCTGCTTTTGGCACCTTTGAGACATGCCGATCGGCGCTCGGGATGTCCGTTCACTGGGGTAGACCGGAAGTGGCTGACCAAGCGTCAAAACGACGAGATTGACCCAATCGAGACATACGCTTGCGGACCGAGCCGCCGCCTGCCATGCGGTAACCGTCCCAGCCGACCCCGCGATCCGCGACCACGTATTCACCACCCGCAAGCCGGTCAATTTTTCAGGAGGCATGCCGCGAGGCGCGTGAACTCGCGAAGATGCGCCGATCCGACAAGATCATCCTGATTCCGAACCGATGACTCCCGCTTGCTCACACAGGCTGGCACCGCGCCTTTGATGATCCGATACCGTTGCCCGATGGCGGTGAGCTGATCACCCTGCGCGATGCCGCCAACGACATCACGAAGCTGCCGAAGGGCGAGCACGACGCACTGGCATGGCGCGCGGCGATCGAGGCGCTGATGCTGGTTGCCGAACATGCCTTCGTAAACAAAACTCGCAGAGACCTTGTCGTCGGCCGCCACCATCGCCTCGATCGAAACTTTGAGGTCGGCAAGGCCTTTCAGGCGCGCTCCGAAGAAGCCAATGACCACTGGCTTTCCGGAGGCATCTGGCGGCGGGGCGCCGCCGCGGCACTGACCTGATGGTTTACATAATTGTCCGCGAACAGCGCCGCGAAGCCGTCCATGTCATGGGCCGATAAGGTCGTCGCAAAGGCCTCGGAAGGTTGGGCGGGGGTGCGTGTCTCGGCACTCGCGAGCCTGGGTGCAGCAATCACCGCGCTGAACAAGTGATCCGCGCCGCGCCCACAGCGCCGCTATCGCGCGACAATCTGGATGAGAACGGCGCGACAATCTGGATGAGACGAGGCGGCCGAGCGGAGGGATAATTGACGCTGGCCGCGGTCTTGGCAAGGCTTTGATTGACGCGGAGCGTCAATCAGTCTTCGGCGTTCTCTGTTTTCTTGATTGTCGCGTGGGTTGGTGGCCTTCCGCGACCGCGCTTTCGATCGAGGGCCTCGCGGCGACGATAGCTCTCGACATTCATCTCCAGAATCGTGGAGTGATGGACAAGGCGATCGATGGCGGCGAGGGTCATGGCCTGGTCGGGAAAGATCTTGCCCCATTCGCCAAATGGCTGATTGGCGGTGATCAGCATGGATCTGCGCTCGTAACGTGCGGCGATCAACTCGAACAGTACGCTGGTTTCGGCTTGATCCTTGGTGACGTAGGCGATGTCGTCGAGGATGAGCAAATCGTAGCGGTCGAGCTTGGCGATCGCGCTTTCGAGTGCCAGCTCGCGACGAGCGACTTGGAGCTGTTGCACGAGATCGGTGGTGCGGGCAAACAGCACGCGCCATCCATTCTCGACCAGGGCGAGCCCGAGGGCTGCCGATAAGTGGCTCTTGCCGCCGCCAGGTGGGCCGAACAGCAGGATATTGGCGCCCTTCTCCAACCAGGCGTCGCCGGACGTCAGCGCCATCACCTGCGCTTTTGAGACCATTGGCACGGCCTCGAAGTCGAACGTGGCGAGCGTCTTGCCGGCGGGCAGCCGCGCCTCGGTGAGATGCCGTTCGAAGCGGCGGCGGCCACGGTCGGCCATCTCGTGCTCGGCGAGCACCGCGAGGAAGCGGGCCGCCGGCCAACCTTCCTTGTCGGATTGCTCGGCGAGCTTGGCCCACATCAGCCGGATGCTCGGCAGGCGCAGCTCATGCAACAAGAGTTCGACGCGGGCGGCATCAACAGTGTTGGTCGTCATCATATCACCGCCTCCTGATTGGAGGTCGGGTTGACGACGCGGACAACCGCGAGTTCGTCGTAACTGCTGAGTGCTACGAACGCCACCTTGATCGCCGGCACGGATGCCGAGTTTGGACTGAACCGCTCCCGTAGGAATGGGAGATTCGGTAACCGCCCTGCATCCAATTCGGCGTCGATCAGTTCTGCGAGCTCGGCTGCGCAGCCGCGATCGTGTGCGAGCGCCAGCAACTCGACGGTCAACTTGCACGCGCGCTTGTCGCCCACACTCTGGTGCAATGCCTCGAAGGCTCGTGCATAGGCTGGACACGGGAACAACTGATCGCGGTAGACCAGATTATTGAGCGCCATCGGCTTCCTGCGCAGCGCGTGGATCACATGATGATAATCGACGACGTGACCGCCCTTGCTCTCCGATACCGGCCGGCCACGCCGCAGCGTCATCATCAAAGTTGCGCCGAGAAAGCACTCGAGCCGGTCATCATAAAGATGCACGCGCAGGCGATGGCCGATCAGCCGCGACGGCGCGGTGTAGAAGACGCGGCGCAGGATGAAGCCGCCGCTCGACGTGACGGTGACAATCTTCTCTTCGTAATCGGCCGTCCGGCGCTTGGGTAGCGGAGTGAGCAGCGGTCGCTCCAATTCGATCCGCTTGCGATTGTTGGCGTTGCGTCGGCCAATGATCTCGTCGACGAAGCGGCGATACCCGTCCAGGTGATCGAAGTCTCGGCTACCACGCAGCAGCAGCGCGTCCTGCAGCGCCTTCTTAAGATGTCCATGCGAACTCTCAATCGAGCCGTTCTCGTGCGCAACACCCAGATTGTTCCGGGTCGGCATCATGTCGTAATGCTGCATCAGCGCCTGATAGCGCTGCGTCAGATCCTCCTTCGCGTCGCGGTCCAGATTGCAGTATGCCGCCGACAGACTATCGCTGCGATGCTCGCGTGGCGCTCCCCCCAGCGCCCACAGTGCGTTCTGCAGCCCCTCGGCCAACGCGACAAAGCTTTCGCCGCCGAGCACGACGTGGGCATGTTCGAAGCCCGAGAAGGCGAGCCGGAAGTGGTATAGCCGGTGCACCAGAACGACACCTGCGACGGTGACGCCAAGGGCGCTCGTGTCGGTGAAGTCGGACAGGCCAAACCGGCCGGGCTCGTGCTCTTGACGGAAGATCACATCCTGCTCCGGCCCGGCCAGCGCTCGCCACGTGCGCATGCGCCGTTCCAGCGTGCGCCGAATGCCAGCGCCGATCTGCGGATGGCGCCGCCGGATCTCGTCGAGCACCGCGATCGCCCGAATGCCGGGAGCCGACTTCAGGATCGGCACAATCTCGCTGTCCCAAACCTCAGCCAATGGGTCCGGTCGCCGTCGGCTACGCGGCACCTTCTTCTGCGAGGGCAGCCGCGGATCATTATCGATGCGGTAGCCGGTGGCTCGGCTGAAGCCGGACTTGGCGGCCGCAACGGTGGCATCTTTGCTATGTCGGTAAATCATGTACAGCCTCATCTGGTGGTCGGTGATGTGAAGGCCGGGCAATGGCTGATCCCTCAACTTCGAGACGAATCAGACACTTGACCCGGTCGCTCACGACCGCCAGACCGCACTAACCCCCTAGGGAAAAGTGCGCCGCCGGGGCTGGACGAACTGCGCTCGGGCTACGCCCTCGCTCCGTCCGTCCAGCCCCGGCGCATTCTCATCCTGATTGACGCTGCTGTCTCACCTTGATTGTCGCGCCTCACGAGTCCCAAGAGGCTACGCCGCTGGAGATGCGAGAGGTTTTCCCTTCTCCACAACATACGTGATCAGAATGATGCTCTTGGCGTCGACAGGCTTACCACCTGCATGGGGCGTCTCGGGCGGTATCTGGAAGGCATCGCCTCTTTTGATCGCGCGGGTCGGCTGACCTTGTACGGGAAGTTCGAAGGCGCCTTCGAGGACGTAAGCGGATTCGATTCCCGGATGCGTGTGTCGCGCAACGGTGGCTCCTTGTTCTAATGTCGCCTCCACAAGTAGCGTCACATACCCGGGCACCGGACCATCCATCTGCGATAAGATCTTTCGCGTGACCCCTGGGGTCGCCGCCGGCGGCGCACCTTCGGCCGACACTTCTGTCGCAACAAAGTCCGTAATTCCGCAGATAGCGCACGACGCAACCGCCGCGAATCCTCGTCGAGTCAGCATGGCAACCTCCCTGCGTGTGTCTGGATCATCTGCGCCGGCAATATTTCTCTGGCCAAGAGACAAGGCGCATTGTCATCGGCCTGGCGACGGAGCTCCCGACCGTCACAGCACTCACGATCTTTGAACGTCGCCTCGGTGATCACGGTAAGAATCGCGTCCACCTTCCACGCCGCACCCATGTCCGCCTCCCTGAAGTTCGAGCGAAACTGACTTGGCGTGTGAACTCGAGCATACGCTTCGATGCAATCAGACACACCTGGAATCTCGGAATCGCGCGGCCGTCGAGATCGGCGGTAATATAATGGCGCCCGATGGCGGTTGGGGTGGGAGCAGCTCGGCTCCCACGGCTCCCATGCGGTCCTTGCCCCAGCACTCGTATGCTAAACTGAAGCAACGCGACGATAAATCATTAGTGCTGACCTTCCTTGATTGGGCGCTGATTCCTTTGTCGGGACTGGATGTCCGGTTCTGTGTAGGTTTTCGGATGCCGGCATGACGAGGCTATCCACGCACTGCGGCGACCGGCGTCCGAAAAGCGCCAAGGCACGAAATCGCGGGAAGTGGGGCACCGGTGGTGCCGCGCGGGCGCTATGGAGATTTAGCCGCGGTACGTTGATTTGAGTGCCGGGTAATTTTTCGAAGGGTGTATTGGACTCGAAAGCATGCACAACTTTGGCGTTATGGCACAAGGATTGCAGGGGGAAGTAGGTTTCTCTCCCCATGTGATTTCAAAGAGTTAGGTGTTGCAAAACGGCCACTTTCGACAACTTATGCGCGATCAGCTGTGCGACAGCCTTGGAGCATCATAGCGCGAACCAATTTTTGAAGGCCGCAACAAACCTCAATTTTGTCCAGCCGAAACTGTTTCAAGCTTCTCGTCAAGATGATCTCCGCTTCTCCTATTGCAGGGTGTCCGTCATTCA
>WNEZ01015090.1_pt1 | contig 13688 bp, 13 predicted proteins | sample 5400521 | NCBI WGS metagenome assembly WNEZ01 (sample SAMN13153339, study PRJNA577476) | soil metagenome | isolation source: 120 cm saprolite under Douglas fir tree site 2 hole 1 replicate 1 | place: USA:California | collected 2015-04-18 | reverse complement strand
CGTTAGGCGCGATTTGTGGCGGAACCGTGGTCGGTTTTCTGTCGCAACGATGGGGACGCCGGCGCTCCATTATTTTATCGGCGATATGCGGAATGCTTCTGATTCCGATCTGGATTTTTGCGCCGAGCACGGCTTTGCTCATCGTGGGCGGCTTTCTTATGCAATTCATGGTGCAAGGCGCGTGGGGCGTTGTGCCGGTGCATTTGAATGAATTATCGCCGCCGGATTTTCGCGGGACGTTCCCGGGCTTGGCTTATCAACTGGGAAATTTCGCGGCCGCTTACGCCGCACAACAGCAAGCTTGGCTGGCTGAACATTTTCGCCGCGTGAACGGGCAGCCGAACTACGCGCTAACGATGGCGCTTGTCGAAAGCGTGGTGTTTCTCGCCATCATTTTTCTCGCGGCTATCGGACGGGAAGAGCGCGGCAAAGAATTTTAATCGTGACGAAGAACGGCCGGCACCAAACTCGGCCCTTCGCTGGGCGGTTTTGGCGAGACGGCCGCCTCAGCCGGCGCGTGATAGACGCCCGGACCGTAGCGTTGTTCGACAATCGCCTCCGCAATTCTGTCTGCGAGTAATTCGCGATACTCCGCGTCACGCGCTTCGCCACCTTCGCGGCGATTGCTCAAGAAACCGCATTCGACCAAAACAGCCGGGTAAGTCGCCAGGCGCAGGACGTGGAAATTAGCCGTGTGGACGCCACGGTTCGCGGAATGCGGAATCGTCATCAACTTCGCTTGAATCCGATTGGCCAGCTCGGCTGCATTGGTGAAATGGTAGTAGGTTTCGAAGCCGTGAATGCCGCGTTTGCGGGAGTCATTGAAATGAATGCTGACAAAAATGGAATTTTTCTCCGCATTCTCGATTACGACGCGTTGGTCAAGAGAAATGAAAACGTCGGTCGAGCGCGTCATGACCGTTTTTAATTGGGACTCGCGCAGCTTCCGCCCCAGACGCTTGGCCACATCCAGGGTGGCAATCTTCTCGACGCCGCCGTAACGACGATAAGCGCCACTGTCCTTTCCACCGTGGCCTGCGTCCACAACTACCGTATTAAAGGTTTTGCTCGTGTTTTTTGTCACGCCTGTGGGAGCAGTCGCGCAGGCAGCGAGTAAACCTGGCAGAGCAAAGGCGAGGATGCGTCGGATCAATTGTGGCATTGCTCTTCGTTTAGCTTAAAAGTCGTATTTTCGCCAAAAATTTTTACGCGGAAGTTAAGTCGTGCGCCGATAGTGAGCTTCCTTTATCGCGACAAACGCACAAAAACCGCTTGTTTTTTGTGCGACCGGAATTAAAGGCGTTTACCTTGATTATGCTCAATCGACCCGTCCTTCTTCCATTGCTGCTCGTGTTCGGCTTATTCATCTGCGCAAGTGACGAGGATTTTGCCGCCAACCCGAAACCACAGAATACAAAACCAGCCGCCAGCGCTCCGGCGGGCTCGCCCGCCCGGCCGATCACCAAGCCCGTTGTCGATCAAACGGCGCAGGTGATTATTTTCGGTTATCACCGCTTCGTCGATAACGTGCGGCGCCCAGATACCGAGATTACGCCCGCCGCCTTTGAAGCGCAGATGAAGGAACTTAAAGATCGTGGCATCACTGTAATCGGCATGCAGGATCTTCTCGCCTGGAAGCGCGGTGAAAAAAGCATTCCGCCGCGCTGCGCTATCATCACTTTGGATGACGGATGGAAATCGCAGTACGAAGTCGCGTGGCCGATCCTAAAAAAATTCGGATATACCCACACGATGTTTATTTATACTGAAGGCGTTCAAGGCGGCCATTTTGGTGGCGGCCAAGCAATTACTTGGGAGCAACTGGCGGAGATGCGTGATGCCGGTGTGGACATTCAAGGGCATACCGCCACCCATCAGGATTTGCGCAAACCGTACGATAAAGTGACCAAGAAGCGATTGAGTCCGCCGGAATACGAGCAATGGCTGCAGAATGAGGTCGCCGGTTCCAAACAACTGCTCGAGCAAAGACTCGGTATAAAAGTAAATTGCTTCGCGGTGCCGTACGGATTTTACAATCAACACGTCAAAGACGTTGCGCGCAGTGCCGGTTACGAAGCGATTTTTACGGTTTACGGCCAGCCGATCACTTATAACGCACCGCTTGATTCATTAGGCCGTTACCTGATCGAATCGAACAAGCCAAAAGTTTTCGCCGACGCGGTGAAGCTCGTCAGCACGTCAAGCGGAGGCGGTGGCCAGCCAGTCGCCGAAGTGGCCACCACTAATCTTTCCACTTCACCGGCCGACGGCGAAACGGTCCGAACAGCGCAGCCGCTCATCAAAGCGAACCTCAGCGCGATCGGTCCGGCCGATCCCGGCAGTGTCCAACTTCGAGTCAGTGGGTTGGGTTTGGTTCCCGCGACTTACGATCCGAAAACAGGAACGGTTGCCTATCAGGTCACGCAAAAACTGCGCGAGAAAACGTGCACTGTGATTTTGAGCGTAAAATCCGGAGGCAAAAAAATCGAGGCCCACTGGACCTTCGGGATCGACGAGACTGGGGCGGCAACGTCGAAATCTCTATCTCCAACTCCGACTCCGAAGAAATAAACAGCCGACGGCGCGTTTCGACTGAATGTTTTCGCAACTCGGCGATAAGCTGCAGGATATTTTCAAAGATCTGCGCGGCCATGGAAAGATCAGCGAATCCAACATCGACAGCGCGCTGCGCCACGTCCGGCTCGCTTTGCTCGAGGCCGACGTCGATTTTCAGGTCGCGAAAAATTTCATTTCGCGCGTCAAAGCAAAAGCGCTCGGCGAAGAAGTTCTGCGCAGCATCACCCCGGGTCAGCAAATCGTTAAGATTTTTCACGATAAGCTGACTGCGCTCCTCGGCGGCGACAGCGTGCCGCTTAATCTTAGTAAGCCGGGAAGAATCTTGATCGTCGGGCTGAATGGTTCGGGCAAGACCACTTCGGCGGCGAAGTTGGCGCGCCTGCTGAAAAAACAAAATCGCGCGCCCGCACTCGTTGCCTGCGATTTGCAAAGACCGGCGGCGGTTGAGCAACTCGCCACGCTGGGAAAGCAAATTGACGTTCCGGCGTTTGTTCCAGATCCAAAGGAGAAGAACGCTCAACGTGCGGCGGCGGCGGCACTCGAATGGCAAGATCGACAAGCAACTAACATCGACATCTTCGACACGGCTGGTCGTCAGGAGATCGATCAGCCTTTGCTCGAGGAACTCAAATCACTCAAAGAGTTTTTGCAGCCGCAGGAAACTTTGCTTGTTGTCGACGCGGCGACCGGTCAGCAAGCCGTCAGCGTCGCGACGCATTTTAACGACGCGCTCCAAATTACAGGGATCATTTTGACGAAGCTCGACGGCGATGCGCGCGGCGGCGCGGCCTTGTCGATGCGAGAAGTGACGCGATGCCCGATCAAATTCGTGGGCACGGGGGAAAAACTCGACCAGTTCGAACCATTTATTCCGGAACGTCTGGCCGGCCGCATTCTTGGAATGGGCGACGTAGTTGGTTTGGTCGAAAAAGCGGCGGAAGCCGTTGATGAGGAAGAAGCGGCGCGTCTCGAACGCAAAATGCGCACGGCGTCATTCGATTTCAACGATTTCCTGACGCAATTCAAAATGATGCGAAAGATGGGCCCGCTGGAGAATATTCTTGGCATGTTGCCGGGCGCGAGTAACGTGCAGGGCCTCTCGATTGACGAGAAGCAGCTCAAGCGCACCGAAGCCATCGTGCTTTCGATGACCAGCGAAGAGCGGGCGCGCCCCGACCTGTTAAACGCGCGGCGTCGTCAGCGTATCGCTCGCGGCAGCGGCAGCACCGTCACAGAGGTTAATGATTTGCTCCGCCGCTTCGACCAAATGCGCAAGATGATGAAAAGCGCGAGCAAAATGAAAAAGATGATGGCGCAAATGGCGCGAACGAGGAGTTAAACCATGGCAGTTTCAATCAGATTACGAAGAGAAGGCGCGCTGAACCGCCCGTATTACAAGGTGGTCGTGGCCGACAGCCGCAGCCCGCGCGATGGAAAATTCATCGAGATCATCGGGACGTACGATCCGAAGAAGCCCGGTCATAACAGCACGCTTAAGCTTGATCGCGCCGAATATTGGATCGCGCGGGGCGCCCAGCCATCCGACACGGTGCGCAGTTTGATTAAGAAAAACAAAAAACAAGCGACGACCGCACCAGGGGTGCAAGTGGAGCAGGGGACCTCTCATCCGCCCGCGGCGAGCTAAGATCGACATGAAGGAGTTTCTTGAGTTCGTCATTCGCCAGCTCGTGGAATTTCCTGACGAAGTAATGATCTCGGAGATTCCGAGCGGCAAAATGACGATCTTCAAACTGCAACTTCGCCAGAGCGATGTCGGCCGCATCATTGGTCGCAACGGCCAGACCATTCACGCCATTCGCGCGCTTTTGGCCAGCTCAGCCGCCCGCCACGGCCAGCGCGCCAGCCTCGAAATCGTGGAATGATTCTTCTGTCGCGGCGCTCCATGAGCGCCGGATATTTGATAGGTCGGCGGTCACAGACCGCCGCTACAGTATGAAGATCGACATCCTGACGCTGTTTCCAGAAATTTGTCGCGCGCCGTTAAGCGAAAGTATGATGAAACGGGCGCAGGAAAACGGAATTGTCGATCTCCGCATTCATAACCTGCGGGATTGGACAACTGACAAACATCATGTCGTCGACGATGCGCCCTTCGGCGGTGGCCAGGGGATGGTGATGAAGCCGGAACCGATCTTTGCCGCCGTCGAGATGTTACGCACGCAGAACAGTTTTGTCGTTTTGATGACGCCACAGGGAAAACGCTTCACCCAATCGCTGGCAAGGGATTTTTCCAGGTGCGAGCACTTGATTGTCATCTGCGGCCACTACGAAGGGATCGATCACCGCGTCGTCGAACATTTTGTCAATTTTGAGATTTCGATCGGTGATTACGTGCTCACGAATGGCGCGATTGCTGCGGTCGTAATTATCGACGCAGTCGTGCGCTTGTTGCCTGGCGTGCTCGGCCACGAGCAATCGGCGGCAGATGACACTTTTAGCGCCGGCTTGCTCGAAGCGCCCCAGTACACTCGACCGGCTGAGTTTCGCGGTTGGAAGGTTCCAGAGATTTTGCTTTCCGGAAATCACGCCGAAATCGCGGCGTGGCGAAGAGAACAGGCGAAGAAACGCACCCGCGAGAACCGGCCGGATTTGCTACGCGAGTAAATTCTGGGTAGCGCACGCGTCTCGCGTGCTGGCGATTGCTTCCCGCAATCGCGAGCTTCTATAAAGTCTGTTTCGGCGAGACGCCGAAACCAGCACGCGAGACGCGTGCGCTACCCAATCCTCCCGAGCACGACGCACGCATTAATTCCGCCGAAGCCGAACGAATTGCTCATGACGTAATTTAATTTCGCCTTCCGTCCGTGATTTGGAACCACGTCGAGATCGCACATCGGATCGGGATTGTGATAATTGATTGTCGGTGGAATCCATTGTCGATCTAAGGCCAACGCGCAGATTGCGGTTTCGATAGCGCCGGTCGCGCCAAGTGGATGCGCAGTGTAACCCTTTGTGCCGCTCACGGGCAGACGCCGGGCGTGCTCACCGAAAACTTGCTTGATCGACATCGTCTCGGTACTGTCGTTGAGCTGGGTCGAGCTGGCATGGGCGTTGATATAATCGATCTGCTCGGGAGCCAACTTCGCATCCCGCAATGCGTCGCGCATCGTACGGATACAAGATTCGCCGCTCGGCAACGGGGCGGTCATGTGAAAAGCATCGTTGTTCAAACTGTAACCGAGAACTTCCGCGTAAATTTTCGCGCCGCGTGCTCGCGCATGTTCGACCTCTTCCACGATGAGCGAGGCGGCTCCTTCTCCCATGACAAATCCGTCGCGCAGACGATCGAATGGACGCGACGCGACGCCGGGATCATCGCACCGACTCATCGTCTTAATAATGTCGAATGCACCGATAGTTAACGCGCTCAGCGGAGCCTCGGCGACGCCGGCCACGATCACGTCGGCAAAATCGTCCCGGATATAACGCAGCGCTTCACCGATGGAAACGGTGCCGCTGGCGCAACTATTCGAGTTCGTCGTGCCGACGCCGCGGAAGCCGAATTCAATTGCGATGTTGGAATGCGCGGATCCACCGAAGACCTGGATCGCCAGCATCGGGTTCACTCCGCGCGCGCCTTTTTTCAAATAACGGAGGTGCTGATCTTCCGCTTTGCAAACCCCGCCCAGGGCGGTGCCGAAACTGACGCCAATCCGGTGCTGTGGCTGTTGGCGGGAATATTCGATCCTGGCGTCATCGAGAGCGAGTTTCGCCGAGGCCACCGCAAATTGCGCATAGCGATCGAGTCGCTTCAGGCGCTGCGGCGTAAAAAACTCTTCTGGATTCCAATGTTGGATTTCGCCGGCGCAGCGCACCTGGAAAGGGCGCGGGTCGAAACTTGAGATGCGGCTGATACCGCTCTTCGCCGCGAGAATCGCATTCCAAAAATTTTCGCGCCTCTGTCCAATGCAGGTGACGGGACCAATCCCGGTGATGACCGCGCGCCTTTGGCTCATGCCGCTGCCTCGTTTGCCATTGCTTCGACGTGGGCCTTCATACAGCGCAAGGTTTTGTTGGCAATGTTGTGAATAAAAAAGTCGCCGATAATTTTGTCGGCGATCGGTGCAAACAAATTCATTCGAAATTGCAGATCATGGGCGATCCCAACGAGCACGCCTGGTGCCGTCTCCTTGAAATGTCCAGATGACGCGCATCCCTTTGGTGAACGCCTTCAAATGATGAAAGCGCACTTCAAAATTCTCGCGATCGATGATTTGCTCCGAGGTCCAGGAAATTGGAATACCGGAGCGCGTCGCCGCCATTACTACGACGTTGCGATCGGGGCTGCGCTCGAGATAGCGGATGTAGCGGTAGTGCGGCAAAATCTTTGGCCAAAGCTCAAGGTTTGCCGCCGTTTCGAAGATCGACATCTTCGGAGCGCGCATGATGATAGAGTTAATCTTGTTCATCGAATATAAGAGGAGCGTTAAAATCCCAACCCGTGCGAATGATCGACGTTGCGAGGCTTTTGCAAAGCATTGAGACAATCCATCGAAAAAGCTGTAATCGAAAGGAGAAACGATGGCCTTGGAGATGAAAGCCGTGTGTGAAAAATGCGGCCAACTACTTGTTGCACAAGACGGGGCCCATATCTGCAACTACGAATGCGCATTTTGCGCAAGCTGTGCCAAGCAAATGAACGCCATATGTCCAAACTGCGGCGGCGAACTCGTGCGCCGTCCGCATCGGACAGACAATACAACGAATTGTAGTACGGCCGTTTTGCCCGCCGGGAGTTTACCCCCCGTGTTTGGCCGCATCCGCTGCCTGCGCCAGCTGGTTCAGAAGCGCAAAGAACGCCGGCGATTGGCCGATGAAAAGCCCCATGTCGGTCAAGAACTTGACTGCGCCCATGGCAATCCCCTTTGTCTCGGTAGGACGAATGATCGAACATACCGGGAGCGTTGGGCTGAGGAATGGGCATGGCTCAGGCATGATCAGGTTGGTCTGGAAGTTCTGGCCACCAAACGGCGGGGAATTCAGGTCCGGAAAGGTCACCGATACTAAGGTCACCGGATCGACGGCAGTCAATGGCGGCGCATTGCCCGCCTTGTCCGACCAGGTTTGAAAGTGCATTGTTTCGGTGGGGCCGATGCTGATCAGGATTCGCAAGACTTCCACACTGGTGGCCCTTTGCGCCATCGAGGGATAGAGGCTGTTGCCGCCTTGTTCGATGGTCGGAAAGTGGAAAGCTGCGGTATTGGCGATCGCCTGAACGAAGTTCGGGTCGCTCAAATCGGCATCCGTCCTGGGAATTGCTGTATGCTGCCCAACCGCCAAAGTTGGGACCGCTTGTGGGAAGGTGTCTCCGAAATCGGGGTTCTTCGTGCGGCTACGGTACCGAGTCCACCAACTGGTGTCGAGAGTGAGCTGCGTGAGGTTTGTAAGCCGCAGTTTCCCGCTGGATCCTTTCGCTGAACTGCCTGGCAGAGTGCGAAATGGCTTTAGATTCACAGTATCCGCGCCTTTGGAAGCGAGGTAGGCGTTGAGGAAGTTCTGATGGGTGAACTCATCCTCGGTGTTATCATGGATATACTGGTCCATGTCTCCGTCCAGCACGAGAAGCGCATCATGGTAGGCTGAGCTCCCGCTCCCGCCTGGGACTTCGCTGTCTTGGATTCCTCCAAGTTCGTTGTATTGGACCCAAAAGTCGGTCTCAAGTATTTCCGCCGCCGCTGCGAATTGGAGCAGGGCCGCGTCGCCCGGTGTGAGACCGCCACTCGCTCTTGCCGTTCGGGTGCTAGTCAGTAGTCCGGCGCCGATGGTTCCCGCTCCCACGGCAAGCGATTTGCCTAAAAAGGACCGGCGACTGAGCGTGTTTTTCGATGGTTTGACTCTCTCTTCTAAATTGTCCTCCAGAGGAAGAAACGGGCTCTTACTAAAATCATTTGCTGTAGGGTTGCTTCTTTTCATACCCGTAGAATCGCAGCGATCTCGGTCGCGCGCCGCACCGGAAAAGTAACGCCGTTGTTACTTTTGCGGACCGTCGGAGGGCGTAATCAATCCGCTCTTTTCTAGCGTCTGATCTTTTGTCTAGGACGTGCGAGTTTCCGGGAACAGCGACCGTGCTTTATGGTGGTTCGCGAATCGCGTAGCCAACGTGGCGCATGGTGTGGATTAATGGCGGCGCATCGATTTTTTTTCGCAACCGTCCAATGAAAACCTCCACCAGCTTGGTGTCGTATTCGTGCTCGTGCTCCCAGACCCGTTCGCACAATTCGGTGCGCGTGAAGACACGGCCAGGCTCACGCATTAGCACTTTCAACAGCATCAGTTCACGAGCGGAAAGCTCGATTAGTCTCGCGCCGCGATATACCTCATTACTCGCCAGATGAAGCGTGAGGTCGCCGACGCGCAAGTTGAGCGCTGGTTCTTCCGCATAACGGCGTCCGAGTGCGCGCACGCGTGCGACCAATTCCTGCATCGCAAATGGCTTGGCCAAATAATCATCCGCGCCGAGTCGCAATCCAGTTACGCGATCCTTGACCTCACCGCGCGCGGTAAGCACCAGAACACGGCTAGTGACATGTCGCGAGCGCAGGCGGCGCAGCACTTCAAAACCGTTCATCCGGGGCAGGCCGATATCTAGCACGATCAAATCAAAAGCGTCGCCCACCACTTCGTGCAGAGCGACTTCGCCATCGTGAATTACAACCGGATCATGACCAGCCTCGATCAGCGCCGAAGCGATATGTCGCGCCAATCGGACTTCATCTTCGACAATAAGGACGCGCATGAATTTTTAAAAGGCCCGATATTTAGAAGCGCACTGTGAATTGTGCGGCGAGTATGTGGTTGTCATCGCGCGGACCTGTGGTTTCCTGCTGAAAGCTGTATTGCACCTTTAGTTGAGTATGTGTTGTGAAACGATAGGCAATCGCAGCATCTACCCGCCCGAGATCATCACCCCACCGAACGCGACCGCCTGCGCCGTCGGGCACGGTATCGAACAGTTGCTGGTTCCAGCGGAGCGCGGCAAAAAACTGGGGCGTGAATTTATATTTCACCTCAAAATAATATGCGAATGTATCCGCGTCGCCGACGCGTGGAACTTCGAAACGCGCTTCGTAAAATTCCGCCCACAATTGCAGATGATGCCAGGCGAAGCTGACATCCTGGCCGAGGACGAACTCCCGATAATCGCCGATATCGCGGCCACGCGGCAATGTGTGTTCAGCTTCAGGCCGGAAGTACGCGCCGTCGCCTGCCGATAAACCAAAATTCCACATTTGACTCGGCCGGAAGACAAGGTGCGCATCGAAGGTCGGATGATCGAAACCAACTGCGGTGACATCCCACGACTCCGGACGTGAGGAGAGCGAGGAATTTTTGATTTCCGCCGCGTAATCAAATTTTCCAAGCCGCCCTGAGACGGAAATACCGCTTGCGTAACTTGGTCCCCAAATCACCGGACTGAATTCGTACTTTTCATTGTTGAACCTGTGGACGAAATCGAGTGGCGACGCGGGCGCGGATTTGTCCTGGATTGGGGTGACGTTTTCATAAACAAGCGGCGCGTTGACGAACGGATTTTCCCACGACAAATGCCGCGGGACCCAATTGCCGACAACGGTTGCGAACTTGCCGACTTGCAAAGTGAAGCGACCGTCCTCCCACGGGGTAACCCGAAGCGCATACTCATCCAGACGAATCTGGGCGCCGTGATCGCTCGGATCGAAGCCGCGATCGAGTCGCGACTGCGCGAAGAAATAAACGTGCGGGCCGAATTGAGCGTCGAGGAAAAATGTCAGGCGCGGGTTGAAGAGATTGTCGATGTTGCTGTCGATGAGCCCGGGTGCTGGCTGCTGGAAATGATAAAGCTCGACATCGATCGTGCCGCTCAAACGCGCCCGAAGATTATCTTGGAACGCAGCGATAGTGAGCGCGTTATCGAGGCGATCAAGAACGTCATCGATCTCAAATGCGCTCGCCGCGCAAGCGAAAAGGCAGAAGCTGAGCGCGCGAAGTAGCTTCATCCGAGTTTATCGGCGCGGCTTGCTGCTGTTTGTGAAGCGCAAAGACGCAGCTCGAACTCCGTCCAATCATCGTCGGAACAAACTAGCTTTAAATCGCCTTTGTGTAATCGGGTGAGTTCGCGCGCCAAATTCAAACCGAGGCCGTGACCGGAAACAGGTGGGCGGGTTGCGTCGCCGTGGAAGCGTTTGAAAATGTGTTCCTGCGCAGCGCGCGCAATGGGCTGGCCGGTGTTGCCGATGGTGAGGACAACGTCATTATTTGTCCGGCGTGCCGCAACTCGAATGCGCCCACGCGGTCGATTGTACTTCAGCGCGTTCTCCAAAAGATTTTGCACAATGAGAGAGGTGTATTGTTTTTCGCCGGCAACATACAATTCAGCTGGGAGTTTTTTCTCGATTTGCACATCGACCGAATCAGGAAGCGCGCTGAGATCATCGAGCCATTCTTCGACAAGTTGACTGAGATTTATCGGCTCGGATTTAATCTGGAGATGACCAGCGTCTAGCCGCGAGAGGAGAAGCAAATCATCGATGACGCCGGTCAATCGATGAGTTTGGTGAAGGAGCGTGGACAATTCTTCGTAAACTTCCGGTTTGAAATCTTCGCGCGTGAGCAAGCTCTCGAGCCCGGCGCGAAGGACTGTCACTGGAGTCTTCAATTGGTGTGAGGCATTGGCGGAATATCTTGTCGATCTTTTCAACTCCTCACTGGTGGAAGCGAGCGCAGCTTCGGCGCGTCTTCGGCGCACGCGATTCGTCTCTGAATCCACGGCGAGCTTCTCAACCGGGACGGATAGGCGCATAGCGGTAAAATGACTGGCGACGAAACCGCCGAGCAAAAGCAACACGCCTGCACCCCCAATCTGCCAGCGCAGTCGATGCTGCCGGGCAATGGAATCGGCCAGCGGGTAAATGCAAATTTCGTAGGCGGGCGCAAAGAGCGAATTCGGATTGAGCCGCTTGTAAAATAATAGCTGCGGCGCGCCATTCACATAGACGGTGAAATTACTCTGTGCCCGATCGGACTTCGCGATTGCGTCGCTTATTTCCGCACCGAGCGCAGCTTCCGCCGAGGCCGGGAGAAATAGCAGGTGCACTCGGCCATTGACCCAAATGCCACTTATCATCGCGGCGCCGGCGCGCTTAAGGGCGAGCTCGAAAGGTTTAAATCCAACGACGAGCGCGGAAATGACGCTGCCCGTGTCTGTGGAAAAAATCGGAACGACCATTATTTCGTCAACGGCCGCTTCAGGGCCATCAGCATTTTCGGGGAGGTAACCGATTTGCTGCATCTGAGGCAATTTTTTCAAAGCCAACTGCGCCTCCGCATCTCCACGCAATTCACCGACCTCCTTTGGATTTGGCGGCGACAGAACCGCCCCGTTTTCATCTAAGAAACGATAGAACTTGGCGTGAAGTGAATGCGCGGCTTGTTCCAGCGCTGGCTCCTCGCCTTCCATCAAATCGCGCAATTCATCCTTGGCGCTCGGATACAAAAGATCGAGAGCGTTGTCTTCGAGCGCCGCATGGATTCTTGGCTTCAACGCCAGCGCGCGGCAACGCTCGGCCAGCGCCGCGTGGCGCAATTCCTGAAGTTTGTCCAGTGAAGAAAGTTCGGCCTGAAAATTCTGCCGCAAATCACGTTCTGCCGTTGCCGCGACGTTGCGCTGAGCAAGATAAAGCCCGAGAGCCGTCAGCCCCGAAGTCACCAGCATCATCGCCGCCAACAACTTCGCCCGAAAACTCGCCGCGCTCCGCTTATTTGTCTCGGCTACATAATTCATGGAAAATCAACGCGCACTGTCTCGCCGCGCTTCAATTCCACGAGCTGTTCGTGCGTGGTCTTGCTGTCGATCCAAGCCTTGAGCGTGTAATGACCGGAAGGAAGTCCGCGCAGCCGAAATCGCCCCTCCGCATCTGTCATGGCAAAATGTGGAGTGTTAAGAACGAGAATAAGGCCGCGCATGTGCTCGTGGATATCACAGCGAAGCGTCACTAGCCCGGCCTTGTCAAAAATCTCCGACGGGATTGGTCTCTCCTCCGGGCGATAGCGGCCAAGATCGAATCGCTTCGCGGGAGAGTACGAAAAAATGCTGTGATAGGTATCGTCGAGGTTTGGGAACTCAACTCTTGTGCCGACTTGCACTGGCAGGAGCGCTGGAATGAATGTCAAATCTTTTTGCACGATCTGTTTCGTAGGAGGCGAAGTTTGTTTTGGAAAAGAGCCATCCAGATAAACCACCGCCAACGGCGGCTGGGTCGAGAGAACGCCACTATGCGTAACAATCTCGTAGCGCTTCGCCATCACCGGCGCCGAATACGATTTCGGCAGTTCCACGCGCCCCTCTAAAACTGAGTCCGCCAAAACCGAAATGGAAAGAAGAACGAAGACCAGGTTGAACCAAACGAGTCCGGGCAAGCGCATCTCAATGATCTAACGCGTTCTGATTGTCGATGTTGCGTGCTTTCTCCGGTAGATGCGATAAGTCAAGAAACATTCGTCGCCGACCACGCGCATGTCGATCAACGAACAACGGACGCTGGCGGGCAGGAATGTTTTGTCCAAACCGGTAATGGTCGGCGCGTTGGCTCCGCCAAACAGATAAGGTGCGATCGTGAGATTGAGTCGATCAACCAGGCCGCGCTCCAAAAGCGAACGGAAAAGCGTTGCGCCACCCTCGCAGGCGACCGTGCGCACGTTGTATTCACTGCGCAGCTTCTCCAACATCGCGACAAGATCGACATGTCGGGATTTTGTTAAATGCAGCGTCGCTTTTTCGCGAAGCGCCGCCTGAAATTTTCTCGGCATTCGCGCTGTCGAAAATATAAGGATCGGCGAGATATCGGTTTGAAAGATCTTGAGTTGATCGTCGATCTTTCCTTCGTTCGAGACGATCACGCGAATCGGATAAGGTGTCTGGCCGCGCGCGGTCCTCGCTTTAGACAAGTCTGTTTTCGGCAACCCGAGACGGACGTTGTCACGTCTGAGGGTGCTATGACCGATCAAGACGGCGTCGGCCAATGCGCGCTGGCGAAACAAGTGCAGCTTGTCCTCACGCGAAGTGAAATCGACCGGCGAGAAATTACGCGTGGTGATCTTGCCATCGACCGTCA
>WNEZ01006283.1_pt1 | contig 13694 bp, 12 predicted proteins | sample 5400521 | NCBI WGS metagenome assembly WNEZ01 (sample SAMN13153339, study PRJNA577476) | soil metagenome | isolation source: 120 cm saprolite under Douglas fir tree site 2 hole 1 replicate 1 | place: USA:California | collected 2015-04-18 | reverse complement strand
CCAGTTCCCTAATCAGGCCGACGTCTTCCTTGTAGCGATGATAGTGGTCGTTGGCGCGGTCGGCGTTGCTGTGATCCTCGATCTTGCCTGGCGTGTGGGAGAACGTGTCCCAGATCGAGCGGCCGCGGCCGTCTTCGTCGACCGCGCCTTCGATCTGATACGCTGATGTGGCCGTGCCCCATAGAAAGCCGCCCGGAAAACTGGCAGGGGCGTGCCGGTCGGGTGCCGGTTTTGTCTCACTGTCCTCTGGCTTCGCGGGCGTCGCCGCCATCGCGAAGGCGGAAAGGCCGGCAAGCTTGGCAAAATGCCGGCGCGAGAATGTACCGAACATCGACTGCTCCTGTCAGGCTTTCTCTATCGGGCCTATGCTGACGCGTTTTCTTGACGCGAACCGGTCTCCACTTCGCTTGAAAACGCTCTAATAAGAATCAATTTGATAAGCCGAAATCCTGTCGATCTCGAATGCGACGGTATCGGGAGATTCGCCGTCGACGAATCCGACGCCCTGGAAGTATTTCGCGCCCATCGCAAGGTTCACGATCATGTACATGGGATCGTCGAAGCCGATCGGGACCTTGATATCCGACACCGGCTTCCTGTCGATGAAATAGACCACGCGGTCCCGCGTCCACAGCACGCCGTAGTCATGGAAATCGGCCGAAGCGTCCGGTCTCGAGAAATCGAAGCCGCAGGATTGCACCAATCCGGTGGTCCGATTCCGCCAATGCGTCGTCATCACGAGATCGCCGGGCCGCTGCCCGCGTCCTTCCATCACGTCGAGTTCGGGCGGCCAGCCGCCATCATTTGCGAGCATCCAGAACGCTGGCCATACCCCGGTCCCGACCGGTATCTTCGCCCGGATCTCGAAATATCCGTACTTTTGCGAAAATGAACTTTGAGTGGTCAGGATGCCGGACACGTATTCGTTGTTGAAGAGTACGGCCTTCAGTGCCGGAGGCGTGCGGCTTGCAACGATCGAGAGCACGCCATCATGAATTTTGAACGGGTCGAGCCCCAGCGGTATTTCTGCCCGGCCGCCATAGCGTGGATCCACATAGATCTGCTGTTCACCGTTATACGAGGTTTTCCGTTTGAAGTCGGAGCCATCTCCTCCCCAGTAGCGCGCTTGCGGCCAGGCGGCGCCCCCGGCGTAGTGCGGCTCCCACTTTCCCTTCGACAATGGGTGCTCGTCGAAATCATCGTGGAAAGTCCTGTGCAAGGACAGCGGCATCAGGGATGCGGGGTCTGACGTCTCGACGCGACGGCATTGTCCGTCAACGGGGTCGGTCGTGACCTGCAGGGTAAGCTGCGCCGGCGCGGTCGTGAGATCGCTTTTGATGTCGTCTTGCGCAAAGGCCGGCCCCGCGCTGGCAAGACAACCGACGATGGCGAGAATTTTCGGTATCAATTTTTCGATCCCAAATGACATATACACGTACACGGTCATCATACATGGGCAGCAATCCCGGCGTCACAACCCTCCGTATATCGCCGGGCCGGTCGCGGGTGTGAACTCACATAGAGGTCATCACGACTTTGGCTTTGCGTGGAAAACACCACAACATTGCAAATCCGACTGTGAACCGAGCGAACCGCCGCGGCATTGTCTTGCTCCACACTATTCGACCTTACACCGGCAACTGGCGCGTCATCAGTGTAACCGAACGCTGTTGGCGTTCGAACTGTAAGAAGTTGTGAGCGGGCACCTGAAGCAGGACCGCGCGGAAGCCCCTTTTGTTTTCGCGCCTTGACAAGAAACGCGGGTTGGTTTGCAGTGCCCGCGTTTGGGATGTTGGTCACATCGATCAGCAAAGGGAATTCGGTGCGGTTTGCCTTCGTTCGTGGCAGGCCAAATCCGAAGCTGCGCCCGCAACTGTAGGCGGTGAGTCCTTCTTCGGTATGCCACTGGGCTTTTCAGACAAAGCCCGGGAAGGCGAGGAGGGGTTATGACCCGCAAGCCAGGAGACCGGCCCGGACACGTCATCCTTCCGGCGTGCGGTGCGCGCGCATGGGGCGGTCTTTCGCTGCGGTGACATGAACGGAAAGTGTCTCGCAGAGGGAGGGGCCGCGATGGCCGCGCTTGTGAAATCGATCTTTCCGACCAGGAATGCCGAACCCGAATGGCTCGGCTTTCGCGGTCGGATCGTTGCAATTTATGCCATTCTCATTTTCGCCAATCTGGCGGCCTGGATCTGGGCACTGATTGCGTTCGTCCATCAGCCGGTCCTGATTGGGACCGCGGTGCTGGCGTACAGCCTTGGACTTCGTCACGCGATCGATGCCGACCATCTGGCGGCGATCGACAATGTGACACGCAAGTTGATGCAAGAGGGCAAGCGACCGGTCGCGGTCGGCTTTTTCTTTGCGCTCGGGCATTCGACCGTCGTCGTTGTCGCTTCGCTTGCCGTTGCGCTGACGGCGCACGCGCTAAGCGACGAACTGGTTTCCTATCGCGAGATCGGAGGTATCGTCGGGACATCGGCGTCGGCGCTGTTTCTCTTCATCATCGCCATCGCCAATCTGATTGTATTGCGCGGCGTGTACCGGGCCTTTCGGCTGGCCGAACGCGGCGATCACGTCACCGAAGAGGAAATGGATGCGCTGCTGCATCAGCGCGGCTGGCTCGCGCGAATTTTCAAACCGCTATTCCGCTTTGTTTCGCAGAGCTGGCATCTTTATCCGATTGGCCTGCTGTTTGCTCTCGGCTTCGAGACCGCGAGCGAGATCAGTCTGTTCGGGCTCGCGGCACAGGCGTCGAATGCGGTATCCAGTTGGTCGCTGCTGATTTTCCCCGCGCTGTTCGCCGCCGGCATGACGCTGGTCGACACCACTGACGGCGTGCTGATGCTGGGTGCCTATGGCTGGGCGTACCGCAACCCGATGCGCAAACTGTTCTACAATCTGACCATCACCTCGGTGTCGGTGCTGGTGGCATTGGTGGTCGGCGGCATCGAAACGCTTGGACTGATCGCGGGTCAATTTCAGCTTCACGGCGCGTTCTGGAATGCGATCTCGGACCTGAACGGTAACTTCGGCGCGCTCGGCTATGGCATCCTCGCGCTGTTTGTCGCGAGCTGGGCGCTGTCGTACCTGATCTACCGCTTCAAGCGATACGACCTCAATCCCGGTCTGGATCGCATCCAGAGCCCGATATCTTGAGGTCGCTCACATTGCAGACACCCACGCCGGCGAGCGCGGCGCCGTAGAGGATCAGGCACGGCCCGAGCGGTTTCGCCGCGACGAGGCGGGCTGCGATTTCCGTCAGCGAGTCGGCCATCGACGTCGTGGCCGGTGATCATCTGGATGCGGCGCGCCACTCCTCGTTTGGTGAGCGAGGTGCCAAGATAGGCCGCCGCCGCGGTCGCGGTGGTGATGCCGGGCACGATCTCGATCGGCACGCCGGCGGCGCGCGCCGCGCCGATCTCCTCGTCGGCGCGGGCGAAGATCGAGGGATCGCCGGACTTGACCCGGACCACGCGCTTGCCGAGCCGGGCATAGCCGATCATCAGCCGGCTCACTTCCTGCTGTTTCGGTGAAGGATGGCCGGCGCGCTTGCCGACCGCGATCAGTTCGGCGTCGGGACGGGCGAACGACAGAATTTCGTCACCGGCAAGATCATCGTAGAGGATGACGTCGGCGGCGCGCAGCCGCTCCACCGCGCGCAGCGTCAGCAGATCGACGTCGCCCGGACCGCCGCCGATCAAGGCGATGCTGCCGAGCGGCGTCGCGTCGGGCGATACGGGGTCGGACGCCGTCATGGCCGGCTCTCCTCGGCCACATCGACCATGTGGAAAAAGCTTCCGGTGACGCGACCGCGCCGGCCGCCGGTTTCCGCCGTCGGCACGCCGGCGGCGTCGCGGATATCGGCGAGCGGCTGGTCGGGCTGCGCCACCACGCGGGCATAGTGGAATTCATGGCCGCGCAGCACGCACCCCGCGGCGTGACCGGGAATCGGCGCCAGCAGCGTCGCGGTCCGGTAGCCGAGATGCAGGCGGCGCTGCGCAAAATCGGTCTCCAGTCCAAGCAGCCCGAGCATCGCGTGACGCGCTCCCGCCGCATCGATCAGACCCGCGCCAAGCGTCATGTAGCCGCCGCACTCGCCATGCACCGGGCGGGTTTGCGCGAAGGCGCGAATGCCGTCGGCGAAGCGCGACGCGGCGGCGAGCTTGCCGGCGTGCAATTCCGGATAGCCGCCGGGAAGCCAGGCGACGTCACAGGAAGGGTCGGGCGGCTCGTCGGCGAGCGGCGAGAATGCGACGATCTCGGCGCCGGCCGCGCGCCAACCCGCCAGCAGATGCGGATACACGAACGAGAACGCCACGTCGCGCGCCAGCGCGATCCGTTGTCCGGGCGGGACCAGCCGGGGCGCGACCGCGCGCGGCTGGCGCCGTGTGGTACTAGCCGCGGCCTGTAGTGCCGCCAGATCGACGTCGCGCTCCACCAGATCAGCCAGCGTCGCGAGCCGGGCAGCGAGCGCGGAATCCTCCTGCGCCTGCACCAGCCCGAGATGGCGCTCCGGCATGGTCAATGTCTTGTCGCGCCCGATCGCCCCGAACACCGTCATCCCGATCCGCGCCAGGCCGTCGCGTACCAGGGCTGTGTGGCGCTCGCTCGCCACCTTGTTGAGGATCACGCCGGCGATCGTCACGTCGTCGCGATAGCGCGCAAAGCCGAGCGCGACCGCGGCGGCGGACTGCGCTTGACCCGCGACGTCAAGCACCAGCACCACCGGCCAGCCGGTCGCAGCCGCAATATCGGCGGTCGAGCCGTTGCCCCAGGCGCCAGCCGTGGCGACGCCGTCGAACAGTCCCATCACGCCTTCGGCGAGGCACAAATCGGCATCGTTGCCGGCATCCAGCAGCGCGTCGAGCCGATCGCGCCCCTGCGCCCAGGAATCCAGGTTGAACGACGCCCGGCCGGCGGCGGCGGCGTGGAACGCCGGATCGATATAATCCGGACCGCATTTGTAGGGCTGCACGACACGGCCGCGGCGGCGCAGTGCTGTGAGCAGCGCCAGTGTCAGCGTCGTCTTGCCGCTGCCGGTCGCGGGCGCGGCGATAACCAGTCCCGGCGGCCTATTCGTGTCCACGCCTGGCCTCCGCGGATGGCCGGAACCGGCGATCATAGTTTTGGTCGTAAAGCGCGCTGTCGGCGAAATCGCGCGCGGCGAGTGCTGGCCCGACCAGGATCAGCGCCGTGCGTTCGATTCGCTCGGCGCGCACTTTGGCGCCGATCGTCGACAGCGTGGCGCGAATGACGACCTGTTCCGGCCAGCTCGCGCGCACCACCACGGCGACAGCACCGTCGGCTCCGTAATACGGAATCAATGTCGCCGCCACCTCGTCGAGCACGTGGACCGATAGATGGATCGCGAGCGTCGCGCCGGTCGCGGCGTAGGCGGCGAGGCTTTCGCCCGATGGCATCGCCGAGGCGCGGCCCGAGGTGCGGGTCAGCACCACGGTCTGCGCCACTCCGGGCAATGTCAGTTCACGTCCGAGTGCGGCGGCGGCGGCGGCGAATGACGGCACGCCCGGCGTGACCGTATAGGGGATGCCGTGGCTTTCGAGCCGCCGGATCTGCTCGCCCATCGCGCTCCATACCGAGAGGTCGCCGGAATGCAGTCGCGCCACCTCGAGCCCGGCGTCGTGGGCCGCGACGAATTCAGCGGTGATGGCATCGAGGTCGAGTGGTGCGGTGTCGATCACGCGCGCGCCGGGCGGGCAGAGTGCCACGATCTCGCGCGGCACCAGCGATCCCGCGAACAGGCACACCGGACAGCGCGCCACCAGATTTTGGCCGCGCACGGTGATCAGATCGGGGGCGCCGGGGCCGGCGCCGATGAAGTGGACGGTCATGGCGCAATGTCCTCGAGAAAGGCGGCGGCGGCGGTGGCGTGACGATCGGCCGACACGATGCGGGTGACGACGAGGCGCGCGCCGGCGCCGGCGGCGGCGAGCGCCGCCGCTTCGCAGACGCTGCCGACGCCCCGGTGTTTTTTCACCTGCTCGGAGCGGGTGGTTACGCGCGCATCGGCCGCGCGCAACGCTGCGGCTGCGACCGCCTCGATCGGCAGCTGCGCGGCATGTGCGGCCGCGCGCAGGCCGGGGTGAGCGGCCTTGTCTTCGGCGACGGCGATGGCGCGCGCGACGCCCGGCAAGGCGGCGCGTGCGGCAACAATGTCCAGCACCTCCACAATGGATTGCGCACTGGCCTCGTCGCGAAAACCCAATCCGATCACCAGCCGGCTCATTTGGTCACGCTCCATTGCACCACCGGCATCGCCGCGAGCCAGCCGGTGAGACCGCCGACCGGGCCGGCACGTTCGACCGAAAGCCGCAGCAATGCGCCGCCATGGCGCGCCTGCCGGGCGATCAGTATCGCTTCGGTTTCGAGCGTCACGGAATTGACGACCAGCCGCCCGCCCGGCGGCAACGCCTGCCATACCGCATCGAGCACGCCCTCGCGGCTGGCGCCGCCGCCGACAAATACGGCATCGGGTGTCGGCAGCCCCTTGAGCGCATCGGGCGCGGCGCCGAGCCTGAGATCGAAATGCGGCACGCCGAGCGCATGCGCGTTGGCGCGCGCGGTGCCGAGCCGGTCCTCACGCGCCTCGATGCCGATGGCGCGATTGGCCGGGTGGGCGAGCAGCCATTCAATGCCGATCGCGCCGGAGCCGGCGCCGACATCCCACAACAATTCGCCGCCGCGTGGCGCCAGCGTCGACAGGCTGACCGCGCGGATCTCGCGTTTGGTCAGTTGGCCGTCATGCCCAAACAACTCGTCCGGCAATCCGACCGTGCGTGGAATGATGCTTGCGCCCGGTGCGGCCACGGCTTCGATGGCGAGTGCCACCGGGGATTTGACGTCGTCAAAGGCGAACGCCGCGGCGTCCACGACGCGAATGCGCTCGCGGGGGCCGCCGAGCGCTTCAAGCACCGTGAGGCAAGACGGCCCAAACCCGACGCCGTTCAGATAGGCCGCGATCCGTGCCGGCGCCGCGCCGTCGCGCGCCAGCACGATCAGGCGTGCGCCGGTTCGCAAATGCGGGCGCAGCCATTCGATCGGGCGTGCGTGCAGGCCAAGCGTGATCGTCTCCTCAAGTCGCCAACGCAACCGGGCCGCGGCCCAGGCAAAGCTCGACGATGCCGGTATCACGACGGTTTCCGCCGCGGCGACCGCTTCGGCGATCACGGCGCCCGCGCCGTACCAGAACGGATCGCCCGAGCACAGCGCGACCACGCGTTTGCCGCGATGCGCCAGCAGTTTTGGGATCGAGGCAGCGAACGGCGTCTCCCACTCAAGCGCAGGCTTGCCGAGGCAAGCCACCAGCACCAGGTGCCGGCGCCCGCCGGCGATCAACTCGGCGCCAGCGAGCAGCTCGCGCGCCGCCGCCGACAAGCCGTCGAGCCCGTCCTCGCCGATCCCGACGATGGACAGCCAGGGTGCTGGCATGTCATCGCTCGCCGTCATGACATCCTCTCCAGCCCGGCCATTGCGCGTTCTGATCCTCGGCGGCACCGCCGACGCCAACCGGCTCGCGGCAGCGGTGGCGAACGATGCCCGGATCGACGCGGTGCTGTCGTATGCCGGTCGCACCGAAAACCCGACGCCGCCGCCGATTTCCTGGCGGGTTGGCGGCTTCGGCGGCATCGATGGCCTCACAGACTATCTTCGCGCCGAAAACATTGCGCGCGTCGTCGACGCCACCCATCCGTTCGCGGCGCAGATCAGCGCCCACGCGATCACTGCCTGTGCCATGGCCGCCGTGCCGCTGCTGGCGCTCGAGCGCCCGCCCTGGCAGCGCGCACCCGGCGATCGCTGGATCGAGGTCGATGATCTCACTGCTGCGGCGGAAGCACTCGGCGCGGCGCCGCGCCGGGTGTTTCTCGGCATCGGCCGGGTGCATCTTAAAATGTTCGCGGCGCATTCGCAGCACGTCTATCTGGTCCGGCTGGTCGATCCGCCGCGCGCGCCGCTGCCGCTGCCGGACGCCGAGGTCATCGTGGCGCGCGGGCCGTTCGACCGCGCCGGCGACCGCGCCATGCTGACGAATTTCCGCGCCGAGATCGTCGTGGCCAGGAACGCCGGGGGCTACTCGGCCTCGGCCAAGATCGAGGCCGCGCGCGACCTCGCGCTGCCGGTGGTGATGGTCCGGCGTCCATCTATACCCGCGCGGGCAAAGGTCGAAACCGTCGCCGAGGTGCTGCGCTGGCTCGGTCACGACAAAACGCCTGCCGAGCGCGGGCTATAGACGAAAGGCTTGCCGCTGACGCGCGCGATCAGCCGCGTCCGCGACGAGCCGATCAGCACCAAGGTGCGCATATCGGCGCGGCTCGCCACCGCCTCGCGCAATGTCACGGTATCGATCGCCTCGCTGGCGTCGCTGACCGCGCTGGCGAACACCACGGGAACGGTGCCCGGCAGTTCTTCGCGCAACAGCTCGAACGCGCGGCCGAGTTGCCAGGGCCGCGCCGACGATAGCGGGTTGTAGAGCGCGATGACAAAATCGGCCTGCGCCGCCAGCCGCAGCCGGCGTTCGACCAGATCCCACGGTTTCAGATTGTCCGACAGATTGATGGCGCAGAAATCATGCCCGAGCGGGGCGCCGATCCGCGCCGCGGCGGCGAACATCGCGCTGATGCCGGGCAGCACCCTGATATCGAGATCGCGCCATGCGGGATCGCCGGCATCGACCGCCTCGAATACCGCCGCCGCCATCGCGAACACGCCGGGGTCGCCCGATGAGACCACGACGACGCGCTTGCCCTCTGCTGCGAGCCGCAGCGCCAGGCTCGCGCGCTCGAGTTCCCTTCGGTTGTCGGACGAGTGGCAGGTCAGACCTGCGCGTGGAGGCACCCGCGCCACATAGGGCGCATAGCCGATAAGGTCAGTGGCTTCGGCGAGCGCTTGCGTCACTTCGGGCGTCACCAGTTGCGCCGCTCCGGGGCCCAAACCGGCGATGGCGAGCCAGCCGGTCATGGCCGGCGCCCGCGGCCGTGGACGAGAATCATCGAGAAGTAGGGCGCCTCGTCGTCGGTCTTGTCGGCGAGCCGCAACACTTTCTCGCCGGCCATGGTGCCGCGCTCGACATAGATCGCCCGTTCGGCAAGACCGGCGGCCTGCAGGGCGCGACGCACTTTTGGCAAATTGCGGCCAAGCTTCATCACCACCAGCGCGTCGATCGACCGCAGCCGTTCGCGCAAGGTCGCTTCGTCGAGCGTCGCCGGCACCACGGTCAGGACGTCGTCGCCAAAGGTGATGGGTACACCGCTCGCGGTCCAGCAGCCGGACATGCCGGAAATGCCGGGCACTACCACGACCGGCACGCGGCCGGTGATACGGCTGTGCAAATGCATGAACGAGCCGTAGAGGAACGGGTCACCCTCGCACAGCACGGCGACATCGCGACCGGCGGCGACATGTTGCAGCAGCCGACGCACGCAATCGTCGTAGAAGATACGCAGCGCGTCGCCATAGGCCGGATCTTCCAGCGCGATCTCGGTGGTGACAGGATATTCCAGCGCCTCCTCGATCACGCCGGGCGCCAGCATGCCATCGACCACGGTGCGGGCGTTGCCGGGGCGTCCGGATTTCCGGAAATGCGCGATCACGCCGGCCTTGGCGATCAGCCGCGCCGCCTTGAGGCTCATCAGCTCCGGATCGCCCGGGCCGAGGCCAACGGCGTAGATGGTTGCCGACGTACTCATTCGGTTTCGCTCGCGACGGCATTGAGGGCCGCCGCGGCCATCGCGCTGCCGCCGCGCCGTCCCCGCACGATCACGCTTGGCACAAGCGAACTCGCGACCAGCGCTTCCTTGGATTCCGCGGCGCCGACGAAGCCCACGGGGATGCCGATCACGGCGGCGGGCGGAGCCACATCAGGCTCTTGCAGAATTTCGAGCAGGCGGAACAGCGCGGTCGGCGCGTTGCCGATCACCACCACGGATCCCGCCAGTCGCTCCCGCCAAAATTCCACCGCCGCCGCGGTGCGGGTGGTGCCGAGCGAAACCGCAAGCGCCGACACGCGCGGATCGGACAGCGTGCAGATCACGGCGTTGTCGGCCGGCAGCCGCGTCCTCGTAATGCCGTGGGCCACCATCAGGGTGTCGCAAAGGATCGGGGCGCCCGCCCGCAGCGCCGCGGCGGCGGCGGCGCTAAAGCCGGAAGTGAACACGATGTCGTCGGCGATTTCGACCATGCCGCTGGCGTGGATGATCCGCACCGCGACCTTTTCATCGCCGGCATCGAACCGGTCGAGCCGCGCCTCGGCGCGGATGATGGCGAACGAACGCCGGTAGATGGTAGCGCCATTCGTTTCGTAGGCGTGGCTCATGACGCGGCCCCTGCATCCGCCGGCGCCATCGCAATCCTCTCGATCGCGCTGTTGCGCCGGGTCACCCAATGGCCGGCGTCGAGCAATTGCTGAAACCGCTGACGCATCATCGCCGCGGCTTCGGGGTTGGCCGCTTCGATGAAGCGGCGCACCGCGTCATCGCCGAGCGTCGCGTCGTAGTAGAGATCGAAGTGATGGCTTTCGACGGCGCCGGCCAGATGGGCGAACAGTGCCATCTGGTCGAGCGTCGAGGCGATCTCGGCCGCGCCGCGAAAGCCGTGCCGCATCTGGCCCGCGAGCCAGCGCGGATTGGCGGCGCGACCACGGATCACGCGAGCGATTTCTTCGGCGAGCGTCCGCATCCGCGGCGCATCGGGTGTGGCCGAATCGGCGTGATAGAGCGTCGGCGCCGCGCCGCCTAGTTTGCGCGCCGCGGCGGCGAATCCGGCCTCGTGGGCAGCGTAATCCGGCGCCGCCAGAAGATCGGTCTCGGGCAGGTCCTGGGCGTGGACAAAAGCATCGGTGGCGGCGGTGCGCGCTTCGAGCGCCGGCCGCGCCGCAATGCCGTCCCGGGCGCCGCCATAGGCAAAGGCGCTGCCGGCAAGCCAGGCTTCGCCGGCCTCCTCGGCCGTGGCCGGCGTGAACTCCGTCACCGCTTCAACGACGCCGACGCCGTAGTCGCCCGGTGCGGGTCCGAACACCCGCGGGAGTGAAGCGGCTCGATAGGGGTTTTCCGCATCGGGTTCGTCGCGCGCGGCCAGCGCCGTCGCCGCCTGCTCGAACATCACAGGCAAGGTCGAAAACACGTCCCGAAACAGACCGGAGATCCGCAGCGTCACGTCGATCCGCGGTCGCCCGAGCACCGCAAGCGCGATCACATCAAAACCCGCGACCCGGTCGGAGGTATTGTCCCACACCGGCGCGATGCCCATCAGGTGCAGCGCCATGGCGAATTCCTCGCCTGCCGTGCGCATGGTCGCCGAACCCCACAGATCCAGCATGACATGGCGCGGATAGTCGCCGTGGTCCTGGAGATGGCGGGTCAGCAAGGCATCGGCGAGACGCTCGCCCTGTTCGGCGGCGCTGCGGCTCGGCACCGCGCGGCAATCGATGGTGAAGAGATTGCGGCCGGTCGGCAGCACATCGCGGCGCCCGCGCCATGGCGAGCCGGCGGGTCCCGGCGCGACATGCTTGCCGTCGAGTGCGGCGAGCAGGCTGGCGCGTTCGCCCGCGGCGCAGGCTTCAAACGGCATGTCGGTTTGTTGGCCGTCGGGCTGCAGCGGCACGCGACCGAAAACGTGCAGCCCGTCGGCGACCAGCGTGTTCTTGACGTCGCAGACAAACGAATCGAGCCGCACCACGGCCTCGCGCGGCGTCATGGTGTCGGTGAGGCCGCTATCGCGATCGAGGCCGGAGTCGGCCGCCGCGTCGATGATCGCGCGCGCCAGCCGCTCGCGCCGGCGCGGATCGAGCCCTTCGGCGACGGAATATTCGTCGAGCAGCCGCTCGATCGCGTGCAGTCCGGGCGGCAGGTTTCCGGCGCTGATCGGCGGCGTGACATGTCCGATGGTGACGGCGCCGAGCCGGCGCTTTGCCGCAGCGGCTTCGCCGGGATTGTTGACGATGAACGGATAGATCACCGGCGTCGGCCCGAGCAGCGCGTCGGGCCAGCACGCCGACGACAGCGCGACCGATTTTCCCGGCAGCCATTCCAGCGTACCGTGGGCGCCCATATGGATCAGCGCATCGCATTTTGCGACGTGCAGCAGCCAAAGATAGAACGCGACATAACTGTGCCGTGGCGATCGTCGGGGATCGTGATACTCGGCGGCGCGGTCCGCGCGTCGACCGCGATCGGGCTGCAGCGCGACCAGCGCGTGGCCGCAGTGGACGACCTTGAAAACGAAATCGCCGTGGTCGAGCTCAGGGTCGCTCTCGGCCGCTCCCCATTGCGCCTCGAGATCGGCGACCAGCGCCGGGTCGAGGCCGGCGAGAAGGCTGCGGTATGTTTCAAGCGGCCAACGGATCGTCTCGGTTTTCAGGCGATCGATCAGCGCGGCGCCGTCGGCCGGCGCGTTGGCGATGCCGTAGCCGCGGTCGCGCAGGACATTCAGCACCTCGACGCTGCTCTCCGGCGCATCGAGGCCGACAGCATGCGCCATCTGGTCGTCGCGCCCCGGATAGGCCGACAGCACGATGGTGAGGCGCTTGTCGGCATGCGCGGTTCGCCGCAGCGCGATCCAGGCGCGGGCGCGCGCGACAATGGCGGCGATGCGTCCGTCATCGCCGCAATGAACCGTGCGGCCGTAACCGAGCTCAGGATCGGCCGCTTCGACCTTCTTGAATGAGGCGACGCCGGCGAAGACGCGGCCGTCCAATTCCGGCAGCACGACGTGGATCGTGAGGTCGGACGGCGACAGCCCACGGTCGGACTCCGTCCACACCTCGCGGCTCGAGCCGGCCAGCGCCACCTGCAGCACGGGGGCATCGACGACATCGAGCGGTGAACCGGCGTCGCCATCGCCGCGCGCCGAAAAGGCGGTCGCGTTGATGATCAAGTCGGGCGCGATCGCTGTGATCCAGTGCCGCAGCCAGCCGTCGCTTTCCGGATCTTTCAGGCTTGCGGCAAACAGGCCGATCGCCCGGGTGCCGCCGCGGTTAAGTTCGCCGATCAGCCGGTCGACCGGATCGGTGTCGGAGGCGGCGAGAAAGGCGCGATAGAACACCACCAATACGATCGGCGCGCTCTCGGCGGCGAGGTCGAGATCACTGGGCTCGACGACCCCGGTCCCCGGAACATAGAAACCGTGGCGCTGCAGCGCGGCGCGATGCACCGGCGGGACACAAGGCAACCCCGCGGCGAGCGCGAGCTGCGCCAGTGCGGCGCGTGCCGAGTCCGGTCCGCCGCTGTCGCAGAGCGTCTTCAGCCGGCGCAGCGTCGAGGGCGGCAGGTTAGAGGCGGCGTCGAGACGTGGATCCGGCCGGCCGTCGCCGGGAACGACCGCCAGCGCGATCCCTTTTGCCGTTGCCAGCGCGCTGACCTGCTCGAGGCCATAGCGCCAATACTCGACCCCACCGAGCAGGCGAATCAGAATGCCGCGCGCTCCCGACAGCGTCCTCTGGATGTAGAGGTCGACCGAGAGCGGATGGGCCAGGCGGCGCAGATTGGCCAGACGCAGGCTCGGCAACGTCGCTCGCCCGCTCCGCCACGCGGTTGCGAAAGCGCCGAGATCGCTGTCGGAAAACGAGAGCACGACGAGGTCGGCTGCGGCCTGGCCGAGATCCTCGGCGGCCGCGGTCTCCTCAAGTCCATGCCGTTCCCGCAGCAGGATATGCATGCTTCACCCGGTCAGGACGGCGG
>WNEZ01003735.1_pt1 | contig 13695 bp, 10 predicted proteins | sample 5400521 | NCBI WGS metagenome assembly WNEZ01 (sample SAMN13153339, study PRJNA577476) | soil metagenome | isolation source: 120 cm saprolite under Douglas fir tree site 2 hole 1 replicate 1 | place: USA:California | collected 2015-04-18 | reverse complement strand
GCGCGGCGGTAGACTTAAAGATCAGCGAGATCGTGGATGCGCCCAATTGGATCGTGTCAGCATACCTGCCGCTCAGCATTTTCAAGTAGCGGACATATTTGACATAGGGGCCCGACTGATCGCGACCCACTGGGAAAGGTCTCTCTCTCTCCCCCAGGGCGACCGCACGGGGAGGTATTGGGGTTCCTCCCCGTGCGGTCGCCCTGGGGGAGAGAGAGAGACCGCTTCCCCTGAACCTGGCAAGCATGCTTTCCAAGCACCAGGACTCTCCAAACTACATGATTCCTTGCTGGCCTACTACCATATTCGTCTTCACCTCTGCTCGGAGCTATCGCCCGGCCAGGCGAAAATCAGATCACTTTGCGGGCCAGGCAGTACATCCTGTACGTTCCAGCCCAGCAAGACCTGGACCTGCTGCCGAACCCAGCGATCAAACGGAAGCTCTGAGGTAGCTAGTTCCCGCAGGGTCTGTTGCGGCTCCTGTGTGTTCAATGTCATGAGCAGGAGTTCGCCGTGGAGCAGTTGCACCATCCAGACCCGCATCTGGCTGATCCCCGCTTGCCGGCAGGATGCTTCAAACTGGTCCCTGCGTGATCCCGCTACTGCCTGATAAAGTCGTCGCCATTGCTCCTGGGTTCCCGGTCGCAGGAGGCAGACAATCTGTAGTTGTGCCATAAGACAACGCTCCTGTTGCTTGTTTTCTCTTTGAGTGCATTCCAGCCTGGTCCGACGTGCTCCACAAGGCCCCAAGCATGTGCCGGGTGCTTCAAGGCTCCTGACACGACCGGCTGCACATTGTCCTCTTTGGTGCTAGTATGACGAGGAAGCGTCATGAAAGCGCCATGAGCATCGTAATGAAAAGGAAGTCCATCTACACGAGGCCACAGTGCTGCCACAGGCAGAGGTTTCGCCAGGCCATACTTGTGTTTGACCTGCAACGAGCTCACATGATAGGATATCTTTAACTGGGATTCGTACACCGTGAACAGCGGCTTTTTCTCTGGTGCATCAGAGAGATCGATGGCTCAGCAGCACGATAGCAACGTAGGTAGGCAGGGACTGCTACGTTTGTGAGGAATTGTTCATCACATCCGTTGCGTACATATGGAGAGAACATGCTATGGGTCTGTTACGTCTGGCCGTGCTCGGCTCGCCAGAAGTGTTTCATGACGGCAGCCGCCTGACGTTTTCCTTGCGCAAGGCGCAGGCCTTGCTGGTCTACCTGGCGGTCGAAGGGGGTATGCATTCACGCAGCAAGCTAGCTGCGTTCCTGTGGCCCGACAGTGAGCCCCACGATGCGCGCACGGCTTTGCGCAACGCCATTACTCTGCTGCGCAGCCTGCTCGCCGACTCCTCTCCTTCCCAGCGCAGCCATCTGCTCATTGAGCATGAGCTGCTAGGCCTGGATTCACATGCCCCACTGGAGATGGACCTTGACGTGGTGCAGCAAGCCTGGAGCCAGGCCCAGGAGTTCTCCACGATCCCCTCCGAGCAACTACGCGCTTCCCTGGTCGCCCAGTGGCAAGGCGCCCTCACCCTGGTGCGCGGTCCGTTCCTCGACGGCTTCTGGCTGCGCGAGGAAGCTCCTTTTGACGAGTGGGTACAGCTGCAGCAGCGCCAGTGGCAGGTGCGCCTGCAAATGCTCTGCGATCGACTCTCTTCCTGGCAGGAGGCTGCCGGGGAGCTGGAGCAGGCCCGAGCCACGCTCATGCGCTGGCTGGCGCTCGATCCGCTGCAGGAGGAGGCCTACCGGCGTCTGATGCGGCTGCAGCTGGCGGTGGGCGATCCGACCGCGGCCTTGCAGGTCTACGCCACCTACCGGGCGCGACTGGCCGAGGAGTTGCAGGTCGAGCCGTCGCCGGACACCGTCGCCCTGGCTGAGAAGATTCGCGCCACCGAGGCTCACCGCAGAGGGAGCCCCTCTGCTCGTCCCGCCACGGCTGCCAACGCGCTCCCAACCGAGCTGGTCACCCCACTCGTCGGACGTGCAGCGGCCTTCAGTCAGATCGTTAGCCGCTACCGGCAGGTGCGGCAGGGGCAGCCACAGGCCGTACTCGTGGTGGGCGAGGCTGGCATCGGCAAAACGCGGCTGGCCCGCGAGTTTGTGGCCTGGGCCCGGGCCCAGAGCGCTGAGGTGCTGAGTGGGCAAACTCTCGAGGCAGGTGGACGCCTGCCCTATCAGCCGCTGGTCGAGGCCCTCAGGCTTCGGCTGGAAGAGGAAAATGCCCCGGAGGACCTGCTAGACGACCCGTGGCTGGCCGAACTGTCGCGCCTGCTGCCCGAGCTGCGGGTGCGCTACCCCGATCTGCCGGCCCCCACGCAGGATGAGCTGACCGCCAAGGTGCGTCTGTTTGAAGCGGTGGCGCGGCTATTGGACGCTCTGGCGCAACGGGCGCCGCTGGTGCTACTGCTGGATGACCTGCACCAGGTAGATGTGGCCTCGCTGGACCTGGTGCGCTACCTGGGAAGGCACTGGATCAGGCATGGCACGCGGGTGCTGCTGCTGGGCACAGTGCACAGTGAAGGGCGGGAGCTGAACCCGCTGCTTTCCGCCCAGTTGGCCGACCTGGGACGGGACCTGCCGGTCACAAAGGTCACCCTACAGACGCTGAGCCAGGCGGAGACTCTCCAGCTCATTGAGGCCATCGTAGGAGCGGGGGAGCATGGCATGGCACGGCCATCCTGGGGAGGGCCAGGGGCATGTCCTTCGCAGGCGTCGGAGAAGCCGCTGGTCGGGCTGGGAGACTTCCTGTTTGCGTACACCGGCGGGCAGCCATTTTACCTGCTGGAGACGCTCAAGATGTTGCGGGACCGGGAGTGGCTGGTGCCACGGCTGGGTACGGATGGCACCTGGAGGCTGGAGCCGACCCTGGAAATGGCGGCGGCCGTTGCGCAGGAGCGGTCCCAGCGCGAGCTGTTGCCGCCCTCGGTGCGCGCGATGATCCTGGCACGCCTGTCGCGGCTGTCGCAGGCAGCGCGCCAGCTAGTGATGGCCAGCACGGTGCTCGACAACCAGGCGACCGCCCAGCGCATGTGGCAGGTGGCCGAGCTGGAAGTGCATGCAGGGGTCGAGGCTCTGGAGGAAGCTGTCGGCAGTGGGATGCTGCGTGAGGGGGAAGCAGGAAGAGGCCGCCCGGCCAGCTATCGCTTCGCGCATGACCTGATCCGCGAAGTGGTCTACACCGAGCTGGGCGAGGCGAGGCGGCAGATCTTGCACCAGCGCGCCTTTGTGCTGCTGCACAGCGAGGGGGCGCGGGCCTCCGAGCTGGCGTATCACGCGCTAGAGGCGGGACAGGCCGAGGACGCCTATCGCAACAGCGTGCAGGCCGGGGATGAGGCGGTGGCCGTCTTTGCTGTCGATGATGCCATCGGGCACTACGAACAGGCACGCTCCTTGCTCCAGGAGCGCCAGCCAATGCAGACTGTACTGGAGGCCTCGGAAGTCGAACACCTTTACGCCTACCTGGGGCGGGCCTATGGCCTCCAGAACGCCTGGGAGCAGGCCCAGCAGGCCTATAAAGAGTTCGTAGCCTATGCGCAGCGACAACATCAGCCCACGCTGGTCAGCATGACCCTCAATCGCATGGCAGTCCTGGCGGTTCAACAGTCGAACGACAAGCCACAGGTGCACGCGCTCATGGAGGAAGCACGGCGCATGGCAGAGACCAGTCATGACCAGCGGGCGCTGGCTGAAACGGAGTGGAATCAGGCACAGATAACGACCGCAGTGTGGGAGGATGCAAAAAGCGCCTTCCCTCATGGGGAGCATGCGCTGGAACTGGCACGAGGAATACATGACCAGGAATTGGAAGCCAGAAGTCTCTCCTCACTTGGAGGGATCCATATTCTTGCAGGAGACTTTCAGGAGGCTATACGCTGTGTGGAAGCGTCCCTGGCGCTGTATGCAGCCCTGGGCACCGAGCCGACCGCTTCGCGGGAGCTTTCAGTTGCACACTTTCTGAGTGGCGCTCCGCCCACACAACCCTTGACGTATCGCGCGTCAGAAGCCTTGTGCTGGGAACTGCTGGCCATCGCGCAAGCGCAGGGTGGGAAGGTGCACAACAGCATTCGCAGTGGCCGTATGGCACTCGCGCTGAGCAAAGAGATCCAGAACGTCTGGGTACAAATCAACAGTACGATCGGCCTCACGCATGGATTGCTGGACGCGGGGGCCTATGAAGAGGCGCTCGTGCTCACGCAACATGCCGTCGCCCTTGCGCGGACCCTTCCTTCGGCCATAAACTTCCAGGACCTTCTCCTTGCGCTGGGGAGTACGTATCAAGCCTTGCAACAGTGGGAAGAGGCAGGCAGTACGCTCGAAGAGGCAGTAGCCGTGGCAGAGACGTTAGACCTCGGACCATCTCGCGTGAACGCCCTTTCGCGGCTGTGCATGCACTATGCTGTGGCTGAGCAGTGGGAACAAGCCCACCGGAATGCCTTGAAGGCCATCACCCTACGCGAGAGCCTTAATAGCACACTGATCGCGCTGGATTTCTACCCTCATTATGAAACGGAGGCCTTACTGCGCGGGGGGAATGAGAGCCAGGCGAGAGCAGAAGTGCATCGACTGGGGGAACGTCTGGGACCTTCCCCTCGCTTCCACATTCCCTACCTGCGGTCGTTGGCGGTGCTGGCAGCATGGGATGGGCAGAAAGAACAGGCCATCGGCCATTTGCGCGAGGCCGCCCAGGTGGCAGCAGACATCGGGTTGCCAGGAGAACAGTGGCAGATCCAGGCGGCATTGGGAGGGTTGTATAAGGCAAGGGGTAAGTCTGCCCAAGCGCACAGCGTGTTGAGTGAGGCGGAGAGGATCATCGAGGAGCTGGCGGAGGGCATCGGGGATGTGGCGCTGCGGACGCGTTTTCTGACAGCGCCGCCGATCCAACAGGTGGTGCAGCTAGCCCATGGCAACGCCAACGCGGTTCCGCAAGACCACGCGGAGCCGAGCGGGCGCTGAGGAGTCACTCTTGCGAGCACCAGGTACATATATCTTTTTTGGGATGTTTGGCGGGCTAAGATATTATCCCCCCAGGGCTGTTGCAAGATCGGGAAGACGACGCGTGCTTGTAGGAGTGCACAGGGCTGTCGCCCTGCGCCGGAGCGCGAGGTGTCCTCGCTTCATCCTTCCTTCCCGCCGCCGGAGGACTTCGCTGGCGAAGGCGATTGAGAGGCGATTCCCATCCTCCTGCCGGGCGACCACGAGGGCATTGAATCCAGAAAATTGGGCGACGCGCACGCGAAAGCGTGTTCGCCCGTTGCGAGCAAGAAGGCGAGAGCCGCCTCCGGTGCCGACGCAGCGTCGCGTCGCCCACAAGGAGGTCTGCTCCTGGCACCTTCAGGTCCCAAGAACTGAACGCACATCCACCAGAGACATGCTGAGCAGCGAGCGTAGCAGTGGTCTCACCCTCCTTTCATACCAGCAGACACGCATAGCCTGCTGACGTGAGCCCCGTGGGCGTCCGCGTCGGCTCCTGGGGCAGCGCCTTCTTTTTGTTGCCTGCCTTGCGACCCGGCACCCCCGGATCGTGCGGGTAGTGCGGCTCACGTTCGAGCACCAGGTCGGCTGGGCGCGGCACGATCGTACTTGGCTGGATCGGGGGCACCTGGATGCTGGTGCGACTGGAGGGGCGAATGAAGCCCAGGTCGCGACCCCGACGCACACAGTAGCTAATCGGATCCTCCTCGTGCGCCAGCACCTGCGGGAGGTGGCTCACCACCAACGGCAAGGACACCTCAAAGGGATCGACCTGGGCGCGGCAAGCGATTTCCAGTCGCACCGCGTGCAGGATCTGGGCAATGATCAGACAGGCCCACACTTGCTGCAAAATGCCCGACACCTTGCTATTCCACCACAGATGCAAGCCTAAATAGGTCTTGAGCGTCAAAAACGCCAGTTCGATATCCCATCTGCGTGCGTACAGCCGGGCGATCTCCTGCACCGACAGCGTCGTGGGATCCAGCACATTGGTCAGATACTCCACCGTCCGCACCCCCATCTGCACCCGCACCAGCCGCACCGCGCACCGGGCACGCGCCTGGTAGTTGCCCAGCCACACCAGCCCATCGAAGACCCCGTCCTGTTCAGAGAACGTATGCAGCAGCGTGTAGCTGGTCTTCTCGCGCAAGCGACACACATACCAGTACTGGCGCAGGCTCAGCTCATCGAGCCACTCAAAGCCGAAGTAGCCTAAGTCGAAGAGCACCAACGTGCCTTTGGCTACTCCCTCCAGCATGACACGCGCATGCACTTTGCAGTTTTGGAAGGCATCGGGCAGGTAATCGATGCGCTGCCACAACTGCAAGCGCACATCGAACAGTCCCGCCAATTTGCCCGGCAGCAACTCGACCGCTCCTTTTTTCAGCGCACGCCACAGCGGCAGCTTGCGCGCCACGGGGTCCAAGGTCGTTTCGTCCAGCACTAGCACCGCTGTGGCAAACGGCGCCAGCTGGTACCACGGCTGCTGCTGCAACAAGGGCTCCAGCCAGGCGGCCAGCATGGTCGTGATCTGCCCAAAGAGCTGTTGGAGCCAGTCCGTCCCCTCCAGGTCGAGCCGATCAGAGAGCGTCTGATCGCAGATGTCATAGCCCTGTTGCACCAGCGCACGCCACACGTCTCGCACCCCGCTGACTCCTTTCAACACACACAGCAACAGCGTCGTCCACATGGCCACACTGGGCAAGTCGCGCGGACGTCCTGCTCTTTTGGCGTCTGTTCCTGCTCCCCGGCTGCTTTCTTTGGCTTCCAGACGGCCCAAGCCGCGTCGCAGATACTCTTCGACTTGCTCGATGAAACCAGGGCTTGCCTTCCCCTGGGAAGAGGGGGTACTATTCATGTGAGGATCTTCCTTTCAGTTGTCAACTTTTTAGAAGTATCCTCTTTTTTCTCTCCTGTGGCAACCCTTTTCCTATTTTCTGGATTCAATGCCCTCGTGGTCGCCCGGATCATTCACAGGCCCTGCAGGCGGTACAAGAGCCTGCTGAGGATAGCTTTCACTCCATAATGCATTCAGAGGTCAATGTTGCTGACAACGATCCCATCATTATCTATGCCCTGAGTCATGCTGGTGCAGTGGAGGTTGACCGGTTACAACTGGATTCGCCTGTCGTACATAACTTGAAGACAAATGGGGTGGAAATTGCTCTGCCGCTGGCCAGCCAGGGAGAACTGATTGGCCTGCTCAATCTGGGGCCACGTCTGAACGGGCAGGAGTATACTCACGAGGACCGGGCCTTGCTCAACACGCTTGCTGCTCAAGTAGCGCCTGCCCTGCGCGTTGCGCAAATGGTCTATGAGCGACAGGTGCAGGTGCGCGAACGCGAACGCATCGAGCAAGAATTACGGACAGCCCAGGATATTCAGCGCTCACTCCTGCCTGAGGACGTCCCGCTCCTTCCAGGATGGCAGGTAGCACCGTACTACCAACCGGCGAGAGAGGTTGGTGGCGATTTCTACGACTTCCTGCCGTTTGCAAATGGTCGCCTGGGTCTCGTCATCGGCGATGTCACCGATAAAGGCATACCTGCCGCCCTGGTGATGGCCACCACACACACCATGCTCCGTACCGTCGCACAGGAGCATGTCTCCGCAGGCGAGGCATTAGCGCGAGTCAACGAACTGCTCTATGCAGAAATCCCGCCCAGGATGTTTGTAACCTGCTTCTATGCCATCCTCGACCCAGGCAGTGGGCGGATGAAATACGCCAACGCGGGCCATGAGCTGCCGTATCGACGACATAGCGACGGCGTCTCTGAACTCCGGGCAACAGGAATGCCTCTTGGCATGATGCCAGGGAGCAGCTACGAGGAGCGAGAAGTCACCCTGGCCCCAGGCGAAAGCGTTCTCTTCTACAGCGATGGCCTGGTGGAAGCTCATAACACAACGCATGAGATGTTCGACTATTCACGCCTTTCAGCGCTGATCGAAGCGCATCCAGGCGGTTCCGCCCTCATCGAGTTCCTCTTGAGCGAACTGGCAACCTTTACCGGGGACCATTGGGAGCAAGAGGACGATCTGACGATGGTAACCCTATCACGAGGCGAAACTTGCTGATCGACAGACATCTGGATCGCGTTTAATCCCCCCAGGGCGGTCGCCCTGGGGGGGATCGCCGCTCGCTGCCCGGGCATCACAGCGATAAGGGCAGTACTCTTGATCTCGCGGTCGCCCTGCGGGCGATCGTCGCTCCCTGCTCCCTTGCCCGCTCCCGTTCCTATATTGTCTCCCCACTCTCCAGTTGAACATTCGTTACCCACACCTGTCCCTTGCCTGTTAAGCTAATCCCGAACAGGATATCCTTGCTATCTATGGGTACCTCGATCTGCGTTTCGTAGTGCGTCCAGTCCCGGCTTCCGCTGAACGTGACCTGTTGGCGTTCTTCGGGGGGCCTGCTCATTGCAGGATCGATCACGCGCAGATAGAGCTTTGCCATCATCTTTCTCCTTTGCTTGCGTGTTAGCCTCGGCAAAAACTCAGGATAGATACTTGTCAACTGCTGCCGTAACAGGTTCCTTCCCTGGTACAGGCGACTTATCACGGCGACCGGCGAGAGGTTGAGCCGCCTAGCGATCTCCTCCACACTCAGGTCTTCGTAGTAAAACAGCAGCATCACTACACGGGTCATGCGCCCGCAAAATGATAAGAGCTTTGCCCTGCTCAAGCAACTGCTTGAAACCGACGCCAATCCAACTATAAAGGATGCTCTCCGAGAAACGGCTCGATGACCGTTGGTGGAGTCCTGACAGCATTCACTCTCGTGATACGGGGATAGAAGATGTAGACGTAATGCCGCGAAAGTGATTAGAGAATGGAACAAGCATCTCTATGAAGACGGAAGCGATGTCTGCACGGCGACCGCGACTGCAATTGAAAAATCTTTCAGGTCGGCTATGCTGACGTCGAAAGCGCTGATGCCCAGTAGTTCTGCGCGGCGCTTCGCCCTTCCATGCAGCGTTACAGTGGGGCGTCCGCTGCGCAATTGCACGACTTCCATCTCACGCCAGCCGACGCCGTGCAGACCGGTGCCCAGAGCCTTGCTGATAGCTTCCTTAGCGGCAAAACGCCCGGCGAGGCGAGTCGGCTTGCCACGGCACTGGCGTATCTCCATTTCGGTATAGACACGTTTGAGGAAACGCTCGTCGTGATGCTCGTAGACCTTGCGCACTCGATCCACCTCGATGATATCGATGCCGATAGCGATATTCACACCTTGTGGCGGGTTCAAAGGCGCGGGTAAACCTGCCACTCCGGCTGGTCCAAAAAGCCAATCGGGAATAGACATCCCAGCTTGACGAACCAGCGGAGTAAAAATCAAGGGCAGGTCATCATCCATTACTTATCCTCTTTTCCGCTGAGCAGCGGTTGTGAACTCGTACTATCTCCAGCGGGCAATACCGAGGGCGCTGGTCCCGTACCACGTCCAATTCCTCTGTAGACAAAACCGAGGCCAGCCATTTCGCTCGCTTCATAGATATTGCGGCCATCGATGAGTACAGGTTGGCGCATAGCGTTCCGAATCTGGTACATATTGAGCGATTTAAACTCGTTCCACTCGGTCACGATCACCAGGGCGTCCGTGCCCTCAGCTACTTCGTAGGCGTTTTGGCAAAAAGTGATAGCTTCCATCTCCACACCAGCACGTTCCAGGGCCTCGCGCCCGGTATCTGTGGCCACAGGATCATAGACCCGTACATTTGCACCCTGGTTTGTCACCCAGCGGATGATATCAACAGAGGCAGCTTCGCGCATATCGTCGGTGTTGGGCTTGAAAGCTAAACCAAGTATACCTATGTTGCAGCCACGCAGCACGCCAAGGATGGAGGTCAACTTGGTCACGACCAGGCGGCGCACGTCATGGTTAATGTCCATCACGGCATTTAAGAGTTGAGGGTGTAGCCCGGCCTCGTCGGCCATGTGCGCAAGCGCACGCACGTCTTTCGGAAAGCAACTGCCCCCGTATCCGAGGCCGGCATCCAGGAAGGCCCGCCCAATACGCTTATCATAGCCCATGCCTGCTGCTACCTCTTTGACATCTGCTCCCAGGCGTTCACATATTTGCGCCATTTCATTTATAAAAGATATTTTGGTTGCCAGGAATGCGTTGGAGGCGTACTTAATCATTTCGGCAGTGTACAGGTCGGTGATCACGATGGGGGCGCGCAGCGGTAGATAAAGTGTGGCGACTTTGCGGGCCGCTTCCTGGTCAGTCGAACCCAAGACGACGCGATCAGGATTCTGGAAATCCAGTACGGCCGAGCCTTCGCGTAGGAATTCAGGGTTAGAAACAACGGCAAAAGGAACTTCTGGTCGTTTCAGATTCTTACGTATAATGCGTGTGACGACATCACCGCTGCCCACGGGCACCGTACTTTTATTGATAATTATGGCATTGTGGTCGAGTTCCTGGGCGATGCCACGTGCCGCGCTCTCAACGTAGCGCATGTCCGCTCCGCCCTGATTGGAACCGGTGGGGGTATTGACAGCGATAAAAATAAAGTCGCAATTGTCCAGTCCCTCGCTATAGCTGGTTGTGAAATGCAAACGTCCTGCTCGAACGTTGCGTTCGACCATTTCTTCCAGCCCGGGCTCATAAATAGGCAGAATGCCCTGCTTAAGTTTTTCAATTTTCTCCGGGATAATATCGACACAGGTTACCTGGTTACCCATATCCGAAAAGCAGGTACCTGTGACCAGGCCTACATAACCTGTACCAATTACACAAATTGTTGCCACTACATTACTCCTCAATAGTTACAAATGGATTTTCATACTTCTCTTCTATGATAGTGGTTGGCCTTCCATGTCCGGGGAAGACCACCAGGTCATCTTCAAGCGTATAGAGCTTTTCGCGGATCGATTTCTCGATCTGCTTGTAGCTTCCACCTTCAAAATCTGTGCGCCCGATACCGCGATAGAAAAGGGTATCACCGCTGAACACGCAAAAGGGACGGCTCACCAGGCAGATACCGCCTGGAGTATGCCCGGGGGTGTGCAGCACTTCGAGTGTGAGCGTGCCGAAGGAGATTGTATCTCCTTCTTTCAACAAAACATCCGGCTTTCTTTTGACGAGCGGTGCTGGACGATTGAACGACTTCGCTGTGCGCTCGTCGGTATACATAGAAGCGTCATCGGGATGGATAGCTAGCGGTACGGGATAGACGGCGCTGACGCCATCGATGGCAGAGATGTGGTCGATATGTCCATGGGTGTTAATGATGTATTTGGGGATGAGCTTTAACTCTTGAATTTGTTGTATGATGCGCTCCGCCTCGTCGCCCGGGTCGATAATCACGGCTTCGAGCGTTTCCGGGCAGGCGTACAGGTAACAGTTCTCTTGAAACAGGCCGACCGTCACACATGCGACAATCGGAGCCTGTTCTTTGTCTGCTTCGGGCATGCTGCGTTTTTCCTCTTTTTCTAAGCCTGACTGTATAATTGGAATACATTATAACACAGGAGGTAAGTTTACCAACGTAATGTACCCCTTTCGAGTATCTGCTCCTTGGAGTTGCAATTTAGCTGTACTTATGTTATATTTAACTAGCACAAAAGTTCTAAATTTTGTATAATTTACCAACTGAACAAAATTTTAATGCCTCAAGTAGTCATAAATTGAATATTTTCCGTTTTGTTTTGTATGGTATACTTCAATAGTATATTTAAGGTTCTACCCCAAACCGGGTTCGTAGGGACAGGGGTAGTGTGGTGTTAGGGTGGGGCCCCTTGTGGGTGTCCGTGGTAACTACCAGCAGTATGTTCACTGACTGCTGGATGTTCACCCCCTTTAAGTCCGATTGACGATATTTGAAAAAAGATTAATATTAGGTAAGTATTGACATATGGTGTAATAAGTGTTGTTGACAGGCTTTTTCCACCCTGGTAAGGAGCTGCTACATGATAAGAGATCATTCAGAAAGAAGGTTGTACCGTAAAAGTCCAGGTAGGCAATACGGATACGATTACGATCCATTACGTAGCCAGAGCCTTACAGGGAATGGCCAACAAGGGCGATCCGATGCCTCTGTACAGAGCGAGTCGTGGAGTGCGCGCGAGGAGACAGGCAATCGTAATAGCCGTCAAACCAGCGGACCGCTTGCGCCCCGACCCAATCCTCGACGCACACGTCAACTCATACGTCAGAACATCATTGCCAGCAAATCAAAATCAGCCCCATTCGTAGATACCGGGCAGCTCGATCCTGAGCCGCGCGGCCACTATGCTCATCCAGGTGAAGATCAAGGCATCTACGAGGACGAAGTAGATACCACCCTCTACACCCATCGTCGTCCTCGTTCTACTCAACTGGTCCCCCCTCCGAGGGAGCGCTATAGCGATGTAGACGAAGAGTATGAAGAAGCACCATGGGCGGACGAAGAATTAGAGTATAGGGATCCCGACCAGGAGTATGACTATGAAGGGGATCCACTTGCTCCCCGGCTGCCTTACACCGAATCGCCGCGAGCACGCTCAAGTGACTTACGTGTCTACCCCGAAACCCCCGAACGTGCCAGGGGGCGTAGTGCACCGCTGGAATATGACGAGGATGAGCAAGACCAGGTAAAAGCAGGACACAAAAACAAGAAGAAGAAAATATCGCGCCGGAAATTGCTCCTTGGTGCAGCTGTAGTAGGTGGTACCGCTGTCGCAGGCTATGAATTGATTCCCAGGATGCCCCAGGCGCTTGAGCAAGCTGGAACAAATATAGAGCATCAGCTCCAGGATGCTTTCAACAAAGGATTAGCAGCAGGCGGAGAAGCAGTACGCAGGGAGTTTATTAACTCACTAGACACTCTCGAAGGCGTCACCCTTGAAGGAGCTATAGGAGCAGCCAGGCTTACTCGTATCGCCTACGATGTGTTCGTTTCACCACTGGTCACCCTGGCTGCCACCGTTGCGGACGATTTTCTGTCTGTTACCCTGGCCGCGATCATCAAAATTGGGTGGACCAGGCGCATAACATGCCAAAGAAGTTGCAAACCATCACCGAAACCGACCTGGATGGCGCGCAAGCCTACCTGCGAGGCTTACAGAGAAAACTCCAGGAAGAGCAGGCTAAGCTCAATGCGCAGAGCACAACTCCGACGCCCGCGCCCACGTCGACGCCGAAGCACCCGTAGGATGATGCGCAAGCGGTTCAACGATCAATCCGGTTGGAAAGCTTGAGATTCAGCAGATCGAATCTGCTTTTCCCTTGACTTAAACAAGCAGACAATCTATCATTAGATTCAAGCAGCTTGCTATAATGTGTAACCCAGCATAATCCGCACCTTTTCATACGTAATAGCCTTATCAGGTGTAAAGAAAGGAGGTAGCTTAGCATATCTCCATGCTTGAATTGAAAGCATGGGTTCCCGGCTTTTTGGAAAACTTTACCCCGCTGTATTGTATTTTCTTAAGTCGGTTTGATGAATATGGAACCAGTTATCTGTAGCGTCAGAGGCATGGCAGTTCTCTAGCTTTGCTCAACGACAGAACTACTTTAGGAGGTTTAGCTCAATGGCAACAACCGCTGATAGTGGTAGTGGCGAAGTCTTACGTTCCGAGCGTATCGCGGGAGGTATTCTCCCACGAGTCTTGAACACCTTTGACATGATCGCCATCTTCGTAGCAATCGTCCTCTTTATCAGTAATGCAGGTGTTATACCTGGCGCGGGTGCAGCGGCCTTTATTTACTGGATTCTGGGTTTTCTTGCGTTCCT
>WNEZ01013050.1_pt1 | contig 13704 bp, 9 predicted proteins | sample 5400521 | NCBI WGS metagenome assembly WNEZ01 (sample SAMN13153339, study PRJNA577476) | soil metagenome | isolation source: 120 cm saprolite under Douglas fir tree site 2 hole 1 replicate 1 | place: USA:California | collected 2015-04-18 | reverse complement strand
GTTGGCATCACTCTCGCCTATCTCAATAAGATCCAGCGCCCGGAGCTCCGCCAGTCGGTTTTCGCGGCCCTGGCCTCGGCTTTGGTCGCGAGCATCGGCGTCGCCATCGGTCTTTCCCGCTTTCAATTCAATGAAGACCTCTTCGAAGGCTGGGTGATGCTGGCCGCCGCATTCTTCGTCGTCACCATGATTGTTTTCATGATGAAGACCGGCAGGAAGCTAAAGGGACAAATTGAGGGCAGGATCGGCACCCTGGCCGGCCGCGGATCGCAACTCGGCGTATTTCTTTTTGTTTTCCTCATGGTGCTGCGTGAAGGCGCTGAAACCGTGTTGATTCTTTCTGCCGTTTCCCTGAATTCCAGCGCGTTGCTCAGCTTCCTGGGCACACTGTTCGGCGTGCTCGCCGCAGTCCTTTTCGGAGTCATGTTTGTAAAAGGCAGCGTGCGGATCAATCTGCAAAAGTTTTTCCGCGTGACCACGGTGATCCTGTTCTTTGTGGCGGCACAATTGCTTGTCTCCGGACTGCACGAGCTGTCTGAGAATGGTTTGATCTCCTCTTCGAAACAAGAGATGGCGATCATAGGTCCGATCGTCCGCAACGATTTGTTCTTTTTTGTGACCATCCTCGCGTTGGCTGCTTTGATGGTCCTTTTCGAAGCCCGGCGGCGCCAGCCCGAGTCGCTGCCTGAATCGAGCGCCGAGAAACGCAAAGCGTTATGGAGCGCCCGACGCGAGCAGCTATGGATGATTTCCGTTTACGCGACGGCGTTCATTTTCATCGTCCTGGTCACCGCCGAGTTCATTTACACCAAGAGCGTGAACGCGCTTTCACCAGCGACCCAGGTCACTTTCACCAACGGCGCTGTCAGTATTCCGCTCGCTCAGGTGTCGGACGGCGACCTACACCGCTATGCTGCCCACGCAGGCGGAATTGAGATCCGCTTCCTGCTCTATCAGAAACCTGACGGCAAAGTGGTCGCGATTTTCGATGCTTGCGAGATCTGCGGCTCGGTCGGCTTCTTCAAGGGACCGAACGGTCTGGTCTGCAAGAATTGTGCTTCTCCGATCAATGCGCAATCGGTGGGCACCCGGGGAGGCTGCAACCCGGTCCCGCTGAACTCGAACGTCAGCGGAGATGCAATCGTGATTCACGAGCCTGACCTGGCGGCGAGCGCGCGCCTCTTCCAGCGTTGACTCAGATCGGGCCGGCCTGGTTCGGTTGATGCATGGGGCGCTTGAATTATGTTCGTACGACTGGTTTACGAATCATTCCGGCGGCAGACGCGGCGAAAATTGCTGGTGGCGATCGCTGTGACCCTGGGCGCGGCCGTCTCGACTGCCATGATTGCTATCGCTACGGATATCGGCGACAAGATCAGCAATGAACTTCGCAGCTACGGCGCGAACCTCGTGGTCACGCCCGAGGAAGACAATCTCGACGTGCAGATCGGCAGTGTCAACCTCATGCCCGCCGGCAGCGGCGCCTATCTGAAGGAAGCCGACCTGCCCAAGATCAAGGGTATTTTCTGGCGCAATAACATCATTGGATTCACGCCCGAGCTTTCCGTGAACGTTAAAAATCGAGGGAGCGATGTCACGCTCGTCGGAACCTATTTTTCCAAAGCACTGAAGTTCGGAACGCAGGAGTTCACGACTGGCGCGCAAACCACATTTCCATGGTGGAAAGTCAATGGCGCTTGGCCGACCGACGATTCCGAGGATGTTCTGCTGGGCACCCAACTAGCGGACCGCCTCAACCTTGAATCAGGCAAACAAGTCGAGATTGACGGTACGCTGCACCACATCACCGGCATTCTTTCTACCGGTGGCGCCGAAGATCGGCAGATGGTTGCGCCACTTCGCCTGGCTCAGACCCTCTCCGGAAGACGTGACGCCGTCCGCAAGATCTTCGTCAGCGCGAAAACCAAACCGGAAGACGCATTTGCCCGGCGCAATCCCGATTCACTCAGTCCGGCTGACCGCGACCGCTGGTATTGCTCGGCGTATCCACAGTCGATCGCATATCAACTTCAAGAGGCCATACCACACTCGCAAGCGGAGCCGATTCGCCAAGTCGCGCAGAACCAAGGCAACGTCCTCTCGCGCATCGAAGGACTGATGCTGCTGATCACGCTGGCCGCACTTTTCACCTCGGGATTGGCGGTCTCGGCGGCGATGGCGACGGCGATGTTCGAGCGGCGTACTGAAGTCGGCCTCATGAAAGCTCTGGGGGGAGGACACTTTACACTCTCTGCAATTTTCATTACGGAATCCGTCCTCCTGGCGTGTCTCGGAGGCCTCGCCGGTTTCGGCGGCGGCGTCTTGCTGGCGCGAGAACTCGGTCGCACAATTTTCGGGTCCAGCATTGTGGTTGATCCCGTCTTGCTTCCAGTAATCGTGGGGATCGCCGTTATGGTTACGTTTGCCGGCAGCGCTGCCGCGATATTCCGCGCCGTGAAGTATGATCCGGTTCACGCGTTGCGAGGGGATGCGTGAGCCCTTCCCGACACGCCCGACATACCTCGATGCTCCTGCGTATGCTGGTCCGTGCCGCCTTGCTGAGAAAAGGGAGCGCTGTCGCAGCACTGACTGCTACGATCGTGGCCGCAGCCGCCGCAACTGCCATGCTCACCTTGTTTGTCGATGTGCAGGCGAAACTGCGGAAAGAGTTTCGTAACTTCGGCGCAAACATCATAGTTGAAGCAGGCGACGGCAAGAGCTTCACGCCCGACATCTTGCGCACGATCCAATCTGCCGTTTCCGGCGGCGGACTGGCTGTCCCGTTTGCCTACACGGTCGCGCGCGATGAAAAAGACCAGCCAGTCGTAGTTTCCGGGACGGATTTCGACCTGGTCAGAAAACTGAATCCCTGGTGGTCTGTCTCTTCATGGCCGAAATCTTCGAGCGAGGCTCTTGTAGGAGTTCGGGCTGCGCGGCTGGTCGCTCCGGCCTCTGCGCGGTTCACTCTCAAGTATGAGGGACGCGATATTCCGCTGTCTCTGGCCGGAACTGTACGCACCGGAGCAGGCGAGGACAGCCGCGTATACATTTCCTTGCAGGACTTTCGTTCCTGGACTGGACTCGAACCCTCTGTGGTAGAAATCGCAGCTCATGGTCCTCCGGAAGAGCTAAATTCCCTGCTTCGAAGACTTCAGCAGCTCCTGCCTGGCGCAAGCGTGCGCGCAGTGCGGCAAGTCACCGAGGGCGAGGCCAACGTTTTAGGCAAGACCCGCTCCACGATGCTCTCCTCGGCAGCCTTCATCATTTGCACGGCAGCACTTTGCGTTCTGGCGACACTCACGGGTTGGGTATTCGACCGGCGTCGCGACTTCGCGATTATGAAGGCGCTTGGCGGATCCGATCGGCTGATCGCAATGTTCGTCGCCGGAGAAGCCGCCGTGCTGGCTTCGGCAGGAGCAATTCTTGGATTTGCCGTCGGAACCGGTATCGCGTCGTGGATCGGTCGCGCGAATTTTCACGCCCCGGTTACCCCCCGGCTCAGCGTGTTTCCGGTGGTGCTGGTTGGCTGCCTGGTAGTCACGCTCGCATCCACGGTGCTTCCTTTGCGATTGCTGCGCAAGATTCAGCCCGCTATGATTTTGAGGGGAGAATAAATGATCCGGCTGAACAACGTCAGCAGGTTCTATCCGGCCAGGGCCGAGGCTGCTGGAGGCGTGATCCGCGCGCTCGACGACTTCACTCTTCGAGTTGAGCCCGGAGAGTGGATTGCCGTGATGGGCCCTTCCGGATCCGGTAAGTCCACTCTGGTCAATTTGGTTGGCTGCCTGGATCGTCCCAGCTCAGGGGAAATCTGGCTGGACGGCGAAAATGTCGCCCGCCTGAGCACCGATGAGCTGACTCGGGTCCGAGCAGAAAAAATCGGCTTTATTTTTCAGCAGTTCCATCTGATTCCGTATCTAACAGCGCTTGAAAATGTCATGCTGGCGCAGTATTTCCACAGCATGACCGACGAACGGGAGGCGCTTGAATCCTTGTCCCGTGTGGGACTGAAAGATCGCGGTGACCATTTGCCGGCCCAGCTTTCCGGTGGCGAGCAGCAAAGAGCGTGCATTGCCCGTGCGCTAATCAACGATCCCAAAATCATTCTGGCCGATGAACCCACCGGCAACCTTGACGCCCTCAATGAGGAAATTGTGCTGCGCCTGCTGCGGGAACTTCACCAGCAGGGACGCACCATCGTGATGGTGACGCACGACCCTGTGGTCGCGCGGCTCGGCGACCGCCGGATCGAGCTGCATCACGGCAAAATCGCTGCACAGGAAGTCTTCTCCATGGCGGACGAAGAGCAATTCGAGGAGGTGCTCGAAGAGCTCTGGGTGGTAGAAGAACATGGCGAGATTGCAGAAATCGAGCACATGGAAGTGCATGGCGCTTTGCCGGTCAGCCTGGCAGTAGACAAGATGCGCGAAATGGGGTTGGTTGCAACCGCGCCGCATCCGCCCCAAGCACATGACCACAAGCCGTTCGTGAATCCCTGCCACGACGCGCTGAAGCCCGCGGGCGTATCCATCGGGGATGGCAGCATGGTGGTGGAACTGACCCCGCGAGGACGCCAGCGCGCCGCCGATATCATTCGTCGCCACCGCCTTGCCGAGCGTCTATTCACGGACAGTCTGGCCTTGGAAAGCGAATCCGAAATCGAGCAGCAGGCGTGCAAGTTCGAGCACATCCTCTCCCCCGAAGCTACCGACAAGATCTGCACGTTTCTCGGACATCCCCGAACCTGTCCTCACGGAGCGCCGATACCCCCTGGGCGGTGCTGTGGCACGGTAGCCGAGTACGATGAACTTATCAAACCTCTGGAACACGTTAAGTCCGGCGGCCCATATACTCGGGATGAGATGAACGAGCGCTAAGGTGACGTCGCAGCCATCCTTCAAGGCGGGCAGTAAACCGATCATCGGAGTTTTCGATTCCGGCTTCGGCGGCCTAACCGTACTTAAAGCTTTACTTGAAATCATTCCAGAGGCCGAGTATCTCTACTTTGGTGACACCGCCCGCCTGCCCTACGGCTCGAAATCTGCCGAAACCGTGTCCAGGTATGCCTGCGAAGCCGCACACTTTCTGGAGCAGCGGGGAGCGAAACTACTTGTGATCGCCTGCAACACGGCAACCGCACTCGCGATCGAGCAAATTCGAAGTACAGCTTCGGTCCGAGTTCTGGGCGTGATCGAACCGGGAGCGGAGCGCGCGTTGGCCGAGTCCCGTACTCGTAAAATTGTCGTAATCGGGACTGAAGCAACGATTTCGAGCCATGCCTACCACAAGGCACTTTCTACTTTGCAGCTTGAGGCTCGCGAGAAAGCTTGTCCGCTGCTGGTGCCGCTGGTTGAAGAAGGATGGGTGGACCATGCGGTGACCGAGCAGGTTGCGAAAATTTATCTGGGCGAGGCCTTCAGTGACGGTTTTCGCTCGGCGGATGTGCTGCTGCTCGGCTGTACGCACTATCCTCTGCTGAAACCTCTGCTTCATCGAGTAATTCCTGAGAACGTGACTCTGGTGGATTCAGCCGAATCCGTTGCTCTTGCAGTCTTGAACCTCCTGGTCTCTGGAACTTCTAAGGTGGGACCGGGACAGTTAGATGGGGTCAAGCCGCTGGAAAGACGATCGGCGAGAGCCAGTAACCTGAGGTTCTTCGTAACGGACTCAGCCGAAAAATTTCGCCGGATCGGATCACTATTTCTTGGCCAGGAAATTAGAGACATCACGCACGTGGATCTGAAAGAGTGACACCCCGCAAGAAAAAGGGCCAGCCGCGCGGGCTGGCCTCTGAAACCCTCAACTGTTAGTAAAGCCGGAACTGAACTTCGACATTGATCGCAACCGCGACCGGCTTGCCATCCTTAAGAGCAGGTTCAAACTTCCATTTGTTGACCGCTTCCATGGCCTTTTCATCGAGTCCCAACCCAAGGCTACGCGAGAGCTTAATCTCGCGTGGCTTGCCGTCGGGTCCCACAATCAGACTCAGCACGCACACACCCTGATACTTCGCCTTGCGTGCTTCTTCCGAGTACTCCGGATCAGGAGCATAGATCGCCTTGGGTGCGCTCACTCCGCCGCCTACCCTGAACACCCCGCCGCCAATTCCGCCACCGCGGCCCTCACCCACTCCCGGTCCCGTGCCCACGCCAATTCCGCCGCCACTGCCTGAACCAATTCCACCGCCGCTACCGGTTCCGTTCGACGGAGGTCCAGACGGCATGGCCGCGGTAGGATTGCCGAGACCTGCGGAGGCATGACTACCGTCGGCTCAACCGGCAGTTTCGGGTGATCATTCCGCACCACGATGGCTGGAGGCGTGATCTGCTCCATCGCCGGCTTGGGAATATTCCCTTTCGGCGCCTTGAACTTGTCGCGATCGCCGCCGCCCCCGCCGCCGCCCGATTCGGTCTTGGCGGGCTTCATCACCGGGACATCAAGATTAGGCGCGATCAGCGTGACCACTTCCTTCTTCGGTTCCTCCGTCACTTTCTTGCCGAGATAGTAGGTGCCCAAGAGAATCGCGGCAAGCACAATGATGTGCGAAATCGTCGAAAGCGTGGCGCCACTCTTCTTATAGCTGTAGAACCCCCAAATATCTTTTACCGGGACAGGCTTCGATGTGAGAACCAGTGGCGGCAGTTCTTTGGGAAAGAAAGTATCTTTGACGTTTTGGACAAGCGATCCCCACAGTGACTGCTCTGAGCCTTTCGGCATCAGCAGGTTCAGTTCGGGTTCCGCTCCAGCGGTCTGCGGTGGTTTGAATTCCAATGTCGCCATATGTTACCCGAGTTCCTGGTTAGAGGGCCAGTACTGGCCGTTATCTCTTACTTGATGAGCACCCCGATCACCAAGTTGCACATCCGGTGATCCTGATTTATAAACCGTTGGCCGTCTCCCACTTAATCGCGGCCGCACGGTCTTGCGCTTATCTTCAGTTTAGATGCTCACACTCGGGAAACGTAACCTTAAGAAAATTGTACACGCGCAGGTCAATTTTTTGGCAGCTGTCGGGTGACTTTGGAAACTACCCTCAAAATTGAAGGGAAGAGACCGTAGGTGCTGTAGCCTGGCAAGACCAAGGTTCATTTATGCGTTCAATAGACGTTGTTTCGATTGCTCCCTATAATGAGAAGAATCAAGTGTTTGGGAGAATCCAACCGAGTGGACCTCAAATCTAGCATCAATCTCCCCAAAACCGGCTTTCCCATGAAGGCCAATCTACCCCAGAACGAGCCCAAGATTCTGGAGCGATGGGAGGAAATGCGCCTTTATGGGCGCATCCGGCAAGCCAGAAAAGGGGCGCCGGCTTACGTTTTGCACGACGGGCCACCTTACACCAGCGGCCCCATCCACCTGGGCACCGCGCTAAACAAGTGCTTGAAGGATCTTGTTGTCAAGTCGAAGACCATGGCGGGCTTCGACGCTCCCTATGTGCCGGGTTGGGACTGCCACGGTCTGCCTATCGAAATTAAAGTGGACAAGGAACTTGGCGGTAAAAAGCTGCAAATGCGTCCTCTCGATGTGCGCGCCGAGTGCCGCAAATACGCGCAGAGATTTCTTGACCTGCAGCGGCAGCAGTTCAAACGCATTGGCGTTTTCGGGCGTTTTGATCGGCCGTATTCGACCATGGATCCGCAGTATGAGTCGGTGGTGCTCGAGACCTTTTACTCTTTTTACGCGAAGGGCTTCGTCTATAAGGGACTGCGCGCCGTCTATTGGTGCATGTATGACGAAACCGCTTTGGCTGAAGCTGAAGTCGAGTACGAGAACCACACCAGCCCCACCGTGTGGGTGAAATATGCGCTGATCGACGATCCTGCCAAGATTGATACGGCGCTCGAAGGAAAGAGGGTTTCAACCATCATCTGGACGACGACGCCTTGGACACTGCCCGCTTCCATGGCCGCGGCGTTTCATCCTGATGAGGATTACGTCGCACTGGAATCGGGCGACGAAGTTTACATCGTGGCTTCAAAGCTCGCAAAAGACGTGGCGGAGAAGTGTAATCTTGCGAGCCCTCGCGAACTTGCACATTTTCCGGGCAGGAAGCTTGAGCGTCTAAATTTCCAGCACCCATTTCTAGACCGAAAGGTCCTCGGCGTACTCGCCGACTACGTCACCATGGACACCGGGACTGGCGTGGTGCACACCGCACCCGCGCACGGCGCCGAAGACTTCGCAACCGGCGTTAAGTACGGACTCGACGCCACCAGCAATGTCGATGAAAAAGGTATCCTGCGCAACGGCCTGGCCGAATACGATGGCAAGCGTGTGTGGGACGCGAATCATGCGATCATCGATTTGTTAAAGAATCGTGGCGCATTGCTGCATCTCGAAAAAACCGAGCACTCTTACCCCCATTGCTGGCGTTGTCATAATCCGGTGATCTTCCGGGCCACTGAGCAGTGGTTTATCTCCATGGAAACTCCAATGGAAGGCGGAGGAACTCTTCGCTCACGCACGCTGGATGAAATCAAGAAGGTGAAATGGGACCCGGCGTGGGGCGAAGAACGCATGTCCAATATGATCGCGACCCGCCCCGATTGGTGCATTTCGCGACAACGTATCTGGGGCGTGCCGATCGCCGTTTTCCTCTGCAAGGCTTGCGGCAAGCCGCTCAACGATCCTGCCATCAACCGTAAAGTCGTCGAACTTTTCGCTCGCTCGGGCGCCGACGCATGGTTTACAGCTGAAGCCGACGCGGTTCTTCCCGCAATAACGAAGTGTCCGAATTGCGGCAGCACGAAATTCGATAGAGAAACCGACATCCTCGATGTATGGCTGGAGTCCGGCGCCAGCTATCTGGCGCTGGTGGCGGCGGAACCGGATTACCCCTGGCCGTCCGATCTCTATCTTGAAGGCGGAGACCAGTACCGCGGGTGGTTCCAGTCTTCCCTGCTCTGCGGCATGGGCACGCGCTCCACACCGCCCTACAAAGGCGTGGTCACGCCCGGTTGGACGCTCGATGAACAGGGACAAGCCATGTCCAAATCGCGTGGCAATGATGTTGATCCGGTGGACATTGCGAATCGGTTGGGCGGAGAAATCGTGCGGATGTGGGTGGCGTCGGTGGATTTTCGCGAAGACGTGGTCGGGTCCGAGAAGCTGATGCTGCGCGTCGCGGAGAACTATCGCAAAATCCGGAATACGTTCCGCTATATCTTGGGCAATCTTTACGATTTCGATCCGGAGCACGACGGCGTTCCTCACGACGACATGCCCTCGCTTGATCAGTTCATGCTGCGTCAGACCGCGACGCTAAATGACCAAGTGGTTGATTGGTACGCTGAATTTGCCTTCCACCGAATTTATCACCGCATCACCGAGTTCTGCGTCGTGGATCTCAGCGCATTTTATTTCGATATTCTGAAGGACCACTTGTACACGTTTGCCCCTAAATCACCCGCCCGGCGCGCAGCTCAGACCGCCCTGTGGGTAATCGGCGAGACGCTGGTCCGGCTATTGACGCCGATTATGAGTTTCACCTCCGAGGAAGTCTGGCAGCACCTGCCGGTGGTGCTGGACCGCCCGGAGAGTGTTCATCTGGATAAGTTCTGGAGTCGTGAACAGGTCGCGGGACAGTTGTTCAGCGTTGCTGACTGGCAGAAATCGGATGACGAGTGGAGCAAGCTCCACGACGTTCGCAGCGTAGTGCTCAAATCGCTCGAAGAAGCACGCAATAACAAACAGATTGGTGGGAACCTGGAGGCGCAGGTAAAGCTAACTGCCTCGGATTCACTGTATCGTGTGCTCGAAAAGCACAAAGACGATCTGCGGTACCTGTTCATCGTCTCGCAGGTTGCCTTGGAGCGAGGGATTTCCGGGAACGGCCAGGGTAATCTTGCGGTCGAGGTGAGCAGGGCAGCAGGAAAGAAGTGCGAACGCTGCTGGAATTATTCAACTCACGTCGGCGAAGATGCGGAATATCCAACGGTCTGCGAGCGATGCTCTCCGGTGCTGAAGCAGCTCGAAGCCGCGGCCCCGTCATCGCCATCTAATTCTTGAACCCTCAAATGACTGGCCAGCGAGTAATGCGAAGGTTTCATCTATTCATAGCCTTGGGTGTGTTGCTGCTCGACCGCTTCACCAAGCGGCTGGTGGCGAAAGATATTTCCCTGCACGACAGCATTACTGTCATAAAGCGCGTTTTCTATATTACACATGTGGAAAATCGAGGAGCTGCCTTTGGATTGTTTGCGGACTCGCCCTCGGAATGGAAAATTGCGCTACTGGTGCTGTTCTCGATTGTCGCGCTGGTGATTGTCTCTGCCCTGCTATGGCGAAGCAGTCACACGATGACCGCCACAGGAGTTGGCTTATCGCTCATTCTGGGTGGCGCGCTGGGAAATCTCTGGGACCGATTGCTGAGCGGACGCGTAGTGGATTTTCTTCTGGTCTATATCGGGTCATACCAGTGGCCGGCGTTCAATGTCGCAGATAGCGCGATTGTGGTGGGAGCTGGATTGCTGGTGTTTGAAATACTGTTCGCGAAAGCGCCAGCGGCTGAGAAGTCAGCGTAGTTCCCCCACTTTGTCATCCTGAGGGAAGGGTCTGTTTCGCGAATGCGAAGCAGTCACGGAGTCGAAGGACCTCGTGCACGCTCGTGCCACCATGAACTCAGAGTGGAATTTTGGCGACGCCTCTACAGATCGAGAAGAACTCCCTGAGACGCCGGTGACAGATGCAAAAGAAACACAGGATCCTTCGACTGCGTAGCCGTTCGCTCGGCGAACAACTACTTCGCTCAGGATGACAGGTTGGATAAGTCTTCTACGGGGTCCCGTAAAGCTGACGATAGACGTTCGCGTTCCGCATGATGGCCTGTACATACTCGCGGGTTTCGGTGAACGGGATGGACTCGACAAATTCCTGAACGTCGCGATACTTGCCAGCGGACTGCCAGTCCTTCACGCGATCGTCCCCGGCGTTGTATGCGGCCAGCGCATATTCAAAGCCTCCGAACTGGTCAACCATCGAGCGGAAATAGCGCGTGCCAAGCTGCAGGTTCACCGCCGGGGTAAAGAGCTGCTGGGGCGAGAAGTGCTTCAGCTTTTCCTGCTTGGCGACGCCCTTGCCCACTTTTGGCAGTAACTGCATTAAGCCAAGCGCATTCTTGTTTGAGACCGCACCAGGATTGAATTCCGATTCTTGCCGGATCAGTGACGCAACCAAGTACGGATCGAGACCGTTCGCCGAAGAGAAGCGTTTCAAGTCCGTCCAGTAAGGCTTGGGAAACAGCTCCTCCCAGTAAGCTCTTGGCAAGGCGGGCAGATCCACTGCAAAGTAGCTTGGTATTGCGCGCTTCATGGTTTCGACCGCGACGTCGTAACGTCCGACTTCCTGATACATGCGTGCTATCTCGGCCGGCAGCCAGCTTCCCTTCTCCTCTTCCGCAGTTGCCTTCAACTCACGGACCGCGAAATCCAGCAGGCCGCCATTTTCCAGCAAGCGCGCTTTTTCTACGCGCAGATTGTCTTCCGGAGGCGGATCATCTTTAATCGACGCCATGCCACTGATCGGCGGCACATGGTCGAGAATCGCATAGTGAGGAGGATCTGCGGCGACGGTCAACGTGCTGCTTCGCTCCCGTGCCAGTGGACCGTAGTAATAGTTGCGAAAGCGATCTGAGATTTTCTGATAGAACGCGCTAGCCATGGCAGCGTCGCCATCCTCTTCCGCCAGGCGTCCACGCCAATAGAGGGCCGCTGGTACTTCGTTTGAGTCGGGGAAAAGCGCAATCTGCTGCTCGAATCCAGTCTTGGCGTCGTTTGTTCTTCCCTGGCGCAGACTCAGCCACGCAGCTTTCCAGTGGGAGTAAGGAGCGCGCGGGCCCTTCGGAAAGCGCTGCTCGATTTCGCGGTAAGCGTCGATGGCCTTGTCGTAATCGTGCCGCAAGAGATAAATATTCCCGACATAAAGCAAGGCCTGCTCGAGCCAGGGGCTGGTCGGAGCGGCTTGACGGATTTCTCCGACAGTCAGCAGGAATGCATCATCTTCGTTCGCAGCTCGTTGCATCTCTCCGAGGTCATAGAGTCGCTCGGCAGCGATTTCCGGTGTTGTGATCGGAACAGTGTCGAGCAACTGTTTTGCTTCCCTGCTCTGGCCGGAATGGTGCAAAGCCTCGGCTAGGGCAAGCTGGATTCCCGGCTTGTCTGCGGGAATCGCCTCTCGCAATAATTCGCGGTAGGCGTCGGCGGCTTCGGGAAATCGCTTTGCATGCGCGAGCAGGTCGGCGCGGGACTTGCGATCTCCAAAAGCTGGAGGTGAAATCCCGGGTGTTGAAGCCAACTTTTGCAATTCTGATTGCGCAACCGTAGCTTCGAAGCTGAGCGGCAGACTGAAGTACAAATGCCGGAGCACGGTGACGGCTTTGGCCGGATCCGCGGCAGCCGCATAGGCACGCCCCAATCCCAATTCCAGATCAGCTCTTATGGGCTCGCGTTCCTTCTCCAGCAGAGCAACAGCCTCTTTGGGGCGATTGTCGGTGAGCAATGCATTGGCATAGAGCACGTGCGCATCGCGAAGAAGCAGAGACTGCGGAAAGTTTTCGTCGAATATGCTCAGAGCTGCGACGGCTTCAGGAGTGCGTCCACTCTGCAGATACGAGGCCGCCAGATAATAAGCAACATAGTCGCCGATGTCGCCGGCGTGCGGTTTGGCGCGGCTTAGCGGATCAATTGCCTTCGCATAATCATGGTCAAGGTAGTGCGCATAGCCAGCGGCCAGCCATGCCAGAGAGCCTGCATCTTCCGCGCTATGTTTTCGCGCAAACGACTCAACCCCGGCATAGGCTGGCGGAGTCCGGTCCTGCAGAAGTTGGCGGGCCATCGGCTTTAGAGTCGCCGACGCCACGAAAGCCTGATGTATTCTTCGGAATCGCGGAGTGTTACGTCTTGATTTAGCGCTGCTACGCGGAGTTTTCCCGGCTGGCTTGCGTGATGCAGAGCCGGGAAGTTTTTTGGAGGCTGGCTTTTTAGAGATCGAGGGAACGTCCCCGCCCTGTCTCCCCGAAGAACGCGGAGACAACGACGAGGCACCCGGAGTTGATTTGGGGGCAGTCGATTGCGAATCAGATGTTTTCTGAGGGGAGTTGGGCTGAGCGTTGAGACTAACGTCGGAGGTCTGCGCCACAGCCGGAGACAATCCAGCCAGGCACACCACGAGAAAAGCTAGCGCGAAGAGAAAGAACCTGCGAAACCCCACCACGACCCTTAATTATCGCCGAAAATTGCCGCCCAGGAGAGAAACATCATCCTCGGCGAGACTGCGAATTAATTCCTGACTGAAATAGTCTGCCGCGCCTGCGGCCGTGTTTCCATAACGCTTTTGGTACGTCCCGCGGCTTTTTTCAATATCGTCTTTCAGGCGATCGTACAAATCTTTGTGTTTGCGCCCCTCAGAAACTTTTGCCTGATTGTAGAGCTTGATTTCATCCATCAGCAAGCGGGCGAAACGCTGTGCTTTGCGATGGATCTCGCCGTCTTCTCCGGATAGCGCTGCGGTTTGCCCGCCCCAAGCGGCTGCGGCCGACATTGCGGCGGCCGGTGCGGTTTCAGTCGCATGCTGAGTCTTGGCATGCATTGGCTCGTGTCCGGCAAACGGATCATTCACCACTGGCGCTGAATGCATTGCTTCCGCCTCAGGTCCATCTCTGTGCGCCTGCTTCCGCACGGAAGCGACCTCGAGCCAGGCACTGGTGGC
>WNEZ01003411.1_pt1 | contig 13706 bp, 11 predicted proteins | sample 5400521 | NCBI WGS metagenome assembly WNEZ01 (sample SAMN13153339, study PRJNA577476) | soil metagenome | isolation source: 120 cm saprolite under Douglas fir tree site 2 hole 1 replicate 1 | place: USA:California | collected 2015-04-18 | reverse complement strand
CGACGACAAGCAGCTCAAAGAGGCTGAGGAAATCATCCACGAGGTGGCCGCTGACATTCGCGCGGGCGAGTTCAGTGCGAAGCCGGGCTTTATCTGCAAGAGTTGCGGCTACCGGCCCATCTGCCCGGCGCACGAGGAAATAACCGCACGGCTTCCGACGGGCACTTCCGGGGAATAAAACAAGAGCGGGGCGCCTCGAAATCTTCGCTGCGCCCCGCGTCCGTTTTCAAGCGTCACGCCTACTCGCCCTTTTTCTTTCCAGGGCGTTTTCTTCCTCGCGCAATTCCTCCGAAAGATTCTCCCCCCGGAGATTCCGGCGGCTGCACTTCTCTCGAACGCAGCGCGCAGGAATGATTTCTTCTATACGAGTCCGGCCGCGCGAAGTCAAGAAGAAATGTGCGCCGTGCGTAGGGGTAACGTTACGGCTTTCCGCTCGTGTAATAGCCTTCGCGGGCGAGCAGCGTCAATCCGGGCCGCCGCACGCGGACTTCAATCGAGTGATAGTCCGCGGACCGGTCCGTGTTGTGCGGTACGTAGGCGAGCGTGTATTGGTTGCGCGCCTCTTCCGTGACGACGGAATACAATTCCTCCATGCTCTCGCGTTTTACGGCGTAGAACACGTCGCCGCCGGTGGCGTGCGCGTACTTGGCGACAACGCTTAAATTGCGATTGGCCACGGCATTTCCGACGCCGACCGAGTACACGGAGATTCCCGACGAAACCAGGAGTTTGACGGTATCCGAAAAGCTGTAGGTGTTGTACTTGGAGTTGTTCCCATCGGAAACCAAGACGATGATCTTGCGGCGCTCGCGCGCGCGATCTCGAAGAAGTTCGGCCGCGGCGTACACAGCGTCGTCAATATTTTTCGTGGACCTCCTGCCGAACTGGATGCCGCCCGGCGACTGTGCCTGGGTTCCGGGCGCGGGCGCGCCGTTGATGCGTGGGCCGTTGTTGAGCGGGCCCCCGGGAGGTCCGCCGGGATTATCCTTGTCAAGGTCCAGGCGCTGGAGCTCGGTCAGAAGCGCGTCGTTATCCGCGGTGAAATCGCCGGACCGGTGGAGACGAATGTCGAACCGGGCCACAGCCACTTCGTCCTGGCCGCTGAACCCTCCGGCCATCGCGGGCAGACTCTTCTCCACCTGGTCGGCCGTCTTCGAGGGGAGTTCGTTGTCAATCAGGATGACCGCGGAGAGCGGGAAAGCCTCGTTCGAAAAAACTTCAAGCTTTTGCTCGACGCCATCTTCCAGGACGCGAAACTCTTCCCGGCGCAGGTCGGGCACGAGTTGGCCGGAATCACTTTTCACCGTGACGGGAACCACCACGAGCTCCGTGCGGGCGCGAATCCTGGCGCGAGGATCATCGGGAGCCTGGGGAGATTGCCGCGGGGCCTGAGGCGGCCGGGCTTGCTGAACACTTGTTGAGGGTGCTGCCGGCTCTGCAGGACTCTGCAGCAAAATCACCGGCGCAGCCAGTATCAGGACGCATGCGGCAGCGAAGGTTTCCCGTGGACAAATCATGTGTCTCCCGTCAGACTATTTGTGCGGCCGGATTCCTTGGGCGCCCACAGGCTGAACATCCTACGGTGCGACTCTTGCATCTCAACGATGCAAAGCAAATAGAAAGGCGATTATACAATGCACGTTCGGACCTACAGTAGGATGCTGTTTGCAATGCTACTGGCTGCCACTGTGCTGACTTCGAAGGCCGCAGCACAGGCGCCGCCGGGCACGCAACAGCAGCCCCCGCCGCAGGACAAAGGGCAGGAGCCGATCCGCGTGCAGGTGGCGCTGGTGAACGTCTTCGCCACGGTCCGTGACAAGAGCAGGCGGATCGTATCCAATCTCGAGCAGAAGGACTTCCGCATCTTTGAAGATAATCAGGAACAGAAGCTGGCCTACTTCACGCGGGAAACTGCTCTTCCCATTACGCTCGGCCTCTTGATTGACACCAGCGGCAGCGAAACAAATCGCCTGCCAGCCGAGCAAGATGCCGCATCCCAATTCCTCACGCGGGTGATGAGGAAGGGCGACGAGGCCATGGTGGTCTCCTTCGGCATGGACATTGATCTGCTCGCGGACTTTACAGACGACCACAACCTGCTCGAGAGGGCCATCCGCAGAGCGCGGATCAACGCGCCCATCGGAGGCCTTATCAACCCGGGCCCTTTGCCGCCCTCGGCGCGCCAGACTCGCGGGACAGCCTTTTATGATGCGATCTACGTTGCGTGCCGCGAGAAGCTTTCCGCTGAAGCCGGGCGCAAGGCCCTGGTTATCATTACCGACGCCGTGGACGAGGGAAGCAAAGTCAAGCTGGAGGAAGCCGTCGAAGCCGCGCAGCGCAGCGACACCGTCATTCACATTCTTCTTGTTTCCGAAATGGGATACAACAACCCCGGCGTAGCCAAGAAAATCACCGACGAAACCGGCGGGCGCATGATCGAAGTCCGCAGCGAGAAAAAACTCCAGGAGGCTTTCGACCAGATTTCCGAGGAGCTGCGCACGCAGTACCAGCTCGGCTACTATCCCACGAATACGACACGCGACGGAAAATTCCGAAAGATCAAGATCGAGACTGCCCCGAATGATCTGCGCGTCCTGGCACGGCGCGGCTATTACGCGCCGAAGAGCTGAAAACTCCGAATCCACAAAGCGAATGCGGGAAGCTAGTTTCCGCCGGGATTGTTGGGCGCTTCGGGGGACTTGCGCGCGTAGTAGCCGCGGCGGTGGCGAATCTGCAGGCCTTTGCGGTCCACCTTGATGTGGATCTTGTGATACTTGCCGTTGGGGACGTAGTTGCTGGGGTTGTAAGCCAGCGTGTACTGGCTCCGCAGTTCATCGCCGATATCCTGGAAGGATTGGTCGAGGTCATCCACGCGATACGGAAAGAAGGCGCGGCCTCCGGTTTCCTCGGCAAGATCTTCGAGGATCTTGTCGCCTTCGGTCTTGTGGTACTTGCGCTCAACGTTCTTTCTGGCGTCGGTGCTATCCACCGACGTGGCCCACTGTGTGCTGGTGCTGATGGTATAGATCACCACCGAGGCGCGCTGGGCCGTTTCGATGGCTTCGCCGCGCGTGTGCGCCGAGAGGTTGTCCTCGCCGTCGCTGATCAGGATCATCACGCGGCGAACGACATCGGGCACGTCGCCCGCAGGACGCGGCGGATGGCTTAAGTCTTCGAGACAAGCCTTGTAAATAGCGTCGTAGACGGCGGTCCCTCCGCCGGCCCGTTGATGAAAAATCTGGTCGCGCAGCTTGCCGGGGTCGTCCGTGTAATCCTGGACCAGATTGGGCTCGTCATCGAAGGTCATCAGGAAAGCCTGATCCTTCCCCCGGCGCAGAACATTGAACAGGAATTCTGTTGCCGCTTCCTGCTCGAACTTCAGGCGGTCGCGAATACTGTTCGAGGTATCCATCATCACCCCGATGCGCAGAGGAAGGTCAGACTGGCGGCTGAAGTAGCGGATGGACTGCTGCTGGCCTTCGTCAAGAACCTGGAAATCGTCCTGCGTCAGATCGGTCACGAGCTTGTTGCGCCGGTTCAGAACGGTGAACAGAACGTCCACGAGATTGACAACCGAAATGATGGGCTTCTGCCCTTCCAGCTTCTGGGGCGTTTGCTCCTGTTGCGGCGGAGTCTGTGGTGCGGGCTTTTGCTGTGCGCGGTCGAACCCCGCGGGGAACAGCAAGGCCACAGCAACTACGAGAACGAGTCGTGAATGCCGCATCGTACCGGAATTATAGGTACGGGCGGAGCGCGGCGTCAATGTCGCCGGAGCTCCCGGGGGCCCTTCCTGCGGCGGCCGCTACTTGCTTCCAGTAGCCGCGCAAATCTTCCGGCAGAGGTGCATGAACCACAATTCGCTCCCCGGTGGTGGGCTGCGTGAACCCAATGCAGGCGGCATGAAGGAAGTTACGCCCCAGCGGAGGCAGCCTCTGCCCGCCGAGGCGCAAGTTCTTCGGGGCGCCGTAGAGCGAGTCCCCCACGACCGGATGATGGAGCGCCGAAAAGTGGACGCGAATCTGGTGCGTTCGTCCGGTGTGCAAATCCACTTCCACAAGAGTGAAACCGTCCACGCGCGAAAGGACGCGCCAGTCGGTGCGCGCCGCCCTGGCCCGCGCGGAAGCGGCCGTTCGCCGGGCGGTCATGCGGACGCGCTGCCGCGGGTCGCGGCCGATGGGGAGTTCGATTCGTCCTGCTTCGGTCTTCAATCGGCCGTGCACGAGCGCGATGTAAGTCTTCTCGATGCGGCGCTGGCGAAACTCCTCGGCCAGCTTCACGTGAGCTGCGTCGTGCTTCGCCACAATCAGCACACCGGAGGTGCCGCGATCGAGGCGATGAACAATCCCAGGGCGCAGATCGCCGCCGGCGGAAGAAAGCTTTTCCCGGCGGTGCAACAGGGCGTTGACGAGGGTACCGCGCGAGCGCCCTGCGCCCGCGTGGACGGTCATGCCAGCGGGCTTATTCACAACGAGGACGTCGGCATCCTCGTAGAGGATTTCGAGGGGAATGTCTTCAGGCTCAGCGGCAAGCGAGGCGCGCGGACGGACCTCGATTTCAATCACCTCGCCCGGACGGACGCGATGCGAGGACTGAGTAGCGCGCCCGTCCACGAACGCAAAGCCCTGCTCGGCCAGCTCCTGGATGCGCGTCCGGCTGAGCTCCGGGAGGCGGGCGGCGAGGTAGCGGTCCACCCGCTCGCCCGAATCCTCCGGAGCAACAATAAATTGGCGGCGCGATGCGGCGATCAGTCCGGTCATTTGCTTCCGAAATACAAAACCCTCAGCTTTTCAAATCGTTCGAGTCGAAGGCCCGAGCTACGCCGCGGACGTCTGCCCGCGGCCGCGCAGGAGAAGCCATGTTCCAAGAACGATCAGGATGACGCTGGCCACCTGCATCAGCGAAAATGCGCCTCCGGCAAAGACCGTGCGGCCGGGGTCGCCGCGGAAAAACTCAATGATGCCGCGCGTGATGCCGTAGAGGATGGCGTACGCGCCAAAGATTTCGCCGGTGAACCGCCGCCGCTTCGCGAGCCACAGAAGGAAAATGAAAATTGCGAACTCGCACGCGGACTCGTAGAGCTGCGTCGGGTGCAGAGGAACACCAAGCGGGGTTCCGGCCAGGTCTTCCGCGACAGGATTGGTAAACGTGACGCCCCAGGGAATGTGCGCCGGCTTGCCGTAGCAGCATCCGGCGGCAAAGCAACCCAGGCGTCCGATGGCATGGCCCAGGGCGGCCGTTGGCGAATAGAGATCCAGAATCGCCAGCGGGTTCAGCTTGTGCCGCCAGGAATAAACCACGCCGACTAGCGCAGCGCTCAGGAATGCGCCGTAAAAAACTCCGCCGGAAAGCAGCGTGCTGAAGCTGAGGATTTCACGCAGGTGTTTCGAGTAGTACTCCCACTCAGCGAGGACGAACCACACTTTCGCCCCGGCAAGTGCGGCGAGAACGGCGTAGATACCAACGGTCCAAACTTTTTCAGGGTCGAGTCCGAATTGCGCCGCCCGCCGCCGCGCCAGCCACAATCCGGCGAGCACCGCTACGGCAATCAGCGGGCCGTAGGTGTACAACGTAAACGTTCGCCAATGAAACAATACTGGGTACATGGGAGAAGCCGCCCTGCTCAAGCCTTCCGGCTTTCTGGTTCACCCGCCGTTCCTCGCGCGCCGAAGAACAGTTCCAGCACAACCAGCGCCGCGCCAATGGTGATTGCGGAATCGGCTACGTTGAATGCGGGCCAGTGATAGCTGCCGAGCAGCATTTCGAAAAAATCGGTCACGCCGCCGTGCAGGAGGCGGTCGGTGACGTTGCCGGCTGCGCCGCCGAGAATCAGAGCAACGCCCGCCTGGCTGAGTTTTCCCCCGGCGTGCCCGGTCACCAGCAGCCAGGCCAGCGCGCCAATTACCGCCAGCGACCCGGCGACCAGCAATCCGAGGAGCCATTTAGGCGGCGAGTCGGAGAATATGCCGAACGCGATCCCCGGATTTTGCGCGTGAACCAAATAGACAAAATTGCGCACCAGAGCGTGGCGGTATCCCTCCGGAGTGAAAATTTCGACGGCGGCTTTGCTGGCGCGGTCCGCGGCGACAATCGCCAGCGACAGCCAGAGCCAGCGCAGAGATCGCGCACTGCCCATCAAGCCCCCGCCGCCATTCCGCGCTCAATTTCATCGAGCGCCGCGAGGCAGCGCTCGCACACCGTCGGGTAGCGCTCGCTCTCGCCGACGTGCGTTGAATAATTCCAGCAGCGCTCGCACTTCTTGCCGTCGGCTCGAAGCACCTCGGCATGCCATGGCCCTGGGTGGTCCGAGTGGACGGGGCCGTCGAAGGGAAGGATCTCAACTTGTGAAACGATGAAGAGAGCTGGCAAGCTTGCGGCACGGTTTCTCAGGAAATCGAGGAAACCGTCTTTCGAACGAAGCCGCACTCTCGCCTCAAGAGAAGAGTTGATGAGCTTCCGATTTCTCGCATCCTCGAGGACTTTCAGCACTTCCGAACGGAATGCGAGGAGCTTATCCCATTCCTCTTGGACATGCCCTGCCAAAGAGGACTCCAGCTCCGAAACCTCGGGGAACAGGGCAACATGCACACTCGCGGGGTCGCCGGCGCGCTTGGGAAAATGTTTCGACACTTCTTCGGCGGTGAACACCAGGATGGGGGCGACCAGACGCAGGAGAGCACTGGTGATGCGGTAGATGGCGGTCTGCGCGGAGCGGCGCGCGTGGTTGCGCGGCGCAAAGGTATAAAGCCGGTCTTTGAGAATGTCGAAATAAAACGCGCTCAAATCCACGGCGGCAAAATCGTGCACGGCGTGGTAGACGCGGTGGAAATCGTAGCCGTCGTACCACTCGCGGCACTGGCGCACGAGCTCTGCTGTGCGTTCGAGCATCCAGCGGTCCATCTCGGCGAGTTGGTCGTTCGGAAGCGCATCGGCGTTGGGATCGAAATCACTGAGATTGCTGAGGGCGAAGCGGAAGGTGTTGCGGATCTTGCGGTAGGCCTCGGAAAGCTGCTTCATGACCCCTTCGGACATGGTCACGTCCGCCTGGTAATCCTGGGAAGACACCCACAGGCGGAGGAGGTCCGCGCCCCACTTTTCACAGATTTCGGCGGGATACATGGTGTTGCCGAGCGATTTCGACATCGGCCGGCCGTGTTCGTCGAGCGTCCAGCCGTGCGTGACAACCTGCCTGTAGGGTGCGTGTCCTTTTACACCAACCCCGATAAGCAGCGAGCTTTGGAACCAGCCGCGAAACTGGTCGGGGCCTTCGAGATAGACATCAGCGGGCCATTCGCCTTTGCCGGTGAGAACGGCCAAGTGTGATGTGCCGGACTCAAACCAGACATCGAGGATGTCGTTTTCTTTGCGCCAGCTCGACGCGCCACACGGACATTTTGTTCCCGGCGGGAGCAACTCATCCGCCGGATGCGTGTACCAGGCGTCCGCGCCTTCTTTCTCGAACCAGCGGACGACGTTGCGCAGCGCGGCGATATTTTCCAGACGCTTCCCGCACTTCTCGCAGGTGAACGCAATAATCGGCACTCCCCAGAAGCGCTGGCGCGAGATGCACCAGTCGGGGCGCTCGGCGACCATGGAGCTCATGCGCTCTTCGCCCCACGCCGGGATCCATTTCACTTTCTTGATTTCCGCGAGAGCGAGTTGCCGCAGGGCCGGGCCCTTGGGTTCGGGGACCGCCCCGCTGCCGCGGTCCATATTGATAAACCATTGTTCGGTGGCCCGAAAGATGACCGGGTTATGGCAGCGCCAGCAGTGCGGATAACTGTGCTGGAGTTTCCCTTCCCCGAGCAGCGCGCCGCGTTTGCGAAGCAGCGCGATGATGAAAGGGTTGGCCTCAAAGACGTTCTTGCCTTTGTATTCCGGAGGGCCTTCCACGAACACGCCGCGGTCGTCTAGGGGCGCATAAGTCTCCAAGCCGTATTCCTGACCGGTGTAGAAATCTTCGGCTCCGTGTCCCGGTGCGGTGTGAACAATGCCGGTTCCCTGCTCCAAGGTGACGTGTTCGCCCAACACTCCGGGCACCACTCGATCGAGAAATGGGTGTCTGAATTTGGCTAACGCGAAAGTAGATCCCGGAAACGATTGCACATCGCCGACAAACTTCAAACCTGTTGCGTCGGCAACGCTCTTCAGCAAATCCGCAGCAACAATGTAGGAATCGCCCTTGTCGTCCCGGGCAAGCGCGTATTGGAGTTTCGAATTGAATGCCAGCGCCATGCTGGCAGGCAGTGTCCAGGGAGTCGTCGTCCAAACGATGGCGTAGAAACCGCCCTTGCCGGCAGGTTTAGCGGCAGGAAACTCGACCACCGGATACCGAACCCAGATGGAGGGGCTAGTGTGGTCTTCGTATTCGACTTCCGCCTCGGCGAGCGCGGTATTGTCATAGATGCACCAATACACGGGTTTCAGGCCGCGATAGATGTACCCTCGTTCGAGAAAATCCACAAAAGTTTCGGCGATCTTGGCCTCGTAGGAATTGCTCATGGTGAGGTAGGGATCTTCCCAGCGCGCCAGCACGCCCAGACGCTTGAAGTCGCGGCGGTGCTGGTCCACGTATTTCATGGCGAATTCGCGGCAGAGCTTGCGGAACTCCGCCGGGGGCACCTTCCCTTTTCCGCCCAGCTCCTTTTCCACTTTTGTTTCGATGGGCAGTCCGTGGCAGTCCCAACCGGGCACATACGGCGCCCGGAAACCCGCCATGCTTTTTGATTTCACCACCAAGTCTTTCAGGATCTTATTCATCCCCGTGCCGAGGTGGATCTCGCCGGTTGGATAAGGCGGCCCATCATGGAAAACGAACAGCGGCCGGCCTGCGCGCGCTTCCAGAATCTTTTCGTAGAGCCGGTTTTGCTGCCATTCTTCGAGTTGGCGCGGCTCCGCCTGCGGCAGATTTGCCTTCATGGGGAAGGCCGTGCGCGGCAGGTTCAGAGTGCTTTTCAAATCGAGCGGTTTGGACATACGCCTCAGATTCGCTGTAATCAAAAGGACATCCATCGTAACACGCCCTGGAAACTTTCCGCAGATGCCGGAGGGTCTATGCTAGAATCAAAGTGTATATTTTCGCGCCAAAGGGGCGAGACAACCTTATCAGCGGAACTGAATCTAATCCCAGAGGCGACACAAAAAGCCGTATGTGTGCGTCTAAATAGCGGGGGACACTTGCAGGGGAGTTCTTCCAACGCGAGCCACACGGTGCCGGCGGGCGCCCCGGTTGCCAAACAGCCGGTGCAGGCCCCTTCGCGCACTCTGGATCCCGGATCGCACCGCGTCCCTTCGTTCACAGTCAACACCCATCAGATTTCCGGCGGTTTCTGGTCCAACTTGAAGGATTTCTTGACTGAGCGGCCCGTAAAAGTGCCTCCGGCAAAGCTGGGAGCCGCGTTTACCCCGGCCGAATTTGGATCCGGCTTTCTGGACAACCTGAAAGAGTGGTTCCGGCCGGCGCCGCGCATAAGAATGGCGCCAGGCGTTTCGCCTTTGGACGAAAAGTGGAAGCCGGAATTTCCATCGGTTTGGCAGAACCTGCGCGACCTCTTTGCACCTCCCAGGCAGGCGCCTCTGAAGGTCACCAGCAAACCCGTCAAGGTCAAAGAGATTTGGAGCAAGGACGAAAACTTCGGCTGGACTCAGGCGATCTCGCTGGGCGTGCACGTCGCCATTGTAGTGCTCCTGTTTGTGCCCCTCTTCTTCACGCCGCTTCCGCCGATACAGGCGAATACCAAAGTGGGAGTGGACGTGATTGAAATTTCCCCTTACGTCGCCAAGCTCCCGGCGGGCAAGGACAAAGCGGGTGGCGGGGGAGGCGGCGGCGACCGCTCGCAAGCGCCTCCGACCAAGGGCCGCGCGCCGAAATTCAGCATGACGCAGTTCACTCCTCCTTCGCCGACGCTGAAGAACCCCAATCCGAAGCTGGCCGCCGATCCATCGCTTCTGGGACCGCCGGAACTGAAGATTCCGAATCCGGCACTGTCGAATTACGGCGACCCGCTTGCCAAGATTGTGAATAACTCGGGTGGACCGGGCGGCGGGAACGGCATCGGCACCGGTTGCTGCGGCGGTATCGGCAGCGGCGAAGGCGGAGGCCTCGGCCCGGGCTCCGGGGGAGGCACCGGAGGTGGCGCGTTCCAGCCGGGCGTCAATGGCGTTGGGTATCCTACATGCATATATTGCCCGGTTCCTCAGTTCTCTGACGAGGCGCGGAAGGCCAAATACACGGGAACCGTGACCCTCCGGGTGGTCATCACTGTGGATGGCCGGGCCACCGACATAAGAGTGGTGCAGAGTCCAGGATTAGGCCTCGATGAAAAGGCAATCGAAGCCGTTCGTACATGGCGTTTTAAGCCTGCGTACGGCCCCAATGGCAAGCCTGTGGCCACAATCTCTCCGATTGAAGTGACCTTCCGCCTGCTATAGCTAATTTCCATCTCTACTGATTCCCATCTCGGGCCGTACTTCATCCATTGAGGCTTGGAAACATTCTGTTACGATTGGAGCTATGAAACGCTCCGCTTGGCTCCGGCTTCCTCTGGCGCTCGCCTCATGTATTTTTGCCGCTGCGACTGCAAGTTCGGCACAAAATTCGGGCGCAGGCGCGTCGGCCTCCGGCATGATTGAGTTTGTTGCGCGTGCGATGCCGACCGCCGGCCGCGCAGAGCCGGTCCGCCAAATCACGTTCTACTTGCTGAAGAAAAGCTTCGCCGATATCCGTAAAGAGGCCGAAGCCGCCGAGTCAAAGCCCGATCTCGACAAGTTCATCGCGGGCCTGAAGGTTTCGGCTGAGCTCAAGGATTGGATGATTCAGAAAAAAACCGTGAACTTGGGTTCGCCCGATATCGTGCCAATGCTGAACGCGGACGATATCCTCAAGGTGAAAGAATTTCTCGATGCATACCTGACGGCCAACGCCGGGATGAGGGCAGGGCTCCCCCAGCCCAAGTATCGTGAAGCCGACCGCGCGAAGAATCCGGAAAAATATGCAAAGCAGAAAGACCAATACCACGCCGCACTGCGCAAGTTTATTGAGGCGAATCCCCTGACCATCGAAGGCACCGAGACGGCGCTCGAGCTCATGAGCCCGCAGCGGGCCTGGGCGCAATTGAATGCGGAGCATGACCGGCGTCTGGTGCGCCGCCTGCCCGAGCTTGCGCAGACGCGCTATCTGGTAGCGAAGACCGATACGGATCTGGAAGGGCGCGCGCTCCTCTCCGAGGTCCCCGCCGGCACATATTGGCTGAGCACCCTGGGACAAGCGGTTGCCGCAGGAGATGTGCGTCTGCGTTGGGACGTGGAGGTCACGGTGAAGCCAGGCCAGACGACGCGCCTTGAACTCTCCAATTTGAACGCCGCCGATTCGCAGAGTTCGGCGCCCTAGTCCTAGAAATCGCGAAGCGTCCTCGTCAAGAAATTTCGGGCTTCGCTCCCGCTCACAAGATATGGGAACGCCCTGGCTCTGGATTGAATTCAACGCCTGCATCCTCGTGGCTTTGGCGCTGGACCTCGGCGTGTTCCATCGCCACGCGCGGAAAATCTCATTGCGCGAAGCCGCCTTCTGGAGCGCTCTCTGGATTGCCGTCTCCGTCGCATTCGGATTTGCGATCTTCCGGGGCCACGGGCGGCAACCAGCACTGGAATTCTTCACCGGCTACCTGATCGAGAAAGCTCTCAGTGTGGATAACCTGTTCGTCTTCCTGCTGGTCTTTCGGACCTTTTCCGTTGAGGAAACCTTGCAGCATCGCGTTCTGGGGTGGGGTTTGATCGGTGCGCTGGTGCTGCGCGGCGCGATGATCGCCGTCGGAGCCACGTTGCTGAGCCACTTCTCGTGGGTGCTCTACGTTTTCGGGGGATTCTTGCTCTACGCGGGCACACACATGTTGCTCGGCAAAGGGAAGGAACTCCATCCGGAGCGGACCCGGTTATTCCTCTGGGCGCAGCGGGTGATTCCGCTTTCCCCGGACACGCGCGCGGAACGGCTCTTCGTCCGCCAAGACGGCCGCTGGCTGGCCACGCGGCTCTTCCTCGTATTGCTGGTGGTGGAGCTGGCCGACGTGATGTTCGCACTGGATTCCATCCCGGCTGTTTTTGGCATCACGCGCGATCCCTTTATCGTTTACACGTCCAACGTGCTCGCGATTCTCGGGCTGCGCTCTCTTTACTTCTTGCTGGCCGGCGCGCTGCCTTATTTCCGGTTCCTCGGCGCGGGCTTGTCGGTGATTCTAATGTTTATCGGGGCGAAAATGTTGGCGGAGAATTGGATCCACGTGCCCACTCATTTATCATTGCTTGTCGTGGGAGGTATCCTGGCGATTGCGGTTGCGGCCTCGGTGCTCGCAAGGCCCAGAAGTCTTCGATGAGAGAGCGCTCCATTGGCTAAAGCAGTTTCCGATTCGATTGCCGGACTGGCCTCTGCAGATGCGGGAGTGCGGCAATCTGCGGCCAATGAACTCTTCCAACAAGGCAAGGCCTTGGCGGAAGCGGCCGTGAAATCCTGGTTGGGAGACGCCGAACTCAAAAGTCTGCTTGTGCGCGACGCGGGTGGACTCCATGCCACTGTCGGGATCGCCGTGCCGCCGGAAACGTTTGGGAGAATTCGCAACGCGAACGGCTCTCCACCCCTTGCTCACGTTCCGCCCGGCCAGGACGCCGAGGAATTCGAGTTGAAATTCTCAGGCAGCGTAAGGCTGGACATCCTGACGACGAAAGCGCCCCAGGGGAGCGGCGCGATCGCGCGGTTTCTTGAAAAATTCGGCGAGGGGGTTCAGCAGGTTGAGTTGGCAGTAACAAACGTGGACCGCGCCACAGAGCTGCTCCTTACGCGCTTCGGGCAATCACCCATTTACCCTCAGACGCGTCCCGGCGCCGATGGCACACGCGTGAATTTTTTCCTGGTCAGCGCTCCGCAAGGCCGAAAGGTCCTTGTGGAATTAGTGGAGACGCCTTCCCTCCAATTCTAGCTGCGACGAAGCTCAATCAAGTTCCCGGGCGAAATGCCAGGCAGGCGTGCCACGCGCGAAGGACTTCCCCAACGGTCCAGGCCTGCGCGATGCAGCCGCGCGGTGCGAAGGGTGGATCGCCGTCGTAAATCTCAGCGAGTGTGCCCAAGCCATAGCTGTGGAGTTGGTGCCCCATGGGCTCGAGGAAAGAGGCTGCCAGGACCGGGTCCTGATAGACGCGCAAGTGCGCGAGAACAAACGGCCCGAGGAGCCATCCCCAAACCGTTCCTTGATGATAGGCGGCGTCGCGCTCGCGCGGTCCGCCGGCGTAGCGTCCCTGATACTCAGGCTCTCCGGGAGCAAGGCTGCGCAATCCGTAGGACGTCAGCAGGTGCCGCGCGCACACGTCAATGACGCCGCGCTGCTGCTCCGCCGTGAGCGGGCTCGCCGGTAACGACACTGCGAAGATCTGATTGGGGCGCAGCGAATCGTCGTTCGTGCCTTCCTGCGTATCGAGCACGTCGAAGCAGCAGCCCGCCTCGGGGTTCCAGAAGCGTTGAAACCCCTGGCGCGTTCGCTCCGCCATCCGCTTATGCGGCTCGTCCGGCTTTCCCAGTGCGCGAGCAAACTGTGCCAGCGTGACCAGCGCGTTGTACCAAAGCGCGTTGACCTCAACGGGTTTTCCCGTTCGCGGCGTCACCGGCCGGTCGCCGACTCTCGCGTCCATCCAGGTAAGCTGAACGCCGGGCGCACCCGCAATCA
>WNEZ01003410.1_pt1 | contig 13708 bp, 10 predicted proteins | sample 5400521 | NCBI WGS metagenome assembly WNEZ01 (sample SAMN13153339, study PRJNA577476) | soil metagenome | isolation source: 120 cm saprolite under Douglas fir tree site 2 hole 1 replicate 1 | place: USA:California | collected 2015-04-18 | reverse complement strand
CGGTGCCGCTTCGGAGCGACCCTGTTTGCAGTATTCAGGTGACCCGCACATAGATTCACACATAGAACGAAAGTTTTATGCAGCTGAGACCATTGAGATTCACAGATGGGGCGACCTGGGATCTCTAACACCAGAATGTCAGCGCTGAAATAGCCGACCAGAATTACGGTAGCTGCTTTGGCTGCTGAACTGGTGGAAGTGAAGCGGGCCACTTCTTGGCAATCAAATCCAGAATATGCGCCGCGTTCAATCGCTCTCTTGACTGCAATTTCAGCCCAAAATTCCGTACCCATGTTCGGCTTGCATTCCTTGTCATCTTCTTCAAGAAGTGGCTGTAGCCTTCGCGCCGTCAAGATCACACTAGCCAGCAAGATGGCGTGTTTCCGCTCTTCGGTCATGGAGTCCCCGCAGTTTAGGATTGAAATGCTGTAGAGGCAGGCAGGAGGATGGAATTCTACACGCGTTTGGCTGGTGGTACCGGGCGATGTCCGGTAACCGCGTTTGGACCTACCCGAGAATTTGTCAACGTGCTTGAACCCTTCGCGTGCTATTAGTCGGGAATGTTGTGCAGAAAGTTTGCAAAGAGCTACCGACGCCGCTCACACAGAGAAAGCTAACCTACTGACTTCACGCTAGTTGGAACGCAAAGAGTGTGGCCTTGTGATTGCCTGCTTGACCAAGGACGAAGTGTTTTGCTTGGAAGGATAGGTGCCAAGACCATGAGAAAAGCACGCCAGATCTTGGCTGCGGGCGGGGTTGCTTTTGCGGCGCTCTTTCTGCTGGCACCACGCGCCAAAGCAGACATCATTGAGGTTGAGGCTGCCACGTCTTGTCCCGGTAGTTTGGGTGGAGGCTTATGCAATGGCTCCCAAGTCTATAATCTGAGCTCCCTTCTTGTCCTTCTCAGCCAGCCCAACAGTATAGGCGCAGGCACGCAGAAGTATGTCGTTTTCAACGACATCGGTAACAATTTCTCTTTCATGCTCACCAGCACAGGACAGAACAGCACCGGAATTGCCAACAACGCCCAGTGCCAAATCAACGGTGGCGCGACATCGTTCTTCAGCGGGTGCTCGATAGTGGGCGGTAATGGCGCGACCACTACTCTCGGCGGAACGCAGATCAACAATCTCACGTTTCCCGCACTGATTACTTTCAGCGGAAGTACGGGGTTTGGCTCTACATTTGACTTGGGTTTCGTCTCGATGCAGGGGACGTCAAGCACAATTACAGTTCCAGAGCCTTCTACACTGACTCTGATGGGTAGTGGGCTTCTGGGTCTCGGTTTGCTGGCTTTCTTCCGGCACAGATAACGCGCTGGAGATATCAACCGGGATTTCCGATTTGGACCTCTGACTCGCGCATCGTACGCTTCCCCTGCCCCGGACACAACGAATTTGCCACCAGAGCAGGCCAACTCCTGTGTAGTCGGATTACCGGACATCTGGGATGGTCATAGGTTCTTTGTGGTCGCCGTAATCTTCAAAGCCTACTGACTTTGCATATCACGCCCCGCATCAACCAATCTTTTGTCGTGCGAAAACTTACGAAACGAATCGTCTTTCAGGGGATCAGGCAACGATTCTCCCGTATCAGGTGGAGGCGCTACATGGGCGAGAGGAGGGCGCGGAAAGAGGCAAGGAGCAAAGGGGCCGGCCCGACGTGCGATTGACACGGCGGGGCGGGACGGCTAGGCTTTCGGGCCCAGGGGAAGCTCAACATGGAAGTTCCGGGAGAAATGCTTTATGAATCCAACATCTCATTTTCCTTTGGACGTCAAATACTCAATGTGTTTTTTGCTGCTTCGCAGACTGGGGGCTGTGGTGGCCGGCGTCCTGCTGTTCGCCGGGGTCGCACAGGCGCAGAGTTGGCCGCAATGGGCGTTGAATCCGCAGCACACCAGTCAGATCAACGTCGCGGGCCAGCCGCTCAAGAACATCTTGACCAGCGTCGTGTACGACCCGCTCGTTCCTGACGAGATGGCTGCCAACCAGAACAATTTGCTTGCCCACTACCAAGTGCCGCTCATCGATGGCAACAACATCTACATGGAATTCAAGACCGGCACCTATAACAAGAACACTTACTCGACCGAGGTTTGGGGGGAGAACGGATTCCAGTGGCGGAGCGGCCAACTGGTCCAGACCTGGAGCTTCACCAGCGATTGGACCGCACCAGGATCGCAAGCCGACTTTTGGGAGCCGGTCTTCCATGCCGTGCTGGCCAACGGCTTCATTTATGTTCCCGGCGCAGGCGGCACATTGTTCAAGCTGGACACGCTGACCGGCGCCGTGGTCAGCCGAATCAATCCGTTCGAGGGCAAGAAGATTGACCCGACCATCATCGTGGCCGGCGTGCCCACCACCGACGGCAACGGCAACATCTATTACAACGTGATTCAGCAATTCAACTCTGGAACGGGGATCAGCTTTTACCAGCACGACATCATGAACTCCTGGCTGGTAAAAGTCGCGGCTGACGACTCCGCCGCCAAGGTCAGCTACTCGGTCCTGGTGGCCAAGACCGCACCGGGGAGCCTGCCTTCACCGGGCCCCGACGATCCGTGTCTGACGGTGTTTTCGACCAAGGATTTGCCGTGGCCACCGGCTCCTGCGGCGTTGCCCCCCACAGCCCCCTGCGGCACGATGCGCCCGGCGTTAAATGCCGCGCCGGCCATTGCAACCGACGGAACAATCTACACCGTTACCCGTACGCACCTGCTCGATGGCATCAATCGTTACGCGGGAATCGCCGCCGTCAATCCTGATCTGACCCCCAAGTGGTGGGCTTCCCTGCGCGACCGCCTCAACGATGGCTGCAACAACGATCAAGGCACGTTTCCCGGTGCGCTCCTGCCGGCCAACGGCACTCCCGGCGGGTGTCGGCTCGGCTCCACGCCGGGCGTGGACCCGGCGCAGAACACCCAGCCGGCCGGGCGCGTTCTTGATGACGCTTCTTCGTCCATCACTGTTGCGCCGGACGGCAGCATTCTCTACGGTGCCTATACGCGCTACGATTTCGCCCGCGGCCATCTGATGCATTTCAGCTCAGCGGGCCAATTCCTGGGCGCCTATAGCTTTGGCTGGGATTCCACACCCGCCATCTTTCAGCACAACGGAACTTATTCCATCGTGATCAAGGACAACGAGTATGGCGGCGGCCCGCAGTTCGGCTCCTATTGCAACGTGGATGCGATTTGTCCGCCCCGCGACAACGGCCCCTTCTTTATCACCCAGCTCGGCCCCAATCTGAGCGTGGAGTGGAAATTTCAGAACACCAATAATCAGAAATGTACGCGCAACTCCGATGGCTCAATTACCTGCGTTCCCAATAGCTCCGGAAATCAGTTCATGAACATCGGTTTCGAATGGTGCATCAATGCTCCCGTAGTGGATAAACAGGGAGTCGTGTACGCCAACAGCGAAGATGGCAATCTGTACGCGATCAATCAGGGTGGCACGCTGAAAGGGAACATCTTCCTCGACCTTGCGTTGGGGGCAGCTTACACCCCTCTGGCGATTGGACCTGACGGCAAGATCTACACCGAGAACAAGGGAGTGCTGTTCGTCATCGGACAGTAAAACGGTAATTTGCGATTGAAATCGGAAACTGCCGTGTAAGTCGGGTTGCCGGACAAGTGCCCCCTGGGTCCCGAATCATGCTACAGACTCCATGCAGCAGGGCACTCGACCTGCGGCAAACACGCCACGAAATCGCAGAGAAAAGTTCTAAGATCGTCCCCTTGGGCGCGCCATCTCATTGAACTGAAAAGAGTAAGAGGAATCGCTCTTTCACCGTTGACCTTCTGCTCGTTGAGTAGAGGGTCATGAGAACGAAACATGCCAGTGCAACCGAGGCGAGCATTACGTGTTTTGCGCTTGCTGTGGGTAGACGGCTTAACGCCCGACCGCTAGCGCCTGCCTGTCACGCAAGGAGGTCAATGTTCAAGTCCCGTCGTCCCCGCCATTCATTCCCAAAAGAGCTTGGCGACTTTTTGGAAAATCGACGCGGTACACAAGAAAACACATATTAAGCGACACCCGCCGACGCTGCCGCTTGTGACTGTTCCGGCAGAATCATTTCCGCCACTTTGCTCTGCGCTCGCCGCTTCTTGCTGCTGACAGCGTAAGTGTGGATTCATGATGAGACACGTCTTCCGGACTAGCCCTCTTTACCTCAAGTGCCGTCCAGATGAACGTCGAAGAACTGAAGCGAGCCGTAGAGGCAAATGAGCGGCTCGGAACTCGGATTCCGGTCTAGCTATTCGATTGCCGTCAAGGCTGGAACTACGCAGCTTCGTTCCATCATGTTGGCGTGTACTGATGAAACGCCCGGCTAGCGACAGAGGGAATCAAGTTGAGACGCAAAATCCGTCCGAGACGGCAGAGATAGTTGGCGGGCGCTCGTTGCTTCCTCGAGTGTTTCGGGGCCAGCCGCAAGGTCCAGATCGGTCACGCTGCGATAGAAGTCGTCGCGCTCAACTTCGGGAAGAGTCACGAATTGGAATCCTCTGGCGCGATACAGTTGCAGCAAGCGCCGCAGCATCTCCGCATCGAATGCGCCTACATGCATGAGCAACACATACGGAATATCCCTCTGATACAAAGTCTGCGAGATGCTCCGATAATATCCGATGCTCTGATCGGCGGCCGCGAGATAGCTGTCTTCCAGGGTCGTGATGGCAGATGGATCGGCTTTGGCTCTGCAGCGGGCGTACGGCTCGTTCCAAAGATAATCTCCAAAGCTCATGGTTACCGCAGCAATTTTGTAGTCACGCTTGCGAAGAAAATTACGAAAGCCCGCTCTTTTCTCAGGAGTGTTCCCTTCCGCCAGAAATGGGTAGCGGAACCAGCGCCAGTTTTCGTCCTTCGTCCAGTTCATCAGCACAGGTTCATTGCGAACAACGTCTTCCTCGAAGTCTTCCAGGGAATGTTGATTCAGATTCATGTGCGACCAGCTGTGGTTAGCCAACGGATTTCCCGCCGCGAGCCATGCCTGCAGCACGGCAGCCTCGGCGGGCTGTTGCTCAAGGCGTGCTCCATTGACGAAGCCATAGGTCGGTGGCACATGGACCTCCCGCAATGCCGCGATAATCTTTGAGATCAATTCCATTCGGGTCTCCCCCGGCGGCAGAGAGCCGTGTGCCGGCAAGTCGTCAAAAGTAATCGCGATCTTCGGCCCTGGTTCTGCCGTCGGGGCTAACAGGGAGAGTGGTACGCCCTGAGCCATTGCGGCATAGCCGGCCGGGGAAGGATGAAGATGATCACCACAATCAAAGGCGGGCAGCAGGCGCTCCGGATGCTCGGGGTCACGGGCGATCTTGTCGAAGTCGATGACTTCATCAAAGTGTCCAGGAGTTCGGATCCATTCATTAACGGCTTGCCGATCTCCCTCGCTGGCTGGTCCAGGGCGGTAGTAGCTCGACCCGGCAAAGGGCATGATGGTCGCGCCGATGACCTTGATGTCATTGGTGTGGGCGCGCGCGATCATTTGTTCGTATGCCCCGACAATCCGCCGAACCAGTGCTTCATGCTCAGCCGGCGCAACCTCGCCTTTCCGCGCGAGCAAACCGATGTCGTTGATTCCTTCAAGAATGATCAGGTAGCGCACCCCGGCCTGGCCAACTACATCATCCTCGAAACGGGCCAATGCATTCGGTCCCAAACCATCGGTGAGCAGGTGGTTTCCTCCGATCCCATGATTGAGAACGGCGATGTTGCGCGTAGTCGGTGATGTTTGGAGCCGCTGTGCCAAAGTGTCGGTCCACCGGTCATTGCCGTTGGTCGTGGTGCCGTGCCCATCGGTGATAGAGTCCCCAAGGACGACGACTGCCCTGGCCTCGGGCGGAGCAGATACGTCAATTCCGGCGATGAAGTACCAGTGTTCAACGGTTTTAGCGCCGCGGAGCTCTGCCACCGAAACCAAGTCCCCATGTTTGATGTAGGAAGTCGCTCGCGAACCTGGATGGCCCGTCTGCTCGTCGGGAGCCGCGCCGATGTGCAGCGTGATGGCTACATCGGAGAGCGCATTTACCGGAAAAGAGACCGGATCAGAAAGGTAGTCGGCGTGCGAAGGAATCGTGACGTCTGGCGAGCCAGAGAATGTGAGGGTTCTGTCGCTATCAGGCACAATCTTTTCGGAACCCGGCGAGACCGGTCGCGCGATGTGCGCAGCCATCACGAGCAGCGGCGTAGCGCCAAACCGATTCGAAAGCCGCAGGCGAATTCCGGTACCGCCGAGAGATAAATGCACGATTTGGCGCAGGGTAGCATCGCGGACGTCTTCTGGAGCTAGTGCATTGCCTGGCTCAACGAGCTGCTGAGATGCAGCCCAGGAGCCAATCCAGCGTGTTCGGGTTTCGCTGCCATCCCCACGATGCGCCGCACCTGAGAGCAAGAGTACAACCGTGCACAATAACATTGCGCCCATTCGCAAGTTGCACAGAGAACGTACAGTAGACAAGACTTGCTCCTGAACATTCGAAATCCACGCCCGACAATAACACCTGCAGCGGGTCCCTTGGTACTGACTAATGGCTCTGTTCCGAGAAGATGGAGTACAACCGCACACGATAGATATGTGGCCGATGCGCATCCAATAACAACTGGCGGCCCTGGTTGGTTTGATCGCCGTTAAGGCGCCTCTCGGTGGTCCATTGTCCGGAAGCTCGGGAGACTTGCTCAGCGCTTTCGATCCCCGCGACGCCAGCGTCGACGTCGGGGTCACGAGCAAAGGTGACGGTCAGACCGCTGCCTGCAATGTAGAACTCTCCGGGAGACGCCTCCAAGATCAGCATGGCACCATCATCAGCAAGGATGGTCCTCGTCGGCCAGGAGCGCGAGAGCGTGGCCTCGAATAAGTACCCTCCCAAAGCAACTGTCTGGGTGGGACGGGGGCTCGTTGCGTGTAGGACCAAACCGCGCGTCGATCCGGCGGCCTGGGCGGCTGGCAAGAGATCGCGCATGCTGTCCAGCAACTCGTACACCCGCATCATGTCTGGCTTGGGGTCGTCGCCCTTCTCTGGCAGGCTCAGGCTGTCAATCGCGAATGGGCTAAAGCCGAAGGCGCGAGCTTGGCCGTAGGCGTAGAACGCGTTGTACGGAGCGCTTTCCATTCGCGCTTCGGGGATGAAAATTGCATTGCCAGGAATCTGGTACTCGTGAACCCAATATTCGAAATTCGGCCAGTAGATATCGGGAGAGTAGAAATCGATGCTAGGTGCGGTCGTGTGCCAGACCTCCAGATAGTAGGGGTGCGGTCCCCCGCTGGGATACTCGCCAGCCCTCTCCAGCGGAGCGGGAAGCTGTGCGTTCACGTACATCGGAAGCGCGTATTCACTTTTGCCGGCGCGAGCGACGGCCTCGATATAGACTGCATAGTTCCACGCCATAAATACTTCGTCCGCGGCATCTCCAAACACTTCGCTCCAGCTTTGCCCATGTTCGTTGAAGCGCGCTGCCAGTTCCGGCGAGAGCTGGAGACGCTTTGCTGCGAGAGTACGGACCAATATCTCTGGTACCTGTCCGTGAAATAGTCGATTTGCCTCGCGAGACCTGTCCCGTCCGCGGCCGAGGTAACCGACTTCGTTTTCCACTTGCACCATCAGCACCGTCTGTTGCTGGGAATCCTTCTCGCGAAGGTGATGCATCAGTGCGGCGAAGGCGCGACCGTCGCACCGGCGGGACTCCGCTGACAAAGTCGAAAGAATCTCCAGCGGCTTCCCATCGGCAGAATCGGCACGCGGGAAGCGCTTCTGGTCCGATTTCACCCAGGAAGGGGCATAGTTCGAGAAGGCGTTCTTCCAGCTCCCGAACCACAGGAGCACGAGACGCATGTTGCAGCGTCGCGCGGTTTCCATCCAGTGGTCCAAGATACTGAAGTCAAAGCTGCCTTCTTTTGGCTCGATCTGCTCCCAAGCGACGGGCACAAGGATCGTATTGACGTGCATGGCCGAAAGCTTGGGCACAATCGAATCTGCCTGTGCGGCGGTCCCCGCCGAAGAGTTGCCCAGTTCACCTCCCATGATCAGAAACGGGCGTCCGTTTACAACGAGCTGCCCCACTCCGTTTTCCATTTTGATGTGCGGCAATTCAGCCGCAGGCAGCCTCCCCAGAATGAGAATAGGAAGGCCAACGATGCCTAGGAATATGGCGCGCAAGACAATTCTCACAAGTCCTCCGACATGAGCGTATCTCAACAAGCTATTTTCCAGGCTAGAACCTTACCAGACTTGCGATGGCGGAGCTTCGAGTAAGACGGAATGATCCCAGAGTCACTCCTACAGGGTTGTCTGCTGAAAGTCAGGGAATGGAACCAACGTCGAGATGGCCGTTCCAGTATCGCTGTGTCATACCTTTTGACCGGATCGGCGCGATTCCATTGTGAGCTAATGATTCAGCAACTCAGGAATCGATTCCGCTATTTGCCATATACAATCGGCTGTCGAAGCGCCCATCTTCAAAAACCGTCGTTTCCCAGTCGTGCGATCCTCGATCGGGGATGCGGCGGAGTTCAAGAGAGTCGTACCAAATCGAAGCAAAAAGCCCTCGTGGTCGTAGATGCAGGCGTCGCGGGTATTGGGGATTGGGCGCACAACACTGTATCGGTACCTCCGCCAGATTAGGCAGGCCGCGGACCCTCAAAAAAAGTCCAGGGATGCCGTCGCATGCGATAGTATTGGATTGGCGAATCAATCGTTCCTTGTGATGAATCTCAAATAAAGTCCGTTATTGATTGACATCTCTACAGTACCTAGCTTAGTATACCCCCGTGAGTAAGGGTATATCTAGCTACTCGCAGCCTCAGCCGAATCACAGGGAGGTTTCCTGTGCGTCTCTTCCAGCCAGGTAATCTAGTGGAGGGTGTCGTGTGCTCCCGACAAATATATATCTGCCAGTCAAAAACCTGCCGCCGTGAAATGGAGCTGCCGCCCGGCTGGAGACACGGAGAAAACTCAAATCCGAGGTGTATCTGCGGCTCAGTAATGAAGAAGGTTTACTCAGAGCCGGTCTTTCGGGAACTCTCCAGAGCTGAGGCCAACTCGCGTCTGGGCGCTGCCGTAAACGTTCTCCACGCGAGGAATTGATAAACGCTTTGAGCGGGAATCTCAGCTTTGCCAGCCCTCGTCGAGCCGCAATCAGGATGGATGCTTGAAGAGGAGATCTCACATGAGAAGAATACCGACCTTATTGGAAGTCATGATGTCCGCAATTCTGTTGGTCGCGGGGCTTTATATGTTGTACGAGCCCAGCTTGAACAAATCTTCGAATCAGGCTGCTATCCTGATCGGCGGTGCGGTCTGCCTTTCGCTGGGTCTAATCACTCTGGTTTCCGCTGTAAGATCCATCCTTTGGCATCGGCACATGCTGCGACACGCAGTGCCTAACCATCATCTGGACGCGACTGGCGCGGACCATAAGGCCTGAGACGAGACTCGCCCCGGGCATAGAACACTTGTTTTTGGAAATCCGGGTGTTGCATGTTTGGACGCTGAGAAATACCAAAACCCTGAGGACGGAAGCAGCATGTTTTGGGAACGTGTACGACCATAAGAATCAGGCCCCGAACTACACCTGCGGGGCAACCATTGAGGAAGGAGTTTCGATTTTTGGTTTCTGGAAAGAGTGGGAAAGGCCTGATACGCCGCCCCCAGGCCACAACCCAGTTGGTTTGCAATTTGCGGCCACGAGAGCCCGGCATTGCGCAGCTCGGCAATGCGATAAACATCCAGGATGACCCGCGGCCGTCCGAGCCGCTTCCCTTTAGCTCGTGCGTTCCACAATCTGGCCTTCACGCGTTCGACGATAAGGCTGCGCTCCAGCTTAGCGACATTTCAGATAGGTACGTAATGTCAAGCGGATTGAGGAGACCAAGATGGCGCAGGACGATAAAACAGGCAAGGTGACGACAACGATTCAGGAGGTGGCGTACTATAACATGTTTTTGACTGAAGCAATCTTCGAGCTACTCGCGGAGAAAGGAATCCTCACAGGCGAAGAGGTATCGGAGCGCGTGAAAATACTGAAAAGCGAGACGCCAGGGCAGTTTCGCTGGATGCAGTGAAACTCAGAAGCGCGGATAGGTCGTTTCCTTGCCGATTGTCCGGGTCTTCGATTCCGACCTCGGGTCCTTCCGATCGCGCAGCTCTACCAAAATAAACTCCGCCTGCTCGGGCAGGTTGCGAGTCGTTCCAGCGAGTGGTTTTTGGCTCGCTCTTCGTTTATCATTTGGCCATTCCGAAGTGATTGTCGGCACGCATCCCTGCCCTGCGCGCCTACACTAGAAACATTCAGAGTATGCCTTCTTCCCGCAGAATCGCCTGGGTGGTGGGGATTGAGTTGCTCATCCTCGTCATCTATACCGCCGTTTCGCTGGCTCTGCCACGAGGCGGCCTGTCACTTTCCACGTTTGGAAACGTGGTGCAGTGCATCCTGCCGCTGCTGGCCAACGCCGGTTTGCTCTTGAACGCGGGAACGCCGCATTGGCGGCGAAACGTCTTCTGGATGCTGTTGGCGATGAGCTGTAGCCTGTGGATGCTCGGCCAGTTTGAGTGGACCTACTATGAGGTCTACCTGCACCGGCCTCTTCCCGAGATGTACCCAGGCGACATTCTGTTTTTCCTGCGTGGAATTCCTATGATCGCGGCTCTCGCCTTGTGTCCGCATCTCAAACGCGGGGAAATTCGGCTACGTTTTGGCTATCTGGATTTTGCATTGCTCTTGATCTGGTGGACGTTCCTTTACGTCTTTGTGGTCTTGCCGTGGATGTACGCAACGCCGTCTCTAGGGCAGTACAATCACACCTTCAATTTAATCACCAACATTCAGAACATGGTGATCGTCGTCGGATGGGCCATCTTATGGCTGCAATCGAATGGGGCGTGGAGGATGGTCTACGCCAATCTCTTCGGTGCTTCTACCATTTATATGTATGCCTCGTTGTCCATCAACGTTGCCATCGACAATCACCGCTACTACACGGGAAGTTTGTACGACCTGCCGCTGCTCGCGACGTTCCTCTGGTTCGGTCTTGCCGGCGTGATTGCCTACCAGATGCGGGCCAAGCTGGATGCGCCCTCCGAAAATGCATTCGACTCGGATTTTGACTCAACATCGGAAGAAAATGTTTGGCCGGCTCGCTTTGCGATGGCCGCGGTGATTTCGTTGCCTTTTTTCGCGATCTATACGCTGCGATTTAGCCACGATGATCCCGCGGTTCGCGATTTTCGTCTGATGGTGACTTTAATCGCTTCGCTTCCGCTCGCGCTACTGATATTCCTGCGCACGCATCTCACGGAACGCGACCGCTCGCGGCTTCTCGCCCGGTCCCAACAATCCATCAAGAACCTTAAACGTTTGCAAGCGCAGATCGTGCAATCGGAAAAGCTCGTTTCTCTGGGCCAACTTGCCGCCGGCGCGGCCCACGAAATCAACAATCCCCTCGCCGCTATCCTCGGATTTTCCGATCTCCTGGCCGACGATCCGACAGTCCCGGAGAAAGCTCGCGCGACTGCTTCAAAAATTCGCGATCAGGCGCGCCGCACAAAGACTCTGGTCGGCAATCTCTTGAGTTTCGCGCGGCAGGTACCGGCAGAGCGTACCTTCCTCGACATCAACACGGTCGTGAACAACGCCGTTCAGCTTCGGGCGCTCGACCTGCGTTCCGGGACAACGCGGATCGAATTGCAGCTCGAGTCCGTTCTTCCCGGCGTTCGCGGAGACGGAAATCAGCTGATGCAGGTTTTCTTCAACATTATCAGCAACGCGCTGGAAGCCATGGAAGCGGCCAACGGCGGCGTTCTGACGATCAAAACCATCCGCGATCGCGGCAACGTCGTCATCCTGTTCTCGGACACGGGTCCCGGACTCAAGGACCCGCACCGCGTTTTCGATCCCTTTTATACGACCAAGCCGGTTGGCAAAGGCACAGGTCTGGGCCTCAGCATTTGCTTCGGCATCGTTCAGGAGCACAGCGGAAAAATTCTTTCTTACAACCGGCAGGAAGGCGGAGCCGTCTTCCGTGTGGAACTACCCGCGCTCCTGGCAGCTTTACCCGCTAAAGAATTGCAGCTCAGCACGACGTCGCCCACACCTCAAAAACCTTCCTGACGCCACTTTAGCATCCTGACATCGATCCGCATTTGTCCGAACAGGAACACGACTCGTGCTAGAGTTTTGCATTCTGCCTATTACGCCGGAAAAGGAATCCTGATGCCCGAAATCGCTATTCAGACGCAAGAGCTGACACGGAGATTCGGGAACCTCACCGCTGTCGATGCCATCGATCTCCAGGTGACGGCAGGACAATTCTTCGGTTTCCTAGGCCCAAACGGCGCTGGAAAATCAACGACCATCAAAATTCTGACCGGCTTGCTGGCGCCCTCGTCCGGCAGCATCCAGCTTCTCGGCGTAGACTTTGCCGCGAATCCCGTCGAGGTAAAACGCCAGATCGGCGTGGTGCCTGAAGGCATGGGTCTTTTCGAGCGCTTGACTGGTTCCGAATATCTGAAGTTTGTCGGCCGCATGTACGGCCTGGACCGCACGACAACCCAGCGACGCTCCGAAGAATTGCTTGATTTCATGCAACTCGCTGATCGGCCAAAGACCATGATTGCGGATTATTCGCACGGTATGCAGAAGAAGCTCGCTCTCGCCGCAGCTGTAATTCACGGGCCGCGCATTTTATTCCTCGACGAACCGTTCGAAGGTGTGGATGCCCTCGCGGCAGGCGCCCTCAAAGCGCTTCTGGCGCGCATGACGGAACGCGGCACAACCATTTTCCTGACTTCCCATGTCCTTGAAATCGTCGAACGTCTGTGCAGCCACGTGGCCATCATTCACAAGGGACGCCTTGTCGCACAGGGTTCGCTCGAAGAATTGCGCGCGGGGATTTCGGGCGCGGCCGGAAGTAAGACCACTCTAGAGCAGATTTTCCTTTCGATCGTTGGCCAGGGCGGCACGGAGCGCCCGCAGCTCGAGGAGCTTTCATGGCTGATGTGACGAAGTCCGTCAACGTCTTCGAGCAGATTCGCCTGGTTGCCGGACTTCGCTGGCGAATCCTGCGCAACGGCCTGCGCAAGAAAAATAATCGCCTCGACCTGATCGGCCTGATCTTTACTGCCTTCTTCGCTGGCATTTTGGTGATCGGATTGAGTTTTGCCTTCTACGCGGGCGCCTACGCTTTTCTTTCCCAAGGCCGCCTGGAATGGATGTCATTGCTCTTCTGGGGGATCTTTCTTTTCTGGCAAATTGTCCCGCTCTTTGTTGCTGGTTTCGGGGCGAATTTCGAATTCCGCATCCTGTTGCGCTTTCCGCTCAGCCTCCGCGCGTTCTACATCATTGGGTTGGCGTATGGATTCGCCGACTTCTCGGCGCTCGCGTCAGTCTGCTGGCTGCTGGCAATGACCGCGGGAGCCACGGTTGCCAAGCCTGGCGTGTTGCCGTCCATGTTGCTGATCGTTGTTGCGTTCATGCTGCTCAACGTCACGCTTGAGCGGCTCATGGGTTCCTGGTTGGAGCGCTTACTCGCCCGCCGCAGAACCCGGGAGCTTTTCCTCGGTATTTTTGTTCTCTCCATGATTTCGCTGAATTTTCTTTCGCCACTGATCCAGCGTTACGGTGCATCCGTCCGGCCGGTATTCCTGCACCTCCTGCCCTACGTCGCGTGGCTCCCGCCTTCACTCGCTGGCCACGCCCTGACCGCAGCCATT
>WNEZ01009369.1_pt1 | contig 13712 bp, 10 predicted proteins | sample 5400521 | NCBI WGS metagenome assembly WNEZ01 (sample SAMN13153339, study PRJNA577476) | soil metagenome | isolation source: 120 cm saprolite under Douglas fir tree site 2 hole 1 replicate 1 | place: USA:California | collected 2015-04-18 | reverse complement strand
CCTCCGCGCGGAGAGGCTGGCGCAGGCCGTGCGCGCCTTGCCAGCCAAGAAAGTGAATCTCATCGCGCACAGCATGGGTGGGCTCGACGCGCGCTACGCCATCGCGCGACTGGGCCTTGCCGACCGCGTTGCCTCGCTGACGACCATCGGGACCCCGCACTTCGGCACGCCACTCGCAGACCTCGGCATGAGCCTGCTTGGCGTCACGCTGATGGGTGGTTTTCGGCGCTTCTTCAAGAGGCTGGTTGACCTCGACGCGCTCCACGACCTGACCAGCGAAAGGATGACGGTCTTCAACCGCGAGATACCCGACGCGCCGGGGACGGTCTATATCAGCGTCGTTGGACGCGGCGACTCGGCGGGCATGAACCCACTGCTCTGGGCGAGCCACTTTTACCTGAACGAGCGCGTGGGCGCGAATGACGGCGTGGTCCCCGCTGCGTCGCAGCGCTGGGGCGAGGTGCTGCGAGAAGTCCAGGCCGACCACTGGGCGCAAATCGGCTGGTCCTCCTCCTTCGACGCACCAGCTTTCTACCAGGACCTCGTCCGCGAGCTGCGCGGACGAGGCTTCTGACTGCGAGCGCGCTCGGTCTTCCGACGGGCGGTTCAGGGCGACAAGGCTATTCGAGCGGGCTTCGGTGATTGAAGCTGCGCGGCTGGACCTCGAAGGACAGCCATTCAATTGGCATATTCACCTGGTCCTCGTCGCGGGTGAAATGCGAAAACCGGTTCGCGTACCAGACCACGATGTCCTGGCCGTTGATGTCACCGGCACCGGCAACCATCTCGGTGACGTTGTCCGCCGTTCCGGCGCACGTGCCGGAAATCAGCGGCGGGTGATTGTCCGTCGCCAGCAGATGGCAAGGATCGTAACGCGTCACCCACAACTCGCCCAGCGCCCATGGCTCGGAGGTGTCGTACATCCCATATCCAAGACCTCGGGGAGAGGGGACGAGCTCATAGCCGATGTTGCGACCACTCGCGTTGTTGATCACCTTGTTGAAGATGCGCCAGGAGGTGAAGTTTCCCGGGCTGATGTAGTCGACCGTCTCGTTCAGCAACTGGTTCTCCACGGTGACAAAACACTCGCCGTTCGACAGGCAGGTGCTGGTGGGCGATGGGTCGAACGACGGCTGCAGCGAGATGTTGTTTATCGCGTTATCAGACGATGTCCCGATGTCGAAATCCAGACGGTAATAGATGTTGTGCTGGTGATTGCGTCCGACCGCCGGAGTGGGATCGCTCTCGGGGTTGAGGCGGGATCCGTACGGCAGATAGGCAGCACCGCTGTCGACGATCTGCAGTCTGCCGGTCAAGCCGGTGCGTACTTCGATCGTCCCGTCGTCCTGGAAGTTCCACATGTTGACGTAGGTGTAGTTTCCCAGCTGGGAGGCCATGAAGATCGAGAGCACCTGGCCGCGGGCCGAGCTGCTTCCGTACTTCCAGGCGAAGCCGCGATCCTCGACCCTGACGCAGATCTTTCCTCCATCATAGAGGGTACCGCCGGGGCATTCGGCGGGACTGAGGGCGATCGCATTTGCTCCCAACCCAGCGGTGGAAATGCCCACGTCCCGGAACCGCGGGCTTCCCGGCGAATAGGGTACATGGATCTGCGAAATCGAGCCCCGATAAAGCACGCTGCGGGAGACGCCGTTTCGGGGTCTGAAGTTGGCGAACAACGGGAGCAATCCCTCGCACGGAGTATCGCCCAGCGACATCGTCCACTGGGTCCCGCTGGCAAAGTTCTGCACGATCGGAATGGTACCGCCCGGAACCTGCACCGAGCACTGCGCTGCGACCTCGCCCGCCAGGGATAAACAAACGACGCACGAAACGGATAAGACAATTTTCTCGACTCTCATGGCTAGAACCCCCTCGATGGGTTTCATTGTCCGTGGTCCGAATGGACGGCGGGACAGAAGCATATCCTCACCCCCAGTGTCGAGCGGGTCGGAGTCAACCCGGGCGGCAACGGCACAAGGGTCGACAGCCTTGGTCGCCGGCAGCCGGCACCCGATCGATCCACGGCCGCTGGGTCTTCAAATCTACTGCCGATTCATTGCTGCATCCTGAACAGAGGACCCATCTTCCGCGAACATCCGGTCTGCCAGGGTGCAATGACCGCCCGGTGCCCCGCAGTCGCTCCCGGCTGGATTGTTGCGCCCGATCGGAATGGTGGAGGATGTTTGCCGTGCTCCTTCTGGTGGCGGCGGTGGCGGGTTGTCACCAATCGGCCGGAGGTCCGGTTGACGCCTCCGGCCGCTTGCGACTCGTGTTCAAGTATCAGCCGCTCGGGCCGGACCCAACTGTGATGCGCCACCTGATCGCCGATTTCGAGCGCGCGCACCCCGAGGTCGTAGTCGCCTCCGAGCTGCTGCCAAACGATTCAGATATCGCGCATCAGTACTTTCTCACCGCTCTGGAGGCGGGGGCCGATCTCGACGTTTTCGTGGTGGATATCATCTGGGTTCAAGAATTCGCTCGCGCCGGCTGGATCGCCGATCTTTCGCCCGCATTTCCCAGCGAGGCGATTCGGCGCGATTTCATCCCCGGCGCGGCGGAGGCGGTGCTCTCGGACGGGCGAGTGTTCGCGGTGCCCTGGTACGCGGATGTTGGCGTGCTTTATTACCGCCGCGATCTCGTCCCCCGCGCGCCGAAGACGTATGCCGAGCTCGAGCAATTCGCCGAGCAGGCACGGCGAAAGGATCCATCGCTTCATGGATACCTCTGGCAGGGTCGGCAATACGAAGGATTGGTGTGCAACGTGTTCGAAGCGATCTGGGGACACGGGGGCGGCACCGGGGTCAGCGACCCACTGCGAATTGACACAAGACCCGCGCGCGCGGCCCTCGCCTATTTGCATTCGCTTCTCGAGAAGGGCCTCTCGCCCGCTTCGGTCAAATCCGCGTCGGAGGAAGACTCGCGGCGCCTGTTTCAAAGCGGCCGCGCAGTGTTCATGCGCAATTGGCCCTACGCGTGGGAGGAGGCGCAGCGCTCGGACTCGCTCATCCGCGGAAAAATCGACCTTGCGCCTCTGCCCGCCCTCGATGGAATCGGTCATGGAACACTGGGTGGCTGGCAGCTGGCGGTCAACGCGCGCGCGGCGCCGCGCCATCGAGACGCCGCGATCCAGCTCATCGAGCACCTCACCTCCGCTCAATCCAATCGCGTTCTCGCGCGGGAATACGGACGACATCCACCGCGGCGCGCCTTCTACCAAGATCTGGAAGCCGCTGAGCACAGCCTGTCCCCAGCTCTCTATCCGCTGCTCGAGGCCGCGCGGCCGCGTCCGGCGACGCCCTACTACAATCTGCTCTCCGACGCGCTGCAGAGCGAGTTCTCGGCTGCGATCGTTGGAATTCGATCGCCGGAACAGGCCCTCGAGCGTGCCCAGCAGCAGATCGACCGCATCACCGGTGAGATCCGGTAAGATGATCTCCTCGGCCAGCGAGCGAAACCAAGCGTACGGACTGATAGCTCCGGCGACCCTCGTCCTCGCCGGCGTCGCCGCCTATCCGGTTCTGGCGACCGCCTGGTTGAGCTTACATCGACTGATCCTCGTGTTTCACGATCAGAGATTCGTGGGACTGACCAACTATGCCACGCTGCTGGGCGACGCGCGCTTCTGGTCCGCGCTGGCCCATACCTCCAGCTTCGCGGGAATCGCGGTTTCGATCGAGCTCGTGGTGGGCCTCGTTTTCGCCCTGCTGCTGGACGGCGTGGGGCGCGGCCCAAGCATTCTCCGGGCCGCGGTGCTGGTGCCGTGGGCAATGCCAACCGTTATTTCCGCGAAGATCTGGGCGCATTTGTTCAATCCAGAATCGGGACCGTTCGGCAAACTGCTGCCCGGCGTAGATTGGCTGGGAACGCCGGTGGATGCGATGGCCGCCGCGATCCTCCTCGACGTCTGGAAGACCACCCCGTTTGTGGCGCTGCTGCTTCTGGCCGGATTGCAGTCCATTCCCGCCTCCGTCCATGAGGCCGCGCGAGTGGACGGGGCCTCGGCATGGATGACGTTCTGGAAGGTCAAGCTTCCATTGATTCGGACGAGCATCCTGATTGCGTTGCTTTTCCGGACGCTCGATGCATTCCGGGTTTTCGATTCGATCTACGTTCTCACCCAGGGCGGTCCGGCCAATTCGACCGAGACGCTTTCCATCTACACCTACAAGACAATGATGCGCTCGGGCGATTTTGGATACGGCTCGACGCTCGCGGTGGCGACCTTTCTCTGCATTGCGCTGATCAGCCTTCTCTATCTGGGCGTTTTTCGCAGCGGCGTTGGAGAGCGATCTTGAAACCGGCGGTGGTCAGACTCGCGGCGATCGGCGTGGCGGTATTCTGCCTCGGCCCTTTCGCCTGGCAGGTGCTCGTTTCCTTGCAATCAGAAGCCGGCCGTTTGTCGCTGGAAAACTACGTCGCGGCCTTCCAGGGACGTCCATTTGGACAGGTCATCTTGAACAGCCTGCTCGTGGCTACGTCCACCGCTGCCTGCTGCATCGCTGTCGGCGCCTCGGCCGCCTTTGCGATCGCCAAGCTCGAGTTCAGGGGTCGCAGGATGCTCCTCGGCGCGATGCTGGCCTGCTCGATGTTTCCGCCGGTGGCCACCATAAGCCCACTCTTCTTCGTGCTTCGACGGCTCGGGCTGATCGACCACCTCGCTGGTTTGATCCTGCCCTACACCACTTTTGCCCTGCCATTGACGGTCTGGGTGCTCACCTCGTTCTTTCGCGAGATCCCCGACGACCTCTACAGCGCCGCGAAATTGGACGGGTGCTCGCCTTTCCGGGCATTTCGACTGATCTTCTTGCCACTCGCCGCGCCGGGCATCGCCACCACCGCGATCCTGGTTTTCATCTTCGCCTGGAACGAGCTGCTCTACGCGCTGACTTTCATCTCCTCTCCCGAAAAACGCACCATCCCGGTCGCGATCAGCCTCTTTGCCACGGGTCAGAAGGAGCCGTGGCACGAGATCTTCGCCGCCTCGACAATCGTCAGTGTTCCGCTGATCATTGTCACCGTTCTCTTCCAACGGAGGATCGTATCAGGGCTGACCGCCGGGGCGGTCAAGGGTTGAGCTTGCTAGGCCCCCGCGAAGCCTCGGACGGCGAAAATCGCGCGATCTGTACGCCTTTGCCTTGCAATTGAAGCGGCGGAAGTGTTCATCTCCTTTGCCCAACACAGAGGGGTGGAATGGCGAAACCTGACCCGGGAGCCAGCTTCTCATCGCTCGGCATCCCCGGAAAAAACGCTGGGGAAACGCATTCGTTTTTCCGGCGATACGGGCTGATCATCGGCAGCATCGCACTGATTGTCGTCAATCTCCTGCCCACCCCGGAGGGCCTGCCGGTGGCAGGAAAGAGAATGGTGGCGATCCTGTTGTTTTCGGTCATTGTCTGGATCACCGACTGCATCTCCTATCCATCCAGCGCGGCGGTGATCCTGGCATTGATGACGTTCTCGCTCGGCATCTCCCCCAATGTGTCGAATCCAACGAAACTGTACGGGACGAGCGAGGGTTTGACGATCGCACTGAACGGGTTTGCCAACACCGCGGTTGCCCTGGTGGGCGGAGCGCTGTTCATCGCCGCGGCGATGATGCACACCGGGTTGGACAAACGCATCGCCCTGTTTGTGCTTTCAAAGATCGGTGCCAGGACGAACCGGGTGCTGGCCGGTGTGATCGTGGTGGGATTCATCCTCAGCTTTTTCGTTCCCAGTACGACGGCTCGCGTGTCGTGCATGGTCCCGATCGTGATGGGAATCATCGTCGCATTCGGCGTGGATCTGAAATCCAAGTTTGCTGGGGTGATGATGATTGCCACGGCGCAAACCGCCAGCCTGTGGAACGTGGGGATCAAGACGGCGGCGGCGCAAAACATGATCGCCGTCGGCCACATCGAGAAGCTGTTGGGAAAGACGATCACCTGGCCTGCATGGTTCGTTGCCGCCGCCCCCTTTGCAGCGATCATGTCCTGCGTTCTGTATTACGTCTTGCTGAAAACAATGCCTCCGGAAACCGACGAGGTTCCCGGTGGAAAGGAGGCGATTGCCCGGGCGCTCAAGGATCTCGGGCCGATGAAGGCGAACGAGAAGAAGCTGTTGGTCATGTCGCTGGTGCTGCTGTTCCTTTGGTCGACGGAGAAGATCGTTCATCAGTTGGATACCAGCTCCACCACCATCGCGATGGTCGCGGTGATGCTGCTGCCGAAACTCGGCGTGATGAGCTGGAAGGACGCTCAGCCGAGGATCGGCTGGGGCACGCTTGGCCTTTTCGCGGTGGGCATCAGTTTGGGTTCGGCGCTGCTTTCCACCAAGGCCGCGGCATGGCTGGCGAAGATCATCGTCGGCCTGTTCGGGATCCAGACGATGCCGGCTCTCGTCATCTTGGCAGTGGTGGCGGCCTTCCTGATCGTGATCCACCTGGGGTTCGCCAGCGCCACCGCCTTGGCGGCGGCGATGATTCCGATCATCATCGCTGTCCTGCAAAGCGTGAAGACGCCTGGCATCAACCTGGTCGGAATGACGATGGTTCTTCAATATGTGGTGAGCTTCGGATTCATCTTGCCGGTCAACGCGCCTCAGAACATGGTGGCCTACGGGACCGATACCTTCGAAGTACGCGACTTCGTGCGCACCGGCATCCCGCTGACAATCATCGCCTATGGTCTGGTGCTGCTGTTTGGAGCCACCTACTGGAAGTGGCTGGGGCTCGTGTAAACCGGCCTGTCGATCCGGGCTGACCCCGTTCGACTATTTCAATGACGGCAATGAACGCCGCAAGGAGGAAGAACGATGCAATACCTGTTGCTGATCTATGAAGACGAGAAGGGTTGGGCCAAGATGACCGAAGCCGAGCGGGGAAAGATCTTCGCTGAATACGGTCAATTCACGGAGGGGATTAAGAAGGGCGGCCAACATCTAGGCAGCAATCCACTGCAGCCCACCTCCACCGCGACCACGGTGCGGGTGCGCAATGGAAAGCAGCTCACCACCGATGGTCCGTTCGCCGAAACCAAGGAACAGCTGGGCGGCTACTACCTCATCGAAGCCAAGAATCTCGACGAGGCGATCGCGATTGCGGCAAAAATACCCTCGGCGCGCAGCGGCTCGATCGAGGTGCGTCCGATCATGAAGTTTTAACTCACCCGTCCGAGCGACGACCTTTCAAAGCCGCTCCAGCGTCTGTGGCAAGGTTGGGCGGCTGCGGAAGCGTCATCCCCGACGTGGAGAGCCTGAGGAACCGGCGCGATTCCATCGCTCCGCCCGGCCTACAGTCTTTGCTGCCTTTGGACGGAGCGGTTGGCGCGGGAATCCGATAGAATGCTGGAACGATGCGCGAGCTCCGCAAGACGCTCTGCAACCGGGACTGTCCCGATGTCTGTTCGATCATCGCCCACGTCGAGGATGGACGGGTGGTGCAGCTCGGTGGCGACCCGGCGCATCCGATAACCAACAGCTTCCTCTGCTGGCGAACCAACAATTTTCTACCCCTGCAGTACTCGCCGGCCCGCCTGACGTCGCCGCTGTTGCATGGAAAGCCGGTGTCTTGGGAGGTGGCGCTGGACTTCGCCGCCGCCGAGCTGCTGCGCATCCGTTCCGAGTCGGGGCCGGCGGCGATCTTCAACTACCGCAGCGGCGGCTCGCTGGGCGCTTTGAAACATCTCACCGACTACTTCTTCTCTGAGCTCGGGCCGGTGACCGTCAAGCGCGGCGACATCTGCTCTGGCGCGGGGGATGCAGCGCAGCTGCTCGACTTCGGCGAGGAAGACTCCCACGATCTCTTCGACCTGCTGAATTCGCGCAACATCCTGCTCTGGGGAAAGAACGTCGTCGTTTCCTCGCCGCACACGGTGCCGGTACTCAAGGACGCGGCGAGCCGGGGCGCGCGGTTGTTGCTGATCGATCCCGTCTGGCACAAAACCGCACGTCTTTGCGAGTCGTTCGTGCAGCCGCGTCCAGGGACTGATTTTGCGCTGGCGATGGCGACCGCGCGGGTTCTGTTCGAGCGCGGTTGGACCGATCCGGGAGCGGCCGGGTATTGCGATAACCTCGACCAGTTCCGCGCGCTGGCGTTCGGCAACACGGTAGCCGGCTGGTGCGCGGAGGCCGACGTGGCCCCGGCGGTGGCCGAGGATGTCGCTGCCCGCCTTCATGATGGACCCACCGCGATCCTGGTGGGATGGGGTCTGGGTCGGCGCCTCAACGGCGGCACCACGATCCGCGCGCTGGACGCGCTCGGCGCCATCTCCGGCAACCTGGGCGTCCCTGGAGGCGGAGTCTCCTACTATTTCAAAAGGCGCAAGACATTCGACTTCTCGTTCATTCGCAAGCCGGCGCCGCGCGGCGTGCTGGAGCCGCTCTTCGGTCCGGAGGTTCTCGCGGCGAAGGATCCGCCCATCCGCGCGGTCTGGATCACGTGCGGAAACCCGGTGGCGATGCTGCCGGAATCGAGCACGATCGATCGCGCCTTGCGCTCGCGTGATTTCGTCTGCGTCGCACCATTTCGTCGGAGCATCGAAACCGGTGGTCGCGCCACCGCCCGGGGTGCGAAGCGATCTGCAGATCCTTCAAGGTCTGTCCCGGCGCGTGGGTCTGGATGGATTGCTCGATGGCTCCGCGCGCGACTGGAAGAGGCGCATCCTACGATCGGAATCGGGTACTTCCATTGAGCAACTCGATGCCGAGGGGCCTCAGCGCAGCGCGATGTCCCCCAAGATTCTCTTCGCCGATCGCCGGTTCCCGACCAAGACGGGAAGGGTGAACCTCCTGACCTCGGCGGTGCCGTGCGGGCAGGTGTCGCCCGAATACCCGCTCTATCTGATGGCGCTTTCCACCGACAAGGCGCAGAGCTCTCAGTGGTCCAGGGGCCAGCCAGAGGGTCCCGCGCTCGTCACCGTCCATCCCGAGGCGGCTCGCGGCCTGGCGGACGGGGCCGAGGCATTGCTCCAGTCCGCCATCGGCTCGATGACGGTGCGCCTCCGGCATGATCCGCAGCAACGCCGGGACGTCGCGCTTTTGGCCAAGGGCGGCCATTTTCGCGATGGTCGCTGCGCGAATCTGCTCACCCGGGCACGCGCTACCGACCTGGGGGGCGGCGGGGCCCTCTACGACGAAACCGTCCGCCTTGCACCCGCTTCGCGGTGAGACGACGTTGCATTTCGGCAACGAAATCGGTGGAGATGTTGCACGAAGGCAACCGCCGACAAGCTAGGCGCGCTCTGCAAGCTCAAACTCGCGCGCGGCGAGGTCGCTTTCGACTGTTGGGAACTCTCGAGGAGGAGGTTGGCGCGTCCGCGGTGAGGCCGCAGCTACGCGTCGAGGGCGCCAAACAAGCGCTGGCGGACGCCAGCGCGCAGGCACAGGGGCTCACTGTATGGGTATGGCGACCGTCGCTGGATGGCCCCAGCGTTCCAACACGCGCCTCACAAACACGTAGCGAGGGTGCCGGAGTAACAGTCCGCTTCGTACGAGCCACCCGTTGTCACGATGGTGCACGCAAGCGTTCCGCAGAACTGGGTTCCGTAGAAGAGACCGCCGTGAATGGCACTCAAGTCGCCCGAAGCGAGCGTTCTCAAGGTCTCCCTGCTCAGGACGAGTTTCCTTGCACCAATCTTCTCAAGCGACTTCTTAGTGTTGTTCATGGATTTCAATCTCCCCTGCGCGTATACCGCTAGCAAAAAGGGGGCCAACCGGCAAGGGACTTGTTTTCGTTTCGAGGTGATAACGCGATTGCGGGTGTCTCATGAGTCGGGGCGGAGATCGGGACCGGGAAACCCGGAACGACGAGGCGGATAAAACTCATCCGCGAACGGAGGCAACTCCGGTTGGGTTCTCGCCGACAATCGAGTTTCGACCCCCGCAGGAGCCCGAAAAGCCAGCAGGCGTTGAGTCCCGGGAGCCGGCGAAGCTCCCTCCCGACTCCCGGCAGGCCGAGCCGGCCGTCGTAGCCCCCGGCACTTATACAATCGCGGGCGAGGTGGCTCGAGGCGCACTCGGACGGATTCTCAAGGCCTACGACCGGCGCCTTGGCCGCCACGTTGCGGTCAAAGAGCTGCTTCTCAGCAGCCCGGAGCTCACCGGCCGCTTTCTCCGCGAGGCGATGATCACCGCTCATCTGCAGCATCCGTCCATCGTGCCGATTTACGAGGCCGGCTATTGGACGACCGGCGACCCTTTCTACGCGATGAAGTTGGTGTCGGGTCGATCCCTTCAGGAGGTGATCGAGCAGGCTCCAACGCACGCCGACCGCCTGGCGCTTCTGCCAAACATGATCGCCGTCGCCGAAGCCATCGCCTACGCACACAGCGAAGGCATCATTCATCGCGATCTCAAGCCCGCCAACGTCCTTGTGGGAGCGTTCGGCGAGACCGTGGTGGTGGATTGGGGGTTGGCCAAGAGCCTCTCCGAGGCGAGCGGCGGATCCGAACCTCTTCCCGAACTAACGGGAGACCGCATCGACTTGACGGCGATTGGATCGGTGATTGGCACCCCCGCCTATATGGCGCCGGAACAGGCCAGAGGAATAGCCGGTGACCAACGCGCGGATGTCTACGCGCTCGGCGCGATGCTCTATCATCTGCTCGCAGGTAGGCCGCCCCACTCGGGGCAAAGTGTTGCTCAGGTCGTCCAGAAAGTGGCGGCGGGTCAACCCCCGCGCCCCCTGGAGGAGATCGAGCCGTTCGTTCCCCGAGACCTCTCAGCGGTGGTCGCCAAGGCGATGGCGATCAATGCGGCTGAACGCTATCCGACGGCGGCTCAATTCGCGGCGGACCTCAAGCGATTCCAAACCGGCCAGTTGGTGAGCGCTCACGTCTACTCGACCTGGTCTCTGCTGAGGCGCTGGGTGAGCCGTCACCGCTCAACGGTTGCTGTCGCATCCATTCTTCTAGCGGCTTTGGCGGCAACGGCGGTTGTCAGCGTTCAACGGATTGTTCAGGAGAGGAATCGCGCCGAAGCCCGCACCAACGACATGATTTTGATCCAGGCCCGAAGCTTACTCGACAAGGATCCCTCCGGGACGATCGCCTGGCTCAAAACTTATCCTGAGAATGCTCCGGCCTGGGGCGCAGTGCGCATCATCGCAGCCGATGCGCTGCAACGAGGTGTCGCCAAGCGTCTCTTTCGAGGTCATCGGGACAAAATCTTCTCCGCCGTTTTTACCCCAGACGGGGAACATGTGGCCACCGCCAGCGCAGACAAGACCGTGCGTTTATGGGATCTCGATACGGGCAAATTCCAGCTGCTTTCCGGCCATATGGCCCTCGTCAACTCCGTGGCCGCTTGCCCCGACAATCGGACCCTGGCGTCCGCCTCAAACGACAAGACAATCCGTCTATGGGATCTCGCCACTGGAAACCAGCGAGTTCTCACAGGTCACACCAAGGAAGTCCTGCATGTCGCGTTTTCGCCGGACGGCAGGCTGCTGGCCTCAGCGAGCGGCGATCAGACAATTCGACTTTGGGACACGACGACGGGCAACGCTCGAACACTCTTTGTTCCCGGCGCGGAATCAGCTGAAAGCACCTCTCCCGCACCGCCGAAGTCTGCGACCAAGCCACTGCAGATCCGTTACGTGGCCTTTTCGCCCAACGGCAAGCTCCTGGTCTCAACGGATGACGACGGCGCTGTTTGGCTCTGGAACGTCGCGGATGGAACGGGTCGTCTTCTGGCGAGACACAAAAAGCCTGCCACCGTCGCAATCTTCTCCCCCGAGGGGAACCGGATACTCTCCTGTAGCGATGACCCGACGATGCACCTGTGGGATTTGGCCAAAGATGAAGACCGGGAGCTCAAGGGTCATACAGGGGGAGTAACTCACGCCAGCTTTTCAGCAGACGGCAAGAGAATCGCATCAGCGAGCGACGATGGCACGATTCGCCTTTGGAACGCAGAGGGGCGACCTGTTCAAACGTTGACAGGTCACCAGGGTTTGGTGACGTGGGTTGCCTTTTCACCGGACGGGCAGCTGCTCGCGTCGGCGAGCACGGACAACACCGCGCGGCTTTGGAATCTGGTCACTGGGGAAAACAGAATCCTTCGCGGCCATTCGGGCCCGGTCGCCGTTGTCGCGTTTTCGCCAGCAGGCAGTTCCGTTCTCACCGCAAGCTTCGATAACACCGCCCGCCTCTGGGATCTCCAGCTTCCCTCAGGGCTGATCTTCAGCGGGCAACCGATGCGGCATGCCGTTTTCTCGCCAAATGGTCAGCTGCTTGCATTCGGAGGTGAGGAAAACACAATCAAGCTCTGGGACATCGCGCACGACCGAATCCAGGAGCTGCGCGGGCACGAGAAGCCAATTAATCGATTGGCGTTCTCCCCGCGACAAGACGCGCTTGCCAGCGCGAGCGACGACGGGACCGTCCGGATTTGGCAGTTGCCCGAGGGAGAATCGCGGGTGCTGCGAGGACATCAGGACGCAGTGACGGCGCTGGCGTTCACACCGGACGGTAAGACAGTGATTTCTGGAAGCCGGGACAAGACAGTTCGGATCTGGGACCGTTCGTCGGGCAGCAACCAGGTCTTGAGCGGACATCGAGATTGGATTGACGACCTTGCCGTGTCGCCGGACGGAACCATGATGGCCTCCGGTGGGCGAGACAGGAGCACCATCGCCGGCAACGACGCGGTCTCAAGAATCCGGGGTACGGTGCTGCTCTGGAACCTCGAAAATCACAAGCCCTTGAGCTTGGAACACGACAGCCGGGTCTTTCGCGTTGCGTTCTCGCCCGACGGTCGATCGCTTGCCACGGCAAGCGACGCGGTGAGACTGTGGGATGTCAAAACGGGCGACGCCAGACTGCTCAGCGGTCACGATCTTCTGGTCGTCGATCTGGCATTCTTCGCCAAGGATCGCCTCGTCTCCGGAGGCCGGGACAAACGGCTCATCGTCTGGGATCTTGAATCCGGGGCTTCTTCCGTTTTCCTTGGACTTCCCAGCCCGCTCACCGGAGTGGCGGCGGCCCCGGAAGGTCGGCGGTTGGCCTCGGCGAGCTGGGACTTTGCGCTGAATATCGCCACCGTGAAACTCTGGGATATCGAGTCCCATGAATCGCGTCTGCTCCCCGGCAACACCAACGAAGTCAAATCGCTCGCTTTCTCGCCCGATGGCACATCCGTGGTTGCTGCGAGCGCCGATGGATCCGTCCGTCTATGGCGCGATGACTCCCCGACCGAGCCCGGTGCTCTTCATGCCTGGATGTCTCGCGTGACCGACGGAACCGTCGAGAACCCATAGAATCGCATCGAGCCGCCGTTGACAGACAATGCGCTTTGGCTCATGGGGTTATTGCCGATACGTTTTTCTAAGGGGGACACACCATGATTTGGAAGAAGGTTCGCGGTTCTGTGATCGCGGCGGTTCTCGCCGCCGGTTTGGCATCTGCTCCCGGCGCTTACGCCGATCCAATTCCCCGCGGGTGGACGGCGAGGAATATGCGCGTCGTCGGATACTCGGAGGTCAATGGGCGGCCTCCATTCAAGATGGCGATCCAGGAACGAAACGGCCGCTGGTATCTCTACATGGGCCATCTGTGGAATCGCGGTTGGACGATCATGGACGTCACCGCGCCCTCCCGGCCAAGGGTCTTGAGCTTAATCCCCGGCCCAGCGAACACCTGGACCATCCAGATGGATGTCGAGGAAGGCAAGATGATCACCGCCCTGGAGAGGATCGCGCCGGGTTGGGGCGGCGATCCGGAGCAACCCAACGA